>Ga0315268_10007791_pt1 | contig 11239 bp, 12 predicted proteins | sample C1_top_MG_FD_204535 | JGI IMG/M metagenome (GOLD analysis project Ga0315268, IMG submission 204535) | Sediment microbial communities from Yellowstone Lake, YNP, Wyoming, USA - C1_top | ecosystem: Environmental > Aquatic > Freshwater > Lake > Sediment | place: USA: Wyoming | collected 2017-08-01 | reverse complement strand
TTTTGAGGATGCGATTAATTCAATCATTGATGCTGGCACTACGCCCAACAACGCTGCTATTATGGCTTCCCAGCAAATTTCGCAAGAAGGAGCCGACCTGGCCAAAAAAATGCGAGGAGGAGCGTATTAAATTCTAGTAACGTGTAATGTGTAATTGGATGGTTACAAAACTCTTTCCGAAAAGTTTTTTCTTGCGGCGCATGGCACCACAGGCAGAAAAAACTTCTCAGAAAGAGTTTGGAGATCCGGCTTTGTAACCATCTAAATGTGTAACGGGTAATAAATATCAAAAACTTGGAAAATTTTTTGGGTCATAAAATTTAATCTCAATGAATAAAAAAATAAATACAAAGGTGGCGGTAGGAATTTTAGTGTTGGTTCTTGCGGTAGTCGGTTGGCTGGTTTACTGGCAAGTCAGCCGGTATATTGTTTCGCTGGACCAGCTGCAGTTTAACCAGGCCGTTGAGCAAAATGCGTTTGTGAATGATAATCAAAACGATAATCAAGGAAATAAATCGGAAATTGCCAATCCGGCTTCGGTAAATTGTGTAAACAAAGGGGGAAAGTTAGAAATCAGGACTGGCTCTGGCGGAGGCCAGGTGGGTTATTGCGTTTTTGCCAACGGGAAGGAATGCGAAGAGTGGAAATATTTTAGGGGAGAGTGTGCTCCCGATAGTGGCACAAATAACAATCAAAATAGCCAAACTAAAAAAACGACTTTAACAAAAACCAGCGGAGGTGATCGTTACACTTATTATCAAGGGAGCATAACTGTATCCGGTAAGTATATTGAGTATAATCCCGACACCATGCTGGGCGGAATTCTGTGTTTTGACGCTGATGATAAAACCGGATATTTAATCCCCCGCGAACCGAACTTTTGGGGGCCGGGTCAGCCCGATACTCGCAGCCCCTGGTTTTGTTTTTCCAACCAAGCGGAAGCTAAAAAAATGCTGGGAGTTAATGACAAAGTAATTTTTCAGAATAAAACTGTAGAATGCTTCAGCGGCCCGGCCACCGTTACAGTTTCCCATTACATCACAGATAAACTAGAGTCCGAAACCTATGACAAAGCGCAGTTGGATAAAGTGGTTTCCTCCCAAAAATACTCCCCTAGCTGCAGCCAGTAATTATTTGATTTAAATTTTTTAATAGAAAATATGAAAAATAATCAAATTATCAAATTTGCAGTTTTGAATGCACTCGGAACATATATTTATATTTCTTTCGTTGGCTGGTTTATGTTCACTATTTCAAAATTTTTTAACGGCAAAGATAACAACCAAAATTTCTGGCCGATAGTGATTTTTCTTCTTGTGTTTGTTCTTTCAGCCGCTGTAACTGGCTCGTTGGTGCTTGGCAAACCGATTTTCCTTTGGTTTTCCGACCAAAAAAAAGAAGCCGTCAAGCTTCTCATTTATACTATAGGTATCATCTTTCTCCTCACCCTCCTCACCGCCCTATTTCTGATGCTAAAATAAACTCTGATTACTCAAAACTATTGATAATCTCGGAAATCCCCCCTTCCATAATTTGGTCCAGGTTGTGCCAGGATTGGCCGAGGCGGTGGTCGGTGACGCGATTTTGGGGATAATTATAAGTGCGGATTTTCTCCGAGCGGTCGCCGCTGCCCACTTGGGAAGAACGCAGATCGGAAGTTTCCTTGCGCTTTTTTTCTTCTTCCATGGCCAGCAAGCGGGCACTTAAAACCTTCATGGCTTTTTCTTTGTTTTTGTGCTGGGACTTTTGGTCCTGGCAGGAAACTACGATTCCGCTGGGAATATGGGTAATGCGCACGGCTGAATCAGTCATATTGACGCTCTGTCCTCCCGGACCGGAAGAGCGAAAAACATCGATGCGCAAATCCCTGGGGTTAATTTCAATCTCCGTTGATTCAGCTTCGGGCATAACCGCAACGGTGGCGGTGGAAGTGTGAATCCGGCCGCTTTTCTCGGTGGTAGGAATACGCTGGACGCGATGCACCCCCGATTCATGCTTGAGGGTTTTATAGATATCTTTTCCGGAAATAAAAGCAATTATTTCTTTATATCCCCCAATCTCATTGCGGTGGTGATCAAGAATTTCAACTTTCCAATTATTATTCTGCCCGTACAAAGTGTACATTCTAAATAAATCGCCAGCGAAGAGGGAGGCTTCATCCCCGCCCGCCCCGGCCCGGATTTCCAAGATAATGTTGCGGCTGTCATTGGGATCGGGAGGCACAAGAGAATGGTTGATTTTATTTTCTAATTCTTGGAGAGTTGATTTAGAATTGGCAATATCATCCTCCAGAAGTTTTTTCAGCTCTTGGTCTCCTTCCTGGGTTAAAAGCTTTTCATTTTCCGCAATCTCACCCTCAATTTTTTCCAATTTCTCAATATCCGAAACAATTTCCTTGATTTCGCTGTAACGTTTTCCCAAATCCCTCATTTTCTCTGTGCCAGAAGCAACAGAGGGGTCGTTGAATACTGCTTCGATTTCCGTGACCTCTGATTTTAGTTGGCTATATTCTTTTTCAAACATGATAATAAGTTACTGAGTTTGCGAGTTACCGAGTTATCGAGTTCTTTACTAAGCGGCTTGCCTGCATTCCTACTCGTAAACTCGTTAACTCGAGAACTCGTAAACTTTATATTTCCTTCACTGGCTTTCTTCTCCAATATTTATCCTGTCTAGTTAACATTTTCCAGTTTTTTATAGGTATTAATTTTTCCGCGGCTTTTTCCATCCGCATTCCTTGGGATCCCTTAATTAAAATAACTTCCCCCTTCCCTATCAAGGAAGGCAGCTTTTTAATTAAGCTCGATACAATACGGAAATGAAATATTTTATCTTTAGGAAAACCCAGCTTGCGCAGTTCCTTGTGGGTGTTAGCGGTTCTTTTACCGACCAAAATTACTTTACTGGCTACCGGATAAATTTGTTTAGCCAGCTCTTTATGGGCTGGCTCTTCTAAAACTCCTAATTCCAGCATGTCACCTAAAATAACGGTCTTTTTGCGGGATTTAACTAAAGCTAGAATTTCCAGAGAAGCTTTAGTTGAGTTGGGGGCGGCATTGTAGGTGTCATCGATGATGATATTGCCTCTTTTCCCCCGCAGCAGCTGCATCCTGCCCGGCAACGGGCGAAAGTCTTTCAAGTTTTTGGCAATTTCCACCAGATTCATATTAAAATGAACCCCGACTGTTATTGCGGCCAGCACTGAATAAACTAAAGCTTTACTAATCACGTTCGGCAGCTCAATGGGGAGGAAAATAGTTTTGTAATTAATGCGGAAACTAACCCCATGGGCTAAACTCACCCCTTCTCCGAGCCCGGGTGAGAAGCCAATTTTTAAATCAGTTGCTCGAATGTCTGCTCCGGGACGAAAACCGAAGGACAATATTGGCTTTTTAAGGGTTTTAGTTAAAGATCGCAAAGAAAAATCGTCATAATTAAGCATAGCCAATCCATCGCCTGGCACTTGCTTTACGAGGGCGGATTTTTCTTTAAGAATATGTTTTACATCTTTAAAATATTCCAGATGGGTAACTCCAATGTTAGTAATGATACCAATTTTACATGGCGCTAGAGTTAAAAGATATTTCATATCCCCCGGCCGATCAACCGCCATTTCCAAAATCAGGATTCTGGGATATTTTTTTGATCTCGCAAGCCCCTGGCTAAATCCTTTGATTAATACGCTAATCCATTTAAGCCAGTTACCCTTGGGCTCGCTTTCAGAGATAATGGTCAGGGGCAGCCCAATCTCATTATTTAAATTCCCCAAACTTCTTCGTACCCGAAATCGGTTTTTAAGGACGCAGTAAATCGCTTCTTTAGTACTGGATTTCCCCACGCTTCCCGTAATTCCAATTATAAGAGGCTGGTGCCGGGCAATAATCTGCCGCGCGCACCAAGCGAGGTAGGGAGTAAGTATTTTCTGAAGTACTAAATCCTTCATATGAATCATGAATTATGAATCATGAATCATGAATAAATTCTGAATTCTCTAATTACGGCATTTGCATTTTATTCATAATTCACAATTCGTGATTCATTATTCTAGATACTCCATTCCTACGCTTTTGGCAAGCTTATCGGTTGATAATAATCAAGATAATCGCGGTTATGTTAAGCAGGAGTTGAAAGGTAAAACCTATTTTCCAACTAATTTTTCGGTCGCCTATGGCTAAATGTTGGATCCATTGATGAAAAGCGTAAAATTTGCGAAGGTTTTTATTTTTGGGAAAAATTATATAAAGAAAGGTTAAGCTGTCCGGGGCTACCCCCGCGATTCCTCCCAGGAAAAACCAAAAAAATTGATGGAGATCAAGCCCCCAAAGCAAAAAGACAAGGGACGTAACAATCAAAGGACCGGCCAGAATGTCAATAATGAGCTCGGGAATTTTGTTTTTAAGATCCGGAATTTCGTAAACATATTGCCAATGAGGAATTAAATCTAGAGCGAAATGGATTAATATTGCAATCGCTACTAAGATAACCGGAGAATCGGTGAAACTGGCAACTGCCGAGCTGGTGATAAAATGGGTGGAAAGGACCATGGCTTTTCACATTAAATTTTTGTGGCTATACTAGAAAACGTCATTAATCTAAAAAAATGAAGACCGACCTTGTCCAAGTAATCATACAACAATATTTATTATCTGAGGAAATGGGGCGGATCTTAACTGCTATTGCGGTGGCTTTGATTGCTTACTTAATTTTTAGCCGTTTTTCCCGCCATTGGCTGAATACTCTTTTTCGCCAACTTACCGAGAGGGGAAAAATATCCAAACTTCGCGAGAAGCAAGTCAATAATTGGATAATATTTTTTGAACAAACCGGCGGGGTGTTGATTTTGGTGATACTGGCATTGACAATTCTTGCCGATTTTGGCTACAATATTGCTCCTATTCTTACCGGGGCTGGCATTTTAGGATTGGTCGTTGGGCTGGGATCGCAGAATATTTTAAAGGATGTTCTTTCCGGAGTATTCATCTTTTTAGAAGGGCATTATAGTGAAGGCGAATACGTTAAAATTGCCGGCCTTTCGGGGAAAGTAGTTAAAATGACTTTAAGACGAACAATATTGCGCTCAGAAAAAGATGGGACATTGCATATCATTCCCAATAGCGAAGTAAAAACCATTTCCTTGATTTCTCAAGAGGGGAGGGCAAAAATTACCCCCGGGTTGCCAAAGAAAAAAAGTGTGATAAAAGGATAATTTGTGGCTCGTTAATTTTAACTTCTTACTCATTAGTAACCAAGATAAAATAAATTATTTCTACCGCATCATCGGATGGTTTAAGCGGCATCGGGGATGGGGAACCCACTGGCAGCAAAAACTGGCTGGATTACTGCGCCCTTACCTGAGAAGCCGGGCGGATTGGGGTAGGATTCAAATTACCAGGTTGTTGGTAATCTTGTGCGCTGCGGCTGTGGCCTTTACAAATTTGGCGAGCCGCCGGTCTTATAATTGGTTGAATATCGGCACTAATAATGAAGAATCAGTCATGATAGCCGATTATACTACGGGAAGTTACCAAGTGTTCCACTCGTTAGCGATGGCGCCGATCGCCGATGCTTCAGAAAGCATTTCCCCAGAAGAGATGCAAAGGTTGCAAAAAGAAGGTGAGAAGGCCACCGTGGTCAACCAAGCTTTAGTCGGAATTAGCAATCCAACACCCGATGAATTTACTCAATCGGGCCAAGATGTATTTTTATACTCGGTTCAAGAAGGAGATACGGTAAGTTCTATCGCAGTAAAATATAACATTAATTCCAACACTATTCGTTGGGCAAACGGTTTAGATAATGTCGATATGATCCATCCCGGAGACCAACTCTTTATTTTGCCAGTTTCGGGTGTACAAATCATTGTCAAAGGCAGCGATACGGTGGAAGGGCTGGCAAAACGCTACGGTGCTAAATCAGACGAAATTATTGCCTTTAATGATTTGCCTGCCAATGGGGAGCTTAGGGAAGGAGAGGAAATTGTTATACCTGACGGGGTGATGCCGGAAGCGGCTGGAAGAGCCGTTGCAGGCGGGGCGCAAACACCTTCTGCAGCTGGTGCCAATACCGCCCGTACCTTTAATAAATACTATTATTCCAGCGGAGCTCACAGCTTCCCCTGGGGGTGGTGTACTTGGTATGTGGCTTCGCGCCGGCATGTTCCTTGGGGTGGCAATGCAGGAACCTGGCTTTATCACGCCAAAGCCTACGGAGCCAATATCGGCAGAACACCAAAACCGGGAGCCATCATGGTGAGCGGAGAAAGCCGCTGGGGCCATGTGGGAATTGTGGAAAGCGTCAGCGGGGGTTCATTTACCATATCAGAAATGAACTATAAAGGATTTGGGGTAGTGGATAGAAGAACTATCACTACCGGTTCCGGATTTGTAAAAGGATTTATTTACTAATACTGATTTATTGCCAATAAGCCGAATTGATGGTATGATATAAACACTCAAGAGACTAAATTCCCCGCCAATTCTAACTATCGAGATTAATTATGTTCCAATCTATTATTAGTTTAGATACTCTCTCACGGCTAATAGCAATTTTAGTTGCTGTTACAGTTCATGAATTCTCCCATGCCTGGACAGCCAATTACTTAGGGGACCCTACAGCAAAGTACGAAGGGCGGCTTTCATTAAATCCAATCCGGCATCTTGATCCGATTGGGACTGCTGTGTTACTTTTATTACTGTTTACCACGGGCTTTGGCTTTGGTTGGGGGAAACCGGTTCCGGTAAATCCGTATAATTTGAGAGGCCGGCACGGAGAGCTTTTAGTGAGCTTAGCGGGGCCATTTTCCAACTTTATTATTGCGATCCTGCTGGTTTTGGGATTGTATCTTCTGCCCCCGAATATCACTGGATCTTGGAGCGCAAGCTTTACCAATCTGATCAGTATTGTGGCTTTAATTAATATTGCCATTGGGATCTTTAACCTAATTCCGGTTCCCCCGCTAGATGGTTCCAAGGTGCTATTTGATTTGCTCCCTCCCGGCCAAAGCGAGTTAAAGTCAAATATTGAAAAATATGGCTTAGTAATTTTCTTTATATCTTTATTTTTTCTCTGGGGTTTTCTAGCTTCACTAACCATACTTATCATGCAAGCAATATTGTACTTAGGGCAGGCTTTGAATTTTGCTTTGTATCACTAATTAACAATAAAAAAAGTATATGGACTCTAACCAAATTCTCAAAAACTGTGAGGTGGAAATGGGCAAAGCAGTGGAGAGGTTTAAGGAAGAGGTTAAAAAAATCCATACCGGGAGGGCCACTCCAGTTATTGTTGAAGATATCCCAGTGGAATATTACGGAAGTAAAACCCCGATTAAACAGATTGCATCAATCAACATCCCGGAGCCAAGAATGATTGTAATTTCCCCTTGGAACAAAGATGATCTGATTACAATTCAGAAAGCTTTGAGCGAATCGGATTTGAAAGTAAATCCCCAAAACGATGGCGAGGTAATTCGGATAACCCTGCCTTCTCTTACGGAAGAAAGAAGAAGAGAGATGGCCAAACTGGTAAATAAGGAAAAAGAGGACTCGCGGATAAGTATCCGGCAAATTAGAGAGGATTCCTGGGACGAGGTGCAAAAAATAATCCAATCCGGAGGCGTTTCGGAAGACGATAAATTCAGAACCAAAGATAAGCTGCAAACTATCGTGGACCGGTTTAACAAGGAATTGGACGAAATTGCTCAGAAGAAGGAAGAAGAGATAATGACTATCTAAAAATTTTTAATTTGTATTTTTTAATCAATTAGATGGTTATAAAACTCTTTCCGAAAAGTTTTTTCTTGCGGCGCGTGGCACCACAGACAGTAAAAACTTTTCGGAAAGAGTTTTGAGATCCGGTTTTGTAACCATCTAAATTTATAATGATTTAATTTTTAAACAAATTCAGGATTACTGGACATTAAAAGTTACGAAATTAAAAATTGAATAAAAATTAGGCCATTAAAAATTAAAAACTTGAAACCATGGGACGAAGAAAACTACGCCAGCGGCAAGCTGAAGAAATTGTTAAAAAAAGGCAAAAAGAACATATTAATCTCCAAACTCTGCGCGGGATGAGGGACATTTTTGGCGCAGAAGCTGAAGAGTGGGTGAGGGTTAGAGACGTGATCAGTGGGGTGGCTCGGATGTTTGATTTCGGTTACATTGAAACCCCTATTTTAGAGAACACCAATTTATATATCCGGGGCGGAGGAGAAGACAGTATCAGTATTGTCAATAAAGAAATGTATAGTTTTGAAACCAAAGGAGGGGATAAGGTCAGCTTGCGTCCTGAGCTGACCCCCAGCATTGTGCGAGCTTATTTGGAAGATGGAATGCAGAGCTGGCGCCACCCGATAAAACTTTATACTATAGGCAATATTTTCCGCTATGAGAGGCCCCAGGAAGGCAGATACCGGGAAGCTCACCAGATAAATTTTGAAATGATTGGGGTGGATTCGCCCATTGCCGAGGCGCAACTTATCCAGGTAGCCTTCTATATTTTAAAGAAATTGGGATTGTCCAACGTGATTATTGAAATTAATTCTCTGGGTTGCCGGGATTGCCAAAGAGAATTCCAAAAGCAGCTAAAACGTTACTTTGCGCGGGTAAAGCCGAAGCTTTGCGGGGATTGTATGAAAAGGTTTAAGAAAAACCCCTTGCGCATATTTGATTGCAAGGAAGAACGTTGCCAAGCAGCTCTAAAAGAAGCTCCTCTTATAGTGGATAATCTTTGCAAAGCCTGCAATAAACACTTTAAGGAAGTCTTGGAATACCTGGATTCATTGAAGATCCCTTATCGGCTTAATGTCAGGTTGGTGAGGGGTTTAGATTATTACACTCATACCGTATTTGAATTTTTCCGAGAAGGTGACGAGTTGCGGCGGCAAAATGCTTTAGGGGGAGGCGGCCGGTACGACCACTTGGTTGAGGAGTTCGGAGGGAAATTTACGCCGGCGGTTGGTTTTGCATTTGGAATGGACCGGATGGTGGCTGAGATGTTAAAAAAGAAAAAGAGAAAGAGCGAAAAGCCCTTGGTTTTTTTAGCTCAACTGGGGGATAAATCACGTCATCAAGCCCTGAAACTATTTGAGCAGCTGTGGGAAAATGGATTTTCTGTGAAAGAATCATTTACCAAAACCAGCTTGCGCACCCAACTGCGGGTGGCTAAGCAAGAAAAAGCTAGATGGGTGCTGGTTCTAGGGTATAAAGAAGCTATTGAAGAAAACGTGATAGTCCGCGACCAAGTTTCGGGAATCCAGCAAATTGTTCCTCAGAGTGAGCTTATTGATTTTTTGAAGAAGCAAAAAATAGAATAATAAAATTTATTTGGTATAATAAGTAAGTTTTCAAAGCTAGATTCTTATAGAAAATTATCATATACTAAAATCAAAATAAATATAAATTATGTTTGATATCCTTATTCGAAACGGCAACGTTATTGATGGGCAAGGGAAAAATCCTCCCAGTCGTTTGGATGTTGGGATTCAAAACGGAGAAATAACCAAAGTCGGGATGCTGGAAGAAGAAGTAGCCAATCGGGAAATTGACGCCCAGGGGAAATTTATCGTTCCCGGCTTTATTGACATCAACAATCATTCGGATGCTAACTGGACCCTTTTTGAATATCCCGATCAAGAAAGTATGATTATGCAGGGCGTGACTACGATTATTGGTGGTAATTGCGGTTCCTCCCTAGCTCCGATTCTAGGAGAAGGAAGCATAAAAGCTCTGCGGAAATGGATTAATTTACGCGATGTTCAAGCTGATTGGGATCGGATGAAGGAATTCCTGCTTTTTTTGGAAGATTCCCGTCCCTTAAGGGTTAACTTTGGCACTTTAGTTGGACATGCGACCCTTCGGCGGGGATTAATCGGGGAAGAGATCAGGCCTTTATCAAATGAAGAGCTCAAGACTCTCTGCCGGGAGCTTGACCGGTCAATTCAGGAAGGGGCTTGGGGTTTTTCCACTGGTTTAGTATATACCCACACCCGCGTAGCCGAGAACCAAGAAATATATTCCTTAGCTGAAGTGGTAGAAAGGCATAACGCAGTTTTTACCGCCCATTTGCGGGGAGAAGGCAAGCAGCTCATTCCCTCGGTGCGGGAAGCGGCCGAGATTGCCCTTAAAACAGGAGTCAATCTTGAAATTTCCCATCTTAAAGCGGTGGGTAAAAAATCTTGGCATCTATTTAGCCGGGCGCTGGAAATTATAAAAGAAGCCAAAGACAAAGGAGCCGATATAAACTTTGATGTTTATCCGTATAATTCCAGCGGACCGGTCCTGTACACATTATTACCCGAGTGGGTTACAGAAGGGGGGAGGGAAAAATTATTAAAACTTCTGCGCGAGAAGCAAGTCCGTAATCGGGTAATTTCCGAAATGAAAAGGAACTATTTGAATTATTCCCAAATGATAGTGGCCTCTTCCCCGCTCTCAAAGTTGCTGGTGCAAAAGAGTATCGCTGAGATAGCCAAGACAAGAGACATGGCTCCGGAAGAGGTAGTAATTGATCTGGTATTGGCTAGTGAGGACCAATGCACGGTAATTGCTAAGCTGCAAGGCGAAAAAAACGTTGAAATGGCCTTAGTAAATCCGCTGTCCATAATAAGTTCGGATGGAATTGGCTATAGCCCCGAGGAAGCCAAGAGCGGCAATCTTGTTCACCCCCGCTGCTTTGGCGCTTTCCCGCGTTTTCTTTCCTATCATGTTAAGAAGAAAGAACTGGTATCACTTCCCGAGGCCATTTTTAAAATGACCGGCCAGCCCGCTAAAAAGTTAGGTCTAGCGAAAAGAGGAAGCATTAAGGAAGGATTTAAAGCTGACATGGTTCTTCTTGATTGGGATAAGATTGCCGATACAGCTACTTTAGAAAGGCCGTATCAATATCCCGAAGGGATTGATTACGTTTTAGTGAACGGGAAAATTGTTGTTGAAAATGGGAAAATGGTGCCGGGAGTGAGACCGGGAGAAATTTTAAAAAGTTAGCAGTTATTAACTGCAGGACTTACGCGTTTGACACATTTCTCCGTCGCAAGCTCCAGGTGCTCTCCATAGCAGTGCGCAACGCGCTTAGCAGCTCGATGCGCTCCTCGCTTGCTCCTACGAAATATGCTAAACGCGTAAGTCATAAATACTCAAACAATGAAATTAAAAAACAAAAAATGGTTGATTATTGAAATAACTGCCGTGGCAGTTATTATAATTGTGGGAGCTTATATCCGCCTTACCAATCTGACCTG
>Ga0315268_10007790_pt1 | contig 11239 bp, 8 predicted proteins | sample C1_top_MG_FD_204535 | JGI IMG/M metagenome (GOLD analysis project Ga0315268, IMG submission 204535) | Sediment microbial communities from Yellowstone Lake, YNP, Wyoming, USA - C1_top | ecosystem: Environmental > Aquatic > Freshwater > Lake > Sediment | place: USA: Wyoming | collected 2017-08-01 | reverse complement strand
CTCACCGCAGCCCTCTCCCCCCAGCGGGGGGAGAGGGAGTATTACCGGGGTTCCTTCTTTGTCCCCTCTCCCCCAATGGGGGAGAGGGTTAGGGTGAGGGGGAAGTCAATCACCTTTCCATTGCCGAATTTATGAACGCGGCGGCTAAGGCGCCTGCACTACCGGCCTTTCAGAATTTATGGGTGAGCCAACGGCTCGTGACCGGTTTCAAAAGTTGTCACCCTGGGCTTCAGGCCCCGTGTCCGGGGTCGATGCTGCGGGACAGCCGCGGCCAAAGCCCGCGGCGATGCGCCGATAAAAAAGGGCCCCGGGGGGCCCTTTAATATTCCGGTTTGCCCAAAGCTTAGAAGAACCAGAGGGCAATCATCGACAGGTGGTGGTTCTCGCCGGTATCGGTGATGCGGCTACCCACCGTGGTAGCCTGGAAATATTGGCTGCGGACGTAAGAATACTCCAGCCCCAGCTTCAAGGCCTGAATAGGGCGATACCACAGGGTCAGGTAGTACTGTTGGCTAAATTTGACCGGGTCCGCACTGGTGGTGGTTCCCGCCCAGGAGCCGAGATTCACGCCGAAGGCCCGGCTCATGCCGTAGACGGCATTGAGGTACCAGGAACCGGTGAAGTAGTACTGCAACTGGGCAAAACCGCCGAATCTTTTCAGGAGCTCCCGGTTCCCGGCGTTGATTCCGGAAAAACGGTTAATGTACGACGCGCTGGCCGGGACATCTTCATTCACGCTGTCCATCCCGGCGCCCACGTACCATTGGGTGGTGAGGGACAGGGTGCGGGCCAGTTCTTTCGTATATGTGGGGATAATGGGGAAGAACAGGCTTCCTTCCGCAATCCATTGGTTCAGATACTGCTGGTCAAGCTGGGTGACCGCCACCGTGGTGAAATTGTCCTGGCCGAAGACTCTGCCGGTGCCGCTAAAAGCCCGAAAGCGGGAGCGCTGCCAGGAGCTGGCCAGGCGGGCCGTGAATCCCCGGGGAGCGCCAAAGTAAGGCGCCTTGCCCCACAGATCATCGGAATACAGGAGCCGCCCCGTCACCCGGGGGGTCTCGGAAGACTCGCCGGTGAAAGGATTGGCCACCCCCGCAGTGAGGGAGCCGGGGGTGAACTGGTCCGGCACCAGGGTGGTGCCGCTGGTGCCGTTCATGGGCTCGGACAGGGCCAGGGAGACGGTCAGGACATCTTTAAACTTCTGGGACAGGCGGATCTGGGGCTCCCGGAAGTAGGGGTTGCCGCCCAGCACGGCCGCGGTGCCCTGGCTGCCGACCTCGGGAATTTCCTCCGTCAGCAGGGACCAGTAGTGGCCCATCAGCAATTCCGTCTCGGGCCAGTCTAAGCGGAAGAAGGCATGGCGCAAGGACAGGCGGTTCTTATGAGGCGAGAAGGACAGGCCCCCGGCGGCGGTGTTGACGTTCGCTTTATCGTCAAAATCAAACTCGATGAAGCCGGTGGTGCGGGCCCCCCACAGCATGGGCCCCTTGATCAGGAAATACATCCGGGACCGTTCGGCTGAGAACTTCAGACGGCCGTGTTGGAAGTTGGGGTCGTTGTTGCGCAGGATAAACTGGTCTTCGTTGGCGTTGACCTGGGTGGAATCCCAGGTAGTGTACATGAGGATCTGGCCGCCCAGGATGAATTCTGATGCCAAGGCCGCCAGGGGCAGAAGCCCCAAGCTCAAAACCAGGAACAACAATACTACCGTAAGGCGCAAAACCGTGTGCAGGACAAAGGCGTGCATATTATTTCCCCCCCTCGACCAAGCTCAACCGACCCCCCCAGACCGGCAAACCTCTGGAAGGAATTTTTCATCCTTTATGGTCGAGGCAGGATACTACGAAAAGTAGTACCCTTGTCAAGAGAAATCTTTCACAAAGAAAATCTTTCTTCGAATGTTGCAAAATTCAACAAGTATCTCGTCCGCGGCCTGAGTTTCGACTGCCTTCCTGGCTTGAGCTTTGGGTGGTCCGGCTCAGGGTTAATACCGAGTCGCGGCCAATCGAATATTTTTCTCCCAACTTTTTTGGGTGGCACAGGCGTCTCGCCTGTGCGGCGCAGGCTAAACGCCCATGGCCATTTGTTGGCCACCCTCGAGAATGAAAGTTCCTTTGTAGGGGCGTGATTTATCACGCCCTTTAGGGCGCAATGAATTGCGCCCCTACATTTGGTACAGGGTGCGATTCGTGTACCACCCCGAGGGGACTTTCACGGTAAAGCCTGCGGCTACAAAAACAATAATTCGAATGCAACTCTGTATAAGCCCCAATTCTGTTCACTTTTCGCATCTATTTTTTTTTATCGGGGCGAGGTTTCCCGGCCCGACAAATGGCCCTTCTTATGCCTGGGCGGGGAGACCCCGCCCCTACACGGGGCTCAAGTGAACATCATGGGTTAAGGCAGGATTTTAACGTTAATTCTATTAATTCTTTTAATGGCACAGGTGGGGGGGGTAGAAACAGATGGGGGCAATTCAGGCGTTCGGCCTGGAGGGGCGTGTCGATGCATCATGCCCCTCCAGGTCCTGGGCCGGCGGGCTACAAATTCTGGCAATGGCGTTTAAGGCGCCAGCGGCGCCACCAGCGCCTCAGGGAACCGCTGGGGGGAGTGGTCCGGGTATGGAACCAATCGGGGTTAAACACCAGGTCCAGGAGATGCAGGGACGGCCGCCCGGCGCCGGCAAACCGGGCCTGGCAGGAGGCGCAGTAACTGACCAGGTCATGGTCGGCCTCGGACAGGCGGAACTCGGTCATCTTCTGGGCCAGGGGGGCGTTGACGGCCGGGGCCATGCCGCCCGAGCCGCAGCAGATGCTGCGCTCTTGGGAGTGGTCCATCTCCTCATAGCGGTGGCCCATCTCGGTCACCAGGCGGCGCACGGCCGCATGGATCTGGGGCGCATGCCTGGCCCCGCAGGCGTCGTGGATATTGAACACCTGGGGCGCCCGAGCCTTGGCCCCCGTGGGCAGGCCCAGCTCCAGCATAACCTCGTACAGGGAGCGGATGCGGACCCCGGGGAGGTGGACTGCCAGGGTCTCCAGGCAATGGGTGCAGGCGGCGATGATCTCGCCGGCTCCCAGGCTGGCTATTTCCGCGGCCACCTGGCGGCCCACCTGCTCGAAGGCCGCCTGTTCTCCCAGCAAATTGGTGGGCGCGCCGCAGCAATTAAGGATGATGCCGGTGTGGGGCAGGCGGCCCCGGAGATAGCCGTAAGCGGCCCGCACCAGCGCCGGGCTGTGGCCGGGCAGGGAACAGCCTGGGAAAAACACCCGCTCGGCCCGGCCGGTGGCCGGGTCGGGCCGGGTCAGGGTAAAAGTGGGGGAGGTGCCCCATTTGACGTAGTTCTGAATACCCCGATGCTGGGGGAGCGGCCCCTTGCCGATGGCCACTAAATGACGCCGGAATTCCAGGCAGGCCAACCCGGCGTGCAGGTCCTTGGGGCAGACCGCCTGGCACAGGCCGCAGACGTGGCAGGAGTAAGGAATGGCCGGCTCGGCTGCGCCCCGGGTCCGAAGAATATTGACCATGCCCATTTCAGTGCGGGGATCGCCCGTTACATAGTTCTGCAGGAACGGGCAGTTTTTCACGCACTGGGAACATTCGCAAGATAAGCAGCGGTCCGCCTCCCGGCCGGCCGCGGCGGCCGTGAGCCCCAGGTGCACTTCGGCCCCGGGATCGGCCAGGCGCTGCTGCAGGTCCAGACTGGGCAGGGGTTGGCCCGGGACCTGGGGCAGGCCCGTCAAGTCGACCACCAGGTCGGTGGGCCGGGACGCCAATGGCGGCAGCACTTCCGGGAGTGGCTGTTTCTGTAGATAGCAATGGATGGCCAGGGCGGCCCGGCGTCCGGCGGCAAAGGCCTCCACCGCGCTCCGGGGGCCGGTCACCAGGTCGCCCCCGGCAAAGACCCCGGTGATCGGGGTCGCCATGGTTCGGCGGTCGATCTCCAGGCGATGGCTGGTGGCGGTATCGAAGGCCAGCCCAGGCCCGAAGAAGCCAAAATCCGCGGTCTGACCGATGGCGACGATGACCATGTCGGCTTCCCGGGTTGTCAGGCGGTCTTCCTGGAAGACCGGGCTGAACCGGCCCTCCTCGTCGAAGACCCGGACCACGGCTTTTAACTCCAGCCCGCGCACCTGACCGTCCTGGCCCAGGCAGCGTTTCACCCCCCAGCGATGGAGAATTTCCACCCCTTCCCGCTGGGCTTCGGCTATTTCCCACCCGGAGGCCGGCATCTCTTCCAGGGATTCCAGGCAGATTACCGTGACGGCGGCGCCCAGGCGCCGGGCGGAGCGGGCCGCATCCAGGGCCACCCGGCCGCCGCCGACCACGGCTACCGCCTTTCCTATCGGCACGGCCTGGCCCGAATTCACCGCCTTGAGAAAGCTGATGCCATCCATGACGCCGGCCAGCTCTTCTCCGGGCACCTGGAGGGAGAGGGCCTTGTGGGCCCCCAGGGCCAGAAAGACTGCGGCGAAATCCCGGCGCAGGTCCTCCAGTTGCAGATCCCGCCCTAACCGGGTCCCCAGGCGCACCCGGGCCCCCAGCTTTTCCACCAGGCCGATTTCCCGGTCCAGCACCTGCCTGGGAAGGCGGTAAGGGGGGATATAGAGGCGCAGCGCGCCCCCCAGGGCGCTTTCCCCTTCGTAGATGGTCACCGGGTAGCCCAGTTTTCTTAGCTCGTAAGCGGCCATCAGGCCGGCGGGACCGCCCCCGACAATGGCCACCGCTTCCGGGCGCTCCGGCCCCGGGCCGGCCTCCAGGACCCTGTCCGGGTCGCCGTCGGCCAGATATCTTTTCAGGGCGGCAATGGCAATGGGGTCGTCGAGTTTAGCCCGGCTGCAAGCAGTTTCGCACGGGTGATGGCAGATGCGGCCCAGGATGCCGGGAAAGGGGCAGCGTTCCAGGACCACGCCCAGGGCGTCGGCCGGTTTGCCTTCCTTGAGGAAGCGGATCTTTTCCCGGACCCGGATGTCCAGGGGACAGGCGGCCTGGCAGGGTGGCGGCGCCTCGCCGATGCACTCCGAGAGAATTTTTTCGGGCCAGCTTAGATTGTCAGGGTCGTGGGTCATAATTTCCACCGATGCAGGTAATTGGCAGTTGCTCACCCCCTTCTGGTAAAAGTGTGCCGGGAGGGATCTTGTGGCTGCCTTGAAAAGTTGACGCGTAGGGTGCGTCTTACGCACCATTAAATCCGGCCGATGGCGGGCACAGCGGCCCGTCCAACCGGACTTTTCAGGGTTTATGGCCGAGCCGACGGCTCATTACACGATTTCTTAAATATGCCAACGGTTCCTGTCGGCCCCATAAACTAAAAAAGTGTTACCTATGTCTCCGAACGTTTGTTACCCCTCTCCCCGGTCCAAACACTCCCGCGGGGGAGAGGGAGCACCGGGGGGAGAGGGAGCTTCGCAGGAGTTCTTTCTTTATCCCCTCTCCCCCATGCGGAGAGGGCTAGGTGAGGGGGGGATTAAATCGGATTAAATCACTTTTCCGTCCTCGATAAATACGTTATCGAATTTATGGAATCCGGTAATACTCTTCAACGGCAATGAAAAATCCCCCTTTCTGAAGGGGGACTCAATAACTCCGGAAATCCGGCCTTCTTTAGTTACTTCCTAATACCATCCCCGTTGCCACCACCTATGGGTCGGATAAACCTGTTCGACTTATCGCGCCAGGCCGGCCCGCTGGGCGAATTCCTGGGTGGCGCGAATCTCTTTGCCCGAGGCGGAGACCCCCACGCCCAGGTGGGTATAGTTGGGGTTAAGGATGTTGGCCCGGTGCCCCGGGCTGGACACCCAGCCATCGACGATCATCCGGGCCAGCAGCCTGGCGTCCGAAGGATCGTGGCCGGAGCCCCCCCAGATATTTTCCCCAATCCGGGCCAGGCTCAGGTTACGGGCGGGGATGCGCTCCTTGATGGTGAGGCCGTCAGGATTTTCGTGCCCGAAGAATTTGCGCACCAGCATGTCGTCGCTGTGAGCCCGGGCCAGGGCCGCCAGGTCTTCGTCCCGGTCCAAAGACAACAGACCCTGTTTGCGACGGGCCTCATTGGTATAGCGGTAGATCCACTTCTCCACCTCTTTGAGGTGGTGGATGCCGGGCGGGGTCCGGCGCATGATAATCTGCCCGAAGGTCTCCGGCAGATAAAGCAAGGAAGCCAGGCAGAGAGCCGCGGCCAAGGCCAATTTAACGGAAATCTTCATTGTTCGGGGTTGTTCCGGTCGGAGGAAGGCATCAGTTCCTGGATTCGGCAGTTTTAATGGGTTCCTTCTCCCTCTCAAGGCGAGCCCGCCGGGACGATTACCGCCGAGGTGCCGTTTATATTATATACTGCCAGGTGGAGGCTGAAAAGAGTATGGGCCGACCAGGTGCCGGCGTGGCAGTAAACCTAAACCTCTTTTTCGGTGGCGTTCCCAGGCTCTGCCCTGAGAAGCTGCCGATTGGCATTAATCGGGCACGGCAAGCCGTGTCCCTACGAATGGCGTTGTTTTCTGTAAGGGCACGGCTTCCCGTGCCCAATCAAAACGTCCTTGGTTCCCGGGTGTGCCGCAAGCTCATTTCAACTGCTTGGGCTCTCGAGGGCATCAAAGTTCCGGCGGCTCCCTGCGCCTGGCCTTGATTTTTTTATAGACAAAGGGAATCAGGCTGACCAGGGCCAGCAGAATGAAGCCGATGATCAGACCCCGGGAAAATTTACCATGGAGCAGGTCCAGAACATTCGCGGCAAAATAGACATAAGCGATGGTCGCAGGCAGCATTCCCAGAAAGGTGGCCACGACATAGGCCTTCAGCGAGATCCGGGTAAGTCCGAAGGCATAATTGAGAAGGAAAAATGGGAAGATGGGGATGAGCCGGGTAAAGGCGACGATTTCCCAGCCCTGGCTTGCCACCTTTTCATCCAGGTGGGCCAGTCTGGTGCCGGCGATTTTATGCGCCACCCAATGGCGCACCAGATAGCGGGCCACCAGGAAGGCCAGGGTGGCTCCGCCGCATGAGCCGATGGCGGTATAGACCACCCCCCAGAAGGGGCCGAAGAGGATGCCCCCGGCCAGGGTGATGGGCAAACCGGGCAGGAACAGGGGTGGGGCCAGGAACCAGACCAGGAGGTAAACCAGGGGCCCCCACATGCCGTAGCCGGCGATCCATTGGCGCAGACGTTCTTTTTCCAGGTACTGTTGCAGGTGAAAGCCATAGACCACGGCGAGGATAATCGCCACCAACCCCAGAAAGATCAGGGGGCGAAGGACGGAGACTTTGGCGGGGGTGACGGTGTCCATCTCTTAAAGCATTTCGGGAAGAATCGGTCGGGGCCGCAAATTAACCCTTCATCTCAAATTTTCCCCCGTATTAAAGGGGCTGAGGAGATTTTTTGTCATCCTGAACGAAGTAAATTACCTTAACTAATTGATTTAACTAGCCTCTTCGCTTCGCTCGGAATGACGCATGGCAACAGTTTTTTTCGACAGCCTGTTAGATTTCTTCGTATTTGAAGAGGGGGCAGGCCTTACAGACATCGAGCCCCGGCCATGGCTCGCCCCCTTTGCCAAGCACCGAAGGCCCTCCCATGGCCGCGACTCGCCGCAGGAGTTGGGCGGCGCTGGCCTTGATCTGGCTGCCGGGAATGAACAGATTCAGCATGCTCATATCCGTTTTCCCGGAGGTTTTGCTGCCGGCGCACATGGTGGTCATATTGGCGGTATTGTGCTTCAAGGCCCACACGGAACCGGTGCACACCGCGGAGTTGACCGTGTGCTTGAAGTTGAGTTCGCTTTGCCCGGTAGCCCCCATATAATCATTGAGGATATGGTAGACCTGGTAGGGCAGGGCCATGAAAAAGACAATGTCAGGGTCCACCCCGGCCTGGTCAAAGAGAGACAGCGGCGCGGTGTAAATGCCCTTACATGCTCCCGGAGCCAGTTTGGCCTTTTTCACCACGGCACCCCAGGCCAGCTCCTCCCGCATCAGGTATTTCAGGTGACCCTTGGTGTCTTTTTCCTGGTTCGGCTCCCTGAACCCGAATACGACTTCGGCGTTCTCGCACAAAAGCTTATCCGGGGTCAAAAACATGGCCTTATGCCCTCCCCGGGCGAGGGCCAAGAACTGGCAGAACGTTAGCCTGGCCTTGGCCTTGGCATTGATCCGATATTTGGGGATTTCCGGTTCGTCCGTGCAGTATTTGATTCCCACCGGGTCAAAATCCAATCTGATGTAATAGATGTAAGTATCTGACACCTCTTCATAGGTCAAAGCGGAGGCGGGTTTGTCGGCCAGGGGGGCCATTGCTTCTTTAATCGCCATTATTTTTAGTCTCCTTTGCTCTTAATAATCCGGTTTTGTCCATTGCCGACCCCCACTGATGTAAATATTGAATCCCCCACCTCAGTCTCTCAAGTCAGCGCCGAATCCTCCTGTCGCCAGGTATCGCGGCCGTAATCATTTAGGATGGTCTGAATCCGGCGAAAATAAGGGAGCTTCGGTTTCAGCCGCTTGAACAACAGATATGCCCCGACATAAAGGAGTATGAAAACGCCAGTGTAACCAAGGGAGTATACGGTATAGGGGAGCGGGAATTCGATCTCAGAGAATCGGCACTGCATCCAGGCCAGGGCAAAAAAGGCAGGCCACAGAAAAGCCGCTGACAGAGCCACTTGCATGAAAAACGATTTACCGAAGGCGTCATTGGCTAACTTGTTGGCGGCGGCGTAAGCCTTCTGGTCTCCGCAAGCCAGAGCCTGCAGCGAGAGATCCTGGTACTTGATGGCTTCCCCGGTTGCCCGGTCGATCCTTGGCTTGGTGGCCAGGAAAGCCAGAGAGATGGTAAACTCACCGATGACCAGGGCAAGCGACGCGAGCCACAGGGTGCCGATGAGAAAATCGACCAGGGCCGCCCCGGTGATCCGGTAAAACCAGATCAGGTAAGGGTCCAGTAACCTGTAAAAGAAAGGCATGTACATGGCATCGTCCATTGGGGAGCCTCGCGGGGCACCGGTTTGACCGGCATCGCCGCGGCCTAATCACGCAGGATTTGTGCCTCACATCCCGGGAACTACCGAATAGCCCAAAAATCCTTTGGTGAGGTAACCGACGCCCACATAGACCGCCAGGACTACAAACAGGCGCTTCAGCCAGATCTCCGGAATGTACTTGGAGGTGATGGGCCCCAGGATAGAGCCGATGAAAATGCCCACCAGTTCCGTGCCCACCAGCACCGGGTCAATGGGCACACTTTTCACGAACATGAAGGTAAAAATCGACGTGATCATGCTCACCAGGACCGCCAGGGCTGAGGTGCCGGCGACGATGAACATGGGCAGACCGGCCACGGAGGTGAGGAACGGTACGTAAAGAAAACCGCCTCCCACCCCGATAAACGCAGAAATGGCGGCGATGGCAAAGCCGCCAAGCACCGGCCAGAGGGGGTTGAAAGAGAACTCGGAACCATAGAACGTAAAGACGACCCGGGTCAGGCCCCAGTGTTTGACGTGCACTCCTCGGGCCCACTCCCCGAGCTTATCCTGGTCAGCCAAGGTTTTTTTGATATGGGCCGCCTCGAAAGCCTGGGCCGCGGCTTTGGCAGCCTTCTTGCGCTCCTGGCCTTTAGGGGTGGTCTCATAAAAAAGCACAAAGGCCACTGCAAAGACCACCAGGCCGAAATAGCCCACGTACATGCTCAGGTTGATCTTGCCCGCGGTCAGCACGGGAATGAGGTAAGCCCCGAGGATGCCGCCACCGGCCAGGAAGAGCCCCAGGGGTAAAACCAGCCTGCCCATCCGATAATACGTGACAGAAGAAATCAGAGACGACAGGCCCACCAGGTACTGGTTACACACCCGGATGGAATCGGTCAGCAACTTGTTCAGCTCAGGACTGGTATTCTTGAAAGTCTTGCCGTAATCGGCCAGCCCAAAGACCGTGATGTGGCCGACCCCGGCCATAATGCCTCCGAAGGCCCCCACCGAGGAAAAGATCCAGCCCACCCAGATGCCCCAGAGGACGGTCCAGAGCCAGAAAATCCTGGGAGCACCGGGGATCCCCATGAAACCTGGCGGAGCACTGGGGTTGATCATTCCTGGGCCTTCGCCCTGGGGGGTCTTGGCAATGGCCTCCTGAAGCTTATCGGCCATGGAAGGGCATGCCAGGACCAGGGTAGCCAGCGCGACCAGAAAGATAGTGCAACCGAGGAACAGCAGTCTGCGCTTCTTCATGGATACCGCTTGATTTAGATTTTTAATGGATGCGCCCTTTCGCCCTTAGGATGACAAGAAATTGCCGAAGCGGCACCGGTTTTAAATCAGAAAAGACTATGAGCATTTTGAACCTAGTGATTTAATGACATAGATTTTGGTATCTTAGCAACCCCGGAAAATTCCGAGTCTATTCCTGGTCGAGCCAGTCCGAGAAATGGCCGCCCTTGGCCATGCCCAGATGGCTCTGAATCGAGCGATGGGTGCGCCAGCCGGGGTGGGGGGGCATGATCGGCCTGCGGCTGAAGGCCAGGAGGTCATTATAGCCGTCAATATCCAACCACTGCGGCAACAGATGGGCGGTGAGCTGCAGTTCCCGGACCCGAGCCAGGGTATCAGCCAGGACCCGGTCCGTGGACCAGGCCAGTCCCTGAAAGAGTTCCGGATGGGGCTGGGTGAGACCCACCAGGTAATAGCCGCCATCCTGGCTGGGGCCCAAAACTACCTCAGCCTTTTTCGTCTTCAGAGCCTCGGCGGCCTCCAGCACCAATTCCTTGGGGAGGTCGGGAGTGTCGGTGCCTCGCACCAGGACTACCTTATAGCCGAGGCCGAACCCCCAGGCAAAGGCGCCCGCCTGCCGCTCCCCCAGGTCCGCGCCGGCCTGAACCCAAAGGTGGGCTTTCGGGGCCAGACGCCGGAAAAACCATTCCGCCCCGGCCGGGGTGTAGGCCAGGGCCAGCCGGATATGGGGGAGCTGACGCATCTCCTCTAAAATATCCTCCAGGAAATCACCATAGAGACTGGCCGCCACCGCGTGGGACAACGGCGGACAGAGACGGGTTTTTACTTGCCCCGGCATCGGTTCCTTGGCGAAAATAATCAGCAGGGTATCCATGGCATGAAATCCAAGAAAGAATTATTGGGGGAGGGGGCTAAGGGCTTCCACAGGCGAGGACGCCTGTGCCACTGGCCCCTGCCCCCTCCCCCCAACCCCCTCCCCCAATCCCATACAATCTTTCTGGCTGGGGCAGGCGGGGCCGGAGGCCCCGCCT
>Ga0315268_10007789_pt1 | contig 11240 bp, 11 predicted proteins | sample C1_top_MG_FD_204535 | JGI IMG/M metagenome (GOLD analysis project Ga0315268, IMG submission 204535) | Sediment microbial communities from Yellowstone Lake, YNP, Wyoming, USA - C1_top | ecosystem: Environmental > Aquatic > Freshwater > Lake > Sediment | place: USA: Wyoming | collected 2017-08-01 | reverse complement strand
CCACAGCTTGTTCTTGATGATATAGCCGCCGAGGCTGAACACGAGCTCACCGCGGTTATACTTGTCCCGGTCCTTCCCGTTGTTGAAGTAGTCCCTGTCGTTGTTCGCGTATTCCCAGACGGTGTAGTCATCGATGTTCTGCCGGAGATAGTCCCGGGCATACCCCCGCATCAGCCGGGTGTTGTTCTCGTAGTAGCCCATGATATCGCCGTGGAACTCATTCCCGCCGGAGCGGGTGATGACATTGATGACGCCGCCCATCGAGCCGCCGAACTCGGCGTTGTAGCCCGAGGCCGTGACCTTGACCTCGTCCAGCAATTCGAGCACGACGTTCTGGCCTTTCGTGCCCAGATGGAAGTTGGTCACATCCGCGCCATCGGCATAGAATATGTTCTCGGCCCCCGAGGCGCCGTCGACCGAGATCCCCGCGCTGACGGCCTCGTCCTGAACTCCGGGGATCGTGCTGACCAGCGAATCGAAGGACCGGCCGCGCGGCAGGGACAGGTAGACATCCTTCGTCATGATCTGGCCCTTGACCGTGCTCTTGACGTCGATGAGAGGACTCTGGCCGATGACCGTGACCTGCTCTTCGATAGTCGACTCTTCGAGCGTCACGTTCAGAGCCAGGGTCTGGGACATGTCGAGCACGATGCCTTTGCGGATCAGGGTCTTGAAACCCTGAAGTGTGTAGGTGATCTCGTACGTGCCGGACGGCAGGGCCATCAGGCGGTAGACCCCCGTCGCGTCGGTTACCGCGACTTCCTTCCCGACCAGCTTGGGACTGACGGCCGCGACATTCACGCCGGGAAGGGGTGCCCCTTGCTTGTCAAGGACCTTGCCGTTGATCCGTCCTTCCGGCGTGAGCTGGGCGAATGTCAGCCCGACGGTCGATAAGCATATGATGAGTGCGAGAACGAACAGTTTTTTATTCATTCGCTTTGATTCCTCCTGTCATACTCCTGTCGTCCCTTTCCCTGTGGTGAACCCAAGGCGGATTCGCCCCGAGCCTCTGTACGCGAGAATTGGAGCCGCTGGTGTCATTCCCTCCTTGACGGATGGTGTGTCATCGGGAATCTCGGAACCGGCGTCGCGCCGGATCTCGCGGCGGACGATAACGACGACCCCGGTATCGTGTATTCCTACCCGTCTAAGGTTAATTCCGTCGGAGAGGCTTTGTCAAGGCTTTAATCCCGGCCGCGGCTCAGCTGATCTCGCCCGTAAGATATGCCCGCGTCCGCGGGTCCTTGGGATTGGCGAAGACGTCGGCCGCGGGCCCGTGCTCGACGAGCTCGCCCAGATACAGAAAGGCAAGATAATCGGCGACGCGGCGGGCCTGGCGCAGGATGTGGGTGACGACGACGACGGTGTAGCCGCGCTTGAGCTCGAGCAGGCGGCGCTCGACGTTCTGGCTCGACTGGGGGTCGAGGGCCGATGTCGGCTCGTCGCCGAGGATGATCTCCGGCTCGACGGCCAGGCCCCGGGCGAGACAGAGCCGCTGCTGCTGTCCGACCGAAAGGACGGAGGCCGGCTCGCGAAGCCGGTCCTTGACTTCCTCCCATAGGCCGGCCACCCGGAGGTAGTGTTCGACCTGCCGGTCGAGCTCCTTCTTCGACTTGAGGCCATGGATGCGCGGGCCGTAGGCGACGTTCTCGGAAATCGACATGGGCAGGACCTGGGGCTTCTGCGACAGGAGCCCCATCTTCTTACGGATGCGGGTGACCTCGGTCCGCGGAGCGTAGATATTCTCCCCGTCGAGGACGACCTCGCCGGTCACGCGCGCGCCCTCGGCCGTGTCCAGCAGGCGGTTCAGCGACTTGAGCAGCGTCGTCTTGCCGCATCCCGAGGGCCCGATGATGACGGTGACCTTTTTGGCCGGGATGTCCAGGCTGACGTCTTTGAGGACCTGAAGGTCGCCGTAATAGACGCTCAGGTTCCGGATACTGATGGGGGTTTCGCCGTTCATGGGCGCGGCCGTCCTTTATTTGACGACATGACGGGTCACCTTTCGGCTCATCGCCCGGCCGGCCAGGCTGATGATGAGGATGATCAGGGTCAGGACCGCGGCCGAAGCGTAGGCCCGCTGCTGGACTTCCGGGAACGGTGTCCCCAGCTGGAAAAAGATGGCCAGCGGCAGCGTCGCCGCCGGGTCGGCCAGCGAGGCCGGGACGCGGTCGGTGAATCCGGCCGTGAACAAGACCGAGGCGGCGTCGCCGATGCCGCGGCCGAAAGCGAGGAGGACGCCCGTGAGGATGCCCGGGGCCGATTGGCGGACCATGACCTTCAGGGCGGTCTCGAAACGGGTCGCTCCAAGCGAGGCCGAGGCCTCTTTGAGCTCCCGGGGCACCAGGCGCATGACCTCGTCGATGGCCCGGCTCATGATCGGGAACTCGAACAGGGCGACCGTCAGGATGCCGGCGAGAAGCGAGGCCCGCAGGCCCAGGGCCAGCATGACGACGAAACCGAAAGCGCCGTAGACGATGGAGGGCACGCCCCAGAGAACGTCGAGGAAGAAGCGCGTCCAGACCGCCGTCTTCGAGGCCCGGCCCTTGTAGACGTTGAGGTAGAGGGCCAGCGGCAGGCTCAGGAGAAGGGCCAGCGCGGTCGCCCCGAGAGCGAGATCGAGCGAACCGACGATGGCGTTCAGGATGCCGCCCTCTTTGCCCAGGTAGAAGCCGCCCTTCGGGGTTTCGGTCAGCATGGACAGGCTCAGCGCCGGGACGGATTTCCAGAGGATGGTTCCGAGGATGAGGAGAAGCGAGAGGAGGACGATCGCGGCCGAGGCCGTGGCCAGGACGCGGAAAAAGACGTCGGCCCTTTTGCGCCTGCCGATGGGGCTGTCGTCCAGCCCGTTCACCGGACCCTCCGCTCGACGCGGACAAGGATCCGCCGCGCGAGAATGTTGAAGAATAGAACGATCAGCATGAGGACGAGGGCGGCCGCCATCAGGGCCGCGTCGTAGCGCGGGATCGACATCATCTCGCCGTAGTTGTTGGCGATGAGGGCCGGCAGGGGGTAGCCGGGGTCGAAGAGAGTGCGGGGCACGGCCGGGACGTTGCCGACGACCATGAGCACGGCCATGGTCTCTCCGAAGGCCCGGGAGAAGCCGAGGACGGACGCGGCCAGGATGCCCTGGGCGCCCTTCCTCAGGACGACGTGCCGGGTCGTCTCCCACTTCGTCGCCCCGAGGGCCAGCGAGGCGTCGCGGAGCGCCTGGGGCACCGTGCCGAAGACCTCGAGCGTCACGTGGATGATCGTCGGAAAGGTCATGATGGCCAGCACGATGCCGCCGGCGAGGATGCTGTAGCCTGAGGAATAGACGCCGGCGAGCGGGGCGAGGACTTGCCCGACGAACGGAACGACCAGGATGACGCCCCAGACGCCGTAGACGACGGAGGGCAGGCCGGCCAGGAGGTCGACGGCGGGTTTCGCGGCCTCGCGGACCCAGCGCGGAGCGTACTCGGAGAGGTAGATGGCCGCGAGGATCGAGACGGGCACGGCCAGGACGAGGGCGGTCACGGTCACCCAGACCGTCCCGGTGATGAACGGGAGGAGGCCGAACTCGCCCTTGAGCGGATGCCAGGCGGAGGAAAACAGGAGCTTCGACAGAGGCTCGACGCCGAGGATGGCTTTCGACTTCAGGAAGAGCCCGATGACGATGAGCAGGACGAGCAGGCCCGGCAGGGCGGTGACGATCCCCATCGCCCGGCGGGCCAGAGCGTCCTTGAGGAGCCTCATTTCTTCTCCGCGGCGCCGCGGACGACGGCCAGGCCGGAGGCGATGCGGTCCGGGCTGACGGTGATGTAGCCCATCTCGGCGACGAACTTCTGCCCTTCGGTCAGGACCCAGGCGAGGAACTCGGCGAGGAGCGGCCGGTCGGGCCGGCCCTTGATGACGAAATAGAGGTCGCGCGCCGGCGGAGAAGGATAAACGCCTGTGGCGATGGCCCTGGTGAGGTCGTCTCGCGTGGCGTAGACCTTCTCGGCGGGGTCGACGAGGCCGTTCCCGTCGAGGTCGATCGGACAGATCCCGAGGCCGGCAACGGGCTTCAGGGTCTTCGCGTCGTAGGCGAAATTGACGTTGTTGAAGCCGACGGCCAGCGGATCGCGGCGGACGGCCTCGGCGAGGCCGGGGTCTCCGTAGACGCCGACGCCTCCCAGGTCTTCCTGGTGTCCGCCGAGGTAGGCGGCCCAGGTCTCCGCGGCGCCGCAGGCGTCGGAGCGGGTGAAAATGTGGATGGGCGTCTTCCCGCTCTTTCCGATGAGCCCTTCCCAGGTCGAGACGGTTTTCTTGATCCAGATCCCGGCGAGGTCCTCCTTTCTGAGGCCGCGCCGGAGGATCTCGGCGAGGAACGGGTTTTTCAGACTGACCGTGGCGGCCACGGCGTCCTTGGCCACGGCCAGGGCCACGGCCCCCTTCTCCACCTCGGCGGGGTTGATCTCGCGCGAAACCATGCCGATGTCGACGACCCCGGCCAGCGCGTCGGCAATACCCTTGCCGGCGCCTCCGGCCTGGACGTCGACGTTGATCCCGGGATGGCTTTTTTGAAATTCTTCCTGCCAGCGGACGGCCAGCGGATAGAGGGCCCATGCCCCGGAGAGAGAGAGGTTGCCGCGCACCGATGGAGGGGAGGTTTGGGCGCCCGCCGGAGCCGGGGCCGACGGTCCGGGCAAGGTCACCGCGAGGGAAAGGGCCAGGGCGGCCATCGTTTTTTTCATGGCTTCCCTCACTTCCCGTCCGCCACGGGTTTCTTCCTGCTGACCAGGTCGGCGAACGTCGTTCTTTCAAGGATATCGGCCACGGCGTCCCGGACGTCCTTCCATAGCCAGCGCAAGCCGCACGTCCCTTCCATGGGGCAGGTTTCGTGGGCCATGACGCTGACGCAGTCGATAGGGGCGAGAGGGCCATCTATGACCCGGATGACCTCGGCGACGGTGATCTCACCGGGGGATTTGGCCAGGACATAGCCGCCCTTCTGGCCCTTGCGGCTCTTGAGGTAACCGGCCCGTTTCAAGAGAAGGAGGATCTGCTCGAGGAATCTCGGGGGGATCTCTTGGGCCTTGGAGATCTCCCGGCTGTGGATGGGTCCGTCTTGGTACCTCCGGGAAAGCTCCAGCATGGCCCGGCTGGCATATTCACCTTTGGTCGAGAGCCTCATTGTGCCTCCCAGTCAATTGACTTAATCAATAGACTAAGTCATTTAACATGCAGCAGCCGGGCGTGTCAAGCTCTTTTTAATACTTCAGCGGACCAGGAAAAGCCGGATCAGAAGCGGCGGGATGATCAGGAAGAACAGGAAAGTCACTAAACCGGCCTCGACAGCCCTTTTCCGGACTCGTGACTTATCCACGAGATGCTTGGAATGCTCCGCATATGTAATGACGAAAGCCATGGCCCCGGCAAACGGCGCGAAGATCAAGGCGATCAGGACCGGCAGCATCAACACCGGGAGGGCCCTCCGGCAGAGGGTTCCTCGTCAGGTTCGACGGCAGGATGGCGCAAATGGTCAGCGCACAAACGCCTTCTGTCCGGCATAGACCGCGTTCGGACCGAGTTCCTCCTCGATCCGCATCAGCTGGTTGTACTTCTCCACCCTTTCGCCCCGGCAGGGCGCGCCGGTCTTGAGGTGTCCCGTGCCCATGGCCACGGTCAGGTCGGCGATGAAGCTGTCGACCGTCTCGCCGCTCCGGTGGGAGACCATGGCCCCCCACCCGGCCTTCCGGGCCATATCGATCGCGGCGATGGTCTCCGTCAGGGTCCCGATCTGGTTCAGCTTGATCAGCACCGCGTTGGCCGCGCCTTCCTTGATGCCCTGGGCGATGCGCTTGACGTTGGTCACGAACAGATCATCGCCGACGAGCTCGATCGTCCCGCCGATCCGCTTGTTCAGGAGCTTCCAGCCTTCCCAATCGTCCTCGGCCAGGCCGTCTTCGATGACGCGGATGGGGTATTTCCGGACCCACTCCTCGTACATCGCCACCATCCCTTCGGCCCCGACCTTCTTCGCCTCGGTCCTCAGGTTGTAGAGGCCGTCCTCGTAGATGCTGCTCACGGCCCCGTCGATGGCCAGAACGATGTCCTCGCCGGGCTTATATCCGGCCTTCTCGATGGCCTTGAGGATCGCTTCGACCGCGTCGGCGTTCTTCTTGAAAGCCGGGGCGAAGCCCCCTTCGTCCCCGACGCCCGTCGTGAAGCCCGCGCTCTTGAGGACGCTTTTAAGGGCGTGGTAGGTTTCCGCCCCCCAGCGCAAGGCTTCGCGGAAGCTCGGGGCGCCCACCGGGGCGATCATGAATTCCTGCAGGTCCGTGCTCTGCCAGCTGGCGTGGACGCCGCCGTTGAGGATGTTGAACATCGGCACGGGCAGGAGATTGGCGGAGGAGCCGCCGAGGTAGCGGTAGAGCGGGAGCTTCGAGGAAACCGCCGCGGCCCTGGCCACGGCCAGGCTGACGCCGAGGATGGCGTTGGCGCCGAGCTTGTTCTTGAATTCGGTCCCGTCGAGGACCAACATGGTCCGGTCGACCCCGGCTTGGTCGAGGGCATCGAGGTCCTTGACGGCTTCGGCGATGTCGATGTTGACGTGCTCGACGGCCTTGAGGACGCCCTTGCCCTGATAGCGGGACTTGTCCCCGTCGCGGAGCTCGAGGGCCTCAAAGACGCCGGTCGAGGCGCCCGACGGCACGGCGGCCCGGCCGAAAGAGCCGTCGGAGAGAGTGATTTCGACCTCGACGGTGGGATTGCCGCGGGAATCGAGGATCTCGCGGGCGTGGACTTTCTTGATGAGAGCGGGCATGACGTTCCTCCTGATGGATTCGCCGCGCCATTCTATCAGAAGGGGCCCGCGATTGACAACCTCCCCCGCCGATGCTAAAAGAGGAGGAAAAGGAAGGAAGCCATGGAGATCCTCCAAGTCCTGCTCAAGCTCGTCCTGGCCATCGCCCTGGGCGGCCTCATCGGCCTCGAGCGGGAGGCCAGCCAGAAGCCGGCCGGCTTCCGGACGAACATCCTCGTCTGTGTCGCCTCGGCGATGATGATGACCCTGGCGACGCTCGTCGTCGAGGGCAAGGGCGGGAACCCGGACACGCTCGTCCGTATGGCCGCCGGGGTCATCACCGGCGTGGGCTTCCTTGGCGCAGGCACGATCCTTCAGGCGCACGACACGGTCGCCGGCCTGACCACCGCCTCGACCTTGTGGCTCGTGGCCGGCCTCGGTCTGGTCATCGGCGCCGGCTACTACGTGCCGGCTCTCATCTTCACCGTCCTGACCATCACGACCTTGCTGCTGTTCGGCAGGATCGAGGGCTCCTATCTTCACAAATCCCAATTCCACTATCACCTCAAGGCCAAGGCCCGGCCCTACATTCTCTCGAGCCTGCGCAAGCTCGCCCTCCACCACGGCGTCCGGCTCGAGCGTCTGACCATGAAGCAGGAAGGGCCTTCCTACCTCCTGACGTTCTCCTTCTCGGCCTCGGAAGAGAAGGAGCAGGAGTTCAACCAGGGCCTCCTCGAGCTGGCCGACATCGAAGAGCTGAAGATTGAATGAGCCGCGCCTCCTTCTGGCGACGGGAAACCCCGGCAAGGTCCGCGAGATCCGACGCGCCCTCGCGGGCGTCTCTCCCGGAGGCCTTGCCCTCGAGGTTGTCGGGCTGGAAGATGTCCTGCCCGGGCTGACGCACAGGGAGCGGGGCCGGACGTTCGAGGAAAACGCCCGGGCGAAGAGCCTCTTTTACAGCCGCAGATGGCCGGGCCTGACCCTCGCCGAGGATTCGGGGCTCGAGGTCGAAGCGCTCCACGGCGCCCCCGGCGTGCGCTCGGCCCGTTTCTCCGCGCCGCGGCCTTCCGACGGGAAGAACATCCGCAAGGTCCTACGCCTGCTCGAGGGCGTTCCGGCAAGAGCCAGGAGGGCCCGCTTCGTCTGCGTCATGGTCCTCGCCGAGCGGGGCCGTGTCGTCGCGGAGTTCCGCGGCGAGGTGCGGGGCCGTATCGGCGCCGCGCCGCGCGGCGATTCGGGCTTCGGCTACGACCCGGTCTTTTATTACGCGCCCCTGCGAAGGACCTTTGCCGAGCTGCCGCCCGGGATCAAGAACGAGGTCAGCCACCGCGGCCGGGCCGTCGCCAAGCTCCGCCGCTTTCTGGAGGCGAAAAAAAGGGCCCCGTCCGGAGGCCCTGCCGTCGGAAGATCCGGGACATGACTTTTTTCTCTTGAAAAGGGATCGTGTCCCATGGATCTCCCGGGGAGGCCGGCCGGACAGGGCCTCCGCGCTCATTTCGGCGCGTTCTCTGCGCCCACCGTGATCAGGCCTTTGATCTGATCGAAGACCTTCTCGCCGATCCCCTGGACCTTCATGATCTCCTCGACCTTCTTGAAATTCCCGTTCTTGGTCCGGAAATCGACGATCCTCTGGGCGACCTTGGGGCCGATCCGCGGCAGGGACTCGAGCTCCGAGGCCGAAGCCGTGTTGATGTTGACCCTCGGCTTGGCCGTCGTCGACTGGGCCTGGACCGGCGCGAGCGAAAGCGCGACGACGAGCGCGGCCAGCCCCAACGCCAGAACCTTGTGTCTTTGAGCGGTCATGGGTGTGACCTCCTTTCACCCGCCTCAAGTGCAACACCCGTGCCAAGCGGCTGCGGTGGGCCGGTTCTTTGTTATCAATAAGTTAAATGGAGCCCGCGGGGAGCGGCGTCAAGGCCCGTGGACGGAGAAGGGTCGCCTAGCTCCGGGGATGGCTCTTTTTGTAGACGGTGAGCAGTTGCTTCAGGTCGACGTGGGTGTACTTCTGGGTCGTGGCCAGGCTGGCGTGTCCGAGAAGCTCCTGAATGACGCGCAGGTCGGCGCCCCGGCCGAGAAGGTGGGAAGCGAAGGAATGACGGAGCGAGTGGGGGCTGATCTTGCGGGAGACGGCGGTGCGACGGATGTATTTGTGCACCATCCGCTGGACGGACCTCGTCGTCAGCCGGCCGCCGCGATAGTTGAGGAAGAAGGCCTCCCCTCCGTTCCCGCCTTCGGCAAGCTGGGGCCGGACCCGACGGTAGTCCTCGAGCGCTTCCCGGGCCTTGCTCCCGAACGGGACGATGCGCTCCTTCTTGCCCTTGCCCCGGACCCGGACGAGACGCTCGCCGAAATGGAGGTCCGCCGTCTCGATGCCGACGAGCTCGCTGACGCGGATCCCCGTCGCGTAGAAGAGCTCCAGGATGGCTTTGTCGCGGAGATCGATCGGCTCCTCCGACCGGGGCAGGTCGAGGAGCGCCGCCGTTTCATCCTCCGAGAGAAAGGAAGGGACGCGCTTTTCCTGCCGCGGCGTGGCCAGGATCTTGGCCGGGTTCTCGGCGATCCAATTCTTCCGCATACAGAAATCAAAGAAGGAGCGCAGGGCGGCGAGCTTGCGCCCGATGGTCGTCTTCTTGCGCTTCTTCTCGTGGAGCTCGGCCAGGAAGCCGCGCAGGACGACGTTGCTGGCCTTGTCCCAGCGGACCTCGCGTTCTTTGAGGAAGACCGCGACCTGCCGGAGGTCGCGCTCGTAGGCGGCCAGGGTGTGGGGGGAAGCGTTCTTCTCGTGCCTCAGGAAAGCGAGGAACTCAGCGATTTCCTTGTTCATCGGTGCCGCCGGGCTTGGCCGCGCCCGATTCCGTCGTCCCAGGCCCGCTTTCGCCGGCCGTCCCCTGTGCCCAGGCTTCGCCGGACGGCCCGGCCCCTTCGGCCGCCGCTGCCTTTTCCCAGATCTTCTCCCGAGGCGCCGCTTCCTTGAAGGTACACTTCTCGTTCTTGCAGTAGATGTATGGTTCGCCGCGGAGGAGGTTCTTCTTATAGAGGATCTTGGCCCCGCATTGCGGGCAGGCGCGGTCGATGGGGTCGTCCCACGAGGCAAAAGCGCACTTCGGATAGCGGCTGCAGCCGAAAAAGAACTTGCCCCGGCGCGTTTTCCGTTTCAGGATCTTGCCGCCGCAGCCGAGCGGGCAGGCGATCCCCGTATCGGCGGGGCGCTCCTTCTTGATGTACTTGCACTTGGGGTAATCCGAGCAGGCGACGAACGGGCCGAAGCGGCCGAACTTCTGGACCAGCTGGGCGCCGCACTGCGGGCATTTCTCGTCGAGCGGCTTGGATTCCTTCTTGTCCAGGCTCTCACGGAACTTGCATCCGGGATACGCCGAGCAGGCCTTGAACCGGCCGAAGCGGCCACCCTTGATGACCAGCGCCGCGCCGCACTTGGGGCATTTCTCGTCGAGCGGGATGCCGGTCGCCTTGACGCCCTCGGTCTCCCCGCCCGCTTTGAGATAGGTCTCGAGCAGGGCGTAATACTCCTTGAGGCTGTCGGCCCCTTTCTGGGCGCCCTCGGAGATCTGGTCGAGCTCCTCTTCCATGTGGGCGGTGAACTTATACTCCATGAGCTTGGCGAAATGCTTGACCAGGAAATTGGTGACATACATCCCCAGCTCGGTGGGCTTGAACTTGCCCTCCTCCTTGACGACGTAGGTCCGTGTCTGGATGGTGGCGATCGTCGGCGCGTACGTGCTCGGCCGGCCGATGCCGCGCGCCTCGAGCTCCTTGACCAAGGTCCCCTCCGTGTAGCGGGGCGGCGGTTCGGTGAACTTCTGCTTGGTCTCGAGCTCCAGCAGCTTGAGCGTCTCGCCGGCCGCGGCCTTGGGCAGGAGCTCTTTGTCGTCGCTCCCGTTCGGCCAGGCGGCCAGGAAGCCGTCGAACTTGACGGCTTCGCCCTTGGCCTGGAAAAGATAGCGCCCGGCCACGATGTCGAAGGCCGTCTCCTCGATCTTGGCCGCGGCCATCTGCGAGGCGATGAACTTCCTCCAGATGAGCTTGTAGAGATCGTACTCCTCTTTCTTGAGGAAGGGCTTGACCTTCTCCGGCGTCAGCTCGATATGGGCCGGCCGGATAGCCTCGTGGGCGTCCTGGGTCTTCTTTTTGCTCTTGTACTCGTTCGGCTTGGCCGGCACGTGGTCAGGCGAGTAGCTCTGGCCGATATAGGCCCGCGCGGCCGCCTGGGCCGCCTCGGAGACGCGGAACGAGTCCGTGCGCATGTAGGTGATCAGCCCCGTCTGGCCGAGCTCACCGATGGCCATGCCCTCGTAGAGCTTCTGGGCGACGAACATCGTCTTCTTCACCGGGAAGCGGAGGAGCCGAAAGCCGTCCTGCTGGAGGGTGCTCGTGATATAGGGCGGCCCGGGGTGCTTGAGCTTGGGCTTGACCTGGACCTTGTCCAGGACGAAGGCCGCCCGCTCGCATTCCTCGC
>Ga0315268_10007788_pt1 | contig 11240 bp, 17 predicted proteins | sample C1_top_MG_FD_204535 | JGI IMG/M metagenome (GOLD analysis project Ga0315268, IMG submission 204535) | Sediment microbial communities from Yellowstone Lake, YNP, Wyoming, USA - C1_top | ecosystem: Environmental > Aquatic > Freshwater > Lake > Sediment | place: USA: Wyoming | collected 2017-08-01 | reverse complement strand
TGCGTCTCGTCAGTTGCAAGGAGAAAAGCGTAGCCGAGCCATTGACGATAATACCGGTCATTCTCTCCCAGGTAAACCAGAAGCTTTTCGGACAGTTGCAGCAGGCGCATGAAATTCTTGTCCCGCAAGCCCTTGATCGTTTGGTAGGGCACATCGTCAAACCGTCCGGCATACACCTCTGTTTTGTAGGCGGTGAAGAATCTTTCAAATACTTTTTGAGTCATGCGGGTTTGAGGAAAAGTCGGCTCAGCTCTAGGAATGAAGCAGCTAAGGATTCGAACTGCCAGGTTAACAAACTTTTTCGTTAGATGCATCTTGAGCTCGCGGTGCACTAGAGCAGACCCCCATGCATGGCAGCGACTGCAGCGTTTTCAACTTCGTCCGACATCTCTGGCGTGTGCATTCGCACGGCCGACGTCATGAAGAGCCTAGCTTGCATCCTACTTGTACCCCACTCCACAAAAGCCGCGTACGGAGCCCGGGCAATAAGCCTAAACGTCCACTTCCCAGTTTGCTCGAGCGCCATAGTGCTGCGGAGATAACCCGTCCGCACCGGAACAAGCCTGCATGCAGTATCTAACATGCGTTCTCCAACCATGTGGACCGCGCTTTGCACGCCCTTATCCAAAGCGTCAGGCCAGAGCTCACGCAAATTCCGAGCCAGATCCTTTGCATATTTCACTTCAACCTTAATGACAGCACTCATGATCAGAGGATCCTAGCTTTTGATTTGGAAGCTTCTGCAGCTGATCTGAAGTGAAACACGAACAAGATCCGGCCCCTCAACCTGGTAGGGTCCACGGCTCACGTACGCCTCGGGAACACCGGGAATGCTGAGCTCCTTCTCGTGCACGATCCGCTCAACCTCTCTGCGCATGTTCTCGCGAATTCCAGCAGCATCGTCAACTGAGCTGGTCACTTTCACGATTAGATCGACGATGATTTGTTCAGTCTTTAGCCAAGCCTCACGACTCAGCGGAGTTGTCATGCTGGGGCCCGTTGGACTGTAGCAGCTGATAACATAGTTCTTCGAGACCTTCGCGAAATCCAACGTCTCGACGCGTGTGTCAACCCAGTAAATGTCATTCACGCCTGGAGAGATTAGGCTCCACTGTGCCTGCAGGGTCTGCATGATAAGCTTACTCGTCTCCGTCAACGGGACTTCTCCACAAGTCTGTCAATCAACTTTTTCAGTTCGCAGGACTGGCAAGCAGCATAGTCAGGCGCGCGGCAGCCTGCACAAACAAGCTTGCTCAGCCTCTTCAAATCCGCAATCGTCACTTTTGCCCCGCCCCTAGAAAAGCACTGGAGAACGAATCCCCAAAGGAGATGCGAATTGCAAGCTCTCTAAGGGCTTCGGGAAAACGATGATAGGATTCAGAATGAAGAGATGACTTCAACATCATACCCGTTATCGAGGAGCTGCTGAAACTCAGCACTTGTCAAAACAGTTTTGGCGCCATTCACTTTCGCAACGATATAGTTGCCCTTGCCCAAAACCTTGCTCAAGGATTGATGAGTCCTCCCCGATACGTTGGCACTTCACCGGCTGCGCTTGCTTCCGCCGCCTTCACTGGACTCGTCAAGTTTACTATTTGCTTAGTCAAGTCCTCCCTGAAGCCCGAGATCGTTCGCTGAATAGCTTCTGCATAGGGGCCGCTGCGAGCAACACGCAAATCGCCCAAGAAGTAGTCAAAAGCTCCGACCAAGGCTCCGCCACTTGACACGACCAGGATATGCATGCATGCAAGATCAAGTGCTGCAAGTTTCGCAACTGAGTATTTTGGATCGGAAGGACTGAGATCCATGCCGATTAGCGCATTGATGTAAGTGTTTGCGTGGTCAACGTGGGCTTGAAAGCTGCTTTCGGCTATATTGATGCCATAAACCGAGTAGACATGATTCGCTGCATCATAGGTCGCATTCAAGTGCGCTTGAACATCAGCAACAGCAATATATGCCACAGTCACACAGCATCAACCCTGAAGCTTCCCGCTCTTCTGAAGAAGCTCCATCAGTGCCAACCGGTTCAGGATTGCAGTGTTAATGTCTTCCAACAGGATCTCCTGCATCCACTTGGGCATTTTCACGATCCGCTCTCCGATATCCGCCCAGATCTGCCTCCATTTCCTTCGGAGGGCCCTCTCACGATCCAACTCTTGCAGCAGATCCTTACTCATCCCACATCAACTTCCAATAATCACTATCGTGAAACTGAACGATCTGATCCCGGATGCCCCAGGATCCACATGCAGGGTGAATGTCGCAGGAACAAAACCATCGACGGGCAGCTGTACACCTTCACAGCCCCAAGCCACATTGATGAGAGCTGATGCATCAAGCGGATTCCACTCCTCGGTACGCATAGCCAACACAATTGGAACATTGCCTTCATTCCTGACATACGCCTCGAAATATTTCGATTCTCCTGGCTCCAACATTCCCCAATCGATTTGCGTGACCGTAACCGTAAAATTGACGTCCTTGAAGACCCCCACACCAAGGACCTTCAATATGGCAACGTTGGAAATTCGGTGAGTCCACTGCATGAGGGCAAACGTCAAGACTGAGCCGGCAACCAAACCGCCAATGATGCAGGCGATGACAAGAACAACTAGCCTATTCTCCATCAAAAAGTCCTCTCTTGATTTTTGAAAACTGAAAAAGGGAGAAAAGAACGGAACGAGACTATGTTGCTTAACTCGATGCTAATCCGCTAACCTTGAAGATTGCTTCTCCGCAAGTCACGACAGGGCTGTACCTGGTTGTCAAGCTCACGTCGACAGCGTCAAACTCTTTCTTGACGTCGATGTCGGTTAGGAGCGGGCGTTTGATGACGAAGAACCCCATGGGCGCGTAGGCCGCGCTCAGGTTTTGGCCACTGCTTAGAATGTAAGCGTTGCCTACGTTGACTACTGGGCTCACTTTGACTGCCATGCCGTAGATGTAGCCGATGAGGCCGGACTGCATGACCGTTTCTCCGTATTGCATGTGCAAGCTGAACTGAGGCAGATACATGACATCTCTAGCGTTGATCGGGTTGAGCAGTATGTTGTCTGGGATGAAACTGTAGCTTTCGATCTTCGCCTTGGCATTCAGAATGTCCTTGGTGCCGAGCCCGCCTGAAATGGTGAACTCGGTTCCTGTGGCGCCGAGACTCGTGCCTGAACCCGCACTAGTGCCTCCAGCAGCCAAGTCGATCACTGTCATGCAATCCTTGTCAATCGTGTAGGCCATACGCCGGGCGAGACGTCGCAGTTGATCCTCGATCACCGGGATGTACAGATCTTCGATGTTTTCTCGACTGACACGCTGACGCTGGCCCTTTTTGTAGGGCGTGACGGTTACGGTGCTGTAAGGCGTGAAATCCATCGGAATTTCAGAGCCCTCGGCAATCTCGCTGATGGCCGCGCTACGTGAACCGCTCTGCTTTACGAAAGTGGCCGTTTTGCCAGCTACTAGTGGGAACTCCGGAAAGAGTTGCTTCACCACAAGAGCGGGCATTGTTAGTTCAATGATCTTCTTGTGCAAGGCTGGATACGCGACTGCGCCAGTGTCAACCCACGTTAAAGCGTCTCTGAAAAGACTCATTCAAAACACCTTCGCCTTAAGGAATCAAGAGTTGCACGTAGACCGTGTCACCGTTTGTCGCTGCTGCGCTGATAGCCTTGCCAACGATCATTCTGCTCTTGTTGATGGCGAGCGCGATGCCTGCGCTTGAGATTAAGTCAGTGTCGACCACGTCGGCCAATGCTGCAACCTTGCCGTTTGCCGCTGATACAACAAGATCGCCCACTGCAATCGCGGCTGAAGCGATAGCACGGACAATGCCTCTGCATGCAACGCTGATCTTCTTGCCTGAAAGAGCCTTGGTCACGGTTATCCCACAGCACTGCTTGACCAGACCTGTTGTTGCCTTCACCTGGAAAGCCATGCCCGTGCCAGCACTGAACTGCACTACCAGTCCAACGTCCAAGTCTTCGGCTGCATGGTAAGTCACTACGAACGCGTCGCTGACAAGCGGATTCGTCCCTTCAAATGTTGGAGTGCTCATACAAATCACCTTTTCAAAACGTGCGCGCTACTGGAACCCTACCAGTTTCTTGTGAGCCTTCAGCAGATCCTTGTACCAGTCAAAGTTTCCGAGGGCGTCTCTGTTGATCTCGTCGACAGCAACAATGCCCTGACCAGTCGGCTTCTGACCCTGAGGCGACGCCTGCGATTGAGCTTGTGATGCAGGTGAAGTGACCGAAGGACTTGCAGGAGCACTCGCTCCGGCGCTCGCTGCAGCGTCAGAACCTGCCTCCTCGCCAGCCTCTTCGCTCACCTTTTTCGCTGCCCCGCCATTCTCAGCCCTCTTCGCCAGCTCTGCCTCGAGATCCGCGACCCTACCCTTGAAAGCCTCAATCTGATTTTGAAGCTGAGTCAACTGCTGCATGAACTCTTCATACGTATGCTGTTTTGGCGCCGTTTCTCCTGGCGCCACGTTGACAACTCCCTGTGCTTGATGCGGAGAAGCCTTATCATCTGCCTTAACAGACAAAGGCTTCACCTCCTCTTTCTCATGTTTGTTTTCAGGTCCTTGCGACTCTCGTCTAGAACCCACATCATCACCTTCAACAAGTGATCCTAAAGCGGGATTCGAACCCGCGCCCTTCATGGCAGCGTCCCATTGCGCATCGTTCATCGCTGCGAAAAAGCCCACAGGCTTAAACTCGGTCTTCTCATACGCAGGAGAAGCAACGATACTCAATTCTCGAACCCTCGGCTTGTGCACGATCTCCCAGGCTCCCGGACATAGGTGAACAAGCACACCTTCATTTCGCGTCAGCTTTTTACAATTGCTGCAGACAACATCCTCACTGTCAACCTGAACGCTCACATTGCTGATGTATTGACGTACGATCTTGTCGATCAGCTTCTCTTCCCCGCCGACCTCTGCCTGGAACAAGACTTGCTGTCCATCTCGCCTGGCGTATGGAACCTTCCCAACCACCATCAAAGCACTTTCAGCATGGTCCACACGCAACTGAGCATCCTTCAAGGTCTCAGTGAAAAAGTCCAAGTCCTCTTCCGGAACCTGCCACTTATTCTTGTTCACGCTCGTGTCGATGGCCACGCCTTCAATGTTAATCAGCTTGAGGGAGCCCCCTCCATCAACGCCTTTGGTAGCCCTGAAGGGAACGAAATATCTAAGCTGCATCTTTCACGAACCTCGGTAGCTAAACTGATACCACAAGTTTTTGGGCCCAGAGCTCTTTCAGAGCCCTGATCTGAGCATCAAGCATCGCTATCTCAATCCAAGCTTTCTGTTGCTCCTCCTGGCTCAAGGAGGTTTTCGGATAAACCACATCTCTTATCTTATTTTGCTCAGTCACGAGTTGCTTGATTCTTTGCTTGATTGCTTCGACTTCGGAGCCTACAGAATCCACGCTTTTCTTTTCTGAAACCGGGCCCTGGGCTCTAAAGTACATTGCCTGATAAGCCGTAAAGGTCGCCAGATCGCCCAGAATGCTCTTCTTTTCCTCTTTTGTGCATGCATCTATCGATGATTTTTTCGACTCACTCTCTCCCTTCAAACTCACGTTTCCTCAACCTTCGAAATCTGCACATAAGCATTAACAACGCGCCTGCGATACTCATTCCAAGCCCTGAAATCCAGCAAGGTCTGAATTTGACTTTTCAAGTGCTTGTCAAGCCAGTTCCGAACCTGCTCTTTGGTTTTGAAGCGTTTCTTGTCAAACATGTAGTTCTGGATCTCCCACCTGTCAGAGCCCTTCACCTTACCGACAGTGATTTTGACGCCGCCACTGCCGATCTCTTTGACGCGAAACCGTTCAAACTTGTCCGGGTCCTGCACACGGTAACGCCAAATATTCTTGTCTTCATCAATCCCAGGCATGTAATTCACCAATCAATTAGCAAGCCACTCGCACAGCGTGACCAGACGCTTCAAAATCGCGGCTTTCACAGCCTCAAACCGCCGCTGATTATCGATAAACAAAACATACGTTGTGTAGTCCTCCGGCATGACAAGTCGCATCTTGCTGTTGTAATGATACTGCTTTGGATCCATTTTTCCGTAGAAGAACCGGCGGATCCTGCAGTAGAGGCAGCTGAAGTGAGGACGTTTCAAATCGTGACCGCATAAACGTTTGCACGCAAGACTCACATTTAGTCCTCCCTGTCTCGGATCTCCCGGATCATCCGCTTGACCTGTTGAACGCCCTTCCCATCTTGTCCTTCAGGCTTCGCCAAAGGCTTCAATAGGCTAGCCCCGTTTTCCGGTTCCGCTGGGTAACCAAGTTCTCCACGCGCCTCAGAAGGCAACAGAATCCCTTTTTCCACCAAGTCACCCATAATCAGCGCCTTTTTCTCGAAGGTTGGCTCCCAGATGGGACGCCACTTCACATGGGGAATTTCAACGCCTTCTCCAAACTCCTCTTCGATCAGCTGCTTGAACAACTCTGTCTCAAGCGTATCCGCAATCATTTCCTGAAACATACGTAGTCTCGTGACATACTCCTGCATGACGACGTCTGCAGTGGCCCGGTTTGTGCCCTCACTCTTGCCCATGAAAATCTTTGGAACACCCAGAACTGCCTCGCGCTGCGTGTAGAGGTAATCAAGCCACCACTGAATGTTCACGTCCTTCGTCAAGCTTGGAATCACATCAACGGTCACGTCGCCGCGGACGTACACGTCAGAAGCAACCTTGCGATCGCGAAAAGCTTCAACGAGACTCTGCAGCTGCGGATCGCTGAAGGGCCTCTCCGGCATGCCAGCCTTCACCACAAGCATCGGCTTAGCATAAGTATGCACGATTACGGCCATGTCATCTTCAAGCTGATCGATGAGTGCTTGGATCTTCAGCAAGGGCCTCAGAAGGCTCGTGCCATAACTGAATTCGTACCACCAGCTCTTAGCTCCAGCTCTGAAGTGCACCATATCTTGCGCCGTGAAGGCGACTGGGGGGAAAGTCAACAGTTGAATATAGCCGAAAACGTTGCCATAAGCATCTCGACGGACCCGCATATGCACGGGATCCAGCGGTTTGAGCCAGACAATCTTGCGCGTATCCTCATCCCGGCAAGCTTCAAGAAATGCGTTGCCGAAGACAAGCATATCAGTGCCCACGATACGCAGCGTCTGGAGAGCATTTTGCTCATCAAGCCAGTCAGAAAGCCACTCACGAACCGCATCGTCCCCGCCTTCCAACTCGAAGCCATTCGATACAGCAAGGTTCACAGTGACGTCAATAGCCGCTTTAATGTATGGCGTGAACGTGTAGAGGTCCTTATATTTCGGCAGGTCCTCGATGGGTGTAGCGCCCCAAAGCCTCTCCCAATAGGCCATGTACGGGCTCGTGACAAAGCCGGCGCCAGAGCCCCTAAGCATATACCGAGAAACGTAGCCATACAGAGCCATGTCAGCTTTCCAGCTGACGGGCACTTCCTCTTCAATCTGACGTTTGCTCAGTTCCTCGGGAACGTTCCGTTGTGCTAAGAAAGCAGAGTTTTCAAGCTGGCTTTTCCAAGGCATCTACTTAAGCACCTTTCTTCTCAACCGTAACTCGAACTTCCTCGAGCACCACTGTCTTCGCGATGTCGACTCCGTTGACGTAAATGTGCAAGTCCTGCAGGTTGCAGTTGACAAGGATTCCTAGAGCCTTCACCTGTTTCTCCTTCTCAGATGCGCGAAATATCTCGTCTTCCAATTTTTCACCTACGTAAGCTTGAAATTGCAGAGACGACTCAGTCGAGGCGAATACTCGACATATCCAACGCTTACCATTTGACCAGTATCAGAAACTCGCAAACCGCCACTTACGCTATAATCGAAAAGTTTGCGCCAGCCGCTCTTCAGCTTGAACCATACTTCTTTTGCATAAGCCCCGCTCAATGCGAGGTCGACGTAGAACAGATATTCATCTTTCAGGTTGCACCCATTCAAAGCATTCTTATCACGGAATACTGGTAACAAGATGTCTGTCCAACCATCGGGCTGCATCCCTTCATCTCGATCCTCAACGCCGATGAGTGCCATGCTGAACCCGTCTGAATGCATTTCGGTGTGAAAGAGATGCGTGTACCGATCGTTGAATTTGATTATTCGCTCAAACGTAGTCTGGCCATGAATTACAAACTTGAATTTGCTTAAGAAACTGTAGTAATAAATTGGCAGTTTCCTAATCACCTCTTGCGGAAGGCTTGACATCAATCCACCTTAATGCGGAAGTATTATTGCACCTCTTCCAGGTGGAGGAGACTCCGTAGTCGTGAAAACTGACAAGCAGATGGCCCAGAAACGGTCATCATGCGAGCCTTCAGGATGGCTAAACGTGTAAACCTCACTTCCAGGCGATTGCTCCCACTGCTCGCAGTTGAGCTCAGCCTGCACATCCTGATCAAAGGGCAACTCGAACTTGCGCCGGGCGTCTTCTGCAGCAAGAGCCCTGTCACTTTCCCGGGGAGTCATCATCAGCTGCTTCAACGTCATGGCCATGCCATGTTTCAACGGTCTTGTGAAGTCAATCCCTTTCACTCCAGGGAAGCCAGCGTTATCGATCTGCTCATCCATGCCCTTCGTCCCTGTGTGATCGTAATACACGGCCCGCACTGATCGCCAGCGGTCGCATATGCTTTTTATGTAGGCCATCACGCTGACGTACGGCGTACCCAAGGAGAACTGTTTGCAGTGAACGAGCTGCAGAAAGTCCTGCTGCTTGTTGACGATGGCAACCGCGTTATGATCCCTTTCCCGACCAAGGTCCCAGCCGAGATAGAATTCGCCTGAAAGGCTTTCTTCGAATTCCGCGAAGTTAAGCTCTTCATTTTGACACTTGATTATGAGGCTGCTGGGCAGAAAGGCGGTTTCGTCGTCGACGAAGCTGCTTTCCATTTCGCGTTTCCAACGCCAAGGATCCCCGGCGTACTGCTCACGCATCACCTCAACCTGGTATGGATCCAAGGGCCCGTTTGGCTTCTGCACGTCCTTGTAAGTGAGAAAGTAGCGGGGAGGATCCCGCTCGTGAATGTTGCCGCTGAAGATCCTGAAACTCTTGTCAAAACACATTTTGTAGTAAATGCTGTCCTTGTTCCAGGGCGTACTCGCAACGTTAATGCCTACTCTCTGAGTGAGAGTCATAGGCAGCAAAGCACTGAGCCAAAGATCCTCATCCTTACGGATGAAATTCATTTCATCAATGCTGATTTTTCTCGGGCCGTGACCACGAATCGTGAAGGGCTCCGGAGTTTCAGCAAGTATTATGCTACCATTCGTCAGACGGATTATAGTCTGAAGCTCGCTTTCAATGTACGCGTCATAGATCCTATCATCCATCCGAGCCAAATGTTCATGGAAAGCGCCAAAGTAGATCTCTTTGATCTGCTGAAACTTGGGCATGGTTACGATGATCTTGCAGTTGGGATTGTTGAATCCGAAGTGAAGATCGTCGCCGGCCATCACAGTCGTCTTGCCAGCTCTACGCGGCCAGCGCAAAACCTTCAGCGCCGCCGGATCCAGCAGAAACTCTGCTTGGTACGGATAGGGCTTGAGCTTCAAGACGTCTTTGAAAAACTCAACCTTGTCACTTGGAAGGCTCGGCAGATCCTGCTGCTGCATCTCCTTTTTGATCTGCTGTAGCTTTGACTTTCGATTTTGCCTCATTCACAAGCCTTTCCAATTCATCCAGATCTTCATCAATCTGGCGCTCGTCGAAACCCTTGGCAAGTGACTCGATCGTCTGAGCGCAGTAAGCAGCAACCCGCACCCACTTGTTCCGGAGCGAAAGGTCGATGCTACGATTCTTCGCTAAGCTGCACGCAAGATCATATAGCTCATTGAGACTTTTCAAAAGCTTCCCGCGCAGCTGCTGCGTGTCAATCTTCACGATCGTACGGCATTGGTGAATTCTGCATAACGCGAACCTATTGCGGCTGATTTTAACCAATAGCGCCTACCCCCTCCCCCCTAGGCACACTCTGAAAAGTGCCATTCCCACGAGAATCAACGAGAACCTCGCCCTTCTCAACATCAGGCACGACGCCTACCTCAACAGGCCCAGCCAACAAGCCCAGAACATCAGCACGGCTCATCCTCGAAACAGTCTCGCACCTGATATTATCATGAAAACTGCAGCAAAAAATCAATCTTCTAGCTTGCCGTTTCTTGAGCTGATCTTCACTTCTTCTATGCAAGTTTCTCACTGACCTGAAAGTTCATCATTCAAAATGGTCGAGACTAGCGCCACTCAAAGGCGGCGAGTCTGGCAAACCCGGAGAAAACAGCAAGCAAGCAGCCCGGGTAGCCGTTCAAGCTCACTGCTTCCCCGGACTGCCTAGAACAAATAGTAATATACAAGATTTGGCATAAAAACTTTTACTGGCATTCTGATTCTGTGTAAAAGAAGGCTTGTAAGAGCCTAATGCAAACCACTCTTCTGAGCCGCTCGCCTGAGATCTTTCAAGTGCCTACCGTTTCCCTGAAAACGTCCTTGAAGATACACGATTTGTCAGAGAAGCATAACATTCTGAAGACTTCCCCGATCAACTGTTGAACTGAGCTTGGGCTCTGTCCGAGGAAGTACGCTATTTGTTGAGGCGAAACATTCTCATAACGGTACAGCCTCCAAACCGCAAACATGTATCTCTTTTTCTCACGATCTCGTGACACAACCTTCAGAATTCTGGCATTCTTACGAATCTGACACGATTCGCACTTTGCCAGTTTGGTATCTGTTCTAGTCATAAGTGAAAAATGACCGAATAAGCAACGGTTACACTGCGCAAAGCCACATGCGCCCACATCAACTTTGAGAAGGCAATCTTTTTGCGAGTGATGGTTCACTATTCATCTACTCTGCGATATTCTTGTCAGCACTTAAGGCTTTTCTTCACCAATTCTCTTCATAGCGCGCATGCTTGTTCCTAAATTCGTCTGCGAGATCTCATTATGGCGGTTTCACCCCCTGAAAAACGATTTCAAGCTTGTTAATAGTTCATTAGACTAAAACGAGCCAAAATATTCAAGATAACAATATATAATCGCTCCCTTCAAACAGGAAATTCCCGGTTGAAGAGCACAGAAAACCAGGTCTCATGAACAAAAACATCTTTTTTTTTCACCGGTTTTTGACCTTAGGGCAAAATGGATCACTTCTTAGGGTGCATAGTCTGCTTGCCACATTACGGTGTGTCCGCGCCCACTAGGTATTCAATAGCTGCTTCATGCATCATCCT
>Ga0315268_10007787_pt1 | contig 11240 bp, 8 predicted proteins | sample C1_top_MG_FD_204535 | JGI IMG/M metagenome (GOLD analysis project Ga0315268, IMG submission 204535) | Sediment microbial communities from Yellowstone Lake, YNP, Wyoming, USA - C1_top | ecosystem: Environmental > Aquatic > Freshwater > Lake > Sediment | place: USA: Wyoming | collected 2017-08-01 | reverse complement strand
AGTATTACCGAGAACGCCACATCCATTCCTTTCACGCTGTACGGCAGGTCGACGAGCTCCTTGCCCTCCTTCGCGAGCCTCTCGAGCTGCGGACCTGACGGGAATGGTAGTCCGACCTCTCTTCCGAACTTGTCTATCATATTGCCAATGCCTACGTCAAGAGTCTCTCCGAAAACGCGGTACCTTCCCCCCGAATAGGCGATCACCTGCGTGTTCCCTCCTGAAGCGTAGAGGAGAATCGGGTCCTTGCACCCCGTGACTTTCCGACCGATTTCGAGATGTGCGACGCAGTGGTTGACGCCGATCAAATCCACTCCGAGGCTCAGCGAAAGCGCTCTTGCACCGGTCGCCGCCGTCCTGAGACAAGGACCTAGTCCCGGACCCTGTGAGAACGCGACTAGCCCGATGTCTTCGTACTTGATTCCTGCCTTCGCGACCGCGTCGTGCATCAGCGGTACGATGTTCTCGGCGTGATGGTTTGCCGCCTCCCTGGGATGGATGCCTCCCTTGGACCCGTCGATCATCTTGGTCAGATTGGCTAAGACGCTGCAATCCTGATCGACGATTCCCACGCCTACAGTATGGGCGGTCCCTTCGATTCCGAGGCAGATCATCGTACGTGAATCGACTCGTGGATAAAAACCGTATCGTCGGTTCAGGTCCCGATATGTTACCTCTTCGTCCTGAGAAACACTAGGATTGCCGTCAGAATCCCCAAGGCGACAAACGCTACTCCTGAGAATTCAGGTATTGCTGTATCAACGAATACGCTCGTCTCGGCCTCACTTAGCAGACCTGCGGAGTCTCTAGCCTGGACTCGGACGGAGAACTCGCCTGTCTCTGAGAACGAGTGATTTGCTGACGACTTGCTCGACCAGTTAATGTCATAGTCTCCGTCTACGTTCCAGTCCCATCTGCACTCGAGTCGCCCGGGTTGCTGAGCGACGTCGACAGATGTGGATGCGTCGAACAGAATCTCCCCACCCACATCAGTCTCATTTTCTCCATATCATAGTCTCAGGGGCGACTTTAAGAGATTCTCCGTTCTTCTCGAGATTCACCTCAAAGAACAATCTGCATGTACCTGCCGAGCTTCTGGTTGATTGCAGCGTCGTAGGCTATCTTCGCGGTCAGGGCGTCTTGGACAGCCAGTCCGGTCGAGCAGAATACTGTGACCTGCTCGTCGTTCTCCCTGCCCGGCTTGAGGCCGGCGACGACCTGCCCTATCTCGGCATTGACATCGTCCTTTGTGAGTTCTCCCTTGGCGAGCGGGACATTAATCTCGCCCGAGTGGCTCGCCTGCTCCCAGTCGTCGATCACAAGGCGCGCACGCTTCAGCACCTTCGGGTCAACTTCCTGCTTCCCAGGGGCGTCCGCGCCTATGCAGTTGATGTGCGTGCCGTTCTTGACCCAGTCATCCAGTATGATGGGCGCGCGGGCAGACGTGCATGTGACGATTATGTCCGATTCTGCAACGCAGTCCTTGGCCGAGCCGGCGACCTTGACCTTGCCGATCAGGCCCTTGTACTTCCTCCTGAACTCCCTTGCAATAGCCTTGCTCTTCTCGGGGTACATGTCGAAGATCCGGACCTCGTCGAAGTGCTCGTATTGGGTGATGAGCGCGAGCATCTGCGTCCTGGCCTGGTTGCCTGCGCCGATGATGCCGAGTATCTTCGGGTTCGGCCTCGCCAGGTACTTGGAGGCGATTCCGCTGGCCGCGCCGGTTCTCATGTCGGTTATATGAGAGGCGTCCATAAACGCGAGCGGGGCGCCGGTGTGCGGGTTCACGAGCACTAGAACGGCCATGACAGTCCTCATGCCGAAGTTCTTCGGGTTGTCAGGGTGGACGTTCACGATCTTGACCGCGGACACGTCCATGTCCTCAACGTACGAGGGCATCGTTCTCAGGTCGCCGTTGAACTTCTCATAGAAAAGATACGCCTTCGGCGGCATCTGAACCTTTCCGAGCCCCTTGTGCCTGAAAGCGTTCTCGACTGCGCCGAGCACGTCTTTCATGTCAAGGAGCTTCTTGACCTGCTTCCCGGTCAGGAGCAAAGTCCTGACTGAAGTATGTTGTGTCGTCATCCCAATACACGACTCCTGCACGTCGCAACCTGGTGCGCCGATATAAGATTATTCGACCTAAAGCAGAACTCCAGCTACAAGATGCTGGGAGGCCAGTGTACCATAACGCGGTTTATCATTGAGGGGGCTGCCGGCTGACGTGTTATGGAAAAGCGATTTAATCTCGGAGATGCATGTTCTACGTCGACCCCCCAAACAGCCTGGAGGAGATACGTGTTCCCATGGAGCGCAAGTTGAAGAGTGATGCTCCTGAAGATCTCAAGGCCATCATCGAAGTCCTCAGGGCGAACGCTGGCAACATCGTGGATCAGTGGGCTGTTGCCACCGCTCAGTCATCATACATCAAGGCCAAGGATTTCGACCAGTCTGACGTGGCTAGGATCGACAGGCTCCGGGCATTCTTCAATGCGCTTGTCGAGAAGGCCGAGAGCCCAGCCTCCAAGAAAGCACACGAGACCATGAAGAGCGAGGTCAGGACGGAGCATTCGAGGAGCCTCGGTCTCGCCACGATGGTGAAGAAGCAGAACCTGCTCAGGGAGATCATGTTCAGGGTAGTCGAGAAGGAGCTGCCTGAGTTACCTCCCGCATCGGCCAAGCTGGCGATAGACATGATGATCGACAAGAGCGTCGAGGGGATCGTCATCATGCTCGAGGAGTTCTCCGAGATGCAGCTATCCCTTTCCAGGTGCAACCAGGTCGGGGCGGGGCCTTCGTTCTCAGTTGACCACGCACTATCGAAATTTTGCAAGAATGCGATGGACTACTTCGACGTCGATTTCGTGGCTCTGTTCAGATATCTGTCATTAACCAGAGAGTTGGAGTGTCAGGCCTGCGCGGCCAAGGGGATCACGCTCACGAGGGATTCGAGAATCAACGTCGATTCCTTCCCACTCGCCGGGGAGGCGTTCAAGAAGAAGGGGACGGTGGTCGCAGGAGCCAAGGGCGCGGAAGAGGGCGCGCGGCACAAGGTGGTTGGCCAGATTGCGTTCGCTAGGAGCGTCTGCGTCCCTCTGATGACTGATGGAAATCCTATTGGTCTTTTGGTCCTCGGGGACAACACTCGAATGATGCCCATGACCGCCGACGAGGTATCGCTACTCGAGGACCTCGTAGACCAGGTAGCGTCCGTTCTCAAGAGTTCGGACGCCTTCGATGAGCTCAACCTGAGGTCCAGGGCACAGAAGTCTCTGATCGATACGGCTGCGCTACTGCAGCAGGATATCGAGTCGGAGGAGATTTACAGGATCATCGGCACACGCCTTTCCGAGATAATCCCTTGCGACGAGTTCGCGTTCTATGTCTTCGACTGGCCAAGACGAACCGCGAGCCCGGTCTACGCCACGGGCCCATATGCTGCGGAGGTGATGGCGGACCGTGACTTCTCGGCCGATGTCGGGTTCGTCGGCTTTGTCGCCAAGTCCAGGCAGGCGGAGATCATCTTCGACACCGAGGCCGACCCTAGGGGCAACTACATCCCAGGCACCCCGAACGCACACACTAGGATGATGGTCGTTCCAGTCATCGGCCAGAAGGAAGTGCTGGGCGTCGTTGAGCTCCTCAGGTACTTCCCAGACACCTTCCCGCCCGAAGACCTCGAGATCGCCACGCTGTTCGCGAATCACGCAGCCGTCGCGTTGGAGAATGCGCACCTGCTCAAGGAGGTCATGGGCGCGAGGGATCAGATCGAGATGACGATGGACCTCCTGACCCACGACATCGCGAACCACACGACCCCAATGATGGCTTACATAGAGACCCTAAAGAACAAGCCATCTCTGGACGAAGACGTCTCTACTGTTCTCGACAGGCTCGCTGTGCAACTCGACAGCATGAACCGTCTGGTTGACATGGTGCGAACACTTTCGAAGCTGAGGGCGCCGGGGCCGAGGGTCCTAGGGCCGACGGACCTCAATGCGGCCGTGAGACACGGTCTAGACGAAACCAGAAAGGCGGCAGGGGACAAGGTGCTCGGGTTCAGCGTATCGTTGCCCACCTATGAGTTGAAGGTCAAGGCAGATGAGATGCTGAATGAACTCTTCGCGAACCTGTTCCTGAGCGCTGTCCAGTCGGTGCACGAGGAGACAATCAAGGTGATTGTGACTGCTGAGCCGCGCAAGGAGCGGAAGAACGAGTACTGGCTGATCAAGGTGTCCCAGCCGAACAGGAACATACCAGACAACATGAAGAGCGAGATTCTGAAGATGTCGATAGCGTCGAAGTCGGAGCTTTCCGGGGGTTACGGGATAGGGTTGGCCGTCGCCAGGGGTATCGTGGACAGGTATGCGGGAAACATGTGGGTTTCCGACATAGTGCCAGGCGATTCAACCAAAGGCTGCTCGTTCAACATACTGTTGCCGAAGGCTGTCTGAACGGATCCTGCGCAATCGGCCTTCTTGGACGCTGGTTTATCTAAGGCCTACGCGTTCCGGGAATTCGGGGAGAGATCTGCCGAGGCGCAAGTACGGGCATATGGTGAAGGCAATCCCGCCAGTGCCAGAGGACAAGTGCAGGTACTGCAGGCTCGGCATGGCATGCCCGATACACAAGAAGAAGTGACCTCCAACACGGCCGTTACTATGCGTTCCTTGGTCGCTGATGCGCATTTTGTGTTGCCTATTCTCGAGGGTACTCCATGGCTGTGTACACGAAATTCTCCGCCTTGTCGTCGTACTCTATTGCCAGACCCTTGCGCTTGCCCTTCTTGAAAGTCCCAACCCTGATAGAGTCCCTCAGCTCGCTCGGCGTCTGTTTCCTTATCTTCTCCTCAAGCCTCTTCGCGTGAGCGGACAATGGTTCGTCAAACTCGGGCAACGGTATCTCCAATCTTCCCGTTATCTCACCGTACTCTCAGCTCCCTCAAGAGTAATCAATGGTTCGGCGAACAGTAGCGGTTTCCGCCGGGTACTATGGAATGTTCCTCGAGTGGACGAACCCCGCGGCGACGGCTCTGACAGAGTCCCAGAACGGATGCTTCGGCGGGTTCGACATGTCCAGCCCCTCCAGGCGCTGGATCCTGAAGTACAGTGGCGGATGAGGGTCGAACCTTAACCACTCGGAGAACCTGCTTCCGCCGGGCTCCAGGAACCGCTCCTCGATGACGAGTCTCCTGAAACCTATCTTCTTCAACGCCCCGGACATGATCTTCGGCTTGCCTATGATTAGTGCAGCCTCCAAGTCGGCGCGCGTCTCAAGGAACCTTCCGAAGAAGAAGATCAGCCAGAAGATCATCAAGAGATAGAGCAGGAACCATGAGCCGAGGTACTGTCCGTAGACGTAGACTCTTGCGAAGTATTCCGTAAGAACTAGAGAGAATAGTATCAGCGGATCCCCGGACCTGAGATGGCTCAGCTCGTGCCCGATGACCACCTCGATCTCCTCCTTGTCCAGCTGGACGAGGAGACCCATGGTGATGATCATGGTGCCTAACCGCTTCGTGAAGCCCGTGGCTGCCGCGTTCGGCCTTGGGTCGCTGCTGACAACGATTGCAGGGACATCCATGTTGAATCTCATCGCCGCGGTCTCGACCATGCTGTACACGTCGATCTTTCGGACGAGTATGTCTTCCTTGTTTGCGGGTACGCTGGCCTCCTCGAACAGCTTCGAAACTCTCTCGGCGCTTATGTCCTCAGGGTGATCGAGGAACATCTGATAGGCCCTCTCCTTGACCTCCTTGATCTTCTCCTTGTAATCCTGGACATAATTCGCAAGCATGCCCTCAGGGATGTTCAGCTGGACAAGTATGACGTCGCGCGCGCCCTTGGTGATCCTCCATGGGCTTCTCCATGTCGAGAGCCTTCCTGCGGATAACACCAGGACGAGCATGAATGCGATAAGGACGATGGGGGCCAATTTTCCCAATCCTACGCTTTGAAGGATGTAGAATATCACGGTCCCGATTATGATGGATAAGAGGAACAGGCTCAGCAGGTTGCCCGAGAACATCTTCCTGAGCACGGAAGTGCCAGTCCTAAGTTGTGCCGTCCTCGGGCTCCCTGGGACGAACGCCAAGTAAAGGGTCGATTTCCTGACCTCCTCCTCGAAGAACTGGACTGTCATCAAAAGGACGTTCATCAGCTGCTTCTCGAAGGCCTCGTCCCGACCCATGGAGGATCTTACCTCGACCTTGATCGGTCTCTCGAGGTACATCCGGACCTTGCTCATGTACTGGCCGCGCTCCGGTCCGGCGGCGAACTCCATGTAGTGTCCGCCCGAGCTAGCGTAGGACTCCATGTCTCCCATCCTGATTCCAGGGAGCTGGCCGAAGGCCATGTGTTCGCTTATGAACTTGGGTAAGTGCAACAGCTTCGGGTGGGCCAGCTCCGTCTCTATCTTCTCGGAGTAGACGAGCGGAGCCTCCGTTTCTATCAAGCGAATCCCCGGGGTTGTGATGCGCTCCGTCCATTAGAGCTTTGTCTCGAACAGAAGAGAGCATCCTGTTCGCCTGAATCATTTTGACCGAGAACATGCATCCGATGCGGGAAGAACATGAAAGAGTTCGGGCTGATAGTCATCGGATCCGGGGCGGGCATGAACGTCGTGGACTCCGCGCTGGAGCGGGGCCTGAAGGTAGCCATCGTCGAGGAGGGACCTGTAGGCGGGACTTGCCTCAACCGGGGTTGCATTCCCTCCAAGGTCCTGATCCACGCCGCCGATGTCATACGAGAGGCTGAAGAGGCGGCGAAGATAGGCGTCAGCATGAGGCTCGACAAGGTAGATTACCAGCTCCTGAAGAAGCGTATGTGGGACATCGTCCTGACAGGAAGAAAGGAGATTGAGGAAGGAATCAGGCGCGTGCCCTCTGTGGAGTTGTTCCCGATGATTGGGAGTTTCATCTCGGACTACACCATGCAAGTCGGGAACGAGACCATCAAGGCCCCTAGAATCGTCATAGCCTCGGGGGCTAGGGCGCAGATCCCTCCGGTTCCTGGTCTGGATTCCGCGAAGTATCACACATACCGGACGATATTCAACCTTGAGGAGCAGCCGAAAAGCATCGTGATCCTCGGAGGAGGCTACGTCGGGTGTGAGTTCGCGCACTTCTTCTCAGCGATAGGCACGAAGGTCTTCGTCATCGGCAGGAACCCGATGCTTCTACCGCACGAGGAGCCCGAGACGAGCCTGCTCGTCAGGAAGAGACTGGCCAGGCACGCGGAGATACACACCGGCACTGACACGCTCAAGGTCGAGGGGAGAGAAGGCAGCTTCGCGGTGACGATCAAGGACCCTGCCGAGGGCAAGGAACGTGTCGTTGAGGGCGAGCAGCTTCTTGTCGCCACGGGCGTCCGTTCTAATTCGGATTGGTTGAAGCCTGAGATGACCGGCGTCAAGACAGACGACAAAGGCTGGATAATGACCAACCAGTTCCTGGAAACCTCAAGACCGAACATCTACGCACTCGGGGACGCGCTCGGAAGGAACATGTACAGACACACGGCGAACTACGAGGCCTCGGTCGTACGGCACAATTTGCTCGAGGCTAACAAGATGCCATTGGACCTTCACGCGGTCCCCCACGCCGTATTCACAGACCCGCAGGTCGGCGCCGTCGGCATGACAGAGGAGGAGGCCAAGGTCGGCAGGAAGGTCATGGTCGGCGTGAGCAAGTACTTCGACACGGCGATGGGCTTCGCCTACGCGGACGAGGAGACCTTCGCCAAGGTCATCGTGGAATATCCCACAAGACGCATACTCGGGGCGACTGCAGTGGGACCTCAGGCGTCCGTGCTGATTCAGCAAGTGGTCAACATGATGTACTCCGACACCCAGACTTACGCCGAGCTCGTGAGGGCGCAGATCATACATCCAGCACTCAGTGAGGTCCTGGCAAGTGCCTTCGGCCGACTACAGCCGGTGAATTTCGAACCTGAGCACCATCATCACACTCATTCTTGATAATGAGAGTGAAGTGGACACCAGGGCCGTCGTTCCGACGGGGATGGCCATAACCTTCCTTGATATTAGCTCAAAAAGCTTGATAATGGGACACATCTCTTTGTGAGACATGGCGAAACAGGTCCATGCGGCCCATATTCTGGTGGATAGGGAAGACCAGGCTAAGGAACTCTTGGCGCGGATCAACTCTGGTGAGAGCTTCGCCGAACTCGCGAAGAAGCATTCGAAGTGCCCCTCCGGAAGAAAGGGCGGGGACCTCGGATGGTTTGGCAAGGGACAGATGGTCCAGGAGTTCGAGAGCGCCGCCTTCCAAGGCCAGAAGGGCAACACCGTTGGACCCGTCAAGACTCAATTCGGGTGGCACCTGATCAAGGTGCTGGACCAGAGATGAGTCCTGAGAGCAACGAATATCTAGCCTGATAATCCCCCCTGGGGCTGGGACACGATGAGCCGAAGACGTTTCATACCCGGACTTGCGACTGTAAAGAATGAATGTGCAGACTGGACCCCGCATGGGCCGTCTATCGATCGAGGAATCCCGAGCGTGGATTCACCGGATCTAGCTCTGGGATCCTCCGTGCCCGTGGACTGGCGAGTCGTCGCCTCGGTGCTGATCGTGGCGTTCTTGGTGCTTTCGTCCGTAGCCGTTTTCATGCTTCCGGTCAAGGAAACCGTCCCGGCGCAAGTCACCTACACCCCTCACCTCCCGATTACAATCACCCAAGACGACGATTTCGTGACCCAAGGCTGGCTCGGAGGCGGGACGGTCCTCAATCCGTATATCATACGGGACCTCGATATCACGGCAGCAGGAAACGCCACAGCGATATCCATATCGAACACGAAGGTGCACTTCGTGATTGACTCTTGTTACCTCCACAACGCATCCACCGCGCAAATACGACTGACCAATGTCAAGAACGGAACCTTGCACAATAACATCTGTCAGAATCTATCCTATGGATCCTACGGGATATATCTCCTCAACTCCCGAGACAACTTGGTCGCCAACAACAACTGCTCCTACTCGGATATGGGCATATACCTCGAATCATCCAGCTACAACGCGGTCGAGAACAACACGTGCTACGCCAATAGCGAGTACGGGATCGAGGTCTACCTCTCCGGCTACGATGAGCTCTTTAACAACACCTGCATCGCGAACCAGTACTACGGCATGTTCGTGTTGAACTCCAATCACATCAAGGTAGACAATAACACGTGCGCTTCCAACTATGACAAGGGCATGTACATGTATCACGCGACCTTCTCGAACATCACAGTCAACAGATGCATCGGCAACGCCTACGAGGGCTTGTACATGGAGAATGCAGACGACAGTCAGGTCGTCGGCAACAACTGCTCGGGGAACAAAGATGGCGTCTACATGACCGTGTCCAGCCGGGTCCAGCTCGTGGCAAATAAGTTCATCTTGAACAACAACATCGGAATTATTCTGAGCTCGTCGGACAATGATGTGTTTGACCGGAACAACTGCTCTCGGGACGGCGTCGGCGGCATCTACCTGGAATCGTCGAACGGGCACCGGGTCACCAACAACACTTGCTCGATCAGCAGCGGGTATGGGATCCGCCTGTACTCCAGCAGCAGCTGCTTGTTCGATCACAATAACTGTACGAGTCTTGGCGGATACGGCCTGTTCGTTGAATCCTCCGCCAATGACATGATCAGCAACAACACCCTCCGGTCCACGAACAGAGGAATCGAGATCCGGCAGTCCACGGCGATGACGATATACAACAACACGATCTCGCACAACTTCTACGCGGGAATCCACTTGAACCTGTCTCTCCGCAACAGGCTCTTGCACAACACGTTGGTCGGCAACGGCGTGATGATAGACGGGAACCAGATATCACACTGGAACTCGCACAAGATCACGGCGGACAACACCGTCAACGGAAGGATTCTGAGGTATCTGTCCAATGTGAGCGGCCAGACCGTTCCACTGGGGGCAGGCCAGGTCATACTGGCCAACAGCACAAACATCGTCGTGTCGGGCCAGAACCTCAGCGATGCGAGCTCAGGTATCGAGGCAGGCTATTGCAGCGGGATAACGATAGTCGGCAGCCTCTGCACGAACGGGACGTATGGCATCAGGCTCAACGCTGTCAATCTAAGCATTGTATCTTACAACCATCTCAGCTGGAACCAATTTGACGGCGCTCTCCTCGTCAACGTCGATAATTGCACGGTCAACGGCAACAACATATCCAGCAATCTGGAATACGGCCTGCGCGTTGACGGCTCCCGGTGGAATGACATAGTGGGAAATCGGTTCCTAGCCAATGCGCAGTACGGGGTGTACCTCGGGGCGAACCTCTCTGCGACCTCGACCACGGTCAGGAACCGCGTATGGAACAACTCGTTCGCATTCAATGCGGGAACCACTGGAACCCCCAACCCGTCTTTGAGCCAGGCGTTCGAAGCGACGGGCATGAACTACTGGAACTCCTCGGGAACACCTCACGGTTACGGAAACTACTGGCGCGACTGGACGACGCCCGATGGCCCCCCTAAGGACGGTATCGTCGACGAGCCGTACAGCGTTTCAGGACACGCGGATTCGAAGGACTACTTCCCGTTGACAACTCCTCCCGAACCCGTGATACCTATCCCCGAAATGTCGGTGGTATTCGTCGCGCCGCTGATGGCGCTGGTCGTCGGTGCGCTTGCCTGGAGACGAAGGGAGACCTAGCCCTCCGCAAGGGCAGATGCAACCAGCCCCAGCAAAGGCTAATATCCGAGATGGTGCGCTTCGGGTGATTGCATGTCCTGTGTAGCGTCGCGAGCTGGATTGACCTGGGCAGCTGTCGTCTCGGTGGCACTTCTCGTCTCGGCATTCATGTCTTTTCTACCTGTGGCCCTGCCCGTGTCCGCCTACAGCCCACACGGTGCAATCAACATCATTGGCAACTCCCAGCTCAATAGCGATCATGGCGTCATTTCGGGGACAGGAACATCGTCCGACCCGTTCATCATAGGGGACTGGGAGATCGGCATCGGTTCTGGAGGGTCCGCGCTGACTGGTATCGCGATCAAGAACACGAACAAACACATCGAGATACGGGGTGTCCACGTGTCCCACTGCAACATAGGGATCTACATGCTGAACGTATCCAACGTCGATGTCAAGAACTCCTTCGTGGACAATAACAGCATTGGTATCTCGATCGCACTGTCCAAGGATTGCTCAGTGACGTCGAACACAATCACCGACAACCAATATGGAGTGACTATCA
>Ga0315268_10007786_pt1 | contig 11240 bp, 10 predicted proteins | sample C1_top_MG_FD_204535 | JGI IMG/M metagenome (GOLD analysis project Ga0315268, IMG submission 204535) | Sediment microbial communities from Yellowstone Lake, YNP, Wyoming, USA - C1_top | ecosystem: Environmental > Aquatic > Freshwater > Lake > Sediment | place: USA: Wyoming | collected 2017-08-01 | reverse complement strand
CGCTGCCCGCGCTTCTGCTGCTCCTGGTTCCGCTGCCGCTGCTGCATCGCTCATGCGTTCTTCTATAGCGCACGGTCCTGAGGAAAACGCAGCAAAAAATCACAAGCTCTCAGGATGACACTCCTTAAAAAGTTGCGTTATTTCTCCTTAAAATGTTGCGTTATTTCAAAGGGTGTTGCGTTACTTCAAGGTTCGTCAGGTGTAGAGCCCGATAAGGGTTGCGTTACTTCAAGGTTCGTCAGGTGTAGAGCCCGATAAGGGTTGCGTTACTTCAAGGTTCGTCAGGTGTAGAGCCCGATAATCCGCTCAATCGCGCGCCGGCAGACGGCGCAGAAGGTATCGTGGCGGGTGAACATGATGCAGTTCACCTGCGGGCGGTACTCGCCTTTGGCCTCGTAGTTGGCGCCCTCGAACGCGCCCACGGCATTGGCGTACTTTTCCGCTGCCAGCATTTCGTCCTCGTGCTTTTTCTCCTCGGTAAAGAGCGCGTCCATCACGGATTCAGGCTGGTTCTGCTGGCGGATTTCGCGGCGCCGCTTCTGCATTTCGCGCGAGTAAGCCTCGAACGCTTCTTTATTCCACGGCGTGGGGATGGGCGTGCCGGGTCCCACCAGCGCTTTCCACTTCAGCCCGGCGGGATCGAACAGCGCGGTGACGTTCGGCTCCCAGGGCTCGACGATCTTGGCCGGCGGCAGGTAGGCGACATCCGAAGTGTAGTACTCGTCGGCCAGGCCGGCGAACTGGTGTCCGAACTCATGCACGAAGATGTAGGGCGACCACAGGCTGTCGGCGGCCACCGTGCTGTAGAGATTGAAGATGCCGCCGCCGCCGTAGGTCTTGCCGTTGGCGAGGATTTCCACGAACTCGTAGGGCGCGAACGAGGCGATGTCGCGGAAGCGGCGGTTGTCGAAGGTCAGGATGTAGCGCTCGGAGCCGAAGGCGTCGTAGGTGGCGCCCACCGGGGTGCGGTGATGGATGCCGGTCGAGGGCCGCGAAATCCCCGATTCCTGCGACGGCGGGCACAGCGCCCAGACGTTGAAGCCGGCGCGGTGCTCCCTGAACGGCGAGGTGGAAAACAGGATCTCCATCAGCCGGCGCGCGTCTTTTTCGAATTTCGGCCGCTCAGCCGCGGTGTAGCCGTCCCCCAGGATGAGGAAATCCACCTTGTCGGCGGGATCGCCGCTCTTCTGTAGCGTCAGCAGCGGGCCGGGCGAGGGCGGGACCGAGGTGTGGATAAACTGGTCCTTGGGATCCACCAGCAGCGACCAGATTTCGCGGAAGGCGTTGTTGGCGTCGCGCTTCATGAGCACGATCTGCACCGGCGCCTCGGGCGCGGGAAAGCGCAGCGACTCGGAAAAGGTGCGGTTGGCGTGCTTGGCCTCGTCGGTGGTTTCCCATTCGCCGTAGATGGAGGCGAAGCCGCGCGAGTAAAGGACGCGGTTGGTGGCGCGGTCGCGTACTTCGAAGAAGTATTTGCCAAGGTTCGTGTCGTCGATGTTCTTGCGCAGATTGCCGGGCCAGGGCGTGGGCTCGATCACCAGGCGGTCGAGGCTGAAGATTTCGCGGCTGGCATTGCCGGTGTGGTAGTAGTCCACCCGCATCGTACGAGGCTCGGCGAAGGCGGCGGGCAGCAGGATGAAGACGAACAGCAGCGCGGCGAGCTTTTTCATGGCCGCGATTGTAGTGTTTCGAGTGGTCAGTGGCCAGTGGTCAGTGGTCAGTGCGGCGCTTGAGGAACATGCCGCCGCCGAACAGCGCGGACGCCAGCATGAGCCAGGCGAAGTTGGCGAAGATGGAGCCGAAGCCCGCCACCGCCAGCCAAAAGCCAAGGACAAACAAAACGAACAGCGCCAGGAGCGCGGTGAGCAGGCGCCCGCCCAGACTGGCGGCCTGCGACTGGCTGTTATCGCGGCGGGGCACTTCCGGCGACAGGCGCTGGGCGGCGGCCTCGGCCATGGCCACGGCCTCGGGGACCACCTCGCCATTGGCAGCGCGGGTGAGCCACAGGTCCAGGATGGCGCGGATGGATTCAGGTAAGCCGGTGAAGCGAATGCCGGCGCGGCCGCTGCTGTCGGCCCAGGCAATCTCGCCGCTGGCGCTGATCTGCTCGGCCGAGACGGGCAGGCGGAAGCGGGCGGTGCAGCGGGTGCCGGAGGCAAGCGGATGCGGGCTCGCAATGCCCATGCCACCCTCGCTCAGGTTGACGGCGGTGACCTCGACCCCGCCATCGCCCACCTCGAGGGCCACCGGGAATTCCACCGCCAGGCGGAAATAGCGGCGGCGCTCGGCCAGCATGAAGCGATAACTGGTCTGGATGGTCTTGCTGGCCAGGTCGCAGAGAAGGGGCTTGCCGATGGCGAAATTGGCGCCGGCGACCAGTCCGGCATTGAGGCGAGCGCCCTGCCCGAGAGCAAACAGCACTAGGTTCTTGGTAACGGGGGAGTTGCGCAGTTCGGGGATGACGGTCAGCGTGTGCTCGGCGTCGCAGTCCAGGGCGGCGCCGTCGAAGCGATGATCCGCCAGCATTTTCTGCGCCAGCTCAAGATCCGCGCAAATTTCCACGGCGATGCCGTTGGTCTCAAACAGCGGGAGCAGATTGCCGATCAGGCCGGCATCGGCCGACACCAGCAGGCACCTGGGGGTAAGCGCATGGTGGGGCGCCGCGGTATTTGGCACAGCCGACATCGCGGTTACGCGCCCGCCTTTGAGCTCTGCTGCTCGTTGCGCTCAAGTTGCTCGCGCAGCTTCTTGTATTGATCCAGCGTGATCCGCTGATTGTCGAGCGCGTCGGCCCACATGCGGCGGCGGAACTCATCCGGTTCGGAGGCCAGTTTCTCCTTGATGTTCTGCAATTTCTGCTCAAGGACGGCTTCGGCTTTCTGGATGCGCTCGATCTCCGCGCGGGTCACGCTGTCGGTGACCTTGCCGTCGGCAGCGCCGGCCTTGGGATTGTCGGTGTTGTCGGCGCCGGCCTTGTCGGCGTCGAGCTTCGCGGGGTCGTTCTTCTCCGGGGCTGCCGGCTCTGGCTCAGGCGCGGTGCGCACGTCTTCGTTGGTGAAGACGCGTTTGGAAGTCTGCACCAGCGGACGGGAGCGGCGAGCAACGTCGGCCAGCGACACCTGGGCGGCGCACGCCAGCGACAGAACGAACAACGAGGCGGCAACCAGAACTGCCGAGCGGATGCGAAGGGTGTTCATGATCTGCTCCTAATACATGACCTCATGAAAGCTGAGCTGCACCAGGGAACGCTGGTTAAGGGTGGCCGCGTTGCTCAGGGCGCAGGAATTGAAGTAGATGGAGGCGCTGCCGCCCAGGACGTTGTCCACCATGGACTCCTGGCCGGCGAGGATGGCGCCGTAAATGTTGGTGTGGTCGGAACCGCCGCCGGTGAACTTGATGACGCCCCGCACCAGGATCAAGCCGTAGAACTGCAAGCCGCCGTGGATGTCGAGGTCGCCGTCCACGATGAGAACGCCGTTGCCCTTGCTTCCGCCTGTGAGTTGCACGTTTCCCGGCACGTAGACCAGCTTGGCCTGGGGAGTGCCGAGCGCGGGATCGGCGGCAGGATTGTCGGGCGGATTCGGCGGAAACGCCGGCGGCACGCCGAAGCTCTGCCCGCTGGAAGTGCCGCAGGTAAGCCCGTTCAGGGCGGTGTCGGAGTGGGCGCAGGTGAAGTTGTAGGGAGCGGAGCGGGCGTCGGTGGTATTGGGAAGCGACTTGTACTTGTTGATCAGAGCCGTGATGTCGTAGGGCCAGGATTGGTTGCGGGCGATGGGGGGATTCTGGCCGGCGACGATGGTTTCCGAACCGGTGGGCTGGTCCACGTTGTTGGCGGCGAAGATGGCCCAGCGGCTGCGATCGCAGGACATGCCGCTTCGGTCAACGCAGGTGACGTTGCCATGGACATCGGTGGTGCACTGGCAATTGCAGTAGTCATAGCCGTTGACCAGCAGGGCGCCATTAAGCGTGACGTGGTCCTGGGAATCAATGCTGGCGTTGGTGACGAAAGGCGGGTCCTGAGCGGCCTCCATCTGCGCCATGCGCCGCGCTCCGCCCGCGGCCGCCAGCGCGGTCAGGCGGTAGACAGTGCGCAGGTAAGGCAAACCGGTAGGGGGAGTGGAATTACAGGTGGCGTAGCCTGCGGGCAGGGGCAGTTGGTGCTGGCCATCCCAGCAGATGGGAACCGTGTTGCTGCCGGAAGAGCTTCCGTCAACGTAATAGGAGGAGGCCAGCGTGGTGTCGGGCACGGCAGCGGCGTCCACCTTCTGGGTGATGCGCACCCAGCGATAAGCCATGGCGCCGCTGGTGCCCTGGTAGGGCGAACTGCTGGTCGCGGTGGAGTAGTAGGTGGCGCTGGGAGCCGAGGGACAGGGCGTGCGAGCGCCCACGTTGCTCAGGCCCAGGCTGGGGAAATTTTCGTGACAGAGTTCATCATCGAAAAAGGCATTGCCGGCGTCCCAGGGATGAATGGCGGCGCCGCTAGCGTCGGGGTTAATGATGTAAACCACGCCGGTCGCAGCCGCGGTGGCCGGCAGGGTGGAGGGCGCGGTGATCAGGTCGGCGGCGGTGGGAGAAAGCCTTTCGAAGCCTTCCTGCAAACCGGCGACCGCGCCCAGGTAGGCCTTCTCCGCATCGCGGTAGTTGCGGTTGATGTTGGTATCTGTGTCGGACATGAACATCAGGCCCAGGGCAATGCCGGAAAGCAGCATGAGAGCAAACATGCCCAGCAGCAGGGCCACACCGCGTTCGTGATGGCGACGACTCCTCACCAGGGCTCCTAACGGTTCATGATCCGCGCGGTCGCGGTCATAGCCGAGGCCGGCCGCTGCCGCGTCTGAATGTCGGCGCCGGAAGACGGCGCCAAGACGTTGAGGGTGATCTGGATCGTCCGGATACTCGCCAGAGCTACCGGATTGGTCGCAATGTCGGTTGGAGCAACGAGGTCACCGGCGGCGTCGAAAGCGGCAAAGACGTAGGCCGGTTTGTAAGCGGCATAGAGCGTGTCGTTGGCAACGCTGGTCATTCCGCCGGCGCCATTGATCATGCTGGTGCCCCGCAAAGGCAACGACCCGTTGGCGCCGCTGCCGCCCGCCCCGCCGCTGTTGACCACGTTTTCCAGGGCGATGGCATAGTTGAGCGGCTGCGACATGGGCGCGGTGGAGTTCAGCTTCAGCACCTGGCTGCGGCTGATGGTGCAGGGGCAGTTGCCGCCGCCGTCCGCCTGCAGGGTGTAGCGGACGCTTTCCACCTGGCCGTCGCCGTCCACGTCACCCTCAAACTGCAGTTCGGTGTAGGAAAACTTGACCAGGCCGACGGCGTTGCGGCTGTCGTTTTGCACCGGCGAGGCCAGCACTCCGTCCATGTACATCCTGCTGTTGGGGTAGCCGGCCTGGTGGAGGTCGCGGACGATCTGCTCCAGGAAGGCGCGCGATTCCTGCGTGATGTCGAGCTTGGCCTCTTCGGTTTTGTAGCGCTTCTGCACCAGTTGGATTTGGCCGAATACCACCGTCATCAGGCCGACGATGAGCGCGGTGACCACCAGCACCTCCAGCAGGGAGAAGCCGCGGCGGCCGCGCTTTGTGCCGGGGCGCATCATGGTCCCACCACGGTGCGCAGGGTCACGGGAGGCGCGTAGAAGGGCAGATTGCTGCCGTTGGCGGACGCCCCATGCTGCCGGACGCCCACCGTAACCAGCGTGGAATCGGGGTTGAGGAGGCGCACGTTCCAGCGCACCTCGAAGGCGGCCTGGGTGCCATTGGCGCCGCAGGTGATGTAGCGCATGGCGTAATTGGGGTAAGCGGCGGTGAGGTCGGAGTAAGACTGGGTGAAATCGACGTTCCCGGAGCTGTCGAGGTTGGCGCCGGCGCCGGGAGAAGCGGCGCCCGCCGTGGCGATGGTCCAGTTTGTCGCACCGGCCGGGTTGCAGTCGGCCATGGTGAACGAGACGCCGTAGGGACCTTTGGCCGCCATCTGCTCCAGTACCGATTGGGCGAGGTAGAGGCCGGTAGTGTCCTGCTTGTTACGGTTGTTGGTGGCGATGGACGAGGCCAGCAAACCGACCACGGAAAGAATGCCGACCGCGAGAATGGTCATGGTGATCATGACTTCGATCAGCGTCAGTCCGGATTGCGCCGGGCGCCTCGTGATGGATCCGCCTACTGCCATGCTGTGCCGCTCCACATCCAGGTCTTGATCCGCCCCGCCGGCGAGACCGAAACGGCCGCCCACGAGGTGGCGCCGAAGGGCCTGTCCTGCCGCAGGTAAACCAGAAAGCCGGTGCCCTGGCTGAAGTTGCAAGTGCTGCCGCTGACAGCACAAGGCAGTCCCCGCGGGTCGAAGCCCGGCAGCGCCGTAACCGAGGCGCCGAAACCGGCGTTCAGGGCCGGGGCCGAAGCATCAAACACCACCCCGCGCGGCAGGCGCAGCAGGTTGATGTTCTCGCTGGCGTCCAGGGTGGAGTTGCCGTTGAGGTCGATATAGACGGTGCTGCTGCCGGAAACCCGCAGGGCATAGGCACGGTCCGCCGCGGCGGAGATCATGCGCGCTTTCTGCAGCGTGCCGGCCAGGCCGCCGGCGGCGGCGCGCAACTGGGCGCTGCTGATGGCGGTGGTCACCGCGGGCACAGCCATGGTCGTCAGAACCATGACCATCGCCAACGCCACCAGCAGCTCCAGCAGCGAGTAGCCGGATTGTGACTGGTTGAACCGCATAGGCCTTGTACCACCGGCAGGTTCGTACCTGTCCCGTCGTACTCCCCCGGTTGGTGGTTGCACACCGGGGGCCACGGAGGATGATTGCTAACTCAGAGAAAGCAGGGAACTTGCGTGTGGTCACCGGGACAATAAGTGTCTCAAATGGAGAAGTCGTCTCAGATGTGAACACTGCATGCGGTGGCGCTGAAAGCTGCGCCAAAATGAGACAAGCGCCAGGACCGTTTCGGAACGAAAAACAACTTTGCCGCGGATGAAGCGGCGATACCTCGCGCGTGCTCACGTTGCCAATACATGCCGCAATTTGGAGAGCAAGTCCGATTCAGTGCCGGCGTGATCATTCTCTTCAGAAAGGCAAATGGAAGGCGGACCGCCGCGCTGCCGTACGAAACGGATCAAGGCTTCCGCGGTGGAGGTCTCGATACTGCTGCCGATAATCATCAGATCAAAAGGAACGGCTCGAGAGGCGGCTAGTGCGCCCGACAGGGTGGTGGCGGTCACCACGCCGAAGCCCCAGCTTTCCAGCAATGCCCTCCAGCGCAGGATCAGTGCGGGATCACGTTCCACGCCGAGTACTTGCCCACAACGGGATGGTAATGCAGTGGACATCTGGCAGGGTTAAACCCCGGACGTGGGGGCGGCACTCGTCCTGTTTACGACAATTTACAAAGCTTTACACGAGAGTGCCCGCGTTTTTCACTGCGGCCCGCCGCCGCTCATTGGCCGGCGCGCCAGGTGTAGCCGGGCTGGCCTGCAATATTTCGAGGTTATGCGCGGATTCCGGCATCGAAAAGGGTGGGATCCCTTCCTGTACGCGAACCCGACTGCAGCGTCGGTAACCTTTTTCGGGTGCGGGGGTTTTATTGCTGATAGCACGGCGGGTGAGTGGCTCGTATTGTGGGGTGTTTTCATGAGAATCGCAGGCGCGGGAAGCGCGTTTCCGGCGCATGCTTACGATCAACGGTCGATCGTGGGCGCGCTCAAGGAGTATTGGGGCGGGCGGCTGGCGCGGCCGGGGATACTGGACCGCTTGCACGCCCGCACCGGCGTGGAGCGGCGTCACCTGGTGCTGCCGCTGGAGCAGTACCAGGCGGTCGACAGCTTCGGCAAAGCGAATTCGCTGTGGATCGAAGCGGCGCAGGAACTGGGCTCGACGGCCATTTGCCGCGCGCTCACCCCGGTTGGATTGGTGCCGGCCGATATTGACGCGCTGTTCTTTGTCACCGTCACCGGTGTTGCCAGTCCTTCCATTGATGCCCGCCTGGTGAACCGCATGGGGCTGTCGCCCTCCCTCAAGCGGGTGCCGATTTTCGGACTGGGCTGCGTGGCCGGCGCGGCCGGAATCGCGCGCGCCGCCGACTACGTTCGCGCCTATCCCAACCAGATCGCGGTGCTGCTGTCGGTGGAACTGTGCTCCCTCACCTGGCAGCGCGAAGACACCTCGGTGGCCAACCTCATCTCCAGCGGTCTGTTCGGCGACGGCGCGGCCGCCGTGGTAGTGGCCGGCAGCGAGGTCAACCTAGCCGGTCCCACGGTGGTGGCGACGCGCTCCAGTTTTTATCCCAACACCGAGTACGTGATGGGCTGGGACGTTTCGGAAAAAGGCTTCAGCATCGTGTTATCGCCCGATGTGCCGCTGATGGTGGAGCAGCACCTGCGGCCGGACGTGGATGCGTTTCTGCAAGAGCAGGGGCTGCGGCGCGGCGACATCGCAAGCTGGATCGTCCACACCGGCGGCCCCAAGGTGCTGGAGGCGGTGGCCAGCGCGCTGGCACTGCCCGAGGGCGCGCTGGATGCTTCCTGGGAGTCGCTGCGCAAGGTCGGCAACCTGTCATCGGCTTCGGTGCTGCTGGTGCTGGAAGATTTTCTGACCCGCCGCCGCGGCCGGCCCGGCAGCTACAGCATGCTGGCGGCGATGGGGCCGGGGTTCTGTTCCGAGCTGGTCCTTCTGCGGTGGTAAGCACGGACATTTTCGTGGCCGGCGGCGGCCCAGCCGGCCTGGCGGCAGCCATTGCGGCGCGACAGCGTGGCTTCCGCGTGCTGGTGGCCGAATGCCTGCGTCCTCCGATTGACAAAGCCTGCGGCGAAGGGCTGATGCCGGATTCGGTGGCCGCCCTGCAAGCGCTCGGAGTCGATCTGGCTGGCGCAACCAGCGGCCTGTTGCGTGGCATCCGCTTCATCGGTCCGGAAAACTCCGCGACCGCTGAGTTTCCGGCCGGTACCGGCATTGGCATACGCCGTACCCTGCTGCATCAGCGCCTAGTGGAGCGCGCCCGCCGTCTTGGGGTGGAGATGCGGTGGGGCGCGCGCGCCTCCGGCCTGCGTCCGGGGACGGTGCTGCTGGACGGCGAGGCGGTGCCCTGCCGCTGGGTAATCGGCGCCGACGGACACAATTCGCAGCTCAGCAAATGGGCGGGGCTCACCGCGGCTTGGCAGAGTTCACGCCGCATCGGCTTGCGCCAGCATTTTCAGATCACGCCCTGGAGCGACTTTGTCGAAGTCTACTGGGCAGACGGGCGCCAGATGTACGTCACCCCGGTGGGCAGCAACGAAACCGGGGTCGCGCTGCTCTCCGCCGGCCGCGGTGAATCGTTCCAATCCGCGCTGGAGAAATTTGAATCCCTGGCGCGGCGCTTACGCGGCGCTCGGCACTCTACCGTCCTGAAGGGTGCGCCCACTGTTACCCGCCGCCTGGGTTCGGTGTGCCACGGGAATGTAGCGCTGATCGGAGACGCCTCCGGCTCGGTGGATGCCATCACCGGCGAGGGTTTGGGCCTGGCCTTTCAGCAGGCGCTCGCGCTGGCTGATGCACTGGCGGCCGGCGACCTTCGCCGCTACCAGAGGGCGCACCGGCGGATCATGTCCCGCCCACGTCTGATGTGCCGGGCGCTGCTGCTGATGGACAGAAATCCGCGGCTGCGCCGGCGGGCGCTGCGCGCGCTTGCCGGCCATCCCGGGCTGCTGCAGCGCTTGCTCGCGGTGCACGTGGGCGCCGCCAGTGTTTCCGCCGGTGTCAGTGGCGCCGCGCATCTTGGCTGGGAGCTGCTGAAGGCCTGCTGAAAACCCACCCTGCCGGTCCCAAGACGGGACCAACAGGGTGGGGCACCTCTGTTCTGGTTGGGTTCAGACGACTGGCTTGGGGCGTCAACGGGCGCGGGTTGACTTCGGCGATGTCGTCTGCGGCTCGGCAATGGCCGGAAACAATTCCTTCAGCGTCTTGTCAATGCGATCCACGCTCATCAGCACAGTCCGCGCTTGTTCCTGCTGGGGTACGAACTGGCTGTACACGATAACTTGCAAGGCGTTGCGCACCTGATGATTCAGTTCGGCCACCATACGCAACTGTTCTACAATCAGGGCCCGGCGCATACGCCATTCTCGCAGGACGATGTACACCAGCATGCCCGTTACAACGGCGATTATGGCTGCGTCGGCCACGCCGGGGAGAGGGGCAGGCAGATGCTCTTGCAGGATTGTTGCGTGCACCAGGTATTCAACCGCCCCGGTCATCGCGCCGGCGCCGACCCCGGCGGCCAGGTTACGCCCCGGTGAGCCGGCCAGTCCGGCGACGAGTTTGCCCCAGGGGTTCTGCATTCCCCACACCCCTACCCCTGACTGGCAGGACTATACCAGACGCGTTCCAGAATGGGAATCGCGAACGCGGCATGGTTCCGCCCAAATCTGCCGGCTATTTGTAAGGGTAGAAGATGAAGAACAACAGCGAAAGCGCCGCCAGCACCCACAATCCGCCGCGCACCTCGCGCCAGCGTCCGGCCGCCACTTTGCACACAGGGTACAGCACCAGCCCGGCGGTGATGCCGATGCCGACGTTATAGGTGAAGCTCATCAGCGCCACCACGGCGAAGCCGGGGATCAGCTCGGTGAAATCGTCGAAGCGGAAGCGGGTGACCGGCGCCAGCATCAGCAGCCCGACCACGATCAGCGCCGGGCCGTACGCCTGGGGCGGGATAGCGGCCACGAACGGCGAGAAGAACAAGGTCAGGGCAAAGCAGCCGGCCGTGACCAGCGAGGCGAAGCCGGTGCGTCCGCCGGCCTCTACCCCGGTGGCGGATTCGATATAGGCCCCCGCGGTGGTGGTGCCGACCAGCGGCGCGAACATGGTGGCCAGGGCGTCGGCCAGCATGGGGCGCTCGATCTGCGGCAACTCGCCTTTCTGGTTCAGAAAGCCGGCGCGCGCGGAAACCCCGATCAGCGTGCCCATGGTGTCCACGAACGCCATCACGAAAATCGTCAGCACCACGGGGAAGAAGCTCCAGGAGAACACGCTGGCGAAATCGAGCTTGAACAGCACCGGCGCCAGGCTGGGCGGCGCGCTGATCCAGCCCTGCGGCGGCGGCGTCACCCCGGTGACGATGCCAAGAAGCGTCGTGCCGACAATGCCCACCAGGATCGCGCCCGGGAAGCGGCGAATCATCAGCATGGCAATCAGCAGGAACCCGGCCACCGCCAGCAGCACCGGGGCCGAGGCCAGGTTACCGGCCTTGACCGGCGCGCCCGCCACCCCCAGGG
>Ga0315268_10007785_pt1 | contig 11241 bp, 11 predicted proteins | sample C1_top_MG_FD_204535 | JGI IMG/M metagenome (GOLD analysis project Ga0315268, IMG submission 204535) | Sediment microbial communities from Yellowstone Lake, YNP, Wyoming, USA - C1_top | ecosystem: Environmental > Aquatic > Freshwater > Lake > Sediment | place: USA: Wyoming | collected 2017-08-01 | reverse complement strand
TTCACAGCCGCACGGGCGAGAGGGGTCAGGGGATTGAAGGAAAGCTTCGCCAAGGGATCGCGGTGTTGATGCGTCTCCGGCAAAAAGAAATACGCCAGGAGGGTGTTTGCACTGGCCAGGATGCCCGCGAACCAGAACGGGAATGCATGGGATACCGTGCTCAGAAGTCCGCCCAGGAACGGCCCGAGCATCAACCCGATCCCGAACGTAGCCCCGATGAGTCCGAGGTTCGCCGAACGCTCCTTCTCGTTCCGGGCAAGGTCGACCAGACAGCTTTGAGCGACGGTGAAGTTTCCCGCGGCGGAACCATCGATGACGCGTCCGAGAAAAAGAAGGGGGATGCTCGACGCGCCGGCGAAGACAAACCAACCGAGCGCGGTGCTCGCAATGCTCACGATCAAGATCGGCCGCCGACCGAGCTTATCCGAGAGAGCGCCGAGCAATGGGCTGCTGAGGAAGGAGCAAAAGGCATACGTGGCGAAGAGGAGCGTGATGAGAAACGGAGAAGCGCCGAAGGAACCGACATAGAACGGCAAGATCGGTATGACGATGCCGATCCCGATCACATCGACAAATACCGTGAACATTACGACAAGCTTTTCCCGTTGCACGCGCATGGAAAGGTCCCGCCTGCATTCACTCACAGGCAAATCTTGCCGAGGACGACAGGCCGCGCAGCTCCCGTCACGCCCGGAATGTTCCCCGGGTGTTCAGAGACTGTTTCGTTCGCCAGGACTGCGAAGCATACCGCTTCCTTTGCATCGGACGAAAAGCCGGCCGACTCAAGTGCTCTCACCCGTGCTGGTCGGAAATAGTCCTTCAAAGCATGCATGATAGCTCGGTTGTGTACACCCCCGCCGCTGACAAGTACCTCGTCGGCGCTCATGCGGTCGGCGACGAACCGGTTGTATTGATCGAAGACAGAGAACGCCGTCAGCTCCGTTACTGTGGCAATGAGGTCTTCACGGCGCAGCTTTGCCTTGTACTTCAATATGCTTGGAAGCAGGGTCCCTCCGAAAACCTCCCTTCCCGTCGATTTCGGGGGCCTTCGTCTGAAGTACGGGTGCGACATCAGATCGAAGAGGAGCCACGGGACGATCGATCCTTTCAACGCGATCCGCCCGTGTGCATCGTAGTTCCTTCCGTAAAGCTTCATCATCAGTGCATCGATGATCATGTTGCCCGGTCCGATGTCGAATGCCGACACCTGCATCACCGAGCAGTTCTTGGGGAGGGCGGTGAGGTTCGCAATCCCGCCGATGTTCAGGAGAATACGATTCTTGGTCTTCGAGCGGAACAAGAGGTAATCGAAGTACGGAACAAGCGGAGCTCCTTCACCCCCAACCGCCATGTCGGCGGGCCGGAAGTCGCCGACCGTCGGGATGCCGGTAAGTTTGGCGATGGTCGAAGGATCGCCGATCTGAAGGGTCGAGCGAATGACCTTTCCGAAGGCTCTCCTCGGCCTGGGGAGGTGGTGAACCGTCTGACCGTGGGATCCGATGAGATCGATGGCTGAGAGTCTCACGCGGGCTTTCCGGGCAATCTTCTTCACGGCATCGGCGAAGAGATGGGCCAGGAGGACGTTGAGCTGACACAGGAGATCCACACTGCCCCTGCCGGGAAGTGAATTGTCCAGCACCAGCTTGCGGAGGCCTTCCGGGTAGGGATAGGCAGCGAAGGCAAGTTGGGCGAGGCGCGTTGAAGTCCCGCAGCCCGATATGCGGACGAGGGCCGCGTCGATGCCGTCAGCGGATGTGCCGGACATCAGGCCGACAACGAGCTTGGACTTCTTACGTTGGAGAGTTGAAAGAACCGACATACGTTGATTTTTGGTGCCTAATTTCGCTACTTGGTTTGCGATCTACACGATCATCCTATGGCTCGATCATCCGATCACACGATTCTGCTCGGCGCTCACATGTCCATTGCCGGAGGCGTTCACACGGCCGTGGAGCGGGCGATGAAGATTGGTTGCACAACGATGCAGATGTTTGTGAAGAACAACACGCAATGGAAGGGTAAGCCGCTCTCAGAAGACGACGCCGCAACCTACAAAAAGCTCTTGTTGGAATCAAGCATCGGACCGGTGGTCGTTCACGACACCTACCTCATCAATCTCTGCGCGACGGACGGCAGGATCCTGAGGAAGTCGCGCGCCGCGCTCAAAGATGAGCTGGATCGTGCAGAGGCGCTGGGTGTCCAGTACCTGAATTTCCATCCGGGCTCGCATCTCGGCGCGGGGGAACGGGAGGGGATCAAGCGCATCGCGGAGTCGCTCAACATCGCCCACGAGCAGACGAAAGGGTACAAGGTGAAGAGCGTGCTGGAGACGACTGCAGGTCAAGGAACAGCCATCGGGCATCGGTTCGAACAGCTCCGGGCAATCATCGACGGCGTGGAAGAGAAGGATCGGATGGCAGTCTGTGTCGACACGTGTCACGTCTTCGCTGCAGGGTATGACATCTCAAGCGAGAAGGGGTACGAAGCAACGTTCAAAGAGTTTGATGAGGTAATCGGATTGGACCGCTTGGTGGCGTTCCACGTGAATGATTCTAAACGCGAGGTTGGGTCTCACGTCGATCGGCACGAGCATATCGGGAAAGGAAGAATCGGGAAGCCGGGATTTCGTCTGCTGATGAACGATGAGCGGTTCAGGAACATCCCGAAGATCCTGGAGACGCCGAAGGGTCCGGACATGAAGGAGGACGTGAGGAATATGAGGGTGTTGAGAAGCTTGGTAAGAAAGGAAACGGCGCGGAAGGAATCAGGAGACAGGATTCAGAAGTCAGGAGGTGAAAGGAGAGTATTGAAGTAGGAAGTAAGTGCTGTCTTTCTACTCCAATTCTTACTGCTGCAGTACTTTCCTACTCTCTCCCTCAGTCGCCGACCCCCACTTCGCACTCGCAGATGATCTTCCCGCAGCAGGGGCAGTACTCGAGGTTCTCTTTCTCTCGCAGACACTTGCAGCAGTATTCGTCCTCTGGCTCGATCTCCTCGCCACAGATCGCGCAATGGTTGATGACGAGTGCGCTCATCTTCGGAAGCCTCCCGTGGCGAAAAGGTATCGCACCGATGCGAAAGATGCAAGGAGATCTCGCATTTGCGGCGACGCGTCATTCCGAGTGTTGAGAAGCATGCATCTCTCGCGTACGCAGCTCGCGCATGTGCGCCTCACTCACCATCTTGGTCTTATGTTATTGTGCCGTCAGCACTTTCTCTCATCACCGGTCGTTGCTTGACATCGGCAGGCTGCAGTGGTATATTTGACCAGGTGAACCTATGGCAGAAGTGACAACGCTGAAAGGGCTTCTCTCAGAGCACACGAAGGAAGGGGAGCTCTACGAGAGGATGCCCGACAACTGGGTCCGCTGCTTCTCGTGCGGCCATCGGTGCAAGATTCCGCCCGGACGGGACGGTATCTGCCGTGTGCGATTCAATCGTGACGGGAAGCTTTACGTACCGTGGGGCTACGCAGCCGGCGTTGCGCTCGATCCGATCGAGAAGAAACCGTTTTTCCACGCGTATCCCGGTGCGAAGGCCCTCAGCTTCGGGATGCTCGGTTGCGACTATCGTTGCGGGTACTGCCAAAACTGGATCACATCGCAGGCGCTGCGAGATCCCGCGGCGGTCTCCGGCATTGATTACCTCACACCCGAGACGTTTCTTGACGCTGCAGTGCGATCGAAAGCGAAGGTGGTGACGAGCACCTACAACGAGCCGCTCATCACGAGCGAATGGGCGGTGGAGATCTTCAAGCTGGCGAAGCGGGTTGGCCTCGTCACGTCCTACGTCTCAAACGGGAACGGCACGCCGCAGGTGCTGGAATATCTCCGACCATGGGTGGATCTCTACAAGGTCGATCTCAAGGGATTCCGGCAGAAGGCCTACGCGCAGCTTGGCGGAGTTCTCCAGAACGTGCTCGACACGATCAAGACCCTCCACGAGAAAGACTTCTGGGTTGAAGTCGTCACACTTGTTGTGCCGGGCTTCAACGACTCCAACGAGGAGCTTACCGATATCGCGAAGTTCCTGGTATCGGTCTCACCCGACATCCCGTGGCACGTTACGGCTTTCCACAGAGACTATCGAATGACCGATCCCGACGACACGCCGGCAGGCACGCTGCTCCGAGCTCGGGATATCGGGCTGAAGGCAGGGCTTCATTATGTGTACGCGGGCAATCGTCCCGGCGAGGTCGGTGACACGGAGAATACCTTCTGCCCGTCGTGCGGAACAACGCTGATCGAGCGCTGGGGCTTCCGTGTGCTCAGCAACAAGATCAAGAACGGTAGCTGCTTCAAGTGCGGAACAAGGATCGCCGGGAGGTGGGAGTAGAAGAGGACGATCTCGATGCCAAGAGAGCACAGGGGATGCTGCTTGATGAAGTGTTCCCTGTGCTTTGTTGTTTCTGTAGCAAGAAATCAATGAAGGAGCTTATGCTCACATGAAAGCGATGGTGCTGAGGAAAATTTCTCAAGTGGAGCTTGGGAAGAGGCCTCTCGAATTGGGCGAGCTTCCGAATCCGGCCCCAAAGGAAAAGGAAATCCTCCTCAGAGTCTCCGCCTGCGGAGTCTGTCACACAGAGCTAGACGAGATCGAGGGTCGCACGCCTCCGCCTCAATTTCCCATCGTGCTCGGCCACCAAGTGATCGGAAGGGTTGAATCGATCGGTGCCGGGGCGAGCAGATTTCGACGTGGCGACCGCGTCGGCGTCGCGTGGATCTTCTCCGCGTGCGGTGTGTGTAAGTTCTGCCGTGCAGGGGAAGAGAATCTCTGTCACGACTTTCGGGCGACGGGCAGGGACGCAAACGGCGGGTACGCGGAGCTCATAACGGTGAACGAAGATTTTGCCTACCTCATCCCCGACGTTTTCTCCGACTCGGAAGCAGCTCCCCTCTTGTGCGCAGGCGCCATCGGCTACCGGTCGCTGCGGCTGACCGGCCTGAAGGACGGGGGAAATCTCGGGCTCACCGGCTTCGGTGCATCGGCACATCTCGTCCTCAAGATGGCACGGCATCGGTTTCCCGGCTCGAAGATTTTCGTCTTCGCCCGGAGCGAGAAGGAGCAAGCATTCGCCCGAGAGCTGGGAGCTGCTTGGGCGGGCCATACTGCGGAACCATCGCCGGAGAAACTGAACTCGATTATCGACACAACGCCCGTCTGGACGCCGGTCGTCGAAGCCATGAAGAACCTGGAGCCGGGTGGAAGGCTGGTGATCAACGCGATTCGCAAAGAGGAAGTTGATAAGGAGGCTCTGAAGGGCATTGACTATCCGGCTCACCTCTGGCTGGAGAAGGAGATCAAGAGCGTGGCCAACGTGGCTCGAAGGGACGTCAGCGAGTTCCTCCAACTCGCTGCCGAGATGCGCATCAAGCCCGAAGTGCAGGAATTCGAACTTGCGGAAGCAAATGAAGCGTTGGCTGAGCTGAAAGCCGGAAGGGTCCGTGGCGCGAAAGTGCTGAGGGTTTCGTAGATGTCTTTTTGCATTCACTGCCTGCCTTGGAGACTTCGCGGCTTGCCGCATGCTGAGAAACCCTGCAATGTCATTCCGGCCGAGCGAAGCGAAGAGCCGGAATCCAGACACGCGCCTAGATCTGCACACCGCCTGCCGTGCTCACGCTGAAGCCATCCCTCTCGCCCCAAGGAACGGCTTGTGTGTTCCTGCGCGTCGATCTGCATGCTAAAGAGAAAAGTCTTTCCTGACGTTCATCGTGCTTCTTTCAAGAGAAAAGGGTACTTTTGCAGGAGATCTCAGATCCGAGCAGTGAGATCAACTCTTCTTCTCTTCTAGAACCATTGATGTGAGGCTCTCCATGTGGAACGTCACCGGAACGATCGCGGAAATCGTGCTCCGCACAGCTATTATCTACGGGATCGTCTTGCTCGGCATTCGGCTGACCGGCAAAAGGGAGGTCGGGCAGATGACCCCGTTCGATCTTGTCTTGCTGCTTCTGATTGCGAACGCCGTCCAAAATGCGATGACCGGCCCTGATACATCCGTGCCCGGCGGAATCGCGGCCGCGGGGACGCTCCTGGCGATGAACGCCGGCGTCACGTGGGTGGTTTGGCGCAGCAGGCGGGCCCGGAAGGTCATCGAGGGATCGCCGAGGCTCCTCATTCATCACGGCGTGGTGCTCAAGGAGAACCTGGCGAAGGAGAAAGTGACCATCGATGCGATCTTCCAAGCGCTGCGGGAGCATGGTATCGTGAACGTCGCGGAGGTCAGTCTTGCTGTGCTTGAGATCGATGGATCGATCAGCGTCCTCAAGAACGACGAGATGCCAACAGTTGTTCGCCCACACCACCACGTCAGATTTCTTTCGAAGAAGAGCGGTTGATGACGGTTCAACGCTCAAGGAAGGAGCGCGCGATGAACCGAATGTACCTCGCTACTGCGCTGCTAGCCTGCTGTATCATCGCATCCTCGTGCACGACGGCAAGCTACGATACGACAAAATCCACCGGGACTGTCGTCTTCGTCTCCATCGAGGGAGGATTCTATGGCATCAAGGGGGATGATGGGAGGAACTATGATCCCGTCAACCTTCCGGAAGAATTTCGGAAGGATGGGTTGCGCGTGCGATATGATGTACGGGAGTTGAAAGATCGGGCCAGCTTTCACATGTGGGGCACGATGGTCGAGATTGTCCATATAGAACGATTGTGAGGGAGAATGAATGAAATCGAGGCCCACGAGGCTCCCCGTTCACCTGCCGGCCAATCCGGAGAAGGTTTTCACGCCCCTCACCGCAAAACCCTTTCCCCTGAGGTCACCATGAAACAGTCAGCGCTCCTCTGGGTCATTGCCATTGTCATCACGGCTTGCACTGCCTACTATCAGCGGGTGACTGGTCCGACGTATCCGGTTTCGGGATCGATCACACTCAACGGGCAGACGATTTCGTTTACGCTTGATCGCAGTCATCCCGGTCCCTCAAATGCCCGAGTGACCGTAGCGACCGGCGATGCTGAGGTCCACGGGACGCTTTTCTGGAAGCGCTACAAGACCGGCGACGAATGGACCCGCGTGCCAATGCGGTTTGAGGGTGGAGCACTCGTCGCGGAGCTACCACATCAGCCTCCGGCAGGAAAGCTGGTGTACAGGATCGAGCTACAACAGGCTGGTCAAAGCGCGCTCATACCGGCAGGCGATCCCATCGTCATCCGGTTCAGGGGTGAGGCCCCCGTCGCTGTTTTCATTCCCCACCTCCTCGCGATGTTCGGAGCGATGCTCCTCTCCACGCGGACCGGACTTGAATTCTTCCGCAAAGAGCCGAAGCTCAAGAGCCTCACCTTCTGGACGCTTGGCTTCTTGTTCGTGGGCGGATTCATCCTCGGGCCGACGATGCAGTACTATGCGTTCGACGCGTGGTGGACCGGCTGGCCGGTCGGGACCGACCTTACGGACAACAAAACCGCTGTTGCGTTCATTGCGTGGGTCATTGCAGCGATCGCGCTCTATAAAGCAAGAAATCCGAAGCGTTGGGGTCTCGGCGCCGCGATCGTGCTGCTCGTCGTCTACCTCATTCCCCACAGCGTTCTCGGGTCAGAGCTCGATTATAAGGAGCTGGAGAAGCAATCGTCGAAGATAGAGTCGACACAATAGAAAGGATGCTTGTACGAAGCAACGCAAGTTGCAAGAATAATTAACCGCCAAGGGGCCAAGAAGCATTGAAGTCCGAATTTCGAAGCTCGAAACAATTCCAAAGCTCTAGGCGACAGGATACATCCAGGTGTACGGTCCGACAAACGAGTGAACATTCAGAGTATCGGAAATCTCAGATTTTGAACTTGGATATTGTCTAGGATTTCGAGCTTCGTGCTTCGAGTTTCTCAGGCCTTGTGTTACAGAATTCATAGGCGCGCTTGAGCTGCTGCAATTGAATGAAGAAGGAGAACTCTTATGCCAAAATCTCAGACAACGTTTGTAAAGATCAGCGGCGACGCCGTGAAAGCCAAGACCGGGAAAAGCTGGATCGAATGGTTCAGGATCCTCGACAGATTCGATGTCAAGGCGAACGGTCACCGCCTCGCCGCGAAGCATCTCTCTGAGAAACACAAGCTGAGTCCCTGGTGGTCGCAGGCGGTGGCGATTCGGTATGAATGGGAGCGCGGGATGAGAACCGTCAAGAACCAGCGGCAGGTGATGCCGTCACATTCATTGTTCAAGCAGCCCAGGAAGAAGGATTCGTCACGATAGAGAGATTTCACTTCATCGAAAGGAGCCAGAGATGAGACAGCTGTTCAAGAATGGAGCAGCGCTTCTCCTTGCGATCGGCTCAGTGACCGTCGCGCAAGAGAGGGCCACGTTTAGCGTCGGAACAGCGGTAGCAAGTCGAGGTCAAAAGGTTACAGGTGTCATCGAAGTCCCTCCAGGGATTGACACCGCGCTGAGCATCCCCGTTGCTGTTGTACACGGTGCAAAACCGGGACCGGTTCTTGCGCTAGTCGCGGGGGCGCACGGGACTGAATATGCATCGATCATTGCTCTTGAAAAGCTCATCGGGCTTCTCAGTCCGGAGGAGATTGCCGGAACAGTGATCATCGTCCCGTTGGTGAATACCCCCTCGTTTGAGGGAATGGTGCCCCACCTCAACCCGATCGACCGCAAAAATATGAATCGCATGTATCCGGGCAGGATGGACGGCACGCAGACCGATCGGGCGTCGTATCTCATAACGAAGGAGGTGGTTGATCGGTGTGACCATCTCATTGATCTTCACGGGGGTGACCTCGACGAGAATCTGCGTCCCTATAGTTACTGGACGAAGACAGGGAATGACCCCCAGGATCGAATCTCCCGCGGGATGGCGCTGGCCTTTGGACTCGATCACATCATCATCTCAATCGATCGGCCGACCGATCCGGACGCGTCACGCTATCTGGAAAATACAGCCACCACGCGCGGTAAGCCGTCGATTACGGTTGAAGCAGGGTATGCCGGCACCGTGAAGCCGGAAGATGTCAGTGCCCTCGTGAACGGATGCCTGAGTGTCATGCGGTACTTGAAAATGCTGCCGGGCCCCGTGACGATGATCGAGCATCCGGTTTGGATCGGAAGGATCCTGACGGTCCTCAGTGAGCAGACAGGCATCTTCTATCCGCTGGTCCGCCGGGGGACGTTTGTCGAGCAAGGGATGAAGATCGGTTATGTAACGGACTACGTGGGGAAGACCATTTTCGATGCGCGTGCGCCCGCGGCGGGGGTTGTCCTGTACATCTGTTCCGTCCCGTCGATGAGGAACGGCGGAACGATCGCCAGTGTCGGTGTTGTTGCAGGGTCAGAGGCATTCAAATAGACCCGTCAATATGGATGGATTCGCACGGATTCCCGGTCGCATCAAGGTGAACCTCCGGACTGTCACGCTCGCCCTGCTCATCCCTTCCCTTTTCACGCTGAGCGGCTGCAGCTCATACGTCCAGCGGATGGTCACGCGGTCGCTCGGCAGCATCGGCGACCCGATCAAAGCCCCGCCCAAGATGATCACGACCCCGATCCTTCCGAACGCGAAGCTTGCGGTTTCCTGGGTTGGACACGCGACCGTCCTCATTCAAATCGAGGATAAGATCATCATCACCGATCCACTCTTCACCAATACCATCGGCATGCTGGTGAAGAGGTATGTCAAGCCCGGTCTCGATCCCGCCCTTTTGTCGAAAATTGACTTCACGCTGATTTCCCACATACACTTCGACCATTTCAGCTACGGCAGTCTCGACATGCTGCCGAAGAACGGGACTCTTGTGATTCCTCTCGGTGCGCTCCGGTATACGCCGAGCTTTGGCTTCAAGAAGGTCGAGCCGCTGAGGCCGTGGCAGGCAATCGATGAGGGGGCCGTGAAGATCACCGCCGTGCCTGCTCAGCATTTCAGCGGGCGCTATGGATTCGACCGGCAGTGGATGGACGAGGTTGATTACACGGGATACGTCATCGAATACCGGGGGTACACCGTCTTTTTCGCTGGAGATACGGGATACGACGCTGAGCTCTTCAAAGAGATCAGCCGCCGCTTCAAGATCGATCTGGCAATTCTTCCGATCTCGCCGGGCTCGTTCACCAGTCCCGGATCAGGCGTCCACGTTGGCCCGGTCGGGGCGTTGATGATCTTCAAAGACGTTGGGGCCAAGTACTTGATGCCGATGCACTACGGCACGTTCTTTTACGGATCCGAAGCAAATCCAACAGCACCGATTGATCAACTGCGCAAGGATGCAGGGGAGGAGGGTGTCTTGGACAGAGTGGTCGACCTCCAGGTGGGCGAACAGCGGATCATCTATTGAGAAGCTGAAGCACTGCTCCTCTATCCAGCTTCCGCAGAAGTTCCCGCCCACTCCCACCCCAGGATGGCCTTTTTCCGGGCGGGCCCCCACCGGTAGTTCCCCGTGAGACCAATCGATTGAATCACCCGGTGACACGGAATAATATAGCTGATCGGGTTCTTTGCCACCGCGTTCCCGACCGCGCGGCTGGCCTTCGGCTGGCCGATTTGCCGTGCAAGATCCTCGTATGATAGAACACGCCCTGCAGGGATTCTCAGGAGCGCTTCCCACACCCTGATCTGGAAGTTCGTCCCTTTCAAAACCAGTGGGAGTGGGGCTTCGCGCGCCGAAGAATGCGTGCCGAAGATCTTCTCGATGTACGGTCTCGTGGCGCGCGGTGCCTCCACGAAGTGAGCGCCGGGCCACCTTACGTGAAGCTCCCGCACGACTTCCTTTCGATCGTTACGCTGGACAAAGAAAAGCGCGCAGATTCCTCTTTCGGTGATCCCGAGCAGACACTCCCCGAACGGAGTAGGATGAATCCCGTATTCTATCGTCAGTCCTTCCCCGTTCTTCTTGAATTCTCCCGGTGTCATCGCCTCAACGGTGACGAAGAGATCATGGAGCCGGCCGGGGCTGGAAAGCCCTGAGTCGAACGTGGCGTCGAGCAAGGAGCGGGACTCCTTCAAAACGCCCTTTGCCTGTTCAACGGTAAGGTATTGGAGGAATCGTTTCGGACTGATCCCGACCCAGCGTGTGAAGAGTCGCTGAAAATGGAACTCGCTGAGATGAACGCTCCGTGCGACTTCGCCGAGCTCCGGCTGGCGGCGGTAGCTCGCCTGAAGGAATCTGATGGCTTGCTCAATCCTCTGGTAGTCGTGAGAGAGACTCTCGAAAGACGTCGATGGCATAAGGTGTTCCCAATTGTTCCTGATGTCTGGAACAAGTATACAAGAATCGCCGAACAACAGCCACCCGGTT
>Ga0315268_10007784_pt1 | contig 11242 bp, 10 predicted proteins | sample C1_top_MG_FD_204535 | JGI IMG/M metagenome (GOLD analysis project Ga0315268, IMG submission 204535) | Sediment microbial communities from Yellowstone Lake, YNP, Wyoming, USA - C1_top | ecosystem: Environmental > Aquatic > Freshwater > Lake > Sediment | place: USA: Wyoming | collected 2017-08-01 | reverse complement strand
CCCGGAATCAAGCTAGTCCTCAAGACGGAGGCTTCTACACTAACTGGATTGAGAACTTCCACCGCCTTTTCTCCGGCGAGATGGCCGCTGGTCTGATCCTGAAGGCTGTACGTGAGCATCTCATTGTACCCAGCGCCGATCAAATAGCTCCGCAGGTCATCCTGCAATGACCGTAGGGCCAACGGCTTCGAAAAATCGACAGTCGTTCTCGTTTTTGTCTCGATGTTGTCGTATCCGTACACGCGTGCCACTTCTTCGATCAGATCGATTTCCTCGGCCAGATCATACCGAAAGGTCGGTATCGAACACGTTATCACATCGTTCGTCTGAGCGACCGCATGCAACTCCAGCCGCCTGAGGTACGAGACGATCTCCTGTTTCGAGATTAAGGTCCCGAGTACGGCGTTTGTTCTAGAAACCCTCAGCCGGACTTTCTTGGGCCTGAGCTTGCGAGGGTACACGTCGATGACACCCTTCAACACTTCCGCCCCGGCAAGCTCCTGCAGCAGCTGGGCAGCCCGATTGGCAGCATAGACTGTCATCTCGACATCGACGCCGCGCTCGAACCGCCTCGATGCATCAGTAGAGAGGCCAAGGGACTTTGACGCTCGCCGGATACTGCCCGGCTCGAAATTCGCACTTTCGATCAGCACGGTCGTGGTTCGGTCGCTGATCTCCGTGTTCGCGCCCCCCATCACGCCAGCGATCGCAACACGCTTTTCCCCGTCGCATATCATCAGGATATCGGAGTTCAGAACGCGTTCCTTTCCGTCAAGCGTTGTGAACTTCTCTCCCTCTGCCGCACATTGGACGACAATGCTGTGTCCAGCAAGCGTGTCATAGTCGAACGCGTGGAGCGGCTGCCCCGTTTCCATTAAAACGTAGTTCGTCACGTCTACCACATTATTGATCGGCCGGATGCCGACCGCCATCAGCCGGTCCTGAAGCCATTTTGGGGAAGGGCCAACGACGACATTCCGGAGGACGCGGGAGGAGTATCGGCGGCACTTGTCGGAATCGACAATCTTGATGGTCGCGTGCTTTGCCGTTGGAACGCTGCTCTCACGCAAGCGAACCTTCGGCAGCACCGCCCTCTTGCCCGTGATGGCCTGTATCTCTCTCGCAACGCCGATGTGGCTGAGCCAATCCCCGCGATTAGCGGTAATCTCCAGATCGTAGATCACGTCGGAGGCGCCGAGATGCTTGGCAAGCGGCGTTCCCACCTTCGCCGGCTCGCCAAGAACCATGATACCTTCGCTATCATCACCGAGTCCGAGCTCGTATTCCGAGCAGATCATCCCATTCGATTCGACCCCTCGAATCCTTGCACGTTCGAGAACGAACGGCTTGCCTTCGGGATCGTGCTGATCGTGAGGGATCGTTGCACCCACGAGGGCCACAGGCACTTTCTGACCTACCGCAACGTTCGGAGCCCCGCAGACGATCTCCAAGATTCCCCTGCCGACGTTGACCTTGCACACCGTGAGCTTGTCGGCGTGGGGATGCTTGAGCTTCTCCACAACTTCCGCCACTACGAATTTCTCGTACTTCGCTGCGAGATCCTCCAAGCCTTCGACTTCCAAGCCAAGCATGGAGAGCCGCTCGGCAAGCTGCGCGGGCTTCAGCGAGAGGAGGATATATTCTTTCAGCCAGTGATGGGAAATCTTCATGATCGCTTGTGAGTTCTTCAGACCTCACCTCCCGAAGGGATCCCTTTCCCAAAGGGACCGCTTCGCGGCGGACGTGGCGGGACTAGGCGGCTGCCAGAAGGCGTCACGAAGTGTACGGTGGGGTCTCATACTTTGCTACTCTTCTTTGACACTGACCTTCACATTCGGGCCGCTGTCTTTGCCAACTCGGCCGAGAAAGCGCACTCTCGTCCTCGCCTCCCGAAGGTCCGAAGAACTCAGTCGGAGGATCTCTTTCCCAATAAGCCTGCTTCGTGGCGGGACAGACCCTATCGTAATCCCGATAAGAATCGTCGCGACACAAACAACGTGGTGGAGAAGAGGCTTTGAGATGCGCTGTTCATGATCCCTTGTGCCTCAGAACTGCCTCAGGAAGCGAACGTCATTCTCATAGAACAAGCGAAGATCATCGACCCCGTACCGAAGCGAGGCGATTCGCTCGATTCCCATCCCAAAAGCGAATCCGGTATATTTCTCCGCGTCATATCCCACGTTCTGGAGGACATGCGGGTGAACCATCCCCGAGCCAAGGATCTCAAGCCAGCCAGCAAACTTGCACATCCGGCAACCCTTGCCGCCGCAGAGGAAGCATGAGATATACATATCCGCGCTCGGCTCCGTAAAGGGGAAGAAGGTCGGCCGGAACTTGTACTGCACATCCTTGCCGTAGAACTGTCGGGCGAATGCGACCAGGGTTCCCTTGAGATCGCTGAAGGTCACGCCAAGGTCGACGTAGAGTCCTTCGATCTGGTAGAAGCTCACGAGACTGCGCGCACTGATCGCTTCGTTTCGGTACACTCGTCCCGGCATGATCTCCCGGACGGGCGGCTGCTGGCGCTTCATCGTGCGGATCTGGACCGGTGAAGTGTGCGTGCGCAGGAGCACCTCCTTCGAAATGAAGAAGGTATCCTGCATATCGCGGGCGGGGTGGTCTTTCGGGAAATTGAGCGCCTCGAAATTATTGTAGTCGCTCTCGATCTCCGGACCTTCGGCAACCGAGAATCCCATGCTTGCAAAGATCGCTCTTATTTCGTCGATCGTCTGCGTGAGAGGATGCTTCGTCCCCAGCGGTCTGGATCGGCCGGGCAAGGTGAGGTCGAGCGAGGGTGCTTGAGCCTGGGTTGATCGTTCGAGGCTTCTCTTCTTCTCGTCATACAGCCGTTGCGCATCTGACTTCAGCGCGTTGAGCAGCTTTCCGATTGCGGGTCTCTCGGCCGGAGGCACGGACTTCATTTCGTCGAACAATTGCGCAATGAGTCCGCTGCGGGCCAGGTACTGGATCCGAATCTCCTCCAGGCCAGCCGGAGTTGATACGCCCGCAAGTCGTTCCATCAACCGCTGCCGAATGCTTTCGATTTTCTCCGTCATAGCCGTACGCGCTCCCTCACGCCGAGCTTACGGTTGCCTCGCGCAATGCAGCATCGAGAGCCGCTCCCTGTGGCGACGCCCGAAGTTTGCCGAGCCACGTAAAGGCCGCCTTCAGCTCGCCTTGAGCGCGCGCCGCGTGAACGCTCTCATACATCGGCATCATTTTCCTCAACTCAGTCAACGTCGTGAAGAGATCCTCCCCACGCGCCTTTCCCTTGTCGGAACAAAGGAAGAATCCGACGAAGGTCCCAGGGCTGATGAACTCCCAGTAATCGGCCGAGCAGGCGCTAAAGATTCCCCTCAGGATATTGAACTGTCTCTCATCCAGCGTTCGCTCGCCCCTCGCGCACACTACCAGGAACTCAACGGTCTTGGTGCCAACTCGAAGCATAGGAAACTCGGATCATTGAAGAATCTGAACGTCAAGCCACCCACCGAGGCAGCCCGAAAAGAAAAAATCCTCTCGACAACCGGAGGCCGCTTCCCGTTCGATCAGCGGCCCCTCAAGCTCGGTCGACAAGAAGATCAACGTCACGCAGTCGCGAACTTCACGACTTCGGCGAACGCCTGCGGATTGTTCACCGCCAGATCTGCCAGGACCTTCCGGTTGATTGAGATCGATTTCTTATCCAGACTGGCGACGAGTTTGGAATAGGTGGTGCCGTTCGCGCGCGCAGCTGCGTTGATGCGTGCAATCCAGAGTCCGCGGAAGAGTCGTTTCTTCTTCCGGCGATCCCGGTAAGCGTGACTGAGCGCCTTCTCAACGTGATGCTTGATTACCGTGTGGACCTTGCTGCGAGCACCCCAGTATCCTTTCGCCTGCTGGCGGACCTTCTTCCTTCGCCGGTGTGCGGCGACCTTGTTTTGTGAACGCGGCATCGAATAGTCTCCTTCTGATTAAGCTAACAAAAATCTTCTCACTTTGTACGCTTCCGTCTTCGATACGACCGTTGCCTTTCGCAGCTGGCGTTTGCGTTTAGCGGATTTCGAAGTCAGGATGTGGCTCCGAAACGCCTTGTGTCGCTTGATCTTGCCGGTCGCTGTGACCTTGTACGTCTTCAGCGCACGTCGATGACTCTTCATCTTTGGCATGCTAGCACTCCGTTATGATGTTACCACTGGTTGTTTGCTGCTCTCTGCTAGTTTCTTCTTCGTCTTGTCGGCGACATAGTAGGCGATCATTTGGCGCCCCTCCATTTTCGCTGGGGCATCCACCTTCGCAATATCGGCAAGCCGCTCCGTGAACCGGTCGAGCATCGCCCTGCCTTGATCCTGGTAGGTGATCTCTCGACCTTTGAAAACGACGGTCGCTTTCACCTTGTGCCCGTCTTCAATGAAGGCCCGCGCGTGCCGCACCTTGAACTCAAAATCGTGCGTGTCGGTGTTGGGGTGAAAACGAATCTCTTTGACCAAGGTGACGTGCTGGTGTTTCTTCTGAAGTTTCTCCTTCTTCGCCAGCTCGTACCGGTATTTCCCAAAATCCATGATCTTGCAGACCGGCGGATCGGCTGTTGGCACGATCTCGATGAGATCGAGGCCTCGTTCCGAAGCCGCAGTGAGCGCCTCCCTCGCGCTCATGACACCAAGCTGCCGCCCCTCCTCGTCGATCACCCTCACCTTCGGCGCTCGGATTTCCGTGTTGATTCGCGCACGCTCTTGCTTAATGGGGGTCCCTCCTATAGAGTGAGTGATTTGGATTGAATGGCGTTGACGATCTTCGAAAGGAACGCCTCACGGCTCACCGCTCCCAGATCACCCTTCTTGTGCTGACGAACAGAGACGGTGTTGTTCGCCTGCTCCTTCCCGCCGACGATGAGCATATACGGGACCTTCTTCAGCTCCCAGTCACGAATCTTGTAACCGATCTTCTCGTTCCTGTCATCCAGCTCGGCACGGACCCCTGCTGACTTGAATTGCTGGCACACCTGCCGTGCATACTCGAGGTGCTGGTCCGTGATCGCCAGGACGGCCACCTGAACCGGCGCCAGCCAAAGCGGGAACTCCGCAGCAAAGTGTTCGATCAACACGCCGATGAACCGCTCCATCGAACCGAAGGGTGCCCGGTGGATAACGACGGGGCGATGCTTCTGGCCGTCCGCCCCTGTATACTCGAGGTTGAACCGCTCCGGCATAACGTAGTCGACCTGCACGGTCCCCAGCTGCCATGTCCGGGCAAGGACGTCACGCACCATAAAGTCGATCTTCGGCCCGTAGAACGCCGCTTCACCGATGCCCACGTAGTAATTCAACTTCATCTCATCTGCGGCCTCCTGAATGTCCTTCTCCGCCTGAATCCACAGCGCGTCCTCGCCGCCGTACTTGTCTTTGTTCTTCGGATCCCTGAACGAAAGTCTCGTCTTGAAATCGCTGAGACCCAGCGTCGTGAAGACAAGTTGGATCAGGTCAATAACTCCTTTCAGCTCCGCCTTGAGCTGATCCTGTCGCACGAACATGTGCGAGTCATCGACCGTGAACGATCGCACGCGAATGAGTCCGTTCAGCTCACCGGATTGCTCGTACCTGTAGCACGTGCCGAATTCAGCGAGCCGGATGGGAAGGTCCCGGTAACTCCTCGGCTTCGCCGCATAGATCTGGAAGTGATGAGGACAGTTCATCGGCTTCAGCAGGTATTCCTCATCCTCCACCTGCAGAGGTGTGAATTGACTATCCTTGTAATACGGATAGTGCCCGCTCGTCTTGTAGAGATTGATGTTCCCGATGTGCGGCGTCACGACAGGGAGATAGCCTCGCTTCTTCTGCTCCCCCTTCAGAAAGTTCTCCAGCTCTTCACGGATGACCGTCCCCTTGGGCAGCCACAACGGCAGCCCGCCCCCCACTTTCGGCGTTAGGAGGAACAGCTCCAGCTCCGGACCGACTCGGCGATGGTCACGCCTCTTCGCCTCCTCCAAACGGTAGAGATGCTGGTCCAGCTCCGCCTTTGTCGGAAACGTCACGCCGTAGATGCGCTGCAGCATCTTGTTCTTCTCGCTTCCGCGCCAATAAGCTCCCGCGACGCTCAGCAGCTTAATTGCTTTGATCCGGCCGGTCGAAGGAATATGCGGACCGTAGCAAAGGTCCGTAAAGCTGCCGGAGTGATAGAACGAGATCGGCTGACCCTTCAGCTCCCCCAGGAGCTCAAGTTTGTAGGGGTCCCCTTTCTGCTTGAAGTACGCGACGGCGTCCTCCCACTTCTTCTCCTCGCGCACATACGGCTGATCCTTGGCCGCCAGCTCGTACATCTTCTTCTCAATCTTCTCGAGGTCCTCGCTCGTCAGGGCGTGATCATTGACATCGATGTCGTAGTAGAACCCCGCCTCGATCGGAGGTCCGATACCGAACTTGGTGCCCGGGAACAACGATTCGACTGCCTCTGCCATGAGGTGGGCAGAGCTGTGCCAGAAGGCATGCTTTCCCCCCTCATCGTCCCATTTCAGGATCCTGACGCTCGCGTCCGTCGTGATCCTCCGTTTGAGATCCCAGACCTCTCCGTTCACCTCGACGGCGAGCGCCTCCCGTGCCAAGCCATTGCTAATGCTCTCGGCAATCTGCTGGCCGGTCACGCCCTCATCGTATTGTTTCTTCGTTCCGTCAGGGAACGTGATGTTAATTCTTGCCATCGCTTTTCAAATAAAAAAAATCGGAGCGTTACTCCGATTGGCAACATTCTCGCTTCTTTGAATCATCATTGAGTATTCCGTGACCTCTTTCGAATGCTGCCCCCCGACTGAGATGTAACTTCCTGCAGAAACCTCTTTCCTGCGTCCACTCAATCCGAATTTGATAATCCCCAATTCGCAGTTGCTCGTGGGCTCTATAGGACTCGAACCTATGACCTCTACCATGTCAAGGTAGCGCTCTAGCCAACTGAGCTAAGAGCCCCTGGGGGATAAATCGGACTCAGCTTCCCTGAAAATCTTCAGAATGATAGTCAAATTTCGGCCTAAAATCAAGAAACTCTTAGGCTTGTGGAAAACTCCTGCTAAACAAGTGCCACGGAGTCTAGCAGGAGGTGCCGGGAAGGAATTCCCGACACCACATGTTTGCCAAATCCGGTTGTCCAACGTTGGAAATGGGGAAGGACCAAATTGGGCTCAGCTCAGTAGAAATTCCTGTCCCAGCGGTGCTTCCTGAGCTCGACGACCAAGCCATCGCTCAGACGCCGGCCGTCTGAGATTCTGCAGTTCGCTTCGACATTCGAGACGCGCCGCATGCCCGGAATAACGGTTGAGACAGCGGGGTGGCTCAGAACAAATCGGAGCGCGAGCTCCGGCAGCGTTTCCGCCTCACTGCCGAGCAGCTCCTTGAGTTTCCCGACTCTCTCGTACACCTGCTGTTTGCGATCCCCTTGGAAATACGCGTCTCTGAAGTCACCAGGCTGAAACCTCGTCTCATGAGTAATCGATCCCGTCAACGAGCCCTCGTCGAACGGGACCCTGACGATAACGCCGATGTCGTTCTTTCGGCAGAAAGGAAAGAGTCTCTCTTCCGGGCTCTGGTCGAAGATGTTGTAGATGACCTGGAACGAGTCTGCCTTTCCGGACTCACCGAGTCTGAGGGCGTTCTCCGGCTGGTGATCGTTGATCGAGACACCGAAGAAACGAATTTTCCCCTGCTCCTTCAGTTTGCCGATGGCATCGAACCATTCCGGATCGTCGGTCCATTCGTCGTTCCAGACATGAAATTGCTCAAGGTCGATGGTCTCTGTTCGCAGGTTGCGGAGGCTCCTCTCCGTGCACGCGATGATATAGTCGTGGGGGAAGACATCGCGCAGCTTGCTTCCCTTTCTTGCCGGCCACTCCCCGTTTTTTGGAGGGATCTTCGTCGCAACGTAGACTCGTTCTTTTCGTTCCCTCAGAACGCTCGCGATGAGACGCTCGCTGTGACCTTGACCGTAGGCCAGCGCCGTATCGATGAAGTTCACACCGAGGTCGATCGCCTTGTGGAGGGCCCGGACCGACTCGTCGTCCTGCGACCCCTTCCAAAGCGCCCCACCGATGCCCCACGCTCCGAATCCGATCTCTGAAACGCCTATTCCAGTTCGTCCCAATTTTCGATAGTTCATGTCCAAACGCAGAGGTCTTGAGGTTTGCGATCCTGTTCCTTCCTCGTCAAGACGACACTGTCGTGCGAACCCACGCCCTGAATCTACTAAATGGCCGACTAGCCTGCAAGCTTATTCAGCCAGATTCTCGGTCAGCATTTGGCATCGAAGCGAACGATGATTGTTCTTTTACTTCGTTGTGACATCTCTGTGACAACTTGGAGCGAATTCTGTGATAAATTCAGGTGGGATTAGGAGGATCCGCATGTCACCAGGTTCTAACAAATTTGGGAGAATTCACTCATGAGAAATCTCATTGTCGTTTTGTTCGCAGTCCTGACCTTGTCAGCCTCAGGCCGGGCAGCTGCACAAGGGGAGAAAGATTCTCTGTCACCCAAGAAGATAGCGCTTCGCGATGGGTCGGAAATCTTCGGCACCATCGTGCGTACGGACTCAGCGATGGTTCAATTCAAGACATCTTCGGGTATTATGATGGAGATCCCCCGACGGGAAATCAAAAAGATCGACACCCTTTCGGGTGAATTCGTCGATGGAGAATACCATCGCTTCGACCCGAATCGAACGAGGTTGTTCTTTGCCCCGACAGCTCGACCTTTGGGAGCTGGGCAGGGATACTTTTCAGCCTATGAGATTTTCTTTCCCTTCCTCGCCGTCGGAGTATCAGACTTTCTCACGCTGGCCGGCGGCATATCGCTGCTGCCGGGGGCAGATGAGCAGATCCTGTACTTCGCGCCGAAGGTCACTCCCCTTCACCTCAAGGCAATCGACGTCAGCGCCGGAGTTCTCTACTTGACTTCAACAGGTGGGAATGGGGATGGTGTCGGGATTATGTACGGCGTGACAACCATAGGAAGTCCGCGCGCCTCGGCAACCATTGGCCTCGGCTGGGGATTTCATGGAGAGGATATTTCTGATCAGCCGATCGTCATGTTGGGAGGCGAACTCCAGGTCTCAAACAGTGTCAAGCTCATCACCGAGAACTGGATCCCTCCCAGCTCCGACGTGGCTATGGTGTCGTTCGGCATTCGATTCTTCGGGGAGCATTTAGCGGCTGATCTGGGTCTGATTCATCCTGCAGGTGCGCGCATGGAGGGCTTCCCGTTCATCCCCTGGATCGGCTTCACATACAATTTCTGATGGACGCGTCAGTGGGCTCGACATCGATCATGCCCACTTGATGACAGGGTCTCGGTCTGGCTATCGGGCGGATAGGTGCACCCATCAAGTTTCCTTCTCCGAGCCAGGACCGGAAGGAGGCGGCTTGCTTGTCGTTTTCTTCCACTGCTCCTCGATATCCTTCTTCGTCTTTCTGGCCACATACCGCTTATGCATCTCTTCGAGTTTCCTGAACGCAAGAGAGTCAAGCTCCTCATCGTCCTTGTCTCGCTTTACGAACATCTCGAAATCGTACTGATCCTGCCTCCCCATCTTCGCCACGTAGTCCTTCAAGTCGTTGATCATGCGGTGTTGGTCATCTTTTGTCATATGCGTGAGCTCTAAGACATGTTACGCCATTGGAAGGAGATCCCACCGTTCCGAGGGAGCTCCGCCAAAGAGCATCGCGGACAAGTCCGCTCCCAAGGTCAGGTGATCTGAGCTTTGCGAGAATTTCGCCATTCCGGCAAGAGAATCCAGTGAGAGGGACTGGGTCAGCCTACAAGAAAAACGCCTCTTTAAGTCGTTCAAGCACTTTGCGCAAATCCCCTTCAATTTCATCATTCTTGAATCGAACGACCTTTATCCCAAGATCATTGACCATATGAGTACGAAACGTGTCGTACTCTTTCTGGTATTCGTGACTCGCTCCGTCAATTTCAACCACAAGACGATCTTCTCGGCAATAGAAGTCAGCGATGATGAAGGTTTCTCCATGCCCATAATAGAAAAAGATAGGATGTTGACGAAGAAACTTCTTGTCAAGAAACTGCCGGTTGCGTAAGCTTTTCCAGAGATTGTCTTCCGAGGGCGTCTGTCTCTTTCGAAGGTCTCGAGCTAATTGCTTTGCAGCTTCGTACGTTGACTTATGCATTTAATTATCCGAACTCATGCCCCACAGCCTAGAAGAAAATCGCGCCTTTGAGTCGTTCAAGCGCGTGCATAATCCGCCATCAGAGATTGTGCCGAGGATGGGAGTCGAACCCATACGGGCCTTACGGCCCACAGGATTTTAAGTCCTGAGCGTCTACCAGTTCCGCCACCCCGGCTATAGGATTGACGATTGCGCGTTTTGTGTTCCGCTTTTCAGAATCCCGCTTTGTGAGTCAAATCTAAGAGCGGGACGTCCCGCCTTTTTTTTGGCGGGGAAGGATTGATCGTGGAAGCTGTGCCTCACGCCCAATCGAGACAGCGCATCCGACGTCAAAGGTAAGGAAGTTTCAGAAGGGAGGCAATTCTGAGGAGAGATAGGAAAACTCTGAACCAGTGGAGCTTAAGCTTTGGTGGCTGTGGCCGTGTGAACGACAGACATTTTCTCCCTACGGCTTCTTGGGGATATCGCAGGGAGAGATGGTTTGCCGGATCATTTGCCCTCACTGATCATCGCAATGATTCATTCACTGAATGGTCCATTCCGTCAAATCCCTCATTTGTCCAGCCTCACCTTTTTCAAAAGCGCCGTGAAGCGTGAATCATCCCGCAGAGGATCGAGCGCTGGTTCCACGTTCATGTATGGTAGCATCGGGTCGCGCTCTTCATATGCTTTTTCCAGCCAGACAAAGGCCTGATCCCTTTCGCCGAAGCCTACGTAAGCTATGGCTATCTGGTACGGCAGGATGTGGTATCGTCTGTGTGTGTCGATCAAGTCTGCTAGCGCTTTCCTACCTTCAGCTGTCTTGCCCGCGACCGCGTACGCGTATGCGAGCCATCCCCTCGCGGCCCCCGGCGCACCCCCGTCTCGGAATCCGGTCTGTATCTCTGCGAGAGCATCCTGCACCATTTGCTTCCGGAGATAAACCCTGCCCAAGATGATGTGTGTACCAGCGTCGTTCGAGTCCAGATCGAGGGCCTTCCGGAGTTTCTTTATTGCCTCATCATCTTTGCGCGCACAGTGAAGCAAATCGCCGACACTTGCGCTGATTCTCACCACGAGCGGATCGAGTTCTCGGGCTCGTCTTACCTCTGCGAG
>Ga0315268_10007783_pt1 | contig 11242 bp, 9 predicted proteins | sample C1_top_MG_FD_204535 | JGI IMG/M metagenome (GOLD analysis project Ga0315268, IMG submission 204535) | Sediment microbial communities from Yellowstone Lake, YNP, Wyoming, USA - C1_top | ecosystem: Environmental > Aquatic > Freshwater > Lake > Sediment | place: USA: Wyoming | collected 2017-08-01 | reverse complement strand
GTTGGGCACGCCGAACGCCCGGATCCCTGTGTTCTGCGGGATGAGGCAGGCGGACCCGCTGCACGTGCCCGGCGAGTAGTAGGTGTTGTTCCGGCTGATGTAATTCGCCGCGTTGAAGGCGTTGAACGCTTCCCCGATAAACTGCAAATGGGCGCGTTCGGTGAGGTTGACGGTCCGGGTCAAGCGGGGCGAGAACGACCACGTGGCCGTGTTGTAGAAGGTGTCGCGCGCGAAGCCGGGAGCGCGGTCGTTGCGCGAGTTGCCGTCCTTGTTCAGGTCGGAGTTGATCATCGCCGTGTAAGGCTGCCCCGACTGCGCGTTGAGGATGCCGCTCAACTCCCAGCCTCCCAGCAGGGCGCGCGCCGCCCGCGACGACATCTTGTTGGCGTAGTCCAGCGTCCACACGCCGCTGAGCACCAGGCGGTGGCGCTGGTCGTTGATGCCCGGGCCAGTGTCGCCCTTCGGGTTCAGCGGGTCGGCGACCATCTTGGCGTCGTCGAAGCTGAACGGCACCACCGCCGTGGCGTCCGGGTTGTCGTCGGTGACCTTGCCCAGGGTGTAGGCCGCCAGGAACTGAAAGTGGTTCGAGAAGCGCTTGTTGAGCTGCACCGTGAGGCCGTTGTAGCGCGAGTCGGCGGTGCTCTCAAACTGTTCGATGCGGCTGAAGCCCGCGATCGGGCGCGGCTGCGTGATCTTGTCGTAGGTGAGGATCTCACCCGTGCCCGCCACCGGGATGGAGGTCGGTGTTTCCGGGCCCGCCAGGTTGATGTCGCGCGTGCGCTGCAGGTTCACCCCCTTCACGCCCAGGTAGCTCACCGCCAGCGACATATTTCTCGCCAGCGCGTACTCCACCCCCGCGCTGTACTGCTGCGTGTAGGGCTGCCTGTACTTGGGCGAGAAGACGAAGATGATGGGCGCCGACGACGAGCCGCCGGTGGGCGCGGCGCAGCTCGGTGAGGCCACCGGCGCCCCGCACTCCGTGTTCGGATACTGCGGGATGGCGGTCCCGGTAAAGGTCAGGGTCTGCACGTTGACGCCGTTGTTGGAATGGGCGGTGCCGATCATGATCGACGGCGTGCGCCCGTAGAAGATGCCGTACCCGGCGCGGATCACCAGCCGGTCGCTGCTCGTGGGACGGTAGGCGATCCCGATGCGTGGCCCGAACTCGGTGTTGTCGTTGGGGATGCGGCTGGTGTCGATGCCGGCCGCGGCCAGCGCCGCCGAAGGGTTCTTCACCGGCGGCTGCGCCATCCGCAAATTGTCGTACCGCAGCCCCAGGTTGAGCGTCAGGTGCTCGTTCACGCGCCAGTCATCCTGCGCGAAGAACGACAGTTCCAGGAGGTTGGGATGCGTCGTCGCCCCGGTGGTACCCGTTCCGGCAAAAGCCTGGGCGTAGGTGTCGCCCGGGGCCGGTGCCGGTACTCCCAGCAGGTTGTGCCCGAAGCTCTCCAGGCTGTTGAAGCGGTACTGGCCGGAGAAGTTGCCGGGGAAGAAGTTGAGGATGCGGTCCATCATCATGTTGGCGCCGAACTTCAGTCCGTGGCGGCCGTGCTGCATGGAAACCGTGTCGCCCCACTCGCCGCGCTGGATGGTGGTCTCGCGCGGGCTGAAGAAGTTACGTCCCACGGTGAGCAGCGTCTGCCCGCCGTCCAGCACCGTCGCCTCGGGATTGATGCTGTTCGACAATCCCGGTTCCCGGTCGCGCACGAAGCTGGCCCGCAGCTCGTTGACCACGGTCGGCGTGAGCGTCGACGTCAGTTGTCCCGTCACCGTATCGGTGAACACGTTCGACGCGCCGGTGTGCTCGAAGGAATTCGTCGGCCCGCCGTTCTCGAAGCCGTTTCCGATGAAGCTTTGCCGGTTCCAGCGCACCGAGAGCTGGTTGCGTGGCGTCACGATCCAGTCCACCTTCACCATGTAGGTGTTCTGGTTCTGCGTCCGCGTCCACGAGTTCGCGCGCTGCGTCAGGTAGTCGATCGCCGCCTGCTGGTAGGCATCGGGCGCGGCGATCGCCGGCAGGTTCAGGATCACGGTGTTGGGCAGGGTGTTGCGCTGTCCGTCGTAATCGAAGAAGAAGAACGCCTTGTCCTTCACGATGGGCCCGCCGAAGTTGCCCCCGAACTGGTTGAAGTGATAGGGCGACTTGGGTCTGCCGTTCAGCTTGTTGACGGCGTCGTTGGCGTTCATCGAGCGGTCGCGGTAGTACCAGAAGCCGGTGCCGTGGAACTGGTTGCCGCCCGACTTGGTCACCACGTTGATCACCGCGCCCGCCGCGTGGCCGTACTCCGCCGAGTACGCGTTGGAGTTCACCTGGAACTCTTTCACCGCGTCCTGGCTGAACTGGTAGGGCGCGCGTCCCGAGCCGGTGCGGCCCAGGGTCTGTCCGAAGAAGGTGTTGTTGTTATCGGAGCCGTCCACCTGCAGCGAGTTGAGCGTGCCGCGCTGTCCGGCAAAGCTGATGTCGCCCAGGCGGTTGTCCAGGGTCACGCCCGGCGTCAGCAGCACGAAGTCGATGAAGTTACGCCCGTTCACCGGCAGGTTGGCGATGGAGCGGTCGCCCACCGTGCTGCTCACCTGGCTGCGCGTGGTCTCCACCAGCGGCAGGTCGCCGCTCACACTGACTTCCTGGTTGGCGGCGGCCACGATGAGCGTCATGTCCAGGTTCAATTGCCCGCCCACGGTCACCGCCACGCCCGTGCGCTTCAGTTCCGCGAAGCCCTGCTTGCTGGCGGTCAGGTCATACTTGCCTACCGGCAACGCCGGGAAGCGGTAGATGCCGCTCTCGTTGCTGATGGTCGAATAGTTGGCGGCGGTGGACTGGTTCGTGGCCTTCAGGGCCACGCCCGGTACCACCGCGCCGCTGGAATCCGTGACGGTGCCTGCGATGGAGCCCCCCACTTGCGCGTACACGGGAAGCGCCAGCAGCAACGCCTCCAGCAGGCAAGCCAAGATCCTCCCCCAACTCCTGTGGAGCATGTTTCCTCCCAAAACTGATGTAGAACGCCGAAGTGCGGGCGGCAGTGTACCGCATCGTGGCGCGATATCGGAGCGATTTTTGCGTTTAGCCTGTGGATATCTCGGTCGCGCCGCCGCTTCCGTCGCTGTGCGCACCAATTCCGGTGCGGGTCTGCCGCGCGAGGCCCGCGTCTAGGCGCGCATTGCGTGCGCAGGTGGGACGCCGCTGTCCCACTTTTGGCGCGGGAGTACAAACCTCCAGCCTCGCGACACGCATGGCGCCCCAGAAGTGGGATTCCCGTAAATCACAAATCTGAAATCGCAAGTAGTCTCGGCACCAACTCTCCCGCCTTGCCCAGGTACCGCTCGGCGAAGAGTGGCAGATTTTCCGGCGCCTCCAGCCCGATGTACACCGTCTTCCCGCACCGCGCCCTCACGCTCTGCACGAACGCCGCCGCCGGATACACCACCCCCGACGTCCCGATGGAGACGAACACCGTCGTCCTCCCCAGCGCGGCGAAGATCTCTTCCATGTGGAACGGCACCTCGCCGAACCAGCAGATGTGCGGGCGGATGCGCCCGCCGCAGGCGCAGCGCGGGATCGCCGCCAGTGTCTCGTAGGAATTCGTATCCGGGAAGGGAGGGCGCTCGCACTTCTCGCAGCGGCTCTGGAACAGCCGCCCGTGCATGTGCAGTACGCGCCGCGACCCGGCGGCCTCGTGCAGTTCGTCCACGTTCTGCGTGCAGATCACCATGCGCTCGCCCAGCCGCTTCTCCACTTCGGCGAGCGCCACGTGCGCGGGATTCGGGCGGCACGCGAGCGCCTTCTGCCGCCGCCAGGAATAGAACTTCCACACCAGCTCGGGATCAGCCTCCCAGGCCTCCGGGCAGGCCACCTCCTCGATGCGGTATCCCTCCCACAGCCCGCCCGCCCCGCGAAACGTCGGGATCCCGCTCTCCGCGCTGACCCCCGCCCCGGTGAGCACGAAGAGGAAGTCGCTCTCGCCAACATCGATCGCCACGGCGCTAGTGTAGCCCCTGCGTGGCGGCGGCCACCCCGCCTGCCGGCAGCCGCCGCTGGGCCGGGCGCACGATACACTTTACAGGTTTCAGGGGGGGCAATTAGACTAAGCGGTTTGACGTTCATTCAAGGGAGGCACTAGATGCCGTCGGTTGAGGAAAAAGTTAAGCAGATCATCGTCGAGCAGCTCCAGGTGGATGAAGGGGAAGTCACCCCCAACGCGTCCTTCGTGGACGACCTGGGCGCCGACTCGCTGGACACGGTCGAGCTGGTGATGGCCTTCGAAGAGGCCTTCGAGATCGAGATCCCGGACGAGGACGCGGAGAAGATCCGCACCGTCAAGGACGCCGTCGACTACATCGACAAGCACGCCAAGGCGAAGTAACGGATGCGGCGAGTCGTCGTCACAGGGCTGGGGCTGATCTGCGCGGTGGGGCACACGTCGGAAGAGACGTGGGCGAACCTGCTCGCCGGCAAGAGCGGCGTGAAGCGCATCACCCACTTCGACGCCACGCAGTTCGCCTGCCAGATCGCCGCTGAGGTCAAGAACTTCGACCCGCTGAACTTCGTGGACAAGAAGGAAGCGCGCAAGATGGGGCGCTTCATCCACCTGGCGCTGGCGGCCGCGGACGAGGCGGTGAAATCCTCGGGCCTCGCCATCACCCCGCAGAACGCCGAGCGCGTGGGCGTGCACGTGGGCTCGGGCATCGGCGGTTTCGACATCATCGAGCGCGAGCACTCCAACCTGCTGGCCGGCGGCCCGCGCAAGATCTCTCCCTTCTTCATTCCCGCCACCATCGTCAACCTCGCCGCCGGGCACATCTCCATCCGCTACGGCGCCAAGGGCCCCAACGAGGCTGCCTGCACCGCCTGCACCACCAGCACCCACTCCATCGGTGACGCCTTCCGCATCATCCAGCACGGCGACGCCGACGTGATGATCGCCGGAGGCACGGAAGCGGCCATCACCCCCATGGGCGTGGGCGGCTTCGCCGCCATGCGCGCCCTCTCCACCCGCAACGACGAGCCCGAGAAGGCGTGCCGCCCCTGGGACAAGGACCGCGACGGCTTCGTGGTGGGCGAGGGCTCCGGCATCCTCATCCTCGAGGAACTGGAGTACGCGCGGGCGCGCGGCGCGAAAATTCTGGCCGAGGTGATCGGTTATGGCATGAGCGCCGACGCCTACCACATCACGCAGCCCGCCGAGGGCGGCGAGGGCGCCTTCCGCGTAATGATGAACGCCATCCGGGACGCCGGGATCAAGCCTGAGGACGTGGACTACGTCAACGCCCACGGCACCTCCACGCCGCTGGGTGACCGCCAGGAATCGGACGCGGTGAAGCGCACCTTCGGCGAGCACGCTTACAAGATGGAGGTCAGCTCCACCAAGTCCATGACCGGCCACCTGCTGGGCGGCGCCGGCGGGCTGGAAGCGGGCATCACCGTGCTCGCGCTGCGCGACCAGAAGGTGCCCCCTACCATCAACCTCGACCATCCCGACGAGGGCTGCGATCTCGACTACGTCCCCAACCACTCCCGCTCCGCCAAGGTCGACATCGCCCTCTCCAACTCCTTCGGCTTCGGCGGCACCAACGGCTCCCTGATCTTCCGACGCTGGCAGGAATAGCGGCCCAAAAAAGCCGGGCCGCGCGGCCCGGCGTGGGAGGGAGCGGGCCCAGATTCAATCTTTTTCGTCGGGAGACTGCTGCTCTTCCTTCTGCCGCTCGAGTTCCTTGCGCATTTCTTCCATGCTGCGCCGGACCTCTTCCTGTGCGCGGCGCATCTCGTCCTGGAACTCCTTGCTCTGCATCCGCCTGCTGAGTTTCTCGAGTTGGGGACGGATTTTCGCCATCTCCCGGTTCAGTTCCTCCGTGTCGATGGGGATCTCGGGGACGAGCGGTACGACGCGCGAGGAGTCCTTCTTGGGCGGCAGGGTGAGCGTGAGGGTCTGCTCCTTCCTGTCGCGCACCACGCCCACGGTGACCCTTCCCTTCTGCATGGCGACGGTGGTGCGCCAGTCGCCGAGGTCGGAGATCTTCTCCTTGCCGATGCGCACGATAATATCGCCCGCCTTGAATCCGGCGGCCGCCGCGGAGCTGCCCTTTTCCACGGAGCGCACGAGCACACCCTCACCCGGCTTGACGCCGAAGAACTCGCGCAACTGCGGGGTCAGGTTCTCGAGCATGAGGCCCGTATGGGAGTACTGGTGGAGGATGACGTCCACCTGGGGCATCTCGAAGCGCGGGATCTTGGGCATCTTGGGCGTGAGAGGCATTTCGGGCATGGTGAAGTTGTAGCCGTAAGCCTCGCGGCGCTGCGCCAGGGTGACCGGCACGGGCATGGTCTGGCCGTCGCGGCTGATGGTGAGGTTGACGGTGCGGCCGGCCGGGGTTTCGCGCAGCAGGCGCCGGATCTGCTCCACGCTCTCCACTGGCGTGTCGCCGAACTTGAGGATGACGTCGTGCTCCTTGAGACCGGCTTTGCCGGCGGGCGCGTCGCGGTCGACCATGGTGATCTCGATGCCGGTGGCGCCGGAGAGCTTCAGCGCCTGGGAGCGCTCGGGGGAGATGTCCTGGACGTCAACGCCGAGAAAAGAGGGGCCGCCGTAACCGCCGCCCGCCTTTTCCCCGCCGTCCGAAGCGAGGGCGTCGGAGGCGAAGACGGGGGCGACCGCCAGAAGCAGGAGAGCGAGCGTGCTGACAAGTTTGCGGGTCATGACATTCCTCTATGGCTGCAGCTTGCGGATCTGAATGCTGCCGAGAGTGGTCTGGATGCGCAGCGTAGGACCGCCGCCGTTGAGCGAGCCGCCAGCGGAGACGTCGTGCGGGCCGAAGACGCCGCCCTCGGTGGAGACGCGGATCTCGGGAAAGTCGGTGACGATGCTGTGGCCCATGGCGGCCTCGATGTGCGCCTCGACGGTGACGGGCAGGTCGGGCGGCAGGAAGACGACGATATCGCCGGCGCCGGAGTGCAGAACGGAATCGGCGAAGCTGCCACGCCGGGCCACGAACTGGGCGGTAATGGAGCCCGCGCCGGTCTCGGCGAAGGCGCTCGAGGCGAGCTTCATCAACTGGATGGAGCCGCCGCCGGTGCTGGCGCGCACCGGGCCCTGGGCGGAGCCGAGGCGAATGGAACCGCCGCCGGTTTCCAGCGTGGCGGGACCGCCGATCTCGACGATATCGATGGAGCCGCCGCCGGTGCTGGCGTTGAGCGAGCCGCCGCACTTCGTGGCTTCAATGCCGCCGCCGCCGGTGGTGATGACGGCGTTGCGGCTGACGGAAGCGACGCGCACCGCGCCGCCACCGGAGGAGACGGAGAGCGCTTCGGTGGAACCTGCAACCTCCACGCCGCCCCCGCCGGTGGAAAGCTTGACCTCGGCGACGTCGGTGACGCGGATGGACCCGCCCCCGGTGCTGGCGACCACCGGACCGGTGATGGAACGCAGGTCGAGTGCGCCGCCGCCGGTCATGGCTTTGACGCGGCCGGCGAGGCTGGAGACGGCGACGCTGCCGCCGCCACTCTCTGCCAAAACGCTGCCGGTGTCGCGCGGCACGGTGACATCGGCGTTGACGGAGAGACCGCGGACGCTGCCGCCGTCGAGCTCGGTCGCGACCACCGCCGGCTCGCCGCTACGCACGATCACGCGGATGCGCGCGAACTGGCGGCGCGCTTCGGCTTCGCTGCCGGCAACGGCCGTTTTGCGGATGACGTAGGTGATGTTCGCCTGAGCGGCGCCGGTGACGCGCACCGAGCCGAGGCGCATGGCGGCGCGCAGGCTGTGCGCCGCGGGCAGCGAGCCGGAGGTTTCCTCGATCCACTTGCGGCCCTGCTGGTAGACCTTGGTTTCCTGGGCGGCGAGGGGCAGCGCCAGCAGCGCCATGAGGCCGGCCGCCAGAAACCGGAACCGAATTGGAGAGCGAAACATATGTACGTCCTGCACGGGTTCAGTAGATCCGCGGCATCGAGGCGAGCAAGCGCTGCGCCTCGGCGCGCAGATAAGGGTTCTGTTCTTTGGCGGCAAGCTGCGCCAGGGCCTCGCGGACGCTGCTGTCGCCCTTCACCGGCTCGAGGAGCCGGATGGCTTCGTTGCGGATTCCCTGGTTGGCGTCCGTGAGCAGCGCCTCGATGACGGCGTTGCGCACGCGCAGATCGTCCCCGACGTAGGCCTGGAGCCCGTCGAGGGCCTTGAGCCGGACGCCGGGGTTGGAGTCGTAGCGCAGGGCGTAGAGCAGGGCGGCGCGCGCCCAGTCCTTGTCGCCGTTCTTCGCCAGCAGGTCCACCGAATCCATGCGCACGCCGGGGTTGTACTTGTACTGCGACGAGTAGACGAGCAACTGCTGGATGCGGGGATCGTCGAGCGGTCCCTGCACGGAGTCGGAAGTCAGCTTGTCGTAGCTGATCTGGACCTTGTTGGTGGCGGGATCGATCTGCACGCCGCGGATGCCGGCGAGCGAAGCCTCGTTGTCGGCGGAGGCGGAGGAAGGAGCCCCGATCGGAGCGCGCATGCGCCAGCTCACGAGGATGCCGGAGCCGAAGCCGACCATCAGGAGCAGGACGGCGAGCGCGGGGGCGAAGCGCACGGACTGCATCCAGCCGGCCACGTCGAAGACGCGGCGCCAGCCGGCGGCGTGCGGGGAAGCGTGCTCCAGCGACTCGGAGAGGCGCAGGCGCGAGGCGGCGAGCAGGGAAGCGTCCGGCTCCAGCCGCGGGGGAACGGAGGCGACCTTCTGCAGGGCGCGCAGGGCATCCGCTTCGCGGGCGCAGTCCGGGCAGCGCTCGAGGTGCTGCTGCAGTTCGAAGCGCTCGCCGTCCGGCAGTTCGTCGTAAACGAAGAGCACCGCATTCGCTTTGACCCAATCGCAGTTCATGACTCCTACCTCATCTCCGCCAGCGCCCCCCGCAGTTTCTGGGTGGCGCGGAAGAGGGTGTTCTTGGCGGTTTCCTCGGTGGTGGAAAGCATGTCGCCGATGGTGCGCAGCTTCAGGCCCTCGTAATGTTTCAGCTCGAAAACCATGCGTTCGCGCGGCGTGAGCTTCTCCATGGCGCGTTGCAGGCGGCGGGCGATCTCCTGGCTCGCCAGGGCGCGCTCGGGATCGTTGGTGGCGCGCTGGTCGGCGACGCGTTCGAGCAGGTCGAAGGTTTCGCCGGCGCTGTCCGTGGCCACCGGGGCATCCTCCTTGCGCACGTTCTTGCGCCGCAGGTGGTCCATGCAAAGGTTGGCGACGATGCGATAGATCCAGGTGTAGAACGAGCACTCGAAGCGGAAGCCGCCGAGGTTGCGGTACGCCTTGAGGAACGCTTCCTGGTAGATGTCCTGGGCGTCGTGCTCGGAGCCGGTGAGGTTCAGCGCCAGGCGCATGACGGCGCGGTCGTACTGCCGAACCAGCTCCTCGAAGGCGGCGGCGTTGCCGCGCTGCGCCTCGCGGATGAGGGCGGCATCGTCAACGCGGTTCAGTCCACCAGCCATCGGTTGCCTTGCAGACGGCTGGACGCGGCCCTCAGCGGCGGGCATGGCACGCTCGCGGAAACGAGGGCTGTATCCAGACGGAATGGGAACCGCCAATGCCTCGGCCGGCATGGTGCGTCAACCTCTGCCCCGGATCGGGGCCGCAATTGAATCTGGCGCCTTGCATACGCCTATTTCTTGCAAGGAGATAGACGGACCACCCGGCAAAGGGTAAGCGGTGTCCGCAGCAGATTATCGCAGGTAGGAGAGGGAAACCCCCACCCTGTCGCCAAATTCGGGCGACAAGGGTGGGGCGACCGGAATGAAGTCTAACCGGCCACCTGGGCGAGGGTGACCTGGTGGTGGTGAATGTGGGTCTTGCCCTGCTCCAGCAGGCTCTTGAAACGCACCATGTCCTCGTCGAGCACGGCCCTGGGATCGGCGCCGAAGAGCTCGGCGAAGGTGTGAGCGAGGATGCCGGTGGGCGGGTGGTAACTGAGGCGGATGTGCACCCGGGTGGCGCCATCGGACTCGGTGGCGAAATGCACCGTGCCGTGGTTCTCGATGGCGGCGCCGGGCAGGCTGCGCCACTCGATGAGCTTGTTGGGCTCGAGGCGCGTGACCTCGGACTCCCAACTGAGGCAGGTGTTGAGCGGACCCGAAATGGTCCAGTGGTAGCGCCGCTCCCCCGTGGGGCGCACGTCGTGCACGTGCGACAGGAACTGGGGGAACTTCACGGGATCGGCGAGCAGGGCGAAGACGCGCTCCACCGGGACGTGGAAGTGCACCGTCTTCTGCAGCTCGATGCCGTGCGGACGCTCGGGGACGCCGGGCAGCGGGATGATGCGCTCGTTGATGGCGGTGCGCACCATGGCGCCGAGGCCAATGAACCCGAGCAGCGCGCCCGGCGCGTCGCGGCGGTAGAGCAGGCCGTAGGCGGCCAGGCCCAGGCCCGCGGTGCCCACCAACATGCGCGTAGCGGGCTTCCAAGAGGAGCGCAGCAGCTCGCTGGGCGCGAACGAGCGCGGCACGCCCTGGAGGTCGGGAATATCGGCGGCGGCGTGGGGAGTGAGTTGGTTGTCCACGGCGGCGACGCCGCGCACCGCGCGCACCGCCCAGAGCAGCTCGTGGAGCTCGCGCTCCAGCACCGCACCCTTCAGGGTGACCACGCCGGCCCTGGCGGAGACTTCAATGGCCCCGGGATGAGAGACGGCGCGGCCCAGGCGGGCACGCACGCGCTGCACCAGCACGGGATCGTCGACGTGCTCGGGGACGAGATCGGAGATGACCTCGGCCGCGGCGCCCTGCACGCGGTGGCCCAGGTCGCGCAGGCTGCGGTCGAGAGTGTACTGGACCTTGTGCAAGGCCCACGCCGCCCGATCGCGTGCCATGGCGCGGCGCCGATGGCCGCGCTCCGGATCGAGCATGTACATGAAGTGCGCCCCCAGCGCCAAGCCACCGAGGAAGAAAAGATCGCGCTCCATGCGTTGTTTCAGGGACGTACCCGGCATTGGGTTCCTCCTTTCGACATCCCCGGGCGGTAGGCTTCAGGCGCCCGGGGCGGCTTGGCGGCGACGAGGGTGCGACGGGCACGGGGCGCCGCCACCGGGGATTTCGTCAGGGACTTCTTCTTGGGCGCCATGAAACCTCCTTGGCGCAGGCCGGAAACGGGTGGGAAACAGGGATCGAGAGCGGGGCGCGAGAACGCGTCAGCACTGGGCGGAAGGACGACATCCTGGTCGAGCATGCGGACCTCCACATGCCAAACGGGCAACCAGTAAGCGCCGAGAGCAACGCCGCCCAGAACAGGGCAGCAACAA
>Ga0315268_10007782_pt1 | contig 11243 bp, 6 predicted proteins | sample C1_top_MG_FD_204535 | JGI IMG/M metagenome (GOLD analysis project Ga0315268, IMG submission 204535) | Sediment microbial communities from Yellowstone Lake, YNP, Wyoming, USA - C1_top | ecosystem: Environmental > Aquatic > Freshwater > Lake > Sediment | place: USA: Wyoming | collected 2017-08-01 | reverse complement strand
TCCTCGGCGTGCAGGATCGCCCGGCCGCCGGTCGGCCGGCGCGCCAGCCCGAAGCCGCGCGCCGCGACGGCCGCGGCGTCGAAGTCCGCCGCGCTCTGGTGGTGGCCGTACGACACCGCCGGCGGCGCCCAGCGGTAGAGCCGCAGCACCGGCGGCTCGCCCGGCCGGCGCGCGGCCAGCAGCGCGGCGTCGCGCCGCATATTGACGGCCCCCGGGAGGGGGCCGTCGTCGAAGATGCGCAGGCGGGTCGGGCGGTCCATCAACCGCAGTTGCACGGGCCGAGCCACGCCAGGTCTGGCTGGCGCGCGGCGCGCGCCTCGTCGAGCCGGCTCACCGGCGTCGTGTGGGGCGCGGCGTGCAGCAGGTCGGGATCGGTCTGCGCCTCGTGCAGGATCCGCCGCAGCGCCGCCACGAAGGCGTCGAGGCTCTCCTTCGGCTCCGACTCCGTCGGCTCGACCATCAGCGCCTCGTCCACGATCAGCGGGAAGTAGACGGTCGGCGCGTGGACCCCGAAGTCGAGCAGCCGCTTCGCCACGTCGAGGGCGCGGATGCCGTACTTCTCCTTCCACTCCGTGGCCGAGGCCACGAACTCGTGCAGCGTCCCCTCGCCGTGCGGCACCGGGATGACGTCGCGCAGGCAGACGCGCACGTAGTTGGCGTTGAGCACCGCCAGCTCGGACACCCGCCTCAGCCCGTTGCCGCCGTTGACCAGGATGTAGGTGAGCGCGCGCAGGCAGATGCCGACGTTGCCGTAGTAGGAGTGCACCGACGGCGTGCAGACCGCTTCCGGCGCCGCCAGGCGCCAGGCGCCGCCCCGCCGCGCCACGAGCGGGCCGGGCAGGAACGGCGCCAGCTCCGCCGTGACGCAGATCGGCCCGGCGCCGGGGCCGCCGCCGCCGTGCGGCGTGGAGAAGGTCTTGTGCAGGTTGATGTGCACGACGTCGAAGCCCATGTCGGCGGGACGGGCCTTGCCCAGGATGGCGTTGAAATTGGCCCCGTCCATGTAGAGCCGCCCGCCGGCCGCGTGCACGACCCGCGCGATCTCGGCAATGTCGGTCTCGAACAGGCCGAGCGTGTTCGGGTTCGTGATCATGATGCCGGCGGTGCGCGGGCCGACCGCCCCGCGCAGCGCTGCGAGGTCGACGCGGCCGTCCGCCCGCGAGGCGATCGTGACCGGCTTCATGCCGACCATCGTCACCGAGGCCGGGTTGGTGCCGTGCGCCGAGTCGGGGATCAGGATCTCCACGCGGTCGCGGTCGCCCCGCTCGAGGTGGAAGGCGCGGATCACCTGCATGCCGAGGAACTCGCCGTGCGCGCCGGCCGCCGGATGGAGGCTGCAGGCGGCGAAGCTGGTCAGGCGGCAGAGGAAGTCCTGCAGCATGCCGAGCGCCTCGAGCAGCCCCTGCGCGTCGGCGTCATCCTGCTCCGGGTGGAGCGAGGCGAAGCCGGGCAGCGCGGCGATCTCCTCGTTCAGGCGCGGGTTGTACTTCATCGTGCAGCTGCCGAGCGGGTACATGCCGCGCTCGATGTTGTGGTTGAGCGTGGACAGCCGCGTGAAGTGCCGCATCACTTCCGGCTCGGACAGCGACGGCAGGTCGCACGGCGCCGCCCGGCGCGCCGCCGGCGGCAGCGCCGCGTCGACCGGCGCCCCGTCCCACGGCGGCAGGCGCAGCGCGCGCCGGCCCGGACGCCCCGTCGCGAACAGCGACTCCACGAGCCCCCCGCCCCAGGAGACCGTCGTCACGTCACCGGTCGTTTCGTGCCCGTGCTCCATCCCCGGTCATCCTTTCGGCCTCAGGCGGCCAGCCACGCGCGCAGCGTGCGCGCGTAGAGCTCGATGTCCGCGGCGGTCCGCTTCTCGGTGACCGCCACCAGCAGGTCCCCTTCGCCGCAGCCGGCGAAGCCGTCCAGCGGGATGCCGGCCAGCACCCCCCGCTCCCGCGCGAAGGCGCGGAAGTCGCGCGCCGGTTTCGGCAATCGCACGACGAACTCGTTGAACACCGCCCCCGGGAACGGCAGCGTCACGCCGGGCGCGCCGCGCACGGCCGCCTGCAGCGCCACCGCCCGCACCCGGTTCGCCTCGCCCAGCTCCTGCAGCCCGGCCGCGCCGAGCAGCGCCAGGTAGACGGTCGCCCGGAGCGCCATCAGCCCCTGGTTCGAGCAGATGTTCGAGGTCGCCTTCTCGCGGCGGATGTGCTGCTCGCGCGTCTGCAGGGTCAGCACGTAGGCGGAGCGTCCGTCGTGGTCGACCGTGCGCCCGACGACGCGCCCCGGCAGCAGCCGTTTCAGTTCGTCCGCGCAGGCGAGGAAGCCGAGCAGCGGCCCGCCGAAGGAGCACGGGATGCCCAGCGGCTGCGCCTCGCCCACCGCCACGTGCGCCCCGTACTCGCCCGGCGCCTTCAGCAGCGACAGCGAGACCGGGTTCACGCACGCCACCACGCAGGCGCCGCCCGCGGCCGCGGCCAGCTCGGCCGCCGGCTCGATCAGCCCGAGGTGGTTCGGGTTCTGGATGACCACCGCGCCGACGTCGCCGGCGGCGGTCAGCCGGCGCAGCGCGTCGACGTCAGTGAGGCCGTCGCCCCGGCGCGGGACCTCCACGATCGCCACGTCCTCGCCGGCGAGCGTCGTGGCCATCACGCGGCGATAGCGCGGATTGAGCGTCGCCGGCACGACCACCCGCGGCTTGCGCCGCCAGGCCACGCCCATGCGCACCGCCTCGGTGAGGGCGGTGGCGCCGTCGTACATGCTGGCGTTGCCGACGGCCATGCCGGTCAGCCGGCAGACGTAGGTCTGCCACTCGTAGATGACCTGCAGGGTGCCCTGCGACACCTCGGCCTGGTACGGCGTGTAGGCGGTCATGAACTCGCTGCGCGAGGAGATGGCGCCGATCGCCGCCGGGATGATGCTGTCGTAGACGCCGCCGCCGAGGAAGGAGACGAGATCCTCCTGGCCGTGGTTCGCCGCGGCCAGCCGCTTCATGACGCGGCGGACCTCCTCCTCCGTGCGTCCCGGCGGCAGATCGAGGTCGCCCCCGAAGCGCACGTCCGCCGGGATGGCGTCGAACAGCTCGTCCACGGAGGCGACGCCGATGCGCTCCAGCATGGCGGCGACGTCCGCCGCGGTGTGCGGGGTATAGGGCATGTCGGACTCAGCCTCCCAGCAGCGTCTCGTACTCCGCCGCGGACAGCAGGTCGTCCAGCTCGCTCCGTCCGGCGAGGCGGACCTTCATCAGCCAGCCGGCCTCGAGCGGATCGTTGTTGACGATCTCCGGCGAGTCGATGACGGCCTGGTTGACCTCCAGCACCTCGCCGGAAACCGGCGAGTAGAGATCCTCCACCGCCTTCACGGTCTCGATCGTGCCGACCGGCTCGCCGAGATTGATTTCGCTGCCCGGCTCCGGCAGGTCGAGAAAGACGACGTCTCCCAGCTCGGATGCGGCGTACTCCGTCACGCCCACCGTCGCGACATCGCCCTCCACCATGACCCACTCGTGGCTCTTGGTGTACTTCCGGTCGTCCGCAACCATGCGTCAGGCCTCCTGTCCGGGATCCGTCACGAGCGGGCGGCCCGCGGGTCACCCTTGACCCTGGCCGCCAGGAATGGATACGGGGTCGGCGTGAGCGGGAACAGCTTCCCGCGCACGTCCACTTCGAGCGGACCGCCGGCGGCGGCGGTCTCGACCAGGGCGAGCGCGAGCGCGCGCTGCAGGGTCGGGCTGAAGGTGCCGCTGGTGACGGCGCCCACCGGACGGCCGCCGCTCAGCACCGTCGCCCCCTGCCGCGCGATCGCCCGCCCGGCGATCGACACGCCGATCAGCCGGCGCGGCACGCCGGCGTCCCGCTGCCGGATCAGCGCGTCGCGGCCGACGAAGGCCGGCTTGTTCAGTTTCACGGCCCAGCCGATGCCGGCCTCGAGCGGCGAGACGTCCTCGGCCAGTTCGTGTCCGTAGAGGCAGTACGCCGGCTCGAAGCGCAGCGTGTCGCGCGCGGCCAGCCCGATCGGCGCCACGCCGAGGTCGCGCCCGAGGTGCAGCAGCTCCTCCCACAGCGCCAGCGCGTCGCCGTTGGGCACGTAGATCTCGTAGCCGCGCTCGCCGGTGTAGCCGGTGCGCGACACGACCCACGTCGACCCGCCGAGCTTCAGCTCGACGGCGGTGTAGAACTCGAGCGCCTCCACGACGGCGCGGTGCGGCAGCAGCGCCGTCACCCGGGCCGTGAGGTCCCAGGCGACCGGCCCCTGCACGGCGATCAGCGCGGTGCGGTCGCTGGCGTCGTCGAGCTTCACGCCGGCCACGCCGCGCGCGCGGGCCGCCAGCCAGGCGGCGATCTTGTCGTGGTTGGAGGCGTTGCAGACGACCAGCCAGCGCTCGGGGGCGAGGCGGTAGATCAGCATGTCGTCCAGCACGCCGCCGTCTTCCCGGCACATCGCGTTGTAGACGACCTTGCCGACCGGGATGCCGGCCACGCGGTTGGTGACCAGGCCGTCGAGCCACGCCTCGGCGCCGGGCCCGGCCACGTGGATCTCGCCCATGTGGGTGATGTCGAACAGCCCCACCCGCTCGCGCACCGCGGCGTGCTCCGCCAGGACCCCTTCGTACTGGACCGGCATGGCGTAGCCGGCGAACGGCACCAGCTTTCCACCGTGCGCCACGTGCCAGTCGGTCAGGGGGGTGCGCTTGAGATCGGCAGGAAGATCGGCAGCCACGGCTAGGCTCCTTTCGCGCGGGACGCCGGCGCCGCCCGCCGCCGCCGCGGCGCGAGGCGCCCCGGCGCTGCCCGGCGGGTGCCCGGCGCGCCCAAATCTAAGCGGGTGCCCCTTGCGAGCCAAGGCGATTCTCGCCCGTCACCCCCGCCGCGCCGCGCGGCCGGCCGGCCGGCCGCCTCAGGCGTCGCCGAGGAACTCCCGCAGCATGGCGCCGGTGTACGATCCGGGGGCCGCCAGGATGTCGGCCAGGCTCCCCTGCGCCACGATGCGGCCGCCGCCACCCCCCCCCTCCGGCCCGATGTCGATCACCCGGTCGGCCCGTCGGATGATCTCCGGGTGGTGCTCGATCACCACCACGGTGTGCCCGCGTCCGACCAGCCGCGCCAGCACCTCCAGCAGCCGGTCCACGTCACAGACGTGCAGGCCGGTGGTCGGCTCGTCGAGGATGTAGAGCGTGCGGCCCTGCCCGCCGCGCGCCAGCTCGCGCGCCAGCTTGAGCCGCTGCGCCTCGCCGCCCGAGAGCGTGGCGCCGGGCTGGCCGAGGCGCAGGTAGCCGAGCCCCACGCCGTCGAGCACCTCGAGGATGGCGCGGCAGGCCGGCACCGGCTCGAGCAGCAGGCGCGCCTCCTCGACCGGCAGCGCCAGCAGCTCGGCCACGTTCAGCCCCTTGTAGCGGACCTCCAGGGTCTCCCGGCCGTACCGCGCGCCGCCGCACTCCTCGCACACCACCTCCACGTCGGGCAGGAAGTCCATCGTCAGGCGGCGCACGCCGGCCCCCTCGCACACCGGACAGCGCCCGCCCGTCGTGTTGAAGCTGAAGTGCCCCGCCCCCCAGCCGCGCATGCGCGCCAGCTCGGTGGCGGCGAACAGGGCGCGCACCGGGCCGAACAGCCCGGTGTAGGTGGCCGGGGTGGAGCGCGGCGTGCGGCCGATCGGCGACTGGTCGACCAGCACGACCGAGCGCAACTGCTCCTCCCCCTCGAGCGAGACGAACGGCTCGGGCCGGGTTCCGGCGCGGTGCAGCCGCCGCGCCAGCTCCAGGTAGAGCGTGTCGTGCACGGCGGTGCTCTTGCCGGAGCCGGACACGCCGGTCACGACCGTCAACTGGCCGAGCGGGATCTCCAGGTCGATCCCCCGCAGGTTGCGTCCGGTCAGGCCGCTCATCGCCAGCCGCCCCGCCGGCGCCGCGCCGGCGCAGAGCGGCGCCGCCCCGCGCGGCCGGTCGTCCCCCGCGAGGTAGGCGCCGGTCAGGCTGCCGGGGGTGGCGGCCACCTCGCGCCAGGTCCCCTGCGCCACGATCCGCCCCCCGTGCTCGCCGGCGCCGGGGCCGAGGTCGAGCACGTGGTCGGCGGCGAGCATGATGTCGCGGTCGTGCTCCACCACGACCACCGTGTTCCCCCGGTCGCGCAGGGCCCGCAGCGTGTCGATGAGCCGGCGGATGTCGCGGTGGTGCAGTCCGACGCTCGGCTCGTCGAGGATGTACAGGACGCCGGTCAGGCGGGAGCCGACCTGCGTGGCGAGCCGCACCCGCTGCCCCTCGCCGCCCGAGAGGGTGGAGGCGCCGCGATCGAGCGACAGGTAGTCGAGCCCCACCTGCGCCAGGAACTGAGCGCGCGACGTCACCTGCTCCAGCACCGGCACCGCCACGGCGCGCCGCGGCCCGGGCGGGAACTCCAGCCCGCGCGCCCAGGCGAGCAGTCCGGTCACGGGGAGGGCGCCCACCTCGCCGATGTGCAGCCCCCCCACCCGCACCGCCAGCGCGTCGGGACGCAGCCGGTGCCCGTGGCAGGCGGGGCAGGTCTCCTCCGCCATCAGCTTCTCGATCGTGCCGCGCACGCGCTCCGACTTCGTCTCCCGGTGGCGCCGCACCAGCTCGGTCACCAGTCCGGTCCACCCCTGCAGGAACGCCTGGTAGTGGAGGTGCGACTGCAGCCGCTTGTCGAGCGCCGGCGTGAGGCCGTGCAGCAGCACCTGCCGCGCCTCCTCCGGCAGCTCGCGCCACGGCGTGTCGAGCCCGAACCGGAGCGCCCCGGCCAGCGCCTCGATCTGCGTGTAGAGCCAGCCCGACTCCTTGCCCTTCAGGAACGCCACGGCGCCGCCGGCCAGCGACAGCGCCGGGTCGGGCACGAGCGCCTCCCCGCGCACCGTGCGCAGGGCGCCCAGGCCGTGGCAGTCGGGGCAGGAGCCGCGGGGCGAGTTGAAGGAGAAGAGGCGCCAGTCCAGTTCGGGGAACGCCCGCCCGCAGCCGGGGCAGGAGCTGCGCCGGCTGTACAGCTCGCGCGCCCCCCCTTCCCGCTGGACGGTGACCGTGCCGTCGCCGAGGGCCACGGCCCGGTCGAGCGACGCGCCGAGCCGCTCCTCGAGTCCGTCGCGCACCGTCATGCCGTCGACGACGACCTCGATGTCGTGCCGCTTCGTCGCCGCGAGGGCCGGCACAGCCTCGAGCTCGTGCATCTCGCCGTCGATCACCGCGCGCAGGTACCCCTGTCCCTGCAGCTCCTCCATCAGTTTCCTGTGCGATCCCTTGCGGCCGCGCACCACCGGCGCCAGCAGCCAGAAACGGCTCCCCGCCGGCAGCGCCAGGATGGCGTCGCGGATCTCGGCCAGCGGCCGGCTGGCCGCCTCCACGCCGCAGTCGGGACAGACGACCGTGCCGCAGCGCGCGTACAGCAACCGCAGGAAGTTGGAGATCTCGGTGATCGTGCCGACGGTCGACCGCGGCGAGGCGCCAAGCCCCTTCTGGTCGATGGCGAGCGCCGGCGACAACCCCTCGATGCGGTCCACGTCCGGCTTGGGGAGCTGGTCGAGGAACTGGTGCGCGAAGCTGGAGAGGCTCTCGAGGTACCGCCGCTGCCCCTCGGCGTAGAGCGTATCGAAGGCGAGCGACGACTTCCCCGACCCGCTCGGCCCGGTGATGACGATCAGCCGGCGCCGCGGCAGCACGACGTCGATGTTCTTCAGGTTGTGGACCCGCACCCCCCGGGCCGTGATGTTGCCCGCGGCCGGGACGGCGGGGACCTGGGGCTCGTCCACGCGGGGCTCGGTTGGCATGCGATCTCCCGGCGGCCCGGCGCAACGGGCGCACTACCGCCCCGGCCGCCGATGGTGTATGGATAGAGGCCCGCGCCGGGCGCGGCGCCGCCGGCGCGCCCGCGGACGGAACCGTTACACGTACCGCGAAACGGCGGCCCCGTCAATACGGCGGCCGCGGCGCGGGAGGCAGCCGTGAGCCGAGCCGCACCGCCGTCCCCGCCCCTACCCGCGCCCCGGCCGCCCCGGCCCGCGCCGGAGCGGGCCGCCCTCGCGGCGATCGTCGTGACGGCGCTCGCGCTGCGGGCCTGGCGGCTGCGGGAGGGGCTGCCCGACTTCCTCGACGAGGCGATCCCCTTCAAGCAGGCGCTCGAGATGTGGGGCTGGGACACGGGGCGCCCCGACTTCAACCCGCATTTCTTCAACTACCCGACCTTCGCCATCTACCTGCACTTCCTGGTGCAGAAGCTGTTCTACGCGGCCGGGGCCCTCACGGGACGGTTCGCCAACCCGAACGACTTCCGCCTGCTCGTCGAGACCGACCCCACCTGGCCGGTGGTCGCCGCGCGGCTGCTCGGCTTCGCGGCCGACGCCGTGTCGGTCTGGATGGCCTGGCGCCTCGGCGAACGCCTCCGGCGGGGCGCCGGCGCGCCGGCGGCCCTGCTCGTCGCCCTCTCCCCCACCCTCATCGCGACGGCGCGGGCGATCCACGTCGACTCGGTCATGACCGCGCTCGCCGCCGCCGCCGTCGAGCGGCTGCTCGCCTGGCGGCAGGAGGGGGGACGGCACCGCCTGGCCGCGGCGGTGGTGCTGACCGGCCTGGCGGCCGGCGCCAAGTACACCGCCGGCGGGCTGGTGCTGCCGCTCGCCTGGGTCCTGTGGGAGCGCGCCGGCTGGCGGGGGCTGCGCCTCTGGCCGCTGCTCGCCGCCGCGGCGCTGGCGGTGTTCGTCCTCTCCTCCCCCTGGGTGGCGCTCGATTTCGGGCGGTTCTGGACCGACTTCTGGTCGGAGCGGCTCCACATGAGCGAGGGGCATCTCGGGGTGCAGGACCACACCGGCGCACTCTACTATATGAAGGGATTGTGGACCGATCCCGGCCCGGTGGCGGTGCTGCTGCTGCTGCTCTCCCTGGTCAGGCTGCGCCGGGGCGGCCCGACCCGCGGCGCGGCGGTCACCCTCTGGCTGGCGCTCCTGCCGCTGCTGGCCGGCCTGCTCACCTTCCGCATGGAGGCGGACCGCTACCTGGCGCCGGTGCTGCTGCTGGCCGCCCCCCTCGCCGCCGCCGCCGCCCTCGACGCCATCCCCCGGGGCCGCCCCGGCGGCGCCGCGCGCCGCCCGCTGCGGGCGCTGGCCCTCCTCCTGCCGGTCGCCCTGCTGCTGCCGACGCTGGCCGGCGGCCTGCGCGCCGCCTGGTCCGGCCGCGACAGCACGCAGCAGCAGGCCCGGCGCTGGTGCGAGGCGAACCTCGTCGGCGGCGAACTGCTCGTGCAGGAGGCGTTCGGCGCCGAGCTGCTCACCCCGTTCGACGTGGAGCGGACCCGCCGCGCCCGCTGGTTCGGCGCCGCCGACGACGCCGCTCGGGCCCGTTTCCTCGCGCGCCGCACCTTCCGCGCCGTCTGGCTGCCGATGGCCGCCAGCGGCCGCCTCGAGGTCGCCTTCGCGCGCGACGACGCCCCGCCGCTGCGGCTGACCGTCTTCCCGCGCGCCACCGACTTCAACCAGACCTTCTACGACCCGCGCCTGCTCGACGGCGTCGACTACCTGCTGGTCAGCGGGGCGGTGCGCCGCCGCTACGCCGCCGACCCCGCGCGCTACCCGGCGCAGAACGCCCTCTACGCCCGCCTCGCCGCCACCGCCCCCGAGGTGGCGCGCTTCACGCCGGGCCACGGGGTGGTCGGGCCGGAGATCGTCATCCATCGCCTCGGCGAGCCGTTCTGGCGCGGCCTGCGCAGCGAGGCGCCGCCGCTCGACCTGTTCTGGTGGGCCCGCCTCGTCCCGACCGACTACCGGCGGGAGGTCGAGGCGGCGCTGGTCGCGCCGGAGCAGCGCAGCGGCGGCGCCTTCGTGCGCCCCTCCGGCCTGACGGCCGGCTGGGTGATGAGCCTGCGCCACCCGTTCGACGAATACGTGCTCCCGTTCGCCATGCAGATGGGCCTCTACCTCGCCGACCGGGAGCAGATCGCGCAGGCCCGCCGGCACGCCGCCGCGATCCTGGCCATCGCCCCCGACGTCGGGCCGGCCGCCCTGCTGTTCAGCCTCTGCGCGCAGCGGCAGGGGGACCCCGGCGCGGCCCGCGAGCAGCTCGCAACCACCCTGCGCAACCAGCAGCGCGAAAGGCTCGACACCACCGACGTGCGGCGCGAACTCGCGCGACTCGAGGCGGAGCAAACACCCCCCGCGGCCGGGGCCTCCGCCGGGGGGGACCCTTCCGGACGTTGATCGCGCATCGCGCGCCATCGCAACGTATTCCGTGCCCGTCCTCAGGCAACGGTCGAACCGCGCGATCCGCCCCGCCGCCCCCCTTCCCGTTCTGGCACGACGGTTGCGACTTCCCCGCCCGCGACCGTGCGACCGCCGCGGCTCCCGCGACGGCCCGCCTCTTTCCGCTGACCAGCGCCGCGCGCCGCGCGTCCACCGGGAGTGTGCGTCATGTCCGAATTCATGGAGATCATCGAGTGGTTCGACGAGGGCGGCGACGGCATGGCCCACCGCTTCCCCCAGGACGGATCGGGGGCCCTGAAGATGGGCGCCCAGCTGATCGTGCGCGAGAGCCAGGAGGCGGTGTTCTTCAAGGACGGGCGCGCCCTCGACCGCTTCGGCGCCGGGCGCTGGACCCTCAGCACCGCCAACCTGCCGCTGATCACCTCGGCCCTTTCGCTGCCGTGGGGCTTCCGCTCCCCGTTCCGGGCGGAGGTCGTGTTCGTCAACCGCAAGACCTTCACCGACCTGCGCTGGGGCACCTCCGAGCCGGTCATCTTCCGCGACCGCGAGCTCGGCCACGTGCGGCTGCGCGCCTTCGGCAACTGCACCCTGCGCGTGGAAGACAGCGTCGCATTCGTCAACCGCGTGGTCGGCACGACCGGGCATTTTGCAACCCCGCAGCTGACCGAACTGCTGCGCGACATCATCGTCGCCCGCCTGAACGACTACCTCGGCGAGACGCTCGACAGCGTGCTGTCGCTGCCGTCCATCTACGACGAGACCGCCACGGCCGTGGCCGGCCGGCTCGCCCCCGACCTGACCCGCTTCGGCCTGGTGCTCGACGGCTTCTGGATCCAGGCGATCACGCCGCCCGAAGAGGTGCAGCAGATGGTCGACCGGCAGGGGGGGCTCGCCCTCGTGCGCGACATGCCGGCCTATCTCCAGTACCAGATGGCGAGCGCCATCGGACGGGAGCAGCCGGCCGGCGCCGGCGACCAGCTGATTGGCGCCGGGCTGGGGGTCGGGGTCGGCATGCTGGTGCCCGGCCTGCTCCAGAGCGCGCTGCGCGGCCCCGCGCCCGGCGCCGC
>Ga0315268_10007781_pt1 | contig 11246 bp, 9 predicted proteins | sample C1_top_MG_FD_204535 | JGI IMG/M metagenome (GOLD analysis project Ga0315268, IMG submission 204535) | Sediment microbial communities from Yellowstone Lake, YNP, Wyoming, USA - C1_top | ecosystem: Environmental > Aquatic > Freshwater > Lake > Sediment | place: USA: Wyoming | collected 2017-08-01 | reverse complement strand
ATGCTGGAAACAATTCCTAGAAAGGAGGTGATCCAGCCGCAGGTTCCCCTACGGCTACCTTGTTACGACTTCACCCCAGTCACCGGCCACTCCTTGGGGGCCTGCCTCCCTTGCGGGTTAGCTCAGCCACTTCTGGAGCAACCGACTCCCATGGTGTGACGGGCGGTGTGTACAAGGCCCGGGAACGTATTCACCGCGGCGTGCTGATCCGCGATTACTAGCGATTCCGACTTCATGCAGTCGAGTTGCAGACTGCAATCTGAACTGAGACCGGTTTTTTGGATTGGCTCCCCCTCGCGGGTTCGCAGCCTTTTGTACCGGCCATTGTAGCACGTGTGTAGCCCTGGGCATAAAGGCCATGAGGACTTGACGTCGTCCCCACCTTCCTCCAGCTTAACACTGGCAGTCCCTCTAGAGTGCCCGGCCGAACCGCTGGCAACTAAAGGCGGGGGTTGCGCTCGTTGCGGGACTTAACCCAACATCTCACGACACGAGCTGACGACAGCCATGCAGCACCTCCACAGCGACCCCGAAGGGAGACCTCATCTCTGAGGCTGTCCGCTGCAGTTCAAACCCAGGTAAGGTTTTTCGCGTTGCGTCGAATTAAACCACATGCTCCACCGCTTGTGCGGGCCCCCGTCAATTCCTTTGAGTTTTAGTCTTGCGACCGTACTCCCCAGGCGGGTCACTTAATGCGTTAGCGTCGCCACCGCAGGGGTCAATACCCGCGACAGCTAGTGACCATCGTTTACAGCGTGGACTACCAGGGTATCTAATCCTGTTTGCTACCCACGCTTTCGCGTCTCAGCGTCAGTATCCGTCCAGGTGGCCGCCTTCGCCACGGGTGTTCCTCCCGATCTCTACGAATTTCACCTCTACACCGGGAATTCCGCCACCCTCTCCGGTACTCAAGTCCGCCAGTTTCGGATGCACTTCCTTGGTTAAGCCAAGGGCTTTCACATTCGACATAACGAACCGCCTACACGCGCTTTACGCCCAATAATTCCGAACAACGCTCGCAACCTCTGTATTACCGCGGCTGCTGGCACAGAGTTAGCCGTTGCTTCCTTTGGAGGTACCGTCAGTCTCGGGTGTTGGCCGAGTTTATTCGTTCCTCCCGACAGAGCTTTACAACCCGAAGGCCTTCATCACTCACGCGGCGTGGCTGGGTCAGGCTTGCGCCCATTGCCCAAAATTCCCCACTGCTGCCTCCCGTAGGAGTCTGGACCGTGTCTCAGTTCCAGTGTGGCTGATCATCCTCTCAGACCAGCTACCCGTCGTAGCCTTGGTAGGCCGTTACCCTACCAACTAGCTGATGGGTCGCGGGCTCATCCTTCGGTGATAATCCGAAAACCAGCTTTCCTCCTCAAGCCCAGAGACTCGAGGAACGTATCCGGTATTAGCACCCCTTTCGAGATGTTATCCCGAGCCGAAGGGTAGATTACCCACGTGTTACTCACCCGTGCGCCGCTCTACTAGCCACCCGAAGGTGACGTTCGCGCTCGACTTGCATGTGTTAGGCCCGCCGCCAGCGTTCGTTCTGAGCCAGGATCAAACTCTCCAATTAAATCTGGCTCAAACGACTCACACAGAGCCCCGGCTAAAGGGGACATCTGTGGAGCGTTCGATTTTGCAAGGAAACTCCCTCGTCGCGACCCTGCTGGCTTGCACTCGCGTGCTCGCCTCGTGACTCGACGAGGTCGGAGACCCTTTACTTTCAGGGCGAATCGATCGACTTGCGTCGATGATGCGCTCTTGAGCTCACTATTCAGTTTTCAAAGAGCCGCGCGATCTCTCTGTGATCGCAAAGCCCGCTATTTATGTCGCCGAGGCCAAGTCCGTCAACCAAAAAAACCGCTTCTCGTCGGCCTCTGCCCGACTCCCCACCCGCCTTTGCATCTCCGAGGCAGCCCCGTAGGTGCATTGGAGCGGCGCATACTACTCGCGCGTTCGCGCTTGTCAACGAATTTCTTTTTTGCCGTTTTTCCAACGCAACGGTTTGTTTTTAAAAGGTATTTTTTGACCATATGATCGAGCAATTGCAGGCGGGCTGGTCGATTTTTTGTGATCCCGATCGCACAATTGGGCGATCGGAGGGGCCAGATCGCGCCTCGAGCCCTCCCTTTTTTTGATCTGATCGCTTGCCGCAGTGCGGCAAAAGGGGCCTCCGGCGACCCTCGAAAACACATTTTGACGTCGTCACCGGCTTGTTTTGTTCGGAATTCGGACAGATCAGCTGTGCGCCCGGGCGCCACGGTCGGACAGATCGGCGTCTCGAACGGCATCCTTCTCGTCGTCACCGCACGAAGATGCGGTGCACGGTGCTGGCTCCATAGCCCCCGCTCACGACGTAATCATCGACCTCCCAGCGCGTGCCGGTGCCTTGGATGCCCCAATGGTAGGTGCCAGCCAAGTACATCGGGAACTCGGTCATCGCCAGATCGCCTTGACCCGTGTACCCCAGGTTGATGACGGCCGGGAGATAGGCCGTGTGGCCAGCGAGCGCGACGAAGTTGCCGGCCAGCCCCAGGCAATCGCCGCTGCCGCCGCCGAACATGCCGATGCACGCACCGTCGGTCGACTTGAAGTGAATGATCCGACCGTGCTGGTCAGTACGGCCATAGAACCGCACCTCGGTCGGCGCCAGCGCAGCGAACAACACATTGCCCGCGTGGCCCCAGGCGGTGCTGCCGCTCTCGTCGACACCGAGGAGATCGCGACCCATCAGCGGCAGGTCGCTCGCGCGCACCAGCACGCTGGGATTGGTGCCGCCCCGGTGCAGGTAGTTGAGCACCAAGGTCCAGCCGCCGCCGTCGGTGGTCATGTCGCAGTAGGCCTCAAACGGCGCGATCGCTCCGGCGCCATCGGGATCGATGAAGTAAACGCCATCGTCACTGAAGTACACACCGTCGAGCAGGGCCTTGCAGTCGTGCAGCAGCGGGTAGCAGGTGCCGTCGTTGGCTGCGCCGTCCAGACAGGCCTGGTCGGCGTCGCAGGCGCACGGCAGGCACTGCGCGCCGAAGTAGCCCCGCTCGCACCGATCGCACCGGTCGCCGGTGAACGGACTCTGGCAGCTGCAGGTAAACACGTTGTTGCCGTCGCTGCAGTCACCGCCGTTCTGGCACGGGTTGGCCGAGCACTGGTCGCCCAGGTCGCCGCGCACAAAGATGCGGTGCAGCGTGTTGTATGCATACGGGCCTGATGGGTTGTAGTCGTCGACCTCCCAGCGCAGATTGTTCTCGCCGCGAATGCCCCAGTGGTAGGTGCCGCCGCGGTAGAACGGGAACGCCGTCATCGCGTAGTCGCCCTGCCCGCTCCAGGCCAGGTCCTGCGCCGCCGGCAAAAAGGCCGTGTGGTCGGCATAGGGCGCGAAGTCGGTGCGCAGGTCGCTGCAGGTGCCGCTGCCGCCGCCAAACATCGAGATGCAGTCCGCGTTGCTCGACTTGAAGTCGATGATCCGGCTGTGCGCGCTCGTCCTGGCGTAGAAGTGGACCTGGGTCACCGAGAGCGCCGCGAACAGCGCGTTGCTGGCGTGGCCCCAGGTGACGCTCGCGCTCTCGTCGACTCCAAGCTGATCGCTGCCCAGCATCGGCAGGTCGGTCGTGCGCACCTGCAGCAGCGGATTGGTGCCACCCTGGTGCAAGTAATCGAGGACCAGCGTCCAGCCACCGAAGTCCGTCGTCATGTCGCAGTAGGCCGCCATCTCGGGCAGCGCGCCCGGACCGTCCGGATCGATCGGGTAGATGCCGTCGCCCGTCGACAAACCGGCGATCGCAAGCGCAGTGCAGCTGCGCGGCGCATAGCAGCTGCCATCGCCGGCCGCACCGTCGTGACAATCGATCCCCGTCGCGCATGCGCAGGGCTGGCACTGGGGCCCGTAGAAACCGGGCAGGCACGCCGCGCAGCGATCGCCGGTGAACGGAACCGAGCAACTGCAGTTGAACTCGTTGTACCCGGTCGTGCAGGTGCCGCCATTCTGGCACGGGTTGGGCTGGCACAGGTCGCCCAGGTCGCCGCGTACGAAGACGCGGTGCAGCGTGTCGTAGCCGTAACCGTCGTTGTAGTCGTCCACCTCCCAGCGATAGTCGGAGCCCTGGACGCTCCAGTGATACGTGACATAGCGATAGAATGGATAGGCCGTCATCGCGGCGTCGCCCTGCGCCGAATAGGCCGAGTCGGCCGCAGCCGGCAGGTAGGCCGTGTGATCGACAGACGGGACGAAATCGCTGGCGAGCCCCAGGCAGTCGCCGCTGCCACCGGCGAACGCATCGATACAGCCAGAGTTGCTCGACTTGAAGTGGATGACGCGGCCGTGCGCGCTGGTCGTGCCGTAGAAGCGAACCTCGGTCGGCGCGAGTGCCGCGACCAGCGCGTTGCTGGCATGGCCCCAGGTCGCGCTCACACTCTCATCGATGCCCAGCTGGTCGCTGCCGAGCAGCGGCAGATCGGCCGCGCGCACCTGCAGCGACGGATTGGTCCCACCCTGGTGCAGATAGCCGAGCACCAGCGTCCAGCCGCCGTTGTTGGTTGTCATATCGCAGTAAGCCGCCATCTCGGGCAACGCGTCCGGGCCGTCCGGATCGATCTGGTACACGCCGTCTCCCGTCGACAATCCGGCGATCATCAGCGCCGTGCAATTGCGCGGCGGATAGCAACTGCCGTCGCCCGACCGTCCATCGTGGCAATCGATGCCCGCTGCGCAGGTGCAGGGCGCGCAGGTGTCGCCGTAACGGTTAGCCAGGCAGGCATCGCAATTGGCACCGGTCCAACCCTCGTCGCATGACGACGCCAGGCATGCGCCGCTACCCGCAGCGCCGTCCTCGCAGCTGCCGTGAACACAGGTGCAGGGCAGACAGGTCGGGCCAAACTCGCCCGCCTGGCAATTCGGCGCAGCATCGCTCCCAGCATCGATGGCGGCGTCGTGGCCAGCGTCTAGTCCGGCATCGCGGCCTGCGTCACGACCAGCGTCACGACCAGCATCGTGGCCCGCGTCGCGGCCAGCGTCACGACCAGCATCGTGGCCTGCGTCGCGGCCTGCGTCGCGCCCGGCGTCGTGGCTCGCATCGGATGCGGGCAGGATCGCTGCGTCGTCGCCAACGGTTGCGCCGCAGTTGCAGGCAGTCCAGGTGCTGCCCGCGAGCGAGATGATCAGCGCCGTGAACAGGCCGTGCTTGTGCATTCACCACTCCAACGAAAATGGTTTTTTTAAAATCGCTACTGCCGTTGCCGCGCTTGCTCCAGCAGCCCGATCAGTTGCTGCGTGGTGCGATCGAGATCGTCATTGACGACGATGTGATCGTAGCTCTGGTGCGCGCGCGCCTGCTCGCCACGGGCGTTGCGCAGCCGCTTCTGGATCGCCGCCTCGTCGTCGGTCCCGCGACCGCGCAGCCGTTGCTCGAGCACCTCCCACGACGGCGCATCGATCCACACCAGGCAGCTCTCAGGGAAGCGTTTTTTCAACTGCTCGCCGCCCTGGACGTCGATGTCGAACAGCAGGTCGATGCCCTGCGCCAGCCGCGACTCGGTCGCATCGAAGCCCGAGCCGTAGTAGCGATCGTGCACGTAGGCCCACTCGATCAGATCGCCGCGATCGATCATCCGCTTGAAGGTCGGCTCGTCGACAAAATGGTACTCGACGCTGTCGCGCTCGACGCCGCGCGGCGGCCGCGTCGTGTACGAGATCGAGAGCGCCAGCGCGGGCACGCGCTCGAGCAAGAGCCGGCCAAGCGTGGTCTTGCCGGCGCCTGAGCCAGCCGAAAGCACGAACGGGATGCCGCGGCAGCCGCTCATGCCGGGTCCGCTCCGTCGTCAACGCCGGCTTGACCAAGAAAGCGCTGCGCCATGGTCTCGGCCTGCACGCCCGACAGGATCACGTGGTCGGTGTCGGTGACGATGATCGAGCGGGTGCGCCGACCCTGGGTGGCGTCGACCAGCTTGCCGCGCTCGCGCGCTTCCTCGCGCAGCCGCTTCATCGGCGCCGATAACGGCGACAGGATCGCCACCACCCGGTGGCCGGCGAGATAATTGCCGTAGCCGACGTTGACCAGACCGGGCACCTGCGTTGACTTCATCGCGTCACTCCAGGTTTTGCACCTGCTCGCGCAACCGCCGCTCTAATTTGTCGGACGCGCTGCTGCCACGCTTTCGATCTCCTCGACGTCGGCGAGATCCCTGGCGCGCCCGACCGCCCGCTTGTTCTTGAGCAGATCCGCGTAACCGACGACGGCCACCGCCAGACCGTCGAGCTGCGCCGCGATCAGGTTGGACCAGGCCGCGTCAAAATCGACGCCGGCGATCGCCGTGACCAGATCGATGCGGTTTGGCGGCAGCCCGAGTTGAACGACCTTGCCGGGCGTGACCAGATCCCCGAGGCCGATGCCCAGCCCGGCAAAGCCCGAGGCATCGAGCACGGCGAGCAGACGACGGGCATTGTCCTCGGACGGACGGACCCAAAAATCGATGCCACCGGTGAGACGAGGATGGCCGTGATAAGCCACCGCGTAGCCACCTACCACCAGGTATTCAACACCGTGGGAGTTGAGCAACGAGATGAACTCGCGCACATCTCTCGACAGCTTCATTGTGCTCCTCTCGCTGCAGCGCGATCAGGTCGAGCAACAGGTCCAGCCGTTGTTGCGGCGAGAGCGACGCGAGGTGCGCACGCTCGGCGGCCGTGCTCTGCTCGAACGACGCAAACTTGTTGACGACGCGCTCGGTCATTTCGGTATCGTACCATCATGCAATGGACAGGCAATCGACAGTGCCGGGCATCAGCTCGGCCGCGGCGTTCGTCACTCCAGGTTTTGCACCTGTTCGCGGACCCGCTCAAGCTCGGTCTTCATGTCCACCACCAGCGCCGTGACGTCGACGTCGGCCGATTTGGAGCCCAGTGTGTTGATCTCGCGCAGCAGTTCCTGGCACAGGAAGTCGGCCTTGCGGCCGACCGCGCCGTCGCGGACGAGCAGCGCATTCATCGCGGCCAGGTGCGCGCGCAGCCGCACCAGCTCCTCGGTCACGTCGTTGCGCTCGGCGATCAGCGCCACCTCGGTCAGCAGCCGCGCCTCGTCGACGGCGGCGGTGTGGCCGGCGCTGGTCAGCAGCTCCTTGATGCGCGCCTCGAGCCGCACCCGCGTCTTGTCGGCCGCAGCGGGTGCGAGCACGTTCGCCCGATCGACCAGCCCACCGATCGTGTCGAGCCGGGCCTGGATGTCGGAGACCAGGCGCTGCCCCTCGCTCAGGCGCATCTTGGTCAGCTCGTCGAGTGCGGTTGCGAGCGCCGCCGCAAGCGCCGGTCCTGCATTGTTCACGACATCCGATGGATCGTCGCCGACAATCACATCTTTGAAGTTGGCCAGGCCCATCAGATCGATCGAGCCGGTCAGGTGCAGCGCATCGCCCAGCTGGCGCAGCGCATCGAGGTAACGGCGCGCCAGATCGAGATCCGGGTGCACCGCGGTCAGCGACAGCGAGCGCCGATCCTCGCGCACCACCGCGTCGATGCGGCCGCGCTGAAGCTGCGCCTGGACCTGGGTCAGCAGCTGCGGTTCGAGCATCAGCAAAGGCTGCGGCAGGTGGCAGCGAACCTCGAGATAACGGTGGTTGACGCTGCGCAGCTCGGCCACCAGCACCACACCGCTGGATTCACCGACGCCACGGCCAAAGCCGGTCATGCTGGTTGCCATGCTCACGCTTGTAGCAGAGGCGTTGACGACGGGCAACGCGCGCCGCATCGTCAGCGCGAGCGACCGAGCTGGTACAGGCACATGCTGGTGCGGTACTTGGTCTGGTGCAGCGCGTAGGCGGTGGCGGTGCAGCCGCAGCGGCACTCGCGCAGGTGCGGGCAGGCGCGGCAGGCGCCCTGCACTCGGCGCCGGTCGAAGCGGCGGTTGTAGGCAAAACCTTCGTCGTCGGCCCAGATCTCGGCCAGCGGACGCTGCCGCACGTTGCCTGCCACAAACGGGTTGTCCTGCATCAACTCGGGGTGCTGCGACAGGCAACCCTTGATGTTGCCGTTGGCCTCGATGCCGACGACCAGCAGGCCGGCGTAGCAACCGCGCCAGGGCTCGGCCAGGGCCTGCTCGGCGAGTGGTGTGCAATAGCCGATGTTGTCGCCGGCGTCGATGCGCAGCGGGCTGCGCTTGCGCCGCCGGGCGATAAAGCGCACCAGCCGCTCGAGGTCCTCGAGGTCCGGCAGGTCCGGCGTGTGGACGATGCGACCCTCGCCGATGACCAGCTGGAGTTGCCAGCCACGCACGCCGGCCGCCACCAGGATGTCGTGCACTGCATCCAGCTCGTCGATGTTGCGCTTGGAGACTGACGTGATGGCAGCGGTGAACAGGCCACGCTGATGCAACTCGCGGAAGCCGGCGATGACGCGATCGAACGAACCGTGGACCCGGCGGATGTAGTCGTGCGTGGCGCGCGTGCCGTCGAGGCTGAGCGCCACCACCTCCAGCCCGGGCAACGCGGACAGGCGCGCCAGGTTGCGTTGCAGCAGAAAGCCGTTGCTGATCAGCCCGACGCCGACGCTGTTGGCAATCAGGCGTGCCGCGATCTGATCCCAGTCGCGGCGCAGGAACAGCTCGCCGCCCGACAGCGTGATGCGCTCGTTGCCCAGTGCGGCCAGCTGGTCAGCGAGATCCAGCGCCTCGGCGGTGGTCAGCTCCTGCGGCCGCAGGTTGCGCACGCCACCCGCGTTGGAGCCGCAGTGGCGGCAGCGCATGTTGCAGGCGTAGGTCAGCTCCCAGACCGCAAAGCGCGGAACCGGTCTGGTCGGAGCGTACGGATTGCGCAAGCGAATCAGTCGCGCTTGGCCGGGGTCAGGTGGTGCAGCGCGTTCTTGAGGTCGATGCGCGCCTGCTTGGCGTCGCGCAGGTCGTCACCCTTGAGCGTGCCGCTCTTGATGGTGGCATCCATGTCGTTGGCCATCGTGCCGATCGACGAACGCAGCTCGGCCAGGTTGTCGCGCATCCAGATGCCGTACATGGCGTGGATGCCCCCTGACGGCGGCCGAAATGCCGGCCGGCTCTTGCCGCTGTCCTTCTCATTGCGCGGCAACTTGCCGCCCGGGATGGTGAGATCGCTGAGCGCCTTTTCCAGATGGCGCAGCGCCCCCTTGGCATCCTTGGCCTCGTTGCCGACAAAGCTGCCCGCCTCGAGCCCGGTCTTGATCAGCCCGATGCCATTGTTGATGCTGGCTTTGAAGCCGGCAAACTTGTCCCGGATCCGGATCCCGTAAGCCATGACGATGCGGCCAGGATGATCGGTCTCGGACGTGGCTGGGGTGGTGGTGCCTCTGGTTCCGTCGACGCGCGGCATGCTGCCCTCCCTCTGCTGGTGAACGTTGGTGAGATGGGAGAGTAGTGGAGCGCGCAGCCAGGCGTCAAGGCGCTCGGCTAGGGCCTGAGCCCGAACAGCCGTTGCATCCAGACCGGCACCTGGATGATGCCGCCGCCGCCCTCACCGTCGGCCGAGACCGCAGCCAGGAAGAAGTCGCCGCTGGTCTGGTAAACCGCAGCGCCCGACGTCTGACCAGCAGTCATTCCTCGGTTGTAGGCGCTGAAGTGCAGACCGTTCCAGTCGTTGACGCCGGCAGCGTTCATCTCGTTGTAGAAGTTGATCGGATCGTAGGTCGCTTTCTGGAAATCGACCTTGCCGCCGGCGTCGGGTGCCTGCAGCGTGCGGCCATCGACCAGGTTGTACGAGAAGTTCTTCTGGCTGGCCGGAGCCTCGTCCAGCAGCCTCTGGAAATCCCTATACTGCGAGGCCTTGATCACCTGGCAGCCCATCGAGTTGGCGCCAACGGTGTTGCCGTAGCCCGGGTGGAACTGCATCTGCAACCGGGTCCCGGCGATCAGCCCTTCGCCGTGCGCACCCAGCCGTTCGTTGTCGTCGATCAGACCGTTGTTGTTGAAGTCGGCGTTGATCTTGACCCAGCCGCTCTGGCGCAGACCCTCGACCCCGCCGGTCACCGTGCCCTTCTCCCAGGCGTCGCGATAGAAACCGTTGGCCAGGTGCGCGATGCCGAAGTCCGCGCCGGACCCGTTGCCCACGGTGTAGCCCTTGCCCTTGGCGGCGCCATAGACACCGCCGTCGACCGACCCGTCGAATGCGTGGACCTCCTTCTTCCCGTCGACCGTGCGGCAGACGTAGATGGTGTCGTTGTACTCGTTGGCCCGACCGTCGTTGAGCTGGCCGTCGGTGTAGCTGCGCACGCCGACCAGATTGACCTCGCGGTCGCCGGTCTTCCAGGCAGTCGGATCGCCACCTGCGTCGGCCACGGTCCTGCCCTGCAGGTAGTCGTACTTCTGTTCGTCGGTCATGTTCTTGAAGTCGACCGTCGGACCGTCGACCGGCTTGTTGCTGCCTGCCCGCCCCACCTCGAGGCCCGAGCCAGTGCGATCCTCGTGCTTGCCGAACTCTTCGTAGTGCATGGCAGCGGCGAGCTGCGGATCGCAGAGTCCGCGATCGGTGCCCCAGAAGTTGGCCACGTCCCGGTTGGTCTCCAGATACTGCGCCGCATCGATCTTGTTGACGTCGACACCCTTGGCTGCCAACTCCTGGCGCTTGGCCTCCTGCAGTTCAGCCGGGATCTGCTCGCCGCGGCGCGTGTATTCGGCCATCCGGGCGGTAAGCTGGGTGCCGCCCACGCCGTACTTTCCGGCGATCTCGCCTGGTGTCCGCGTCGGAGCAGCAGCGGCTCCCCCACCCGCTGCGCTGCTTTGATCAGAGGCAGTGGCTCCCGCCGCTTCCGCACTCTCGGCCATCGACTCAGAACTGATGCCCTTGGCCAGTGCTTTTTTCAGCTTGGGCTTCTCACCCGTGGTCTCGGCCATGTTGGAAGCGACATCAGACGCTACGGCTTGGCTCACCGGAGCCGCGCCATCGTAGCTGTCCACGGTCGGCATCTGGATGACGCCAATGCCGTAGACGTTTGGGTCGGCCTGGTCCGCGCCGCCGGTACCCGACGTGCTGGACGACGTAGGCTGCGTCGGCGTGGGTGGAGTCTGGATCGTTCCGGTTCCGCTGGTGCTGCTGCCGATAGGTTGAACCACGGCTCCCTCCCTGCCGCCTGGCCGGCGTTGGACACACGATAATTTATTATCGGCCGATCCGGCCATTTCGGACACTCTTTGTATGCTGACGCAGAAAGGAGACGCCGCCGCAGAAATCAGTGCACAAATCCGCCCAACCCGCTCGACGAATAGCTGGCGCTCTGGCTCCAGCGCACCGCCGATTGCGAAAAG
>Ga0315268_10007780_pt1 | contig 11246 bp, 11 predicted proteins | sample C1_top_MG_FD_204535 | JGI IMG/M metagenome (GOLD analysis project Ga0315268, IMG submission 204535) | Sediment microbial communities from Yellowstone Lake, YNP, Wyoming, USA - C1_top | ecosystem: Environmental > Aquatic > Freshwater > Lake > Sediment | place: USA: Wyoming | collected 2017-08-01 | reverse complement strand
GGGGAAAATGCTGGTGGATGCAAAGCTGCTCGCTCCCGACGGCAGGTTCTCCTTCGACCGGCTGGGCAGCGGCAACTATGTTGTCGCGATCATGACGAAGCGGGAGCAGATACCCTCCGTTGTCCGGCCCGGAACTCTTACGGTGCGGCCCGCTCCCGGACTGATCCGCATTGGTCCGGAGCGAACGAAGGACCTTGGAACGATCGAGATCGTGTTCAAACCCTGACGGATCTGTCAGCCACTCCCGGTGGTCTCTTGATGGTAAAGCGTCATAACGTGGTCACGGGATAGGGAGTCTCCAGAAGAACCGGTTGACGTCCCAATGTAATTACATTATAATTACAGCTGGAGGTTTTATGAAAACGACAATAATTCCTATAGGAAATTCGAGAGGAGTCAGAATTCCCAAGGCGGTGCTTGAACAGTGCCATATTGAGAAGGAAGCAATCATGGAAGTTCAAAAAGGTGCGATCGTCATAAAGCCTGCCAGGAAGGAGTCTCGCAAGGATTGGGATGCGGATTTTAAACAGATGAAAAAGCTTAAAGAAGACAATCTCATTATCTCGGATAACATAGACCCTGCCATGAAGGAGTGGGAATGGTAGTACGGCAATATGATATCGTCCTCATCAATCTCGATCCCACCATCGGTCACGAGATCAAGAAGGTTCGACCCTGCGCGGTCATTTCTCCCGACGAAATGAACAGACATATCGATACCGTGATCATTGCGCCCATGACGTCCCGATCGCATGCATATCCCACGCGAGTGCCTGTCCGGTTTAAGGGCAAGGACGGATGGGTGGTGCTTGATCAAATACGCACGGTGGATAAAACAAGGCTGATCAAAAAACTCGGAAGGCTCCTGCCGGAAACAGTACAAACAGTCAAGGCGGTCATTCAGGAAATGCTGGTTGACTGATCTCTGGCTTCAATAAGTACTTCCTGAACTCGTGAGAGTTGCAGCCCTTGTAATTCATATGGTTTCAACTTATATTCGATAGATGAATACTCTGCAAACACCTTACTGGCATACACTTTTCGTATGAGCTCACATCAAAAGCCATCAATTGCAAAAATAACCTCACCTGAGTCGAAGAATATCGTTCTTCGGCACAGGCTGTTCACACAGCTTGACGAGGCCGTGAAAAAACCGTTGCTCTGGATAACCTCACCAGCCGGCTCCGGCAAGACAGCGCTGATTGCCAGTTATATTCACTGTCGGAAGCGCGCGTCGCTCTGGTACCAATGCGACGAGGGCGATGCCGATCTTTCCACCTTTTTTTATTATATGACCATGGCGGCAAAGAAGGCAGCGCCGCGCAGTAAAAACACCCTCCCGCTGCTGACTCCGGAATATCTGCAAGGCTTGTCGACATTCACGAGAAGATATTTTGACGAGATCTTCAGTCTTCTGAAAACGCCCTTTGTTATTGTTCTGGACAATTATCAGGACATCTCTGCTGACTCCCGGTTTCACGAAATGCTGGTCAGCGGACTGGAATCAATACCTGCGGACATAACTGTGGCCGTCATCAGCAGGCATGAACCGCCTGCCCAGTTTGCGCGGCTGAGAGCCAGCAGCAGGATGGAAAGCATTACCTGGGAAGACATCCGCTTCACTATTGAGGAGACAACGGAGTTCATGGGCGCGGGTACTGCACAGAAAGAACTTCATTCCGCCATGAGGGACATTCATGACCAGGCCGACGGGTGGATCGCCGCCATTGTTCTCATGTCGCAGTGGATGCGTTTATACGGAACGGAAACCGGGCTTCATCGAGCGTTCGCGTCTGAGAAAATATTTGATTATTTTGCCGGAGAGATATTCAACAAGACAGATGCCGCCACTCAGGAGTTTCTCCTCAAGACCTCGCTTCTTCCGGTGATAAACGTCCAGCAGGCGGAAAAACTGATCAACAAGGGCAACGCTGGCAAGGTCCTCCAGGAGCTGCATCGGTTGAATTATTTTACGCAGCGGCTCTCCGGCAGTGGACAGGACTATCGCTATCATCCGCTGTTCAGGGACTTTCTGTTGTCTCGCGCCACGTCAAAACTTGACCCGCAGGAACTGTCCCTGACATCGGCGAAAGCAGCAGCGATCCTTGCTGAATCCGGAAACACCGAGGAGGCTGCGGCGCTTCTTGCCGGAATCGGAGACTGGGAAAACCTCGCACGGCTTATCACCGACAATGCAAGGACTCTGATCGTGGAAGGCCGGAACAAGACTCTGGAAGCGTATCTGCGGAAGTTCCCCGCACGTTTCATCGACACTCGCCCGGTTCTGCTCTACTGGCTGGGGATCAGCATAATGCCGTTTAATATCGATGAAAGCCGGGAACTCCTTGAGCGGGCGTTTCACGCATTTAACGCACAGGGAAATGCGGAGTGGGCGCTTGCCACCTGGGCGGCGGTGGTCAACTCGATCCTCACGGAGCACAACGACTACACGAAGCTGGATAAATGGATAGACTGGCTGGATGGCAGGGAAGATATGCTGCGCACGCTGCCTTCCGAGGTAACGAGAGAGCCCGTTGCGTATATGCTGCTGGCCCTGACCTTCAGGCGCCCCTGGCATCCGAAGACCGGCCTCTGGGCCGTGATGGCGGAAGAGCTTATCATGCGCGGCATGGATATGCCCGGGACCATGCTTGTCGGGGCCCAGTTGCTGATGCACTATACGTTTTTCGGAGAGGTCAACAAGGCCGAGTTCATGTTAAAGAATTTCCGCCTGCCGGAGTCCGGGACGGTCGGCATGAGCGTGCTTTCCGGCATCCTGTGGCGGGTCATTACCTCGTCATATTTTACGCTTGGCGTCGCGTCTCCGGAACGGTGCTTTGAGGCGGTCAACAGCGGACTGGACCTGTCGCGGGAACACGGAATCCACGTGTTTGAGCCGCTGCTCCTTTACTTTGGCGCCATAAACGGCATCGCTTTTGGTGATGACGCTGCAACAGACCGGTATCTGAACGAGATGCTTCAGCTTCGCACCGGAATCCATGAGATGTATTACGCCTATTATCTGTCGGTCCTGGCATGGCGGGATATGATCAACGGGCACTACTGGAGCGCGGCTGAGCGCTTGGGCATGATCATTCCCGTGACCGAGAAGTTCGGATATACGATCAACAGCATCGCAAACCATATCGGCATGGCGCATGTCCTGTTCGATCTGGGTGAGAAGGAAAACGCGGCGACATACCTTGAGAAGGCCCGTGTCCTGCACGGCGAACGCTCCGGATGGCTTGAATACATGCTCTTGTCGACCGAGGCGTACTTCGCGTTTCAGGATGGCAGGGAGTCCGATGGCCTGGCGCTTACGCGCAAAGCCATGGAGCTTAGCAAACGAATAGGCGTAACCGTGTTCGTCTATTGGCGGCCCTCCATGCTTAGCCTGCTCTGCGGCAAGGCGCTTGAGGCGGAGATTGAGAGCGGGTATGTCAAGAGCATGATACGCAAACTTCAGCTGAAACCGATTGATCCGGACACCGCATCTGACAAATGGCCATGGCCCTTCAGGATCTACACCATGGGCCGGTTCCAGATCTGGCGGGACGATGCGGTGATCGAGTTTTCCGGGAAAACACCAAGGAAGCCGCTTGAACTGCTGATGGCGCTGATCGCGTTCGGGGGCAGGAACGTGCCGGACGAAAAGATCACCGATGCCCTCTGGCCTGATGCGGATGGAGACCTGGCTCGCCAATCTTTTGAGAGCGCCTTGAGCCGTCTCAGAAAGCTGCTCAACGATGAAAACCTCATCATTCACGCGTCGCGCCACCTGAGCCTTGACGCACAGCGCTGCTGGGTGGACAGCATCGCCCTGGGGCGCATACTGGAACGGGCAGGGGAACTACCAGCGTCTGAAACGCCCCGGTTCTGCCACCGGATCGCGGCCTTATATCAGGGCCATTTTCTGCCCGCGGATGAATCGTGCGATTGGATCGTGTCCAGGAACGAACTGCTGCAAAACCGTGCGTTGGATATTTTCAGCATAACTGCTTCTTCTCTAGAGCAGCAGGGGCGATGGCAGGATGTGGCCGAGTGCTGCAGGAAAGCTCTTGAACTGGACCCGCTTGCCGAGGAATTCTATCGACATCTTATGATTAGTTATCAAAAACTCGGTAAACGGACTGAGGCGGTTAAACTGTACCAGCGCTGCCACGCCATTCTCCAGGCAAAGCTGGGGATCAAACCATCTTCGGAGACCGAAGCTGTCTATACTTCACTGCTTTAGCAGCCGCAATTCGTTGTAAAAGCAAATTCTAAGAACGGGGAAGAGCGAAAGATAATTCAACCAGCGGGAGTGAATGTCAATTATTCAAGCGCAGAGAGTATTTGCATGACCTGCTGTTTTAGTGTAGCCAGTTCGTTCTGCACAACATCCCAAACGATCTTAACATCAATTCCAAAGTATTCGTGGGTTATCATATTGCGGAACGCGCGGATTTCATGCCAGAGAACGTCTGGATATTTGGCTTTTATGTCATCGGAGATGTTTCGCACCGCTTCTCCGATAATTTCAAGTTCCCTCACGGTGGCGGCAAAGGTCTTGCGGTCACCGGCAAACGTTTCCCTGTCCATCCCAACGATAAACGATTCGATCGCCTTGATCGAGTCCACGATGTCCGCCAGATAGAGTTTCTGGTTTCTGTCAGACATACATCGTCTCCTTCAGGATCTTCTCTTTGACAACCGGTTTGAGCGCGGATTCGATTCCGAGGTCGATCCGTTTGTGCAGATTTTCCCCGAGATAACGCTGGAGCGCAAAAAAATTCCTAAAGAGGTGGTCTGTTTCCATCTCAACAGCGATATCAATGTCGCTGTCTTCTCGCTGATCGCCCCTGGCATAGCTGCCGAACAAGCCTATTTTGACAACTCCAAAGGTTCGATTAAGTTCAAGCTTATGGGATGATAGAAATCCCAGTATGTCGTCCCTTGTCATGGTTTATCCTCCACGCTTATCCAAGACACCGTGTATTGACTCGTTATCAGTATATTGAATCTCCGTAGAATGGTCAACTACTATATGCGAATTGCTGGTCGTCCACATTCAGTAACAGTAAACTAATGGTAACGAGGATACACCGCTTCAATAACCCGTCATAACTCCTTGTAAATTCAAACTCAAAATATAATCACAATCCGTCAGCCATCCGTCAGTACCTCTCCTGTATACTCGGCAGCACTATGACGGAACTATCGACAAGAGACAGCTTCATCGTCCGCGTGTACCGGTTCGACACCGAAGATAAAAGCAAAGTCACGGGGCAGATCGAGGCCATTGACGGCTCCGGAGCCAATGTGTCGTTTAAGGACATGGATGAACTCGGCGCGATTTTGAGCCGTTTTGTGGCAAGGCGAGAAAAAAAGGCGGAGGAATAAAAGAAATCATTATCAGCTATCGCGAAGTCGGGTCTGTGGATGTTCATTCTGATGGCGCTGTTGTGGCCGCCTGGGGTGCAAGCATCGGCGGTCAACAACGCGCTGAGCTTCAACGGCACGGACCAGTATGTCGACATACCGGACGCGAACAGTCTGGACCTGACTACGAACTATACGCTGGAAACCTGGTTCGAGATCCGGCCAGCAAAGAACTCTATGACAGCAGTGATTGCGGTGCCGTTTAAGGATATGAATGCGGTTTTCCCTTTGACTGTGGCGCCGAAGGCACAGCTTGTGAAAAAACGAAAGGCAACAGAAACCGACTTCAAGCAGTTTCTCTCAAGCCGAGGTCGTGGGATACAGCCAAAGGGTGACTTGAACAAGGATGGGAATCGTGATTATCGGGACGACTATATCTTTACGGTGAACTACATCCTTGAGAGTGAAAGAATAAAATAGACCTACCCGTAGAATTTCAGGACGACTTGTGTGCGCCGACATGCGACGTACTCTATTGTATTGAGCGAATCAGCTTAGTGTTCATGTGTAAGTTATAAGCCGTATTATTTGATAGTTGCGTCAAGTTGAATTTTCCGAAAGAAATCACCAGCTGACAAAAAAGCGGTTCAAAGCTATTGCAGAAGCATGGCTAATGTCATTTACATTCAAAGGAGGATTCAAGATGAAACAGACACAACGAGTATCTCGCGGAGTTACGTTCATTCTCGCCGCATGGGCAGTCCTTGTTCTTGCGGGTTGTAACGGAGGGACCGATGGCGCAGCCTTGACGAGTCCTGCAGCTCCGTCGGGCCTTATTGCAACGGCAGCTTCGACCACGGTCATCAACCTTGCCTGGACCGATAACTCGAACAATGAGACCGGGTTCAAGATCGAGCGGAGCGCGGATAACATAACCTTCACCGAGATCGTGACGACCGCCGCGAATGTGGTGGCTTATTCCAACACAGGCCTTTCCGCCTCAGCGACCTATTATTACCGCGTGCGGGCAACAAACAGCGCGGGTGACTCGGCCTATTCCAGCGTCGCGAACGCGACAACATCCGGTTCCGGCACGTTCACTACGTTTCAGGCCGCGAGCGTGGTCATCGGCCAGCCGACCTTTACCGCACACTATAACAACCAGGACGGTCTGGCAGGAGCAAACACCATAAATAGCGGTCCTTACGGCAATCCCGTGGTGGTGAACGGGGTGCTCTATGTGTCGGACAACACCAATAATCGAGTGCTCGGGTTCAACAGCATCCCGACGAGCAACGACGCGAGCGCCGACTTTGTGCTCGGCCAGCCGGACATGACAAGCACCGGCACCGGCAGCGCGGCAAACCAACTGACGAGTCCGGAGGGCGTTGCTTCTGACGGGACCAGGCTATTTGTCACCGACTACAATAATAGCCGCATCCTGATCTGGAACACGGCACCCACGACCACCCAGGCTGCCGCGGATGTTGTCGTGGGCCAGCCGGGCTTCGGGTCAGTGGCAACCGGGTGCACCGCAACATTGATGAACTACCCGGAGGGTGTAACAGCAGCCGGCGGAAAGTTGATCGTAGCGGATACTGCCAACAGCCGGATCCTGATCTGGAACAGCATCCCGGCAACGAATGGCGTACCAGCGGACATCGTCCTGGGGCAAAACAGCTTCACCACCTGTGTAGGAAACGACGATAATCAAGATGGAACGCAAGAAACGGCCACTGCTCGCACATTTTGGAATCCTTCAGGCATCTGGAGCAACGGGATAAAGCTCATCGTGGCTGATCGTGCAAATGACCGGGTGTTGATCTGGAACAGCTTCCCGACCACGAACTTTCAAGCTGCGGACGTGGTCCTGGGTGTAGGAACATTGAGCTACCCTTTCTCCCTCGATTCGGATGGAACGCGGCTGTTTGTTGCAGACTACTACAACAACCGGGTGCTCATCTGGAACAGCATCCCGACAGATGACTCGCCCGCGGACGCAGTCCTGGGGCAGAGCGATTTTATGCATACAATGCAGAACGACGACGATCAGGATGGGGCTAATGACGGCGCACCGACTGCCCGCACTCTTTTTCATCCGATTGGGGTGTATGCGATAGGAACGAAACTGTTCGTGGCGGATGGAGAGAATTCACGAATCCTGATCTTCGAGGCACACTAAAACAAGAAATGAGGAGCGTATTCAGGGCTGGAGGGAGATGATCCTTCCGGCCCTGGGCGCTTTCAGGCGAGCTATCCATTACACGATGTGGCAAGCCTTAATTTGCTAAGCAGAAGATATTCATGAATTACAACCAATAATTAATAATAGTTTTATTTTGCTAAAATTGCGGGTTTGTAGGTGTACTTCATGAAAGACGAGTAGCTGTATATGTTCATTTTCCGCTATGAAGGTGCAGTCCTCGCAGAAAGATATGTGCTACGAACGAAAGAATAGCGGAAAGGGATCAGCTCGATGACTGAAGGTGAGATAAAGGCGAAGGCCATCCGCGAGATCCGCATCAATCCGGTCGTGCCCGGAGAGTCGGTACTCATCGCGACTGCCCGGAGCCTCAGGCCGAAGAAGGACGAGCTACCAGCGCCGCACGATGGGCGTTCGCATGTTGAGACCTGCCCGTTCTGCCGGGGGAACGAGGACAAGACGCCGCCTGCCATTGCCCAAGTCCCTCCCTCGGGCGAGTGGCGCATCCGCGTTGTCGAGAATCTCTATCCTGTGCTGGGCGACGACCAACAGAATCCGAACCTGGCCTTCGGGCTCCAGCAGACCATCGACGGCTACGGACGGCACGAAGTCGTGATCGACCACGGATCGCATGGGATCCGGGTCCACGAGATGGACGAAGAGCACCTGGGCCTGCTGTTCTCGACCTACCGGGACCGGATGGCGGCGCTGTTCGTCGCGAATCCATCGGTTCGGGCGGTGCTGGTTTTCAAGAACTTCGGCCCGGCTGCGGGAGCGAGCATCAGCCACACGCACAGTCAGATCGTGGCAATGCCGATTGTTCCCTACAACATCGAAGCCGAGGTCCGGAACAGCGCTGCCTATCACGAAAAGACCGGACGCTGCATCTTCTGCAGCTTGATCGACGAAGCGCTGACCTTCGAGGCAACATTCTATGATCGCGAATCAGGCATCGTGCGGCGAAAGATCAGTGTTGGGCAATATATTATCGAGCGGGGCAGGCGCTTCATCGCCATCAAGCCTTTCGCGAGCAGGTTCGAGTGGGAGGTGCAGATCCTGCCGCTCGCCCACGAGGCTGACTACGCGAACCTATCAGCTGACGATGCGGCCGATCTGGGCCGGGTCTTCCGGCGGACCATGGCGCGGCTCAATGCCGTGCTCGGCGGCGCGCAGTATAACTTCTTCATCCATTCACTGCCCCGCGGACCGGGCGTCGAAGCCCTGCGGCCGTCCTATCACTGGAACATAGAGATCTGCCCCCGCACCAGCATCCCCACGGGGTTCGAACTGGGATCGGGGCTCTTTATGAACACGATCAGTCCCGAGGACGCGGCCGACCGGCTGAGGAGCGTGGACATTGCCTGAAATCAAGTTCAAAGCCGTCATTGCCGGTGCCATTGTCGACAACGTCGGGACCCTGGCTATCATGCTTTTCCTGATGACCGCGCTGGCGTCACAGGGCCTATCTCACGAAGAGGTTGTTGTGCGGATGAAGACCGTCAGCGGTCAGTTGCTGACCCTGATCATCGGACTGGGATGCACGGGCCTGGGCGGATACGTCGCGGGCAGGATGGCGCCCCGGTCCGAGGTCATGCACGGCGCGTTGGTCGCCGGGGCCGGCGTGATCATGGCGCTGATCTTTCGCGAAAGCGGCCTGCCGACGTGGTACGACATCATTGGATTCGCCGGAATGCTGCCTGCCGGAATGGGTGGCGGTTATATTTCTCAATTACGACGGAAATCCGGGGACGGCGTGAACGTACAGGACTGAGGGCAAAGATGCTTTTTCGGAGTCTCTCGGGCGCATTCGTATAGACATCGCACAGCACGCGTGGATAGTTCTGATTTGCTCCCGGGCGGGCCTGTGGTATACTGTTCTCTGCAGCCTCACCAATTTTAATGAAATCTCCCGACGAAAAATATATGGCTATGGCCCTTCGCCTTGCCGCGAAGGCCGCTGGACGGACGAGCCCGAACCCCATGGTCGGGGCCGTGGTCGTCAAGAACGGCCAGGTGATCGCCCGCGGCTGGCACAAGAAGGCCGGCGAGCCCCACGCTGAGGCGATCGCGCTTGCGAAGGCCGGCGCGGCTGCCAGGGGCGGCACGCTCTATGTAACGCTCGAACCCTGTTCCCACACGAACAAAAGAACACCTCCCTGCAGCCCTCTCGTCATCCGGAGCGGCGTGAAGCGCGTGGTCATCGCCATGAGCGACCCGAATCCGAAGGTCTCGGGCGGCGGGATCCGGGCCATCAGAAAGGCAGGCATCGAGGTCGTCACCGGCGTTCTCGAACCGGAGGCGAAGCATTTGAACGAAGCTTACATCAAGTATATTACGAAGGGGATGCCCTTTGTGACGCTGAAGATCGCCCAGACGCTCGACGGCAGGATCGCGACGGCGAAGGGCGAATCGAAATGGATCACCAGCGAGAAAGCGCGGGCAGATGGACACCGTCTTCGGGACCGGAATGACGCGATCCTGGTCGGCATCAATACGGTGCTCAAGGACAACCCGTCGCTCACGACGAGGATCGCCGGCGGCCGGGACCCGATCCGGGTTGTCGTGGACAGCAGGCTGCGCATCCCGCTGAACGCGAAGGTGCTGATCCAGCGGTCGACAGCAAAGACCCTTGTTGCCGCGCTCGCGAGCGCTCCCCGGACGAAGGTGAATTGCATACGGGCAACCGGCGTGGAGGTCCTTTTCGTGAAAAGCAAAGAGGGCCGTGTCGATCTTCCGGACCTTATGAAAGAGCTTGGTAAACAGGACATCATGTCCGTCCTGATCGAGGGCGGCGCGGAGATCAATGCGTCGGCGCTCAAGGCAGGCATTGTCGACAAGATCGTGATGTTCATCGCTCCAATGTTCATGACAGGGAGGGACGCACTGTGCTCCGTCGGCGGGTCCTCGCCGGTCAAACTCGACCATGCCGTCAAACTGACAGATGTTACCGCGCAGTTTGTCGGACCGGATCTGAAGATAGAGGGGTATGTAAAGAAGTAAGGGGTCAGGATCTCTTTCCATCAGATCAATTCTTAGAACGAGGTCAGCAGCACTTCATGCATCCCACCGTTCCTGACATCAAAAAAGCTCTGACCACGCATGATATCACCCACGTCCTTCTCGACATGGACGGCACGCTCCTGGACAAGTACTTTGACGATCATTTCTGGGAACACCTGGTCCCGGAGAAGTATGCCGATAAGCACCGCGTCTCCTTCGGGAAGGCGAAAGAAGAGCTTCTTGCGAAATACAAGTCCCACGAAGAGACGCTCAACTGGACGGACATCGATTTTTGGTCACGCGAATTGGGCCTCGATATCCTGGCGCTCAAGGAACAGATTCGGCATCTCATCGAGGTCCATCCTCATGTTGAGAATTTTCTTCAGTTGATGCGGTCGCACGGGAAACAGGTGTATATTGCCACGAACGCCCATGACAAAGTTCTGGCCTTGAAGCTCAGAAAGACGGAGATCGGAAAATATCTGACGGGGGCGATAACGTCCGCCGAGATGGGGTTCCCGAAGGAAGATCTGGATTTCTGGCGAGGGGCCGAAAAGAAACTGGGTTTTCACAAAGAACACACCCTTTTTGTGGATGACACACTCGCGGTGCTCAAGACCGCGAGGCAATACGGGATCAAGTATCTGGTCTATAAAGCCAAAGGGAATTCAAAGGTCAAACC
>Ga0315268_10007779_pt1 | contig 11246 bp, 10 predicted proteins | sample C1_top_MG_FD_204535 | JGI IMG/M metagenome (GOLD analysis project Ga0315268, IMG submission 204535) | Sediment microbial communities from Yellowstone Lake, YNP, Wyoming, USA - C1_top | ecosystem: Environmental > Aquatic > Freshwater > Lake > Sediment | place: USA: Wyoming | collected 2017-08-01 | reverse complement strand
GATCGAGAAGTTCCCTTCCCGAGGCCGCGTCGGCTTGAGTCTGAGGCATCACGCCTTTCTTCACGGCAGCCTTCCTGATCTGGTCGTAGTCAATGCCTTTGCCATCGTCAGAGACCTCGATGAGCACATGGTCTTGCTGCTTCGACGCGACTATCCTGATCAGTCCTTTCGCCTTCTTCCCCGCATGGACCCGTTCATCCGTCGTCTCAATGCCATGGTCGACGCAGTTTCGCAGCAGGTGCATCATGGGTTCCGTAATCCTGTCAACGACAGTCCTGTCGAGTTCTATGCTTCCCCCTTCGACTAGTATCTCCACGTCCTTTCCCTCGTTCTTGGATATGTCTCTGACCATGCGAGGGAACCTGCTCATTACGACATCTAGAGGGATCATCCTGATCTCGAGGACTTTGGACTGTATGTCTGAAGTGAGCTTGTCGATGAGGGCCGAGATCTCTTGGAGCTCGAGGTCGTCACGCGTAGAGGCTTTCTCGAGAAGCCTGCTACGCCCGATGACTAGCTCACCAACGTTGTCCAGTAGGTCATCCAGCTTGTCCATACCCACCTTGACGGTCTGAGCGGGGAGAACATCGGATGAAGCTGCCGCGGCGCTAGACTCCTGTTTCGTCATCCTGTGCCATTTATCTCTTGATTCTCCAGTCATCCCGACGTTGACCTCGTCAACATCAGACATGGCCGTGACGCGCCTGAGCGCCTCCTGGAACTTCTCGCCAGGCTCGAGAACGACTGTCAATTCCTCGAAGACATGCTCACGTTCGATGTCCGCCTCTGTTGGGCTGGATTCGACTATCTCGGAAGCCTTTCCCAACTCCTTCAGGATGACCATGGCTCTTGCGGATGGGAGTGAGCACCTTCTCCCCAGCCTTATCGTAACGGTTGTCGTTCGGGATTTGGCCGGTTCAGGTTCGGTCTCGAGAGTCTTCTTCTTAGGCGTTGTGCGTTCGCTGGCGCCTGAGAGCAGCCCTCGCAGCTGTTGTATCAGTCCTGGATTCTCCCTGATCTCTGCAGATGCTTCGACTGCAATGACCATAGCGTCGAGGGTGTCGAACCCGGTGAAGATGGTCTCCACGATGTTCTCATTGAGCTGCAGATGGCCGTCGCGGATCCCTCCCAGTACATCCTCTATCGCATGAGCTGTCTCGACGACAGCCTTGAAATTCATCATCCCCGCCATGCCCTTGATCGTGTGGACTGATCTGAATAACCGATCCACCAACTCCTTGTTCTCGGGGTCCTTCTCGAGCTCGAGCAACGCATCGTTCATGACGCGCAAGGACTCTCGCGATTCGGAAACGAATAGCTTCGAGTACTTGTTCATGTCGATGTCTTTTGCCAAGTCTGCTCACTCCTGAAGGAATCTGACTATTTCTTCCGCGATCCTATCTAGAGGCAAAACCTGGTCCGCCAGTCCCGCATCGATGGCGGACTTTGGCATCGAATACGCGACGGAACTGTGCTCGTCCTGGACCACGACTCTGCCTCCGGACGCCTTGACCACCATCGCTCCTGCCGTGCCATCCACTCCCATGCCAGTGAGGATAACGGCCATCAGGTTCTCCCTGATCGACTCCGCGGCACTCCTGAACAGAACGTCGACGGACGGTCTGACGAAATTGACGGGTTCGCCGTCGTCCAGCTTGATCACAAGGCTTGATGCTCCTTTCCAGCCGAGTTTGAGGTGCCTGTCACCGGGGGCCAGATATGCCACGCCTTTCTCGACCCTGTCGCCTTCGCATGCTAGAACGACCTTGGGACCCTTCGCGGCGTCCAGTCTCTTTGCGAAGGAGGCTGAGAATTCAGGGGGGAGGTGTTGAACGACAACGAAGGATGCCGGAATATCCCTGGGCAGGGCTGCGAAGACTATCTCAAGGGCCCTTGGGCCCCCCGTCGATGCGCCGATCACTACGACCTTGTGTCCTTTGAAAGCTTCCTTCTTGAAAGATAGAACCTTTCTAGTCTGTAGAGGTTCCCTCGTTCTTCTCAGAACATCCACTTTCGCTTCCGCGGCGATCTTCACAATCTCGACTATCTTGCCAGTGAAGTGCACAATGTCAACGGAAACGGGTCCACTGGGCTTCGAGATGAAGTCGACAGCGCCCATCTCTAGCGCTCTGAGAGGAAGCTGGTCGTCAACCTTGTCCATTGCGCTGAGCATGACCGTCCTTGCGGGCGACTCCTTCATTATCCTCTGCAATGTAGCGATGCCATCCATCTTTGGCATCTGTATGTCAAGGAGAACGACGTCCGGTGCGAGCGTCTTTACTTTCTCAATGGCCTCGACTCCATCCTTGGCGCTTCCTACGACAGATATGCCGGCGTCGGATTCCAACATGTCCTTTAGAACGACGCGCATGTACGCGCTGTCATCAACAATCAAGACCTTGATCTTCTCAGGCATCCGCCCGACCTCAGATTTCCATCTGGAGCACGGCGTTCACAGACTCGAGAACATCGTCAGCCGTGAAGGGCTTGATTATGAAGTCCACCGCACCCGCCTCAAGCGATCGCATGACGGTCTTCTGATGGCCGAGCGCGGAGATCATGATGATCTTCGCCTTGCCATTAGCCTCCTTGAGCCTCTTGACCGCCTCGATGCCGTCCTGCTTGGGCATCACAATGTCCATTGTGATGACGTCGGCTCCTTCTTTGCCGAACCTCTCGACAGCATCGTCGGCATTTTTCGCTTCGATCACCTTGTGCCCTCCAGCTTCGAGTATGTTCCTGAGGACCTTTCGCATGAATTCCGAGTCATCCACGACTAGTATCTTGGCCATGTCAGCTACCTCCAGAACTGTGTTCAGAATCGTCCGACAGCTCTAGAACCTTGAGCGGGTCAATCAGCGTGATAAGCCTGCCTTCGTGCTTGGCTATCCCAAGGACATATTGCGCCTCGATGCCGCTCGCCACGTATGAAGGGGCTTTCTCAACTGACTCCTTTGTGAACCTCGCGACCTCCAGAACCTCGTCGACCAGGAAGCCGACCGGAGCGTCGGTCGCATCGACGACCACAATTTTCTTGTTGCCCCCAGCGGCAGGGTTCGGCTCCATCCCGAATCTTCTCCTAAGGTTCACGACGGTCAGGAGCTTTCCTCTGAGGTTTATGACTCCCTCGATGTGAGAGGCGCTTCTGTGTACCTTGGCGACTTCCTCAATGTTGTGAATCTCCCTTACGATGGCCACATCGAATCCATATTCTTCTTTGCCCAGGCGGAAGACTACATATTGCAGAGTGTCGGTGTCCAGCATGGTGATCACTGTCCTCCAGCACTCTACTTGTCCCCGCTTGCTCTCTGCACAGTCATGACAATTGCCTTCGCAGATTCGACCTGCTTTGTGATCTCATTCAGTTTGTTCGCAAGATCCGCCAACTCATGGGCCGACGCCGTGAGCTCCTCCATCCCAGCAGCGAGATTCTCCGAGGATACCGAGATACCCTCTGAGGAGGCTGAATTCTCCTTCGAGATCGCCGCGACCTCGTCCAAGGACTTGGCCAGGCTTTCAGTGAGTGCCTTCTGCTCCTCAGTTGAGGCGCTGATCTCCTGCACCATTGCGGCCGTCTCCTCGACCGTCGCGGCAATGTCCTCAAGGGATTTCAGCGAGTCTGAAATGGTCCTTGAGCTCTCGGACGCATCCTTCATCGTGTGTTCCATCTTCTCGGTCGTGTCGTCGATATCGCTCTCGACGAGCTCTATGAGTTGCTGTATCTGGTTTGCCGCTTTTCTTGACCCCTCAGCAAGCTTCCTGACCTCGTCGGCCACCACCGCGAACCCGCGTCCCTGCTCGCCTGCTCTCGCAGCCTCTATGGCAGCGTTGAGTGACAACAGGTTCGTCTGATGCGCGATGTCGGTGATTATCGACACGATTTGTGATATCTCCTTTGACTTCTTGGAGAGAAGCTTCATCGATTCCGCCGTGTCCTCGACGTTTCTTAGCATCGAGTTCATCTTTTCCAGTGATATCTGGGCGGACTTGCTGCCGTTCTGCGCGACTTCGCTTGCGTTCGCAGACGCTCCAGCTGCATTCTGCGAGCTCTGGACCACATCATAGATCGCTTTGGTCTGTTCCGAGAGCATCCTGACCATTTCATCGATTCTCGTCGATTCAGCTTGAGCACTCTTGGATTCCTGGGCGACGGCTGAGGACACCTGTTGCGTGTTCTCGGTCATGTGCCCAATAGTCTCTGCGAATGATGCGGACGAATCCTTGAGAGACTCCGCAGCTGTCTTGATCTCGTTTGTGAGCTTTGACAGGTTCTGTCTCATCTGCTTGAAGGCGTCGACAAGCGTAGCGAGATCGCCTTTCGCAGTGACATTGATCTCCCTTGTCATGTCCCCACCAGCAATGGCTTGTGCGCTCTCAGTCAGTTCGATGAGGGGTTTCGAGGTGTTGTCAATCAGCATGTTCATCGATTTCACGAGATCTCCCACCTCGTCGTTCGTAGCCTTGATTTCCAAACGTGTTCTGAAATTGCCCTCTGCAATCGTCTTCGCCGTCTTCGAAACTGCTACAATCGGCTTCATTTCGAGGGATGAGAACAAGAACGACAGGAGGATGACGGCAACAGTCGCCGCTGCAGCTCCAACGATAGTGTACAAGATCGCGTTGTTCGTCGCCTTGTGCATCACCGAGTCCATCAGCGAGGCAGCGTCGTCGTTCACACCTATCAGATCTTGCAAGTTCAAATTGATGGCCGCCATGTGCAACGACGCATTCGTCGCTGCGTGGTTTGCAGAGGCAGCGTCACCACCCGATAGCAGGCTGACAGTGACAGAGACATCGCTTGTGTAGTCCGCCGACTCCGACTCGATGACGCCAAAGGCGCGAGCCTCTTCCGTCTTCAGAGCCTGCTGTCCCTGGTTGCTGATGATGCTGCTCATGTTCGGAGAGGAAGCAAGTGAGTATTGAGTCTCATAGTCCCTGAGGAACTTCATGAATGGTGATTTGGGGTTCTCCATGTTGTTGTAGAAGTCGCCGGAGCCATTGGCGAGCACGTATTTCATGAACGATTGGTGTGACGATGCCAGGTCGTTGCTGGCCTCTGCGATAACGACGACTGCCACGATTGATTCGTCGTGCAGGATCGTCGCATCCTTCTGGATGTCGTACATTCCTTGAATCGACACAAGGCTGATGAACGCAATCGGGATCAAAGACATGCACATGATCACAGCGACGAGCTTCGCCGTCAGACCGAATCTCAATTGACCACCTGTCCAATTCCATAGCCGTGGTTTCCAAGCCGGTGTTTTTCCAGATGGTGGAAACCATTCTATGCGTCAAAATCCGCCTGGGCCATATTAATATATGTCGTCTCATTATCAATTCTGGTAGCCAGCGCTCCAGACCCGCGTTCTCCATGCACTTCCCTCAGGCAAGGAATATCTAGCCACACATCTATGACCAGATGCCATGGAAGTCAGCGAGGATCAGTTCACGACGCAGGTAATGAAACACCTCTTTGAATCGAGGGGCATCGACCTTTCCGGATACTCCCAGTCGTTCATGATGAGGAGCATACGCAGAAGGATTGGAAGGAGCGGAAGGTCGGATTACGCCTCCTACCTACTCCATCTCCTCAGCAGCGATGAAGAGACAAACGAGCTCCTCGGAGCCCTGTCAATAAACGTGACGGAGTTCTTCCGGGACAGGGGAGCGTTCGAGACGTTTTCCAGAACGGCGATAAGGCCACTGCTTGAATCGAAGGCCGATTCGGGAGGCCTGCTTCGCCTGTGGAGCGCGGGGTGTGCCACAGGCCAGGAGGTGTACACGCTCGCCATCTGCGTGGCCCAAGAGCTCAAGAGACTGGAGCGTGAGCACAGGATCCTGATCTCGATACTCGGGACTGACATTTCCACGGCTGCCCTCGCAAAGGCCAAGTCCGGGGTGTACACGGAGGACGAGATTCGTAGCCTACCTGACAAGCTCCTTGCGGAGTACTTCGACCACACGGGTGACAAGTACGTTGTGGGCCCTCAGCTGCGGAAGGGCGTCAGGTTCGCACGAGAGAACCTGTTGGACAAGCCCGGATCGAAGTTCTTCGATGCCGTTGTCTGCAGGAACGTCATGATATACTTCTCGCGGGCGATGCACGACAAGGTGACTATGAACCTATACGAGGCCCTGAAGACCGGCGGCTATATGATGCTTGGACGGACCGAGACCCTGATGGGTCCCCCGAGGGCTGGGTTCGAAGTCGTCGATCTGGAGAACAGGATTCTGCGTAAGAAGTAGTGAAGACCGTTAGCACGGTCACGTGGTCATGATCGTCTGACGAGACGTCTACACGGTCGACTCGACCCGCGACTCATCGGCTTCCTCGAAGTCCATCAACTCTCCAAGGCTGGGTACCTCGATGCCGCTCATGAATCCCTCAATGTTCCGGTAGTTCTCGCTCAACTCGTCAGCAAGCTCGGCCTGCATGAGATCGAGCTCTCTCGAATCGAGAGTCCTCGATATGACCTCTGCTAGCGTGATGCCTTCTTTCTCTGCCTGGCCCGCAAGTTCTACTAGGGTCACACGTGCCATTTCTGTCCCATCCCTGCGTATGACAATCGTCAGACAGTATGGGACTCCGTTCTATATAACACTTGTCCAGGCGAGGTCACTTCACCGGGTCCAGCCATTTCAGGTACTTCTTGTCCTTCCCCTTGACTACGTCAAGGAACTTGGTCTGGATAGCCTTCGTGACCGGACCAGGTTTTCCGTCACCGACGTTCCTTCTGTCAACCTCGCGGATGGGTGTGACCTCTGCAGCCGTCCCTGTGAAGAACAGCTCATCTGCGAGGTAGAGCTCGCTCCGCGCGAAGTTCTGCTCTCGAACATCGTAGCCAAGATCGACGGCCAGCTCCATCACGGACTCCCTTGTGATGCCAGGGAGGATTCCTGCATTCAGTGGGGGAGTCAGTATCTTGCCTTTGCGGACGAGGAATATGTTCTCGCCCGAGCCCTCCGCGACCATATGCAGCTCGTTGAGCATGAGCGTCTCGTCGAAACCGTTCAGCTTAGCTTCCATCACGGCTAGCGCGCTGTTCAGGTAGTCACCGCACACCTTAGCGGTGGCAGGGGCCGATCCGCTCGAGACCCTGTGCCAGGAAGACGTGTGGACTCTGATCCCGTTCTTGAGGCCCTCGTCGCCGAGGTAGGCTCCCATTGGGAAAGTGATGATGAATGTCTCAACGGGGTAGCCAATCGGGTTGACGCCGATTCCGGACACGCCGTAGAACGCGATTGGCCTGATGTAGCACGAGTCGAGCTTGTTGGCCTTGACCGTTTCCTTGGCAGCTTTGCACAGCTGATCCGCCGTGTACGGAAGTTTGAGATAGATCGCCTTCGCAGACGCCTGGAGCCTCTCCATGTGCTCTTTCAACCTGAACACCGCGGGGCCGTTGACAGTGCTGTAGCACCTGATTCCTTCGAATGCGCCGGTGCCGTAGTGCAGGCCGTGCGTCAGCACGTGGACCGTCGCGTCCTTCCAAGGCACGAGGTTCCCATTCTTCCAGATAACCTCAGTTGGCTGGATCTGCATCTTCTCCTCAACTCCTGCATGTTCATGGCGATTTAACTACTTGGTTTCTCAGGCATCCGACGGTGTCGAGTTCAATCTCAACGACGTCACCATCCTTCATCGGAGATATCCCCGATGGAGTGCCTGTGGCGATCACATCTCCAGGCTCGAGGGTCATTATCGTAGATATGTACTCCACGAGAGCCGCGTCTCCGAACACCCGATCGGACAACGGCGAATCCTGAACGACACTCCCGTTCAGCCTTGTGGTGACGCGGGTCGGAGGGATTTCGGATATGAATGGCCCGATGGGAGCGAAAGTGTCGAACCCTTTTGCACGAGTCCAATCGACATCGTTCTTCTGAAGATCCCGTGCCGTCACGTCGTTCAAGCAGGTGTACCCGAAGATATGCATGAGACCTTTCTTGGCGTGATTAGCGCGCTTGCCAATTATGACCGCTGACTCGCCTTCATAGTCGACTCTCTTCGAGGCTCGTGGAATGAGAATAGCATCACCTGGCCCTATGAGAGCTGATGACGGTTTGGAGAATATCACTGGCACCTTGGGCGTTTCCCATTTCATCTCCTTGATGTGGCTCCTGTAGTTCAGGCCGATGCAGATGATCTTTGAAGGCCTTTCGACAGGGGCGAGCAGCTTCAGGTCTGACAGGATGTGCGTCGACTTCGTAGGTCTCGCTCCGTTCTCGATTGCGTCCATCATCGATGATGCCGTTGTCTCCGTGACATAGTTGCCGCTAACCTGACCGACGAAGGTTCTCTTGCCCTTGGAGAACTTACCAAGCTTTGAGTCAGAATGCATTTCCTCACTCACGGAGTTGTCGGAAGGATCAATCGAACATCTTCCGGATTCTCTTCCCAACGACCTCTATTTGCGACTTCCTGCCTTCATCTCTCATCTTGGTCAGATTCGGCATCCCCGCATCATGCTCGGCGACCCACTCCGCGGCGAACTTGCCGGACTGTATGTCCTTGAGAATTCTTCTCATGGTCTCCTTGGTTCTGGCATCGATTATCATGCCTCCGCGTGTTCTTCCACCATATTCAGCCGTGTTAGAGACGCCGTCCCACATGCCTTCGATGCCGCCCTTCTGCACAAGGTCGATGATGAGCTTGAGTTCGTGCAGTACCTCGAAGTATGCAATCTCAGGCTGATATCCTGCTTCCACCAGAACGTCGAAGGAGGTCCTGATGAGCGCACTCGCGCCGCCGCACAGGTCTACCTGCTCGCCGAAAAGGTCTGTCTCCGTCTCTTCCTTGAACGTGGTCTCGATGACCCCTCTCGATGTCGCCATCAATCCCTTCGCTATTGCCAGAGCCGTCTTCTTCGCATTGCCAGAGTAGTCCTGGTAGACTGCGATGAGGGCTGGGACTCCAATCCCCGCGACGAATGTCTCTCTGACGAGGGCTCCCGGTCCCTTGGGAGCGACCATGATCACATCGATGTTCTTTGGCGGAACGATCCTCTTGAAGAGTATGTTGAATCCGTGGGCGAAATCCAGGGTCATACCCTTCCTCAGATATGGCGCCACATCCTTGTCATAGACCGCCTTCTGCACCTCGTCCGGTATCAACATCATTACGATGTCCGCGCTCTTCACTGCGTCCGGGATGGTCATGATCTTCATCTTGTCGGCCTTCGCCCTCTTCCATGTCTCGTCCTTCAGGTTGAGTCCGAGCACCACGTCGACCCCACTGTCGCGCAGGTTGAGAGACTGTGCCCTGCCCTGTATCCCGTAGCCTACGACTGCGATTCTCTTGTCCTTGAGCACCTTGATGTCCGCGTCCTTGTTGTAGTATATCCTGGCCATTTCTGTTCACACTCTCATCTAGATTGCATTCATCGCCTGTATGTATCTCTCGGGCTGGCTCTTCTTGACGATAGCGTCGACCTCATCGACCGATCCAGTGACCCTGCACACGCCTTCCCTGCTGAACAGCAGGGCGTAGGCCTCGTGCCTCGAGTGGTCGACCAGATCCGCTTCTATGACCTCGTGGAGCGCACGCATGTGCTCGATCACGCTAAGGGCCTTTTCCTTGTCCTCGATTGAGAGGACAATCCTCGCCCTGTCAGGTACCTCGCACTTGCCGACCACGATGGTCTCAACGTTTATGCGCTTTCTGTTGAACTCACCCATTACGCGCTGCATCACACCGGGCTGGTCGTAGACCAGCAACATCATGACTTCCATCTAACACACCTCGCCTTTCCACTGACATCTCCCCTTGATGCAGTCCGCAGTAGTCTTCCCCGGCGGCGTCATAGGGAGAACATCCTCCTCTGGATCTATCACGAAATCAATCAGGAACGGCACTTCCGCCCTGCACCCTCTCTTGATCGCCTCGGCTACCTCCGAGTGCTTCTCCACCCTCACAGCCTCTGCGCCGTAGGCCTCCGCGAGCTTCACGAAATCGGGCGAGCCCGCGGTGAATTGGGTGGCTTTGTACCTGGAACCGTAGAAGAGCTTCTGCCATTGCTTGACCATCCCAAGCCAGCCGTTGTTCAACAGGCAGATCATGACCGGTATGTCGCTCTCGACCGCCGTGGCGAACTCCTGGGACACCATCTGGAGGCTGCCGTCCCCTGCGATGTCCGCAACGACACTCTTCGGCCGGGCGATCTTGGCCCCCATTGCGGCAGGGAACCCGAAACCCATGGTCCCGAGCCCACCCGACGTTATGAACATGCGTTTGCCGTAGCACTTGTAGAAGTGCGCTGCCCACATCTGATTCTGGCCGACCTCGGTGGTGACGATGGCGTCATCTGGCAGGTTCTTCGAAAGCTCGTGGATGACCTTCTGCGGCTTCAGCGGGTCGGAGCGAAGGTCGTAGTTGCACGTACATTGCTTGTTCAGCTCGATTATCCGTGCCTTCCATGTGGCTGACTTGGTTCTCTTCTGGAGGCCCGCTATCAGGGCGTTCACAACGGTCCAGGCATCCCCGACCAGGCCGACCCTACCTTTCACGTTCTTCCCGATCTCCGAAGAGTCGATGTCGACATGGACGACCTTTGTCTTCATTCCGAACTCGCTCAGTTTGCCAGTGACACGGTCGCTGAACCTGGTCCCGATCGCGAGTAGCACGTCACAATTGTTGAGCGCGTAGTTGGCCACTTGCCGCCCGTGCATGCCGCACACTCCGAGCACGAGCGGATGGTTCTCCGCTACCGACCCCTTCGCCATCAGGGTAGTAACGACCGGGGCCATCAGCATCTCTGCCAGCCGAATGATGTCTCCGCCTGCCTGGGACCATGCGACGCCGCCGCCAACCATGATGGTGGGGCGTTCCGCCTTCTCCAGTAGCTTGATCGCGTCGAGAAGCTCGGACAGGTTCCTCTTCGGCTTCGGGACTCTCACCTCTTTCGCCATTTGCTCATCGGTGATCTCCGCGCGGAATATGTCAACGGGGATGTCGATATGGACTGGTCCGAATCTCCCGGTAGTTGCTATCATGAAGGCCTTCTTCATCGTCTCAGGGAAGATCTTCGGGTCAGTGACCCTGAAGTTGTGCTTCGTCACGGGCATCATCAGGCTGAACGAGTCGGCCTCTTGGAAGGCGTCCCCGCCGAGTTTGTCCGTCTCGACCTGACCGGTGATTGCGACCATTGGAGATGAGTCCATGAACGCGGTTGCCACACCTGTCACAAGATTGGTCGCTCCGGGGCCGGAGGTCGCCACGCACACTCCGGGCTTCTTCGACACTCTCG
>Ga0315268_10007778_pt1 | contig 11246 bp, 14 predicted proteins | sample C1_top_MG_FD_204535 | JGI IMG/M metagenome (GOLD analysis project Ga0315268, IMG submission 204535) | Sediment microbial communities from Yellowstone Lake, YNP, Wyoming, USA - C1_top | ecosystem: Environmental > Aquatic > Freshwater > Lake > Sediment | place: USA: Wyoming | collected 2017-08-01 | reverse complement strand
GCCTGGAGATGCACAAGCTGCCAAATGTTCTACCACAATCAAACCTACCGATTCCTGAGAGATCAGAACTTCGGATGTTGCGTCGGCTGCGGCCAAGGGACCCTTCGGCGATCCACAGTGGGCACAGTCAAGAGGCCGCGAACCCGGGCACGGAGACCGGAGAGACTCGAACCAGAGATCAGACGCGAGTTCATTCGGGGTCCGACTGACCAGACCGTCTTCCAGCCTCCCGCCGTAGGACTGGCTGAGATCGGCCAATACGTCGGTCATGTCGTGTACTTCCAAGGGAGAGTCGTTGAAGTCCAGCGATCCAAGAGCGCAAACACATATTGTGTCAAGTTCCAAAGGGGCCCGTGGGCAAGTGTCTTCAAACTAGTGATATTCTCAAACTATGTGAACAACTTCGCTCACGGGGAGCGGACTCTAAGAGAATATACACGCAAGACCATTCGAGTACGTGGCTTGGTCCAGCGTCACCCAGAATGGGGCCTGGAAATCCTCGTCTATGACGAGAGCGCTATCGTGGTGTTGGAATGAAATGACGGATGCTAGAGCCAGTCTGGAGAGATATGCGCGCCACCACTTGATCGACTGGTGGGACCAAGAGAAGCTTCTGGAAGCAAACGTAGTTGTTGTCGGCGCAGGAGCGCTTGGCAACGAGGCGTTGAAGCTCTTGGCTCTCATGGGAGTCGGCCGAATTCACATAGTGGATTTTGACACAATCGAGCTATCCAACTTGACCCGCATGGTGCTGTTCAACGAGAAAGATATCGGCCGAACCAAGGCTGAGGTGGCGGCCGAAAGGACACGACAGCTCAACCCAGACACACAGGTGACGTATACCCATGGCAATCTGGAATATGACCTCGGATGGGGAGGATACAAGGAGGCGGATTTGGTTCTCGGATGTCTTGACAGCATTGACGCCCGTCTATCTCTGAACAGAATTTGCCAGATGGTTGGCGTGCCCTGGATGAACGGCGGAATAGGCGTCACGGAAGGAGAGGTGAGCTACTTTGACCCGGACCAAGGCGCCTGCTTTGAATGTACAATGACCGACTCCATGTGGGAACAAAGAAACCAGCGGTATTCATGCGGATGGCTGCGTAGTCTTGTCCAAGAGCAGAAGGTACCGACGACTGCGACGATTGCATCAATCGTCGCGGCTATCATGGTGAATCAGGCTTTCCTAGTTCTCCACGACGACCGGAAATCAGGCCTAGGCCCCGGCCAGCGCCTCTTCGTTTGCCTGAAGCCGTACTCGCTGAACGTGGCGTCTGTCCCAAGGAACCCAGAGTGCTACGCCCATGAACGCATCGATCAAGTCACTCCGCTGGAGAGAGGACCCGACGACGTGACTGCAGCCGAGATCCTCCAGCTAGTAGGCTCATCCGAAGACTCGTATCTTGAAATCATGTTCGACCTAGCCGTCAAGCTTACCTGCCCTAGTTGCCTGAAGGAGGAGCATCTGCTTGTCCCAACAAAGAGCCTCGACCTGACTGTGCTTCCTTGCAAGAGATGCGGCTCAGAAAGAAAGCTCTTCTCAACGGGCTTCATCGAGAGCGGTTCCCAGTTGGCAAGGCGAAAGCTGTCGGAGCTGTCTATTCCCAAGAAACATATTATCGCAGCTCATGCCTCGGGAAACCGAAAGTATTTTCTTCTCAGGTAGCCGGACGAGCTCACTGGTGTAGATATGTCGGAAGCAACTGTCGGCGTCATTGTCCAAATGTATGATAGAACGCGGAAGGCTGAAGTGTCGCTCTCTCGATCGACAACCACGAAGGACTTGTTGGAGGAGACCAAGAGGAACTGGTCACTTCCGAACGTCGAATACCGCGTCACCAACTTGACGAAGAACAAGGAACTCCTGCCGAAGGATCAATTCACGCAAGAGAACGTGTCTGACAAGGACGTTCTCCAGATCGAACCCATCTTGCAGGCTGGCTAGCTTGGCATGTCGGTTCGAGACACACGTATGCGAGCCGACTATGAGAAGATACGTCAACTCTCGTCGCGGACGAATGACAAGATCGTCGTCGGGAGGACACGCGGGAACCCGCCCTACAGATACGAGATTGACTTCAAGATCAGAAGCATAGTGGGACTCAGCCTTGGTCGACCGAAATGGGGGGTCCACCACAGAGCGGAGATCATGTTGTCTTCGACCTATCCGCTCACCGAGCCAGCCGCGAACATGCTGACCCCGGTCTTTCATCCCCATGTTTTTCCTTCGCTCAAGATTTGCATGGGAAGAAAATGGGTCCCTACTGAGTATCTAGACGACTTCGTTTTGAGGATCGGCCAAATACTTTGCTTCAACCCGGAATACATTGATCCGGCCAGCCCAGCGAACCGCGATGCCCTCATCTGGGTCAGGAAGAACATACATCTCATCCCTACTGACACGCTGGAAATCTCGGAGAGAGCGGTACCGAGCATCACGTGGAAGGAAAAGTCGCCCAAAGTGATGGACTGGAAAGAACAGGCTTGACCGCGACGTGGAAAGAAAGCGATGACATATTCAGGCCAGCGCCAGTCCCACTCACATCAATACTGGCGGCCATCTTCCACATGCCCTGCAAGGCGGACTCGACGGTCGTGCTGGTTTCTGACACTGTGATGGCTGAGATCTTCAGACAGCTCAAGAATGAAGAAGATCTTGAAGTGGGCGGGATACTTGTTGGCGACGCCTTCATCGACACAGATACGCGACTCCATGTGGTTTCCGTGAGGCGCGGTCTGTTAGGAGACAACGGCGAGGGCACACCGGTTTCATTCAAGTTCACTTCGGATTCCTGGCAGTCAATCAACTCGAAGCTCCAAGGTCTACCCCCAGAAGAACGCAACATCGTAGGCTGGTATCATTCTCATCCGGGGCTGGGTGTATTCCTCAGCGCAACCGACCGCTTCACACAGCAGTGTTTCTTCGCCAATCCATGGCAGATTGCGCTTGTGGTTGATACGAACAGGAATACGTTTGGCTTTTTCTTTGGGAGAGAGGGTCTACCTGCGCAGACGATCACCTACGCGACCGTGTTCCCCAAGGAACAGCCCGCGTCAGATCCCTCGATCTGATTCTCTTCTCTGGAACGATCTTTCAGCGTGGCTTCCTATCACGCGACAGCTGCTCCCGTTGGTGTGACGAGACCCACCACCAACTTGGTTTGGAGTCAAATCTTGCCTACCAGATTCAGTCGGCCCAGCACTCGGCTATCCACTTCTTCAGGAACGTCGATGAGATACTAGGCCTTCTGTTGAACGCTTCACTCAGTGTTTCGCTGGATTGGACGAAGGCGCATTAGACCTCTGAGAGAGCGAATTGGGCCGAGACGGACGAACACTGCCTTGTGGGATGACTTGGCCACCGTGACGGATGTCTGAGGTGACAATTCTCTCTGGACTCTCCCGTCGACAACCAAGACTCCCTTCAATTTCGGAGCAACCAGTTCGACCCTGATCTTCTTGTCCATCGACACTACCAGTGGCGTCAGATGTTCCAGCGGACAGATGAATGTGACAACGAAGGCGTCTACGGAGTTATCTACGATGGGACCGTTCGCTGACAGCGCATATGCGGTTGACCCTGTAGGCGTTGAGATGATGAGGCCGTCCCCACGAAACTCCAACAATTGCGACTTGTCAATTGACACTATGAAGTGAAGCATCTTTGACGGTGTGCCGGACGCGATCACAACCTCGTTCAAGCCATCAATTGAGGTCTCCCCCTCGATCGTAGCGGAGAGCTTCGCTCGCTCCTCTGTCTTGCACGCGCCCTTGAGATAGCTCTCAATCGCTTGCATTGCGTTCTCAGGATCCACCTCCGTGAGGTACCCTCTTCTGCCCATGTTGATTGCCAGTATCGGGGTTCCAGGTTTTGGGATTGACATGCAAGTCTTGAGGACCGTCCCGTCTCCTCCGACAGTAACAATCAGATCAGCATCCATCTTTGAGAATGGGGTGCCTCCCGGCAGCTTTGCAGCCTGAGACAGTTGCTCTTCTGGGACGACCCTCAGGCCCTTCTTGGTCATCTCTTTGTGAAGTCTCGTCGCAACTTTCAGCGCAGCATTTCCATCAAGCCTCGAAACTAGACCAACCTTGGTGACCAAGACCGGATCGCTCGCAGGTCTTAGGAGTTCGAACCCACTATTTATGGTATGCAAATCCTCCAGAGAGGGCGTTGTCACTCGCCTGAAGTCACGTGATTCCCTGATATGATTCTCGGCTTGCCGCGGTCTGATGATGAGGTCATTCTCGCAAGCTTTTTAGAATCGCCGCTTCTAGTCAGCCTCCACGGGATTGAGGAACCAGCATTGAGCAAACCAGTCGACGTGGGTTCGCTGAAGATCGGGCAATACATCGTCATTGAGAATGAGCCCTGCAAGATCGTGGAGTTCGAGAAGAGCAAACCAGGTAAACACGGCTCAGCGAAAGCAAGAATTGTGGCAATCGGTGTTCTGACCGGTCAGAAGCGCAACGTGATCAGCCCGATCGACGGTAAACTGGAGGTCCCGATGATAGACAAGAAGACTGGGCAAGTCATCTCAATGCAGCCTGACTCGGTTCAGATCATGGATATGCAGTCATACGAGACGTTTGAGACGCCTCTGCCTGATGATGAGGAAGTGAAGTCTAAGCTCGCAGCTGGCGTCGAGATAGAATACTGGGAAATGCTCGGCAAGAAGAAGATCGTGAGAACCAAGGGCTAACATCGGTACGGCCTTTGAGGAACTCTCTGAACGAGGCATCTGCATGCCCCATGTCAGGCAGATGAAACTCAAACCAGGCATGAGACTGAGCAGAATATCAGATCAGATGCGCCGATCAGGTGTACTCGGTCCCAGAAGATTCGCTGAGGCCGTCGATATTCTAGCGACCATGTTCAGCGACCGCAGATACACAAACATGCTGGCAATTGCTGGCCCGATGGTTCCTGGAGGACTACGCCAACTCGTGAGCGACCTAGTCTTGGACAAACGAGTACACGCACTGATCATGACGGGAGCTAATGTGACGCACGACCTAGTCGAGGCTCTGGGATACAGACACGAGATCGGGAATGAGGCCTCCGACGACCGGAAACTGAGCAAACGAGGCCTACATCGGATATACGACATCTACATCTCACAGCGAGCGATAGAAGCGGTTGAGAAATTCGCCTACAAGTCACTGTCCAAGATCGATGAAGGAAAACGACGGAATATTGCACCTTGGGAACTCCTTCGCGAAATCGGAAGCCAGCTGCGTGACCCATCGTCGATTCTGCGAAACGCCTCGCACCGGAATGTGCCCGTGTTCTGCCCCGGCCTGCACGATTCGATGTTTGGCACCAACCTCTGGACGTTCGGCCAGCTGAACACTCTTCAGCTCAATCCGATGCGTGATTTCAGCAGAATCGTTGAAATGACATATGAGAGCAAGAAGATCGGACTCATTATCCTCGGGGGTGGCATGCCGAAACACTTCAGTCTGCTGGCCAACACGTTTCGCGGTGGATTAGAAGCGGCAGTCCAGTTCACGATGGATCGACCCGAGCCCGGAGGACTCAGTGGTGCACCACTGGAGGAGGCCGTCAGCTGGGGAAAGATCAAGCCAGGCAGCCGTACGGCGACAGTGATAGGAGACGCAGCAACACTGTTCCCTCTGGCTTGCGTCGCTGCACTAGAGAAAGCAGGCTAGGCGATTCGCGGCAGACGGATTTCTAGCACGCCACGTTTGAACTTCGAAGTCATCCCTGACTCGACGACCGGAACTGGCATTTGGATCTTGGCATGATAGGACTTGAACTGGCCGCCTCTGTGTCTGACACCCATATCGGCAAATGTTATTCGACGTTTCGTGTTTGCATATACCTCGACCATGTCATCAGCGGGCAGCTTCAAAGTCACTTCCTCAGGATTCACATAGGGAAGATCTACGGTGACGATGACTTCGTTTGAGCCTACGGTTATGTTGTAGAGCGGCTCGATCGTCTCCGCGGTCTCGTTCCAGCTGGAGACAAAGACGCGTTCGACCATGAATTCGGCGCGCTTGAAGTACTCATCCATTGCCTCGAAGATGTGTTTCTTCCTGTCATGTGACATTCTCTATCTCACCCGTATAGGGCAGGCACCTCGTATTCCTGGGACTTGCCCATCCTTGCCATCTCGGTCTGAGTCCTCTTCATCACGTCTTTCGCTCGGAGACGGATCTCCTCGCCTTTCTGGAGCAGGTCAGAGACTTCAACCCTCAGTCCAAGTATCTTGTTCAAGGCGTTGAGTGCAGCAGCGGCCGCCTCCGGATCAGGATGGTTGTAGAATGACTGAGTGAGCAGCGTGATCGCGGGTAGGTTGATCTCCGCGCACTTCCTCAGCATCAGTGCGTAGGCCCCGACGATGTACCCTTCGTCGAGCACCTCAGCCGCATCGCCTAATCTCTTCTCAAGGGTTTTGTCGGAAAGAGCTGCGAAAACCTTCGGTGTATCTATGTCCTGACGGTTCTGTACGGCCATTCCACCGATCGAGACCACTAGCTCTGCATCATGTGAAGCCGCCCAATTGACAATGGCGTCGGCTAACGATCGGGTCAGCGAAGCAGGAATCGCGGTTTCTGCCATGATAACTACCAGCGACTGTTTCGCGAACAATCGGATAGGTGACTTGGGAAGCCCGTCATGAAGCACGATCATGGGCGGAAACAGGTCTGACTCAACTGACCCTGCTTCTTCCATCTTCAGCGAAGATACGATATGTGATGCTGCTACAAGACCGACCAAACCCACGTCGGGTAAGCCGTTGATGAGAGTGAACTTCTTCGGTATGTTTCCTTTCTCTACGACTTTCACATCATCCGGCAAGAGCATACGTCCTGTGACTAGGCCCGGTGGGGAATTACCTGACCGCATAATGAATCTATCCATGCTCCGGTTGACTCCGCGATGGAGAGTATCCCGGACGTGAAAGCTAGTGGTTGTACTATTGATGAAGAGGCTATAAGTGACCTGAGTTCAAAAGCAAACAACCCTGATCTCTAGGAGAGATTGCACAGTTGAGTGCGCTGGGAGATCTCAGCAAGTCATTGGGCGACGCAGTACGGAAACTGCTGAGATTACCGATCGTTGATGAGAAGGCGATCAGGGAGCTCGTGAAAGATCTTCAGCGAGCCTTGCTGCAAGCAGACGTGAACGTTGAGTTAGTGCTCCAGATCTCACGCAGTGTCGAAAAGAGAGCAATCGAGGAGAAGCTCCCACCGGGCATCTCCCGTCGAGAACACGTGATAAAGGTCCTCTACGAGGAACTGACCAGGTTCCTCGGAGAAGAAGCACCGAAGACGACCATACCGCCGGGAAAGACCTACGTCATGATGCTTGTGGGAATCCAAGGAACCGGTAAGACGACAGCTGCCGTGAAACTCGCCCGCTTCTACCAGAAGCGGGGGCTTCGCGTCGGAATCATCTGCGCTGACAACTTTCGGCCGGGAGCATATGAGCAACTGGCGCAGTTAGCAGGCAAGGTTTCGGTTCCGGTATACGGTGACCCGGGAAATCCGTCACCTGAGAAACTCGTTAAGCAGGGTTTCTCTCACTTCGAGAAAGAGAAGGAGAATCTCATCCTCATTGACACCGCAGGCAGGCACAAGAATGAAGCTGAACTAATGGATGAGATGAAGCGGCTTGCCAACTTGGCTAAGCCTGACGAGATTGTCCTCGCAGTGGATGGATCAATAGGACAGGCTGCAATGGCACAAGCGAGAGCGTTCAACGAAGCAACTAGCATCGGATCTATTCTAGTCACGAAACTCGATGGAACGGCAAAAGGGGGCGGCGCATTATCCGCTGTCGCCGCGACCGGAGCGAAGATCAAGTTCATCAGTGTTGGTGAGGGAACCGATGACCTAGAACAATTTGTCCCGTCAAACTACGTCGGCCGTATCCTAGGCATCGGTGATGTCGCCTCCCTTGTCGAGAAGGTTCGGGAAGCAGAGATCAAGATACCCGAAAAGAAGGCACGGGCCATGCTTGAAGGTCGTTTCAATCTGAAGGACATGTACGATCAGCTTGAGGCGGTACGCAAGATGGGTCCGCTTAAGAAAGTTCTCGGAATGCTGCCAGGCGCCGCCAATCTTCCGGATGACGCAATGGAAAACGCTGAAGAGAAAATGGATGCGTGGCGTGTCATGATCCAGTCGATGACCAAAGACGAAGTTGAGGAACCAAAGACTATAGACTCCTCAAGGGCCCGCAGAATCGCTAGAGGATCGGGAAGGACGGAGAAAGAAGTGAAGGAACTCGTGAATCAGTATACCATGATGAAGAAGATGATGAAGAGCATGAAGCGGCGACAGGGTGCGATGATGCGACGGCTGCCGTTCCAAATGTAGCGATGCCGGGTCTAGGATGCTTAAATAGCCCGTCTGAGGTCTGCTAGCGGAACCATCCAGAGGAAATGCTCAGGAGCAGTAATGCCCTTGGTAAGACGTTCGAAAGGCTACAGATCAAGAACGAGAACTCTCTTCCGAAAGAAACCTCGAGAGAGAGGCAAAGTAGGCCTTAGTCGTCTCCTCAGAACCTACAATCCAGGAGACAAGGTGAAGATAAGAATCGACTCCAGCGTACACAAGGGCATGCCGCACCGTCGATACCACGGTCGGGTTGGCATAGTCAAGGCACGCAGAGGGCGAAGTTATGTCATCGAAATCGCTGAGGGAAAACAGATGCGCACCTTGATAGTCAGACCTGAGCACCTGGAGTAGTTGATCCGATATTGCCTCGAAAACTGATAGATACCAAACCGATCGCAACGGCTGAGGCCAGAAGGATTCTTGAGAAAGCAAGCGAGGACGAGCTGGGTGAGTTTCAACGGAGAACCCGTGATTACACGATCAAGTTCTCCAAGATTCAACCGGGCAAGACCGAGAAACTGATCCGCGACCTCTCCGAGAAGCACCAGTTGGAGCGCAAGGATGCGATACAAGTCACAAACTGCATGCCCTCCTCGATCGAGGAAGTGCGGACGGTACTCTCAGTAAAAGGCCGCGTATTCACAACCGAACAGTTAGAAGACATCCTGAAGACGCTCGCCCCGTACAGGTCATCCTAGGCATGTGAATCACACAACCTGATTGATTTCTCGTTTGCACAGCTCCTGTGTGTGATTGAACCATTTCAGGCACCTCCATGAGTGATGCCCGAAAGACTTTTGACCGCGACGACGCCACACTCTCAGGAAGAGCGACCCATGCCTGCGTTCCTGATGAAGTTCCCGACTCTGCGCATGAGTGAGCATGTCACAGAGACGATCCTCCTCGGTTGTTAGTTACTGAGGCGCAGGAATCTAATTACGAAGGTGATTCTTGATGGAATCAATAGACAGTCACGGGAGATACGACACTCCAAGTACTCGTCAGGGCAGAGACGATGCTCTACGGCCAAGGTTGTACGAGGAATACGCATACGTGCTTGACTTCTTGAGCTATGGCAGACCTTCGGCTGAGAGGCCGCGACGCGTGGCCGCGCCAACTGTTCAAGTCGTCGGAGAGACTTACTTCACGCTCCTCGAGGCAGAACTGAAGCAGGGAGCGACTGCAGCACCACACGATCGTATCTATGTCGGTCGAGAACGACGCGAAAAGACCGAACGCGTCATGGGAAGAATCAGCTACCAAGAGCTAACAGCAAGCGCCAAGGCCGAACTGCAACCTGTGCTCGAGACACTCATCAGAAATCAAGAGGAGAGATTCGTCGGTTTCTTCAATGTCTCGCAGCCTGTCACACCAAGGATGCACGCTCTAGAATTGCTCCCTGGGATCGGAAAGAAGTCAATGTGGCAAATTGTGAACGCTCGTGAAAAGAAGCAGTTCACGAGCTTCAAGGACATTCAAGAAAGAACCAACACATCAGATCCCGTCAAGGTCCTTGCGAAGAGGATCGTTGACGAGCTAAGTGGAGAGGGAAAGTACAGGCTTTTCACGCGCACCGTCTAGCACGCGCCTGAGACGAGAAGAGCATCCGAAATACGGAGGTCATAACGAGATTTTCGCTGATGACCAATCGGAACTACTCTGTACTACTAATATCCGCGTGACGCTTGCACGCCCTGACACGTTCGGTCCACAAGGCTCTCATCCCTCTCTGCGAGGTAAGGTTTTCATGAACAACATGACCTAGCCCACTCAGATGAGTTCGGCGTTGGAAGGAGAGGAGAGTACGTTGAATGAGTGAGAAGAAATCAGTGTTGGCCGTGGGAGCTCATGCTGATGATGTCGAGTTCCAGATGGCCGGAACATTGTCGTTGCTCGTGAAAGCTGGATTCGAGCCTCACATCATGACACTAGCCAAATGCGACCTAGACAGCAACGAGATGCCACGCCGGAGAATCGCGAAGATACGTGATCAGGAAGCGCGACGCTCGGCAGCCGTCATCGGCGCGGTTTACCATCCAGCTATTGTTCCTGACATGATGATCTTCTACGAGGACAAGACGCTTCGCAAGGTCGCCGCAGTGGTACGCGAGGTACAGCCAACGATCGTGCTGTTGCCTTCACTGGACGACTACATGGAAGATCACATGAACACGGCTAGGATTGTGGTGTCTGCCTGTTTTGTCCACGCGATGCGCAACTATGTTACCGACCCGCCCCGCAGCATGACAACCCGAGATATGTTCCTCTATCATGCTCAGCCTCACTCAAATCGTGACGGGATGCGCAACTTCGTCACTCCTGAACTCTTTGTGGACGTGACCACGGAAATGGACGTTAAACTCAGAATGCTCACTAACTACGAAAGCCAGTGGATATGGCTCAAAGAGACACAGGGAATGGATAACTTCCTCGACAACATGCGACACTCCTGTGCGGAACTAGCAAGCAAGGCACCCAAAAAGGGCATACAATACGCCGAGGGTTTTCGACAACACAGCTACATCGGCTTCTCAGCCGAAGACGGAGATCCTCTTAGTCTCGCTCTTGGAGACAAGGTGTCGAGAAGCCGCTAGAACTGCTTTCCCCCACGCGTGTCGTGAGAGAGATGGGCACCTCCACATTCAAGCTTGCGATGGGTCAGATGCTCGTGGAAGGAGGCGAGATGAAGGCAAACATCGCCCGAGCCACAAGGATGATTGAGACTGCGGCAGAGAAGAACTGCAGCGTGATGGTTCTACCAGAGTGCATGGACTTGGGCTGGGCCGATCCTGTAGCATGCGACTTGGCCCAACCGATCCCTGGTTCAGCTAGCGACATTCTATGCCAGTCAGCTCGTGACTCCAAGATTC
>Ga0315268_10007777_pt1 | contig 11247 bp, 8 predicted proteins | sample C1_top_MG_FD_204535 | JGI IMG/M metagenome (GOLD analysis project Ga0315268, IMG submission 204535) | Sediment microbial communities from Yellowstone Lake, YNP, Wyoming, USA - C1_top | ecosystem: Environmental > Aquatic > Freshwater > Lake > Sediment | place: USA: Wyoming | collected 2017-08-01 | reverse complement strand
TCGATCTGCTCAAGGGGCTTATTCCCATGGTGGTCGCCGGGGTCATCATCTCACGCGCGGATCAGGCATGCGACTGGAAGATCTACCTGCTGTGGCTGCTGGTGGGATTCGCCGCGATTGTGGGACACATGTTCCCGGTCTACCTGCGATTCAAGGGCGGCAAGGGCGTGGCCACCAGTGCGGGCGTGATCCTGGGGCTGTATCCGTTCTATACCTGGCCGGCTCTGGCGGCGATTCTGATCTGGATCATCGTCTTTCTGATCTGGCGATACGTGTCGCTGGCATCCGTCATCGGCTCGTGTGCGTTCCCGGCCGCGTACGTCATCATCGCCGCGGTGCGGCACTGGCCGTTTCTGAGACAGCAATTGCCGCTGCTGGTTTTCGCGGTTGTTGTTGCGGGGCTGATCACCGTGCGTCACCGCAGCAATCTCGCCAGGCTGATGGCCGGAACGGAGCACGGGTTCAGAAGGTGAGCCGATGCGGGGGCGCATTTCCCGGCTACGCCCATTTGAAAAGCCAGATCAACAGCCCGCCGCCGAGCAGGATCCGATAGATCGCGAACGGCACGAAGCCGCGCCGGCGCACCCAGTGCATGAACCAGGCAACGACCGCCAGCGCGACGATGAACGAGACGACGAAGCCGATTGCCAGGATGATCCATTTGTGCAGGTCCATCGCCATGGGCCCGAGGCTGTCGCCCGGCTTGGCGCCGTGGCCGGGGAAAACGGCCTTTTTCAGCTCGTATCCCGTGGCGACAATCATCGTCGGAATCGAGAGAAAGAAGCTGAACTCCAGAGCCGCGGGGCGCGACATCTGGGCGACCTGCCCGGCGGCAATGGTGGACATCGAGCGGCTGGTGCCGGGAAACACCGCCGAGAGGATCTGCATGGCGCCGATCCAGACGGCCTGCAGCAGGCCCATCTCCTCCATGTGAAGCGTGCGCGGGTGCGTGTAGATGGCGTCGACGACCCACATGATGATTCCGCCGATGACCAGCGCCCAGGCCATCACGTGCATGCTTTCCAGGTTCTGGCCGATCTGTTTGTGCAGCAGGTAGGCGGGGATGGCGGTGACGACGAAGGCGATGAGCGTGAGGCTCAGGGGATGGGTGATGGCGTTGCGATCGCCGCGCTCGCCGCGCGGGAACGTACCGACGAACTTGATGATTCGATGCCAAAAATAGACCGGCAGGCTGAGAATGGCGCCGAGCTGGATGACGATGCTGTACATTTTCCAGTAGCCATCATCGAGGCGGATGTTCAGGAATTTCTCGGATATGCGCAAGTGGGCGGTCGAGCTGACGGGAAGGAACTCGGTCAGACCCTCGATGATCCCCAGGATAATGGACAGCAGGTAAGGACTCACCGAAACCTCAAAAAATGCTCATCGAATTGAGCAGGTGGGAGTATTCGCCCACCAACCGCGGTAGGCGAGTGCGCCCACCCTATCCATGAAAGGCGTCCCCGTGTCAAGTGAACTCTCTCTGCGCAATGTGGCTGCTGTCGGGTGTGCTCGCCCTGCCGCGCGGAGGATAGGGCAACGCTGAGGAGCGACCCGGCGCCGCGCGGCGGCCGGAATAGCACAGCCTTTCACCGGATTACATCTCGGCCAGCATCGTCTTTGCGCCGAGGTGTGCGGCATTGATCTTCAGCGCCGCCTCGAATTCGGCTTTCGCCTCGGCCGTCTTCCCCTTGCCTTGCTGACCCAGGCCGATCAAATAATGCGCCTGCGACTGCTGGAACATGGGCGACTGGCGCGTGCCGAATTTCGCGAAGAAGTCCATGCCCTCGGCCGCTTTCAGACGGTCGGCGCCCATGCGGATCAGCGCGTCGAATGAGGCGGCGGCACGCGATTCCTGGCCCAGTTTTCGCTGGGCGAGGGCCTGGTCGTATCTCGAATCGCCGGCGTCGCCGCGGCCGAATGTGTTGGCGCCGGCGGCTTTCTTGAAGCAATCGCGGGCCTCATCGGAGCGGCCCATCGCTTCGTACGTCAGGCCCATCACGTAGAACGCCTGGACCATCCGCCCGCCGATCCCCGACGGTTTGGCCGTCTCGAAGCGATCGGGATACTCCATCGCAAGCTGGCAATCCTTCAGCGCCGCGTCAAACCGGCGGGCCTTGAGGTGCTGACGGGCGCGGAGCAGGTGGGCGTCCATGTGCAGGTCGTGCGTGCCGCTCTCGCCTTCCCAGAGGCGGAAGTGATGCGTGTCCAGGAGCTCGATGGCGCGGTCGCAATTGCCGGCCAGCGTCAGCAGCGAAATCTCGCGGCGGAGGGCATCGTCGCGCCGGGAAACGGTCTGGTGGTTCTTTTGGAGCATCGCCAGGCGTTTGGCCGGGTCGGTGTTGGCCAGCTCATAGAGCGAATCGAGCTCGGCGAAGAGCTTGGCGTCCTTGGCATCGCACTCGACGGCTTTTTCGAGCGAGGCAATGGCCTTGGGCAGATCGCGCTGGTTGCGGCTGTAGGCAAGGGCGAGGTTGCGGTGGACGGTGGCGAACTTGTCGTCGATCTGGCGCGACCTCTCCCACATGGCCGTCGCCACTTCAGGCTGGAGGTCGTAGAGGAGATTGCCCAGGTAATACGGCGCCTTGGCGTCGGCCGGGTTGAGCTTCATGGCGTCGTTTAGGATGTGGATCATCTCGCGCTGGAACGGAAAGCAGTATTCCGGCGGCGCGTCGGCAGCCAGCCTGTAGTACGCCGTGGCCCGCCTTGGATCGTCTCGCCCAGACCAGCAGTAACCCAGGAAGTAGTACACCATGGGAGAGACACGCCGCACATCCACGGCCGACACCACGATGCGGTTGAGCACATCCGCGGCCTCAGCCCACATGCCGCAGTTGGCGTAATCGGCGGCCAGTTCGACATGGGCGCTGGTCTGGCCGTGCATGAGGGCGCTGAGATCATTGAGCGCCTTGTCCGCTTCGGCGGATTTTCCCGTGGATTTGAGCGCGAGGTATTCTTCGTTTCGTGCCCAGTAGTCCATGGGATCGCTGTTGCGGACAGCATTGAACCATACCTGCGGCTGGCTGTTGCCAAGCCGGCGCGCAATGGCGCTGGCCAGATTCATCGCCCGCAGATCGCCGCCGCGCATCGCCTGCTCGACGAATTTCCGGGCGGTGGAAAAATCTCCGCGCCGGCAGGCCAGTTGCGCGAGTACGAGATTTGCCTGCGCGGCCCACGCCGGTCCCCACGCCGCTTTTTCAAATGCATTCACGGCGTCGTCGAATCGTCCTTGCGCCCGCAGCGCCAGGCCGAGGTAGTAGCACGCCTCGGTATCCTTGGGATTCGTGTAATTCTTCGTCGCCCGCGCGATCGCGGCGTTGAGTCTTTCTTCCGCCTGTCTGTACATTGCTCGCTTGAGATAGAGGATTCCGAGAGCGACATTGCAGCGGTAATCTCCCGGGTCGCGCTTGAGGGCCTCCTCGTAATACGGATAGGGTTCCAGCGCCGGGCTGTGAAACTGCTCGAGGCGCAACCCGGCCAGGTACAGCTCCTCATTCGTCTTGATGTCCTTCGGATCGCCGGGCGGCACGACGCGAGGCGGCATCGGACTGTTCTTCGGCTTGCGCGGCTGATAGCTGACCAGCTCATCGCCGCCGGCCCCCACGAGCATTGCCTTCAAATCCTCGGCCTTTGTCCCCAGGGGCAGCGCGACTTCCTTCACATACGGCTTGTCCGGCGAAATCGCGATCTGCTCCTCGGAAACGGCTTTGTCTCCCGCGCGTAAGACCGCCATGGCGTTCTCTCGCTTCGACGTCGTGTTGAACGCCACCCGCGCCTTGCCATCGTTCACATCGAGATTGACGGCCGCCTCGATGTTCGCGTTCTTGATCCCGCCAAGTTGGCGGATTGGGTAGAACCACTGCTCGACCGTGCGCGTCTCGCCGGGCTGAATCCACGAATAATCGGGCTGATTGTCCGAGTATCCCCCGGCCATCAGCTCAAGATAAGGCCCGTCGCTGTCCGTCAGAATCCTGTCCCACATCGTCCCGTCCGGCCCCTTGCCCCACTCGAAGAACTTCTTGCCCGGCGCGGTGTGATGGTCGGCAATCACGGCGATGCCCCCCTGCTTGCCGTGGTCATAGCCGCCGAAGAAATCGTCCTCGTAGTTCCACGCGAAGATCGACGCCGGCGTGGGGATGTTCTTCCACCAGCTCAGGTCGATGCCGGTGCGGTCGCGCCCGCCATAGAATCCGCGGCCGATCGGCCAGTTCACAAACTCGCTCTTGCCATGCTGCGTGCCGAATTCGGTGCTCGGGGGGAAGATCACCTGGTAATCATCGTTGGCATGCGTGGCGATGTTGGCGAAATAGAGCATCGAGTGCGGCAGCGGCGTGCGGTTGATCAGCTTCACCGTCAGCTTGAGATAGCTCTTGTCGGGATAGAGCGTCATGCCCACCAGCCACTTCATGCGATGGCGCAGCTCGATCTCGCCGACCCAGACGGTCTTGCTGCCGTCGGCGTCTTCCTGTGTGAGATGATCGACGGTCATGAACGTCGAAGCGCGGTGGTGGTGAGGGATGTTCCACTCGACGCCGCCGGAAATCCACGCGCCCACCATGCCGATGAGGGCGGGCTTGATCACGTGCTGGCGGTAGATGAAATCGAAGTTGTTGGTCTTGTCTTTGCCTTCAAAAATCCGGCCGCCGATTTCGGGGAGAATGCAGTAGCGGACGTAGGGGTTTTCGAGCCAGATGGCGTTGTAGCTCCTGTCGATCTTCTCATCCGAGAGCTTGTCGATCAGCGGGTAGGGATAGATCGCGCCCTTGGCGCCCTGGTAGGAGCGCCCGGTGTAGAAAATCGGGTTCTTCTCCGGCTCGCCGACGCGATAGGGGGGGATGACCAGCTTTTCCTGGCGGAGCTGCACCTGGGCGAACGCGGAATTTGCGGCGAGAAGCACTGCCAAAACCGACAGAACGAGTCTGCATGATGTGGATCTCATGATTCCCTCGCGGCTGATCGTGGGGTGGGCATGATCGCCCACCGGGGAATTCCTGGTGGGCGAGTACGCCCGCCCTACCTCTGTCGCTTATCCTAAATTCAGATCGAGACATCCTCAATGCGCGTCTCGCCACTGACGGTTTCGACGAGGATTTCCCTGGCCGGCGGATGGCTGATGAAGTGCGACGGGCTGGCGGTGGGGCCGTATGCGCCGCTGCAGTGAATGCCGATCACATCGCCCACGTCGACGGCCGGCAGCGCAACGCCATGGGCGAGCATGTCGATGGATGTGCACAGCGGGCCGAAAAGATCGTAGTTCTGCGTCGGCCGCTCCGATTGCGCGCCGAGCTTGAACATGCGGTAGTTGCGGTGGATGGGCGTGCCCAGGTGGCCGGCGGCGCCGAGGTGATGATTCATCCCGCCGTCGCAGATGCGAATCTCGGTCCCGCGCGAGTGTTTGGCGCTGATGATGCGCGTGAGGTAGACGCCGGCCTCGCCGACAAGATATCGTCCGGTTTCGAGCACGAAATCGGTCCGGGCAAACCGCTGTTCCGCGCGAAGCGCGTCCAGCGGAGGATTTACCCTCTGGGCAACGGCGGACAGATCCAGCGGGCGATCCTGCTCATAATACGGAATTCCCAGCCCTGATCCGAAGATCAGCTTGGTCGGCGTGATGTCATGCGCGTTGCAGAACCGGCGAAAGAGCGCGATGTAGGTCTCCCACGCGCCGGCGATCGCGTCGGCCTTAAGAGACTGCGTGCCGGCGAAGCAGTGGAAGCCCTCGATATCGAGGTTCTTCATGGCCTTGATCCGCGGCAGCGCCGCATCGAGGTCTTCCTCGTCGATGCCGAACTGGCACGGCCGCCCGGCCATGCTCACGCCAAATCCCGGCGGGATCTTCGCCGGCGCGATGCGGATCAGCACTTTCTGCCGCAGCCCTATCCGCCCGGCCAGCTCATTGATAACGCCCGCCTCGCGCGGCGACTCGACGATGATCGCTCCGATCCGCGCCTCGACCGCCGCCGTCAGCTCGAATTCGCGCTTTCCCGGCCCGGTGAAGCCCAGCAGATCCGCCGGCCAGCCGCAGTTGATCGCGGAGCGCAATTCCCCCGCCGACGAAATATCCAGCAGGACAACGAGACCTCGCATGCGACGAAGGATCGCCGGATTGGGATTGGCCTTCACCGCGTAGCTGATCTTCAGCCGCCCGCCAAACGCCTCGCGCAAAGCCGCCACGCGCTGGCGCACCTGGTCAAAATCATAAACAAAGCACGGCGTGCCAGATCGCTCGACGACTTGTGAGAGCGCCCGCATCATCCGCCAAACCCGCCAGCCAATTGGTCCACGAATGAACACGAATGAACACGAAATGAATCGACCGCGGCACGCGCAACTTCCCGTTCATTATCGGCCCACTTTCTCCTCCATCCGTGTTCATCCGCGTTCATCTGTGGTTCCATTCCTCTTCGTGTGCATTCGTGGCCATTCGTGGATCGCTCACCCGGCCTTCTTCATCTCCACCAACTGCAATATCCGCCCGATCGAATCGAGATTGTCGAGCGTCACATCCCACGCATCCATCGTTATCTCGCCCTCCTTCTCGATGAACATGATCAGGTCGACCATGCTGAACGAATCGAGCAGGTTCGACGAAAACAGCGGCGTTGATTCATCCACGCCCGCCGTGTCCACGCCCAGGCGCGATCCGAAATATTCGAGCAACGACTCACAGGTCAAAGCCATCACGTACCGCCTTGAAGCAGCACCTTCGCCCGCTCCAGCAGGGCCGGCCGATCGGGCTTGCCGCTGGCCGTGCGGGGCATGGCCGGGAGAATAACAACTTCGCGTGGAACCATATAGGAGCTGACGCGGTTGGCGAGTTGTCGGCGGATGTCGGCCGCGCTGTGTGCCGCGCCGCTTGCCAGGACGACGAACGCGACAAGGGTCGTCTCGTTGCTCTCGCTTTTCACGCCAACCACCTCGGCCGCCGCGATCCCGCCCAGGGCAAGCAGGTGGGCGACGACCTCCTGCGGATAGACGCGATTGCCGGCGACCTTGAGCATCTCGTCGCGCCGGCCCTTCACATACAGATAGCCCTGCTCGTCAAACCAGCCCAGGTCGCCGGTGAAGATCGCCACGTCGGCTGGATCATCCGAAGCGCGAAACGGATTGGGGCGGAGCTTGCTCTGCGGATCGTCGGCATCCAGGTAGCCGAGCATCGTGCCCAGGCCGGTATGGACAATCTCGCCCTGTTCATTGGGTTCGCAGCGCGAGCCATTCTCGCGGACGATGTAGATGCGGGCGCTGCCGAACGGCCGGCCGACGCTTTGCGTCCTCGCGGCAAATTCCTCGGGCCGAAGCGACGTGGCGCGGAAGGCCTCGGTTTGGCCGTATGTTTTGAAGATCCCCGCTTTGCCGGCCAGCGCGGGCATGCGCTGCAGGTGCTGCGGCGCCATGTCGCCGCCGGAAATCGTCAGATAGCGAAGCGACTGGCCTGCGCCGGCCGGATCAAACGAAAGCCCCGCCGCCAGCATGTCCGACCAGATGGCCGGCACGGCCGAAATTCCGGTCACCTTAAATTCGCCGGTCGCCCGGATGATATCGGCCGGCAGCCACGAATCCAGCAGCACGATGGTGCAGCCGGCAAGAATCGCCGTCAGCACCTGGTTCAAGCCGACATCGAACGAAAACGGCAGCACATTCAGAAGCACATCGTCGGCGGTGATGCCGAAGCACTCGATCTCCGCCGCCGCTCGCGCCCGCAGGTCCGACTCGGCGATGAGCACACCTTTAGGCCTTCCCGTCGACCCTGACGTGAACAGGCAGCACCCAACGATGCGGCACGGGTTGTGTTCGTGGCACGGGCTTCCCGCCCGTGTTTGCGTCTGCACCTCGCTCCAATACTCGGCTTCACGCGCCGCGCGCATCTGCTCAACCGCTTTCCTCTGCGCCGGCAGCATCGCCTCATCCTCAACCACCCACCACCGCATGCGTGCAGTCGGCGAATCCGCGTTCAACCCCGCTGCCAGCACCGTCGCCCCGGGGCCGTCGGTGATCGCCACGCCCGGCCCGGTCGCCCCGAGAATCGCGTTGATCTGCGGCGGGCGGAGTTTGCGGTTCAGGCACGCAAACGCGCTTCCCGCGCCGATTGCGCCGAACATGGCGGCGATGCACGCCGGCGACTTGCCCATAAAAATGGGAATGACGCTAGGGTGGGCGTACCCGCCCATCGATTGCGCAGGGTGGGCGTACTCGCCCACCGGTGATTTCGTGTTGTGCGAATTGGCGGGCGAGTACGCCCACCCTACAGCCAAGCTGGCCGCGAATTTCCGGGCCATCCCCCCGAGCTCCGCGAACGTCACCCGCCTCACCCGCCCCGCGCCCTGGCAATGCACGACGGCGATCTTGTCCGGCCGCGACCGCACCTGCTCCTGGAGTTGATCGTAAAGCGTGAGCACGCTCATGCTCCCACATCGATAAAGAACAGCCTCGCGAACAACCGAAGCATGTCGCTGCCGCTTTTCACACAGCCGAATGTCAGCACCTCGCCGGCGCTGACGAAGAGGAACGTGATCGGCACGCCGATGAACTTCCACGGCGCTTTGTCCAGCGCGGTCCACTTGCGCTGCCGACGGAATCGCATCCACACGGAGAACACGTACAACCCGGTCGCATTGTACAGGCCCCACGCCAGCCACGGCAGCGATCCCACGTGCCACAGCCCGATGACGACGAACGTGGCATACAGCGCCAGAACGGTGCTGCGCGTGAGTCCCAGCACGGGCATGTAAATGTACGACTGGCACCACCCCGCCAGCGTCATGTGCCAGCGCTTCCAGAACGCGCCGATGTTGGGCGAAAAGACCGGCCAGTCGAAGTTCTCCATGATGCGGATGCCAAACAGCCGCACCGCGCCGATGGCGATGTCGCAGTAGCCGGAAAAATCCATGTAGAGCCACAGGTACGACGCGACCGCCAGGCCCCAGAGCCTGGGCGTCGAGATGCCGCTCTTGAGAAGCGATGCGCCGGCGCTTTGGGTATACCACGCGCCCAGCAGCATCTCGGCAATGAAGAACTTCTTGATCAGCCCGTAGATGATCCGCGCCAGGCCCTCGGCGATCGCCTCGAGACGAAGCTGCGAATCCTGGCTGGCCAGGAAGTGATCGAAACGTTCGATCGGCCCGGCCGAGAACGTCGGGAAAAGAAAGACCCAGCAGAGGAACTGCCAGGGCGAGCGGTCTTTGATGTTGCCGCGGGCCACCTCGATGGCGTAGTGAATGAGCTTGAAGGTGAAGTAGCTGATCCCCAGCGGGATCAGGATTGCCTCGCGGCGGGTGGGCATGCGAGAGATCAGATTGGGCAGGATGTACTTGAATGCGGCCAGGTACGCGAGGGCCGCCAGCACCAGCGCCGGCAGGACCCACCAGTAGGGGTTGGGAATCGGCGCAGGGGGATATTCCAGCACGAGGGTGGACGCGCCGCTCTCCGACTTGGCCTGCAGCATCCGCTGTCGCCCGGCGGCGGCGCGCGCAGCCATGGCTTTCGCCCGTCGGGCGGCCAGCGGCACCAGCAGAAAAAAGATGGCACAGAACCCCAGCAGCCATACGCCTCCCAGGCGGATCAACATGTCGTTCTTCGTCTTCAGCAGTTCGCCCGTGATGACGTACGCGGCGGAGGCGCCGGCCAGAAACGCCATGCGGAATCGCGCCGGCAGCAGCCAGAAGACTGCCGCCGCACCCGCGAGCACCAGCCAGAAATCGGCGCTTGCGACCATTCAAAAACCCTGATACTGGAAGATGCGCATGTCGGCATCGTGCGCGGTGAGTTTCACGATGGCCACGAACAGCAACGTTCCCAGGACCGCCGCCTGCAGGAGGATTCCGATAAACCGGGAAATCGTCATGGCCGGCCCGCCTCCAGAAACCTGTTTCGCCTCAGCGTATCGACGAGCCGCGTCCCCAATTCGTCGGTGAATCGCTGGCGTGCGTCCTTCTTCTGCAAATGTGCGTAGTCCTGGAAATCCCGGGCGCTCAGTTTTCCCTCGCTGGCCATGTCGCGGACGATGTCCCAGTATTCCAGCGAGTTCTCGCGCGCAAAGCCGGCGACATCCGCCCGGTAGCGCCGGCGCAGAGAACCGCGGCTGTCGCCGTCGATCAACTCGTCCATTCTCGGGCTGAGCACGCCCTCCAGCAGAACCACAGAGATCCGCCCCGATTGGCGCAACCGGTCGATCATGCGCTGGTAGAGGGCCAGGTTGAACAGGTGAAATCGATCGTAGTGCCGCTCCCAGCCGGTGATGCGCTGCTGCTCACGTTTCCACTGCGCGATCGTCCACGGCACGCGCTCATCCACCTCGTGATCGGGCGGCGAGAGCGGTCCGGTCAGCAGGTTGCGCAGCGCTTCCGTCCGCATCGCGAAGAACATGTAGTGATCCAGAAAGTAGTTCCGCAGGCGTGGCCGGCGCTCCACCTTGGAGATCTTCCGCTCGATCGCCTCGGCCTGACAATCCAGGGCCAGGCGCGGCGTGCGGATGCGCTTGTGCAGATCGTCGCCCCGCAGCGCCACATTGTAGGGCGTCATCTCCAGCACGACCACGCCGCGCACGCTGCCGCGTATGCAGTCGGTGACGACCACCGCCTCCCACTGCGTCATGGCGTCGGCCACGAGCAGATGCACCGAGACGGGCCGCCCGGCCTTCTCGCCCACGATCCGCTCCAGATCCGCCTCGCTGCTGACTGCCTCGCGGATCATCGAATCGCCCAGGACGATGCACGCCGGCTCGGCCGGTGGCGAATGCACCAGCCGCAGCGTCGACCCGGTGAGATGGACATAATTGTCCAGCGCGTCGCGCATGAAATACCCCTCATGGCGCGCCACGAACGCCGGCGTGATCCGCCACATACAGAGCCCGAACAACGCGGCGGCCACGAATATCGCCCCGAAAATGCTCGCGGGCGACGGGCGAAACAGACCGCGCGCGAATTCCCTCGCGTGGCATCTTATCGCCTCGACCCAGGTTCGCTGCGACTGCTCCGTCATCGCTGCTCTCCGACTCACGGGGACTGCACCGCCGATGCTCTGACAGGTGAAAAAGACGAACGCCGCCGCGGCCCGGAACCGCTCAGCCTATGTAATCGGGCCTCCCCCCAGTGTCAATCCGCCCCATCGTTGAGTGGCTGAATCGGGGGCATGACACCTTCGGGGATCAGAAGCGGTAGAATCACCGGCGGATGAGAACTGGATTTTGTCATGGAGGATACCATGCCCGCGCGACATTCACGGCAGGAGGCCAGAGAACGGATTCTAAAG
>Ga0315268_10007776_pt1 | contig 11249 bp, 8 predicted proteins | sample C1_top_MG_FD_204535 | JGI IMG/M metagenome (GOLD analysis project Ga0315268, IMG submission 204535) | Sediment microbial communities from Yellowstone Lake, YNP, Wyoming, USA - C1_top | ecosystem: Environmental > Aquatic > Freshwater > Lake > Sediment | place: USA: Wyoming | collected 2017-08-01 | reverse complement strand
CAATCTCGCCATTTGAAAATACTCTATTGTTTGAAGTGATGTAATATTTTTCAGTTTCAAATTTACCAACAAACAAATCAGTGAGATAGTTCTTGAAGCAGTTCGTGCCTGTTAAAATCATATCATCGATTGTATATTTCCCAACCAATTCATCGATAGAAATATACCTACCAAGTTTCTTAAACTCGGCAATAACATATTTGTTGATTTCCCATTTTGGTCTATCATAACTAATCATTTCACGCAACATATCTAAAATGTATAATAATCTATTATCATTACACCTATAATTTACATCTAATTTAATGATTTTATCAAATCCAGTGTTATCCATTGTTTTACCAGTAATGCACGGAAGTTGAAACCCCAAATCACCGCAAAATATTAATTTCATATTTGAATATGTAGAAAAGATAAATTGTTTTTGTTCTTCTGTCATCATACTAACCTCATCGATTAATAAACAATTATGATTTTTGATTTTACGCTGTTGTTCGGGGTCTTCTGTTAATATATTAGCCCATACTTTGCTATTACAATTATATTCTCTCTGTTTGTTGCGTGCCAACTTCCAAGATGGGGATACATACAAAACTTTTACAAGACCCTTATCGATTAAATTTGTATGTGTTTTGCCATTCCCACCTGCTCCTATCCATAGTTCTTTTGAATTATGTTTTCGTTTAGTAGCAAAATCATTAATAGGATTGCTCTCATTGTTTGAAATATATGAATCACCTGCAATGTTGCCGAATTTCTTATCTGTTTTGGTTCGAAACACATTTTTACAAACTACTTCTTCATTACAGAAATAAATACCATCTACACAAATGCGTTTGACATTCTCAATTTTAATCTCCATAAGTTGCTCGATAACAGAAATCCGTTGATATGATGTGATGAATGCGGTTATATGTCCTTTATGAAAGTTATGTTTTTTAGGATATGATACACAAATCTCTTCATTCTCATACCATTTTACAATGCCATCACCATAGTTGTCTCTCAATAAATCCGCTGTATTATAATCACCCTTAAACCAGAAGTCCTTTGTTAATTTATGCGAGTCGATTAACCCGCACCATTTGGCATAATAACTAATTTCCTCTGTTTTATTATGTAGCATATCATCATTAAATTCGAAGTCAAATGATTCAATCCCCCAACATCCTGCAATAACTTCAAATTTTACACCATATGAATATAACATATTTAACTCGGGTGATGGATATACACAATTATTTAAATAAATTCCCATCTTGTTATTGTAAGCAATAAATGCTAAATTCGCATTACTATAATCCAATCCACAAATTTTATATAATCCAATTCCTTCAATTTTATCGCAACTTCTAAAATCTGTAATCTTACCAAGAAATCCATTATAAAACTTACATCTCTGGAAATTAGCATATGCTTTTTCCATATCATAATGGTTTGTCGATTGTAATAATTCATCTCTACCTACAAAATCAACAGTTGAATTATAATGTGTTCCTTCGCAAATGAATGCGGATAATTCGGGTTGTGTAATATCATCTATCATATATTCATTCATATTGTAATCATCCTCGAACTCATTGACAACTTTATTGAAGTCATCAACAACTTTGTAAATATTTTGTAAAGTATAAACACAAGTTTTGTCTCGATTGTAATAATAAAATATACCATCTACATTACATTTTTCGATAATTTGGAATATTTCTTTTCTTGAACTCTCGATATAATTACCCAGATTTGTGATTTCATTGATATCAATGTGATTAATGCGTGTATTCAAAAAGTTGAAATGTTTTAATCGCTTCTTAATGCTCTGGCAATCAATGAACTTTGTTTCACAATAAGGCATTTGAATGGATATGTCAATCTGTAGTTTATTACATATATCCGAAATAGCATTCTCGGGAACACCATCAACATACATTGATTCGAATTCTTGAATATCAGTGATGATTTTTGAATATCTATATTTGGCTGTCTTACTTTTTGACTGCTCTAACGTTTCAGTCGCCCATACTTTGATGGGGGTTAATAAGCAGTTTGTAATGCCTTCCTTGAATGCTTGGATGATTTTATTAGAAGTAATAATAGGATTTGCTTCATACACAAATAATCTACAAGTAGATAAATCATTTGGTATTGGAATATCTCCTATTCCTGCTTCATATAAATCAAATATAGGCACACTATCGCTAGTGCTTCCCGTAATCCATTCGCTTCTTATCTTTTTCCAAAAATTACCAAATTTCTCGGGGATAAAATAATTATTAACTTTGATAATCTTATTATTAACCATATAAACCACAACTACATTTTTACCAATATATTTTTTTAGCCCATTTCTTAGTCCAGTTGTTTCATCACTTTCACCTAAATTATTATAAAAATTGGTTTCACCTAACATTACATTTACATCGAATTTTTTAGGAACTTGGTTTTTTAACAAGAAATCTTTAATGTTAGTTTTTTCTTTCTTTGCCTTTGCCTCTGCTTTTGCATCTCTTTTTTCTTTGGTGATTCGTTTCTTTTCCTGTTTAAAGTTCTCCCGTTCGATGTCATTATATTCATTCATAAGCATCTCATATAAATCATCCGCTTTTGAAATTCCATAATCTTTTTTTGCTTGGTGAATGCTGTCATATCCAGATAAATTTAATAAAAACTTTTTGTTCTTTTTGAAGTTAGTCATTTCGCTAAAGGTCTTACTCATTCTATATACTCTATGGATATTATAATTCTAAGTTGTTTCTTAATTAAATGTATTAATTGATTTAATTAAAATATTGGGTTTCCTAAACAAAATGTATATTACTTTAAAAGATTTTACACAATATACCAAATTCGCTAATTTTGAAATAATACACATTTTGTTTGTATTGTAAAACTAAATCTTTATTTTGGTTATACCATATTTTCGAGTTAGTTCTACCATATTCATTATTCTTCTCTCTGTTGTTGTCTCGCCATTTCTTGTTTGCATTGCGTTGTGCTTGTGTTGCCATTCTATATATACACAATGGATATTTAAATTGATTTGCCTACACTTAAATATCTAACAAATCTAACAAAATACACTTTTACCAGTCGCTTTGCTCCTTCCAAAAGTGTAGCAAAATGCTAAAGGAAGGATTGCAAGGAAACCATTGGTTTCCTGCTTAATAACCAGCTGGATATAAAGCCCCACCGGCTCGACCCACTCGACGCACTCGACTCATCGCACCCATACCAGTAGGGGCAGACATACCACTTAAAGCCTGTTGTGTCGCCATATCCATACCGGCAAAGGCAACCTGTTGTAAATCGTTAAACGCCTGTTGTGCCAATGGTCTCAATGCCTTTCTGACTACCTTGACTGCGGGACTTCTGACAAATTTTGTTAATCCTTTGCTAAAGGATTTCAAAGAACCGCCTGAAGGAATTGTTTCCTGTGCTAACTGAGAATAAGCGGACACGAGTGCGGGATCGATACCTTGGTCTAAAGCATACATAGATGCGTCGGCAATCGCATCACGACCTGCCTGTTTGAGACTGGTAGCAAGTGGGCGAAATGCTTCCTTGTTTCCCTTGACAAATTGCCCCACTTTTTTGAAACCTGCTTTGATTTTCTTGCCAACGCCTTGACCTGATGGAATTGTATCCTGTGCCAATTGAGAATATGCGGAAACGAGAGCGGGGTCGATACCTTGGTCTAAGGCATACATAGATGCGTCGGCAATGGCATCACGTCCCGCCTGTTTGAGACTGGTAGCAAGTGGGCGAAATGCTTCCTTGTTTCCCTTAACAAACTGACCGACCTTCTTAAATCCTGCTTTGATTTTCTTGCCAACGCCACACCCTTCCGTCTCGCGATTCAAGTCGCAAGCATATGGGTCGAGTTGGAGAGTAATACCCGCACCTTTTTTTGCAGCAGATGCTAATTTTTTGGCGTGTTCGGGAACCATCTGGATAGAATGGGCTGAACCTGCTTTTACACGAATTCGACCGCCTGCTAAAAGTTTTTTCATTTGTGCCTGACTTAGTTGAGAGATTCCCATAGGATGGTATGGCATATTATATAATCAATGTAGAAAATAATTTCATCTAATTACACATTTAGATTATCAACCTTTGAAAAGGTTGAGCCAAACAGAAACCCCTTGCCTTTAGCATTTTGCTACACTTTCCCAAAAGTGTTATTTGTTAGATTTGTTAGATTTTCATAATATCAGACTTTGTTTTAAAAATAAAGGGTCTTCGCCCCTTTAGAACCCAACTACGTTCTGTTTGGCTCAACCTTTGAAAAGGTTGATTTTTAGAATTGACTTAAATATTTTATCGCTTCCTTGTTTGATATGACTCCGAATGACTTCAATGCCTTAACAATTGTGCCTAATTCTTTTACAAGTGCTCGATTATCATTGCCCGCTTCGATTTCACCGCCAATCAACTGCATTCGCTCCTTCATTGATGTAATGGTTGCGTCTTTGTTGTTAGGGGTCTTCTTGTGTAGATTTGCTAAAGATAATAATGTATCATATAACATTTGTTCGGTTTTCTTAAGTCCATCGACTTCTTGTTTTATTACACGCTCTCCCTTCGCTAATTTCATAATAATCGCCACCATAGCGTCGGATACTTTTACATTATTGAAACCATCAATTCGCCCATTGTTCATATGTCGGATTGACAACACATTTTGATAAAACAATTTGTGTAATGCCAGTTTGATTTTACCGAAATTAACAAGTTCGGGGATTTCATCGGCTTTGACTCCCCATCCCATTCGTGAACCATATTGTTTTTCATCAAACTCATAATCGGGTTCATATTTGGCATCAAATACATCGAGTGATGAAGTTGGTTCAATTTTTGTTAATAAAAAGGTAATCCATTTATCACTATATGGCTGTCTATTGAATTGGCTAACAATAAACCCCTTATTCATTTTGATGGCGGTTTTGATTTCTTCAAAACTGTTCGGTCTACCCAGTATTATATCGGCCTGACTTAGGTCATCATCAGATGGAATAAATTCCCGATAACTGTCTCGTTTGCCAGTAAAAGACCAAATTAGATGCACTTCGCTCATATCCTCATCTTCAGGATTAATGTAAATCGCAACTCTAAAATACACCCTTCGCCCATTGGAAGGGTTTTCGATAACATACACCTTTTTTTTATCTTGTTCTGCTAATTGTAAGGCTGTTAGTCCTGTATCTTGTCGTGATTCAATTAGTTGCGATTCCATTCCTTGCGGTTTTGCTTCTACTGTCGGGACTATTCTTAAATAATCAAGAAGCATATTATCGCCTTCCAATGACTTCATAAAAGCATCGATGAAATTGCTAATATCTTGAATCACAACCGATTTATTATTTATACCATACAATTCTACAAATTTCTTCTTGAATAAAGGAAACCGTTTTAGAATTTCGCTTTTGATTCCAAGCTCTTCATCTGGTATTTTATTGGCTACAGATTCAATAATAGAATCACTTCTAACAAGCTGTTTTAATGCTTCTTTAAATCTTCTCTTAATATCCATAGTTGCCTCGAATTTTGATTCATTAATAACCTCCTCCGATGCGTTTGCCTGTAGTCTATTAACATAATCATCTTCTGTTTCATCCGGCATTTGAACCTGCTGAAATGCTCCCTGATTCAGTCTATTTAAATTGTCTTGATATGCTTGTATCCGTTCAGTGTTTATTTTTTTACTTATGGCAATCTGTGCGTTGTTTAATAATTCGTCTGTTTTAATCCTTTGGCCTATTAAATTAATTTTATCGTAATGGTCTCTAGCATCTTTTAATCCTTCACTACTTTCGACTAATTCAATAACAATCTCATCTATTTTACGTGTTAATCTTGCCTTTTCTCTGTTATAGTCTTGAACTTCTTCCGCATAATCTGGGTTAGCACGATAAACAAAAATGCCCGACCTATATTCACCTTTCATCTGTTTTTTTGGTGTCGGTAATTCATCAATTGCTTTTAACACATCTTTACGCTCTTGTTGCAATTTTCTGATTGCTTGATTAGCACCCTTAATGAATTCTTTAACATTTACTAATTCTAGTTCAAGCGTTGCTAATTCCTCATCTTTTGGTATGTTGATTAATCGGTCTTCAACTACATCCAACTCGGGTGGGGGAACAACTCTATATTTTTTAGCATAGACTTTAAATTTAAGACTTCCGTCCAACTCGGTCGCAATTCTTTCCTCTCCTGTTTCGGGGTCAATTTCCATTTCATACTCCTTAACTGGCTCATTAAACTGCTTCTGGTATTCCTTAATTATCTCGGCATCAACTACGGTCAACGGTTTTCGAGGTGCTCTTTGCAGAGTGTTTGGAAACGCCCGTTGGGTCATTCGATCTAATTGTAATTCGAGTTCATATTGCGACATCTTACGGGCTTGCTCGAGTTCAGACATTATATATAATACTTAGATAATTATTTTATAAAAGTTTAGCAAAACATTATTTAATATTTTTTGATAAATAACACCTTTGGGAAAGGTGTTTCCAAAAATCAACCTTTTCAAAGGTTGAGCCAAACAGAACGTAGTTGGGTTCTAAAGGGGCGAAGACCCTTTATTCAACCTTTGAAAAGGTTGAATTAATTCGGGGGGTAAGGGGGGATTTTTATCCCCCCTATATATATGTATCAAATTAAACCCTATACTCTTCAGCGGGCATTACAACTTGGCGTTAAGGTTAAGCCATCTACAAACCCAAGCAAGAAGCTCGACGTATTCGATTGGAACAAGAACTATATCACAAGCATCGGGGCAACTGGATATAAAGATTTTAGCCAATATCTCGAGGATGAAAAAAATGGATTAGTTCCAAAGGGATACGCAAATGAAAGGCGACGATTATATCACATTAGGCACGGTCAGGAATCAAAAAAACTCGGTGATAAATACTTAGGTTCAAAAAGTTATTACGCAAATTCATTACTTTGGTAGCAGGGAACCAAATCAACCTTTGAAAAGGTTGAACCAAACAGAACGTAGTTGGGGGTCATAGGGGGCAAAATTGCCCCCTAACGCATCGGTTTATAAAATTCTGTGAAATTTTTGCGTAAACTCCCGCCCTTGATATCGACCATCAAAAAGTTAGGCTTTTCATTCGTTGCTTCTCGATACATTGATTTAAAAATATCTTTATCTACATTATCCACGTTGTGATTCTTCAGCATGTTGTTAATGGTGGCATTGTCATTTTGTTTGAATATCAAGAAATAGTGTATATTCCTTGTTATTGTTTTGGGAACATCGGTATAATTTTGGGCATTTAAATATACCGTCCATTTCTTCTTTCTACCCGATATTAGGTAGTCTTTTATCTTTTGAAAATCCTTTTTCTTCATATTAATAAAATCATCGAATACTATCAATTTTTCGTGTTCTGTATCATCATCATCATTCAATGCTGGTAATTCATTTATGTCTTCATAAAATTCGGCATCGGGTATCTTCTGCCTTATCAAATTGTATGCGGGTTCGTCCGTCGATGAACCGCTAAATACAACAATCCGACAAAAGGCATCATTTTTACGTTGTAATAAATTGAGTAATCCCAATGATTTCCCCGACCCAGTCCCACCAATGGCAAGCATCATACTACACGGCTCGATAAAATGCTGATTATAGTGCTTGTCCCGTTTTGTATCATTTTTGATATCCTTACCCATTTTCTCATAGAAGTTAATCAACTTATCTGGGGGGGAGATCCCCCCCCCACCCCCCTTAATTGCTTGTATTTTTGACATATATATTAAGTTTAGAAGAAAATAAAAGGAAAGGGGGGATTTTTATCCCCCCTATATATTATATGACTTCTTCCGTTCCTCCATCTCCTTGGTTTTCGACCATCAATTTCAATGAAGCTTTTTTCATGTCGAATACTGACACCATTACCTTAGCGTTTGCTAATGCCACCTATTTGAGACGTATCGGCATTGCGACCTCTGTAGCATCATCGACCTCATTCTCGGGTGGGTTAATTCTTGCTGCAACTACTGTTATTAATTTAGCAGGTGGCAACATTATCACTTGTAATGATGGTGCTTATAGTTCTAGAATCAAGATTCACCCGTTTGATAGCGTCGGTGCAGTTGGCGGACAGATTGTTATGGGTTCATCAGCCGGCATAAATTCGAATATTAGTGCGATTGCTATCGGGACGAATGCGGGGCAAACAAATCAAAACAGTTATACTATCGCACTGGGATATAATGCGGGGTATAACTCTCAGGGTCAGTTTTCAATCGCCGAAGGATTTAACTGCGGTGTATTGAGTCAGGGATCGAACTGTATAGCACTGGGACAACAGGCGGGCAATACTAGTCAGGGGAATCAGAGTATTGCGATTGGATTGACTTCGGGGCAAACCGCCCAACTTTCAAACGCAATTGCTGTCGGTAATGGGGCAGGTTCATCAAATCAAAGCATTGGTGCGGTTGCTATTGGAACAGGTGCGGGTCAAACAACACAGGGACAAAATTCGGTTGCAATTGGAAATTCTACCGCTCAAACAAATCAATTAAATTCATCGGTAGCAATTGGTAATTTAGCAGGATGCACATCACAGGGGGCAACATCTGTAAGTTTAGGTTTTAATGCTGGTAATTTTTCACAAGGGACAAACGCAGTAGCAATAGGCTCAAATGCCGGAGCTGGTAGTTTGGGAACTGATTTCCAAGGTGCTCGGTCGATAGCAATAGGGAATTCGGCAGGTCAAACTACCCAAGGGGTTGATGCAGTAGCAGTTGGTAATGGTGCCGGAACAACTACCCAATCTGCGAATGGCGTGGCAGTTGGTAATAATGCTGGAAATATTACCCAAGGCGTAAATGCTACTTCTGTAGGTTTTTTAGCAGGTCAAACAAATCAAGGGGCTTCATCTGTTGCAGTTGGTTCAGGTGCAGGAAATTCAGGACAATTAGCAAATTCTGTTGCTATCGGTGTTAATACAGCACAAACTACTCAGGGTAGTGGTTCTGTTGCAATTGGTCTTTTATGTGCTGCAACAATTCAGGGTAATAATTCCGTAGCGGTTGGAAATAATGCGGGACGATTTAATCAGGGTGCTTCATCTGTATCAATTGGTATTAATGCGGGTGCTGGAAGTGCGACAGTTGGAGATTTTCAAGGATCTAATTCGGTTGCTATTGGGAATGGTTCAGGCCAAACTACACAGGCGACAGGATGTGTTGCGATAGGTCAATTAGCTGGAAATAACACACAAAGTGCTTCTGCAGTCGCTGTTGGTATTCAAGCAGGGCAAACAACTCAGGGGACGAATGCGGTCGCTATAGGTATATCTGCAGGACAGAATACACAAAGCAGTTCGGCTGTCGCAGTAGGTGCTGGGGCGGGAACAACAAATCAAGCGACTAATTGCGTTGCGGTTGGTGTTAATGCTGGAAATAATCAACAAAGGTCGGGTGCTGTTGCGATTGGAAGTTCTGCGGGACAAACAACCCAAGGTATTAATTCGGTGGCGATTGGTAATAATGCTGGTATTACTACTCAATCTACATTATCAGTTGCTGTTGGTTCAGGGTCGGGACAAACAACCCAAGCAACTCAATCAGTAGCAATTGGAACAAATGCTGGAAATAATAACCAAGCGACAAATTGTATCGGTGTTGGATTTAATGCTGGAAATTCGGGACAATTAGCGGGTGCGGTTGCTATTGGGGCAGCAGCGGGTCAAACAAGTCAAGCAACGGGTGCTGTTGCTATTGGTTTTGTTGCGGGTCAATCTAATCAATCGGCGGGTGCTGTTGCTATTGGAACAAATGCGGGTCAAGGAACTACAAGCGGACAAGGTGCGAATGCTATTGCTATTGGTAATAATGCGGGTGTTGCATCTCAAACAGCGGGGTCAATATGTTTAAACGCATCGGGTGTTGCTCTCAATCCTAATCAAGCTGGGTTGTTTGTTAACCCAGTTCGGTCTGCTGTTGGTGGTATTGGTAATAAGACAAATTTGGTCTCTATGTTTTATGACACAGCAATAAGTGAATTGGTTGGGTGCTCGTTAGCAACATCTACTTCAACATTTGGAACTAAGGCAAACGCTGTTATGGTATCAGGAACCTTTTACAATTTCTTAACTGCTGGTCTTACCATACCAGTCGGCACGTTTATCGTCCAGTTTAGCATTAACTTTACAACTGCGGTTGCTACCGCTGGCACAATAAGTTTCTTCTCTGTTGGTTTATCAACCGCAACAGGTGCTTTTACAGGCGGAACTGGGGCATTACAAATGTTAACATTATACGCACATCCCGCACTCGCTGGGACTATGACAGGCAATTATACTAGAGTGTTCCAGAATACTGTTTCGCAGATATATTATTTACCTGTTGTATTGACATACGCAACTATCGCCCCTACATCTGACGCATTGAATTCATTCTTTACACTTACAAGAATAGCGTAGGGAAACCAAATATACCTTTGGGAAAGGTATAGCCAAATCTTTAGCAATTTTGATAAACTTTTTATAAAAGTTTATTTTATAAAAGTTTAATTTTTATCCCCACCTATATTAAAATGTCTGCTATTGTTCCCTTTGATAAAATTACCTCAAACATTGTTGTTCGATTCGAAGTTCAAAACTGTGCCCTTATCCTAAATACATCCGCTACATTTATTGTCTCATCCTACAACATTGAGGACAAACTTGTTGCCACAAACTACATCGAATTAGTTGGCGAAGAATATTCGGCGTGGGGCACAAGTGATGAGTATGTTATCCAGTTTTGTGCCACTAAATTGGGTTATATTCCACTTTAACAAAGTGGAGCAAAATACCTTTTCTATATGTATTATATGCTATCAGAAACATTTTGGGTTGCCTTTATCGCCACTGCTTCCGCTATGATTATTAAATTGGCATCGCTGTGCTTCAAGAGTAAATGTAAAGAATGCCAGTTATGTGGTGGAAGAATCAAAATTATTCGTGATATTGATGCCGAAACAAAAGAGACCGAGTTTGTTCTTTCACATCCCCCTTCGCCAAGTTCCAAAGATTTAGCAATGTTGTAATATTTTATATTCTCACAATATATAAAATGTCAAATACACTCATACTTAACTCATCCAACACAACGAATCAGGTTAATATATTTCAGTATAATTTTTTAAATGGTGCATTTGTTGTCCCTGATGGGTCTGAATTATGTGTTTCAGGTATTACTATCCCATATTCGTGGTTCAACGTCCAACAACAATATTACAATAATAC
>Ga0315268_10007775_pt1 | contig 11250 bp, 9 predicted proteins | sample C1_top_MG_FD_204535 | JGI IMG/M metagenome (GOLD analysis project Ga0315268, IMG submission 204535) | Sediment microbial communities from Yellowstone Lake, YNP, Wyoming, USA - C1_top | ecosystem: Environmental > Aquatic > Freshwater > Lake > Sediment | place: USA: Wyoming | collected 2017-08-01 | reverse complement strand
ACTTTGCTTTTTCATCGGTGTGGTGATGCGGTTTGTCGATTTCAGGGCATCGAAACCGAAGCGGCCGATGGCGCAAATATAGCCATTGTCCTCTTTGGCATTCACTTTTATGATCCTGTTGTCTTTGCTGCTTGTCACCACGCTGCACCCCGAGCCGCATGCTGTGCAGACGGTTTCCTGTTTCTTCAGGTCCCACTCGCGGCCGTGCTGCCAGCGGTCGCGCTCCATGATCGTGTTCACCGGGCAGGCGTCCACGCAGGAGCCGCAGAACGTGCACCCGGACTCATGCAGCGGCTTGTCCATTGCGGTTGAGACCTTGGTCGTGATGCCCCTGCCCATGAAATCGAGCACATTCGTTCCCTGCTCCTTGCAGACCCTGACGCAGCGGCCGCACAGGATGCAATAGTTGTTGTCGATGGTGATGAAGGGGCTCTTGTCGTTCAGTTCATAGTTGAAGCTCTTCCTGCCGAAGGACGACTCGCGGATGCCGAGGTCCGCAGCATATTGCTGGAGGTCGCAGGCGCCGGCCTTGGGGCAGGTCATACAGTCCAGTGGGTGGAAGGAGAGCACCAGGTCGGTTACGAACTTCCTGATCTCCTCGACCTTCGCGGTCTTGGTCTGCACCTTCATCCCCTCTTTGGTCCTGGTCGTGCAACCGGTGACCGGGGTCTTCATGCCCTCGATCTCCACCATGCACATGCGGCAGGCGCCCACACCCCTAAGCTCCTTGATGTGGCACAGGTTCGGGATATGAACCCCCACGGTCGCCGCAGCATCCACCAGGGTCATCCCTTCGGGGACGGAAACGGCCTTGCCGTCAAATTCCATGTTCACCATCTTGGTCGTCATAATTTCCTCCGGAAAACTTTGTTAAAACAGAATCTGCAGCTGCTCATCGTAATTCGTTCTCGCCTGCATTCCGCTATCAGATTAGCGTGTCGCCCCTGCCATATCATGGATGGAACAGGCCGGCACATGGCCAGTCGCCTTGTTGCTCACGTCGCAGGTACAGACCAGCGTCCGTGCCGGCTCCTTACTGCCTGCCTCACGGTTCTTTTCAACGACCACAACCGCCCTCTCCGGGCAGACCTTGATACATTCGCCGCAATGTGTGCAGCGCTGCTGCCGGATCCGATAGGGTGTGAACCCAGTCTTGTACGGCTGTTTTTTCTGGCCTTCGATCGCAAAATCCTTACACACTTCGCGGCACTTGTCGCACATGGTGCAGAGTGTTCCGTTGATCTCGAACCGGACCAGCTGCTTGCACTCGTGGTGGGTGCAGACCCCCTTGATGTGGCGTTCAAGGTCCGCCGTGCTCGCAGCAAGAAATGCAGAGAGGATATCTGCGTGGTCTTTCCCCTTCTTGCACATACCGCCGTCCTTCACATCAACAGCGATGCGCTTCAGCTGGACAATGTCCTTCTCTCTGCCCTTGCCCGCCTGGATCGCTTCGAAGATCTTGATGGCATCAAAGATGCCGAGTTTGCAGGGATGGCATTTGGAACACATGCCGTCCTTGGAATCATCATTGTAAAAATGAGTGAGCTTGATCCTCACAGCATTGACAGGGCAGTTACTTGTTTGCTGCGGCATGAGCCCTCCTCTTCTCGATCACAATGGCCTGGGTAGGACAGACGCTATAGCAGGCCTTGCACTGAGTGCAGTATTCCTGGTCAATAAAGAACTTATCCCTGAGCTCCACTACGGCATCGAAGGCGCAGGCAGTCTTGCACATGCCGCAAAGGATGCAATGCTCGGGCAATATCCGGTACGATCCCATGCTCTGGCAGCGCTTGGCCCTGCAGTACTTGTCGTTGACGTGCTCCTCGTACTCCTCGCGGAAATACTTGATCGTGGAAAGCACCGGATTCGGCGCGCTGTTGCCGAGGCCGCAGAGAGATCCGGAGACGACCATCTTGCCCATCTTCTCGAGTTTTTCGATGTCGCCCTGTTCTCCGCGTCCGGTGGTGATCTTGTCCAGCAGTTCGTACATCTGCCAGGTACCGAGGCGGCAGGGCGGACACTTGCCGCAAGATTCGCTCTTGGTGAACGACAGGAAAAATTTGGCCACGTCCACCATGCAGTCGTCTTCGTCCAGCACCACCATGCCGCCGGAACCCATGATGGACCCCACGGTCGCCAGCGTGTCAAAGTCTACCTGCATATCAAGGAACTGGGCCGGAATGCAGCCGCCCGAGGGTCCGCCGGTCTGGACAGCCTTGAACACCTTGTCCGGGTTCAGCATGCCGCCGCCGATATCGAAGATGATCTCCCGCAGGGTGATGCCCATGGGGACCTCGATGAGGCCGGTGTTCTTGATCTTGCCGGTGAGCGCGAAGACCTTGGTGCCCGGCGACTTCGCAGTGCCGATCGATATGTAGTAGTCAAGCCCCTTGGTAAAGATCGTCGGGATGTTGGCAAAGGTCTCAACGTTGTTCAGGTTCGTAGGCATGTTCCAGAGACCGCCCGCTGCTTCGGAAAGGCGCGGAGGACGGGGGCGCGGCATGCCGCGCTCGCCTTCGATCGAAGCCACGAGCGCTGTCGACTCGCCGCAAACAAAGGCGCCGGCGCCTTCCTTGATCTCTATATCAAAATCGAGACCGGAACCCAGAATATTCTTGCCGAGGAGACCCAGAGAGCGCGCCTGGGTGATGGCCACGCCCAGGTTCTTGACCGCGAGGGGATACTCATGACGCACATACATGTAGCCGTGCTGCGCGCCGATGGCGAAGGCATTAATGATCATGCCCTCCATAACGGAATGGGGGTCGCCTTCCATAAGAGCGCGGTCCATGAACGCGCCCGGATCGCCTTCGTCCCCGTTGCAGACCACGGCTTTGATCTTGGCATTCGATTTTTTGGTATGCTCCCACTTGAGGCCTGCAGGAAAGCCTGCTCCGCCGCGTCCGCGTACGTTCGCTTTCTTGACGATATCGATGACCTCGTCCGGCTTCATGGTAGTCAGGACCTTGGCCAGACCCGCATACCCGTCTTCACGTATCGAATCATAGATATTGCAGGGATCGACAACGCCGTTCCGATGCAGTGCCAGGCGCTTCTGCTTTTTGTAGAACGGGATGTCCTTAACCTTTTCGTTCGGGTCGGATAGCGGGAACTCCCGATAGAGCTGTTTGCGATACGGCACACCGTGCAGCACGGAATCGGAGAAGAGGGTCGGCACATCAGCCACTTTCACCTTCTGGTAAAAGATCTCCTGCGGATCCTGGATCACCACCGGACCGCGCTGGCAGAAGCCCTGACACCCGGTCTTCACGATCTCCAGTTTCACCTGTTTCTGGGCCGCTTCTTTTTCGAACTGGTCAATGAGCTTCAGGGACCCGGTCGCCTGGCACGCCGTACCGCAGCAAACGCGCACCCGGTGAGCATCGCTCGCTTCGTGCTCGTTCTTGAGCTTCTGGCGCAGGGCATCGAGATCCTTGACGTTCTCCAGCCGCTTAAACGTGAGTTCCATGTTCGCTCCTCACCGAAGTGATAATATCGTCAACCATTTTCGGCGTCAATTCGCCGAACAGGTCCTTGTCATTGATCGTAACAACCGGCGCCAGAGCGCAGCACCCCACGCATCCCACGGTCTCCAGGGTCACGGACAGGTCCTTGGTCGTCTCGCCTTCCTTGATGCCGAGCTTCTGCTCCATTTCCGTGAGCACGGCTTTTGCTCCGCGCACATGGCAAGCAGTGCCCATGCATACCTTTACGATGTTTTTGCCCCGCGGCTTAAAATGGAAGTGCTTGTAGAACGATGCCACGCCATAGACGTTGTTCCGGGACAGCGAGAGCCTGTCAGCGATCATGGTCATGGCTTCTTCGGGAAGATACCCGACCTTTTCCTGGACCTTCTGGAGCACGGCAATGAGCATGCCCCGCTGGCCCGCTGCATCGTCCAGGACCGCATCAACTTTTTTTAGATCTTCTTGCTGGAGCACGGTAAGACCTCCCTTTTACATCACCGAAAGAACGAATGAACTCAACAGGTTAAACGAAGGATTGTTGCAGTGTTACGAATATGCCAAACAGCGGTACGAATTGTAACCTTATGCCTGCATGAGGAATACTTATTGAGAAATACCGTAAGGAGGTTGCATATTAGCAATCGCCCATTAAAAAATCAAGGGAAAATTAAATAAAAAAACTTATAGAATAATTACTTTCCTCTATCACGCATTCAACAAATTATAACGGTCCGGGCGCGCTGCTCCAGAATGATCCGTCGTGTTTGACAGGCCAGCATCGGCCTGCTATCATTCTACTGGTCACTACTTCCTTAGGAGAACTACCTTATCCATGAGCATCCTCGCAATGATCCTGGCGGGCGGAAAAGGGGAACGGCTCCATCCCCTCACTATCCACCGGGCAAAACCAGCGGTCCCCTTTGGCGGCATCTATCGGATCATCGACTTTACCCTCTCGAACTGCATCAATTCCGGCATCCGGAAGATAGCCGTGCTTCCGCAATATAAGTCCCTTTCCCTGGATAAGCATCTGCGGCTCGCCTGGAACCTCTTTTCCGGGGAACTGAACGAGTATATCATCTCGGTCCCGCCCCAGCAGCGGGTCGGGGACAAATGGTACCAGGGTACAGCCGATGCCATCTATCAGAACATCTATATGATAGAAAAAGACGCGCCGGACCACGTGCTCGTCCTTGCCGGCGACCATATTTACAAAATGGACTACGCTGAGATGTTCCGGTTCCATAAGGAGCACAATGCCGATGCCACCGTGGCTGCGATAGAGATCCCGAAAAAGAGCGCCGCAGCCTTCGGGGTCATCGAGGTGGACCACGACTGCCGCATCATCGGATTCGAAGAAAAACCCCAGGAGCCCAAACACCTCCCGGGCAGGCCGGAAACTGCCTTCGCATCCATGGGCATTTACTTGTTCAACACGAAGACCCTGCTGGAGCACCTGAAGTCCGATGCGCTCCAGGACACGTCCCATGACTTCGGCAAGAACATCATCCCACAGATGATGAAAGCCTCGCGGGTATGCGCGTACAATTTCAAGGACGAGAACAAGAAAGAGGCAATGTACTGGCGCGATGTGGGGACCATCGATGCCTACTGGGAAGCGAACATGGACCTCGTGAGCGTGGATCCGCAGCTGAACCTCTACGACCGGGACTGGCCCATCCGCACGTACCAGGCGCAGAACCCGCCTGCCAAGTTCGTGTTCGCCCAGGAAAAGAAAGGCGGCAGGCTCGGCATCGCACTCGATTCTATCGTGGCGCATGGCTGCATCATCAGCGGCGGCAGAGTGCAGAACTCTGTGCTTTCACCGAACGTGCGCGTGAACAGCTACAGCGAGGTGCACGATTCGATCCTCATGGAGAACGTGGACATCGGAAGGCATTGCAGGATTCGCCGCGCCATCATTGACAAGGACGTGACCATCCCGCCGGAGACCGAGATCGGCTTTGACCTCGAGAAGGACAAGAAGAACTACCATGTGACGCCGTCAGGCATCGTGGTGATCGCGAAAGGCACGGAGATCTCGGAGCAGGCGCGCGCAGCTGCAATGGCGGAAGAACGGGCGGTATAAGAGTACTGCCCGGTGAGAAAAGATTATTCCAGAAAATGCATTTGACACGGAAGAAGCGGATGAACTTATGATAAAGGCGGATACATGCAAAAACAAATTTTCACCTTTTGGATGAGCTGCTTCTTAACGACGTATCCGCCGTTATCCGGGTTTTATCCGATTTGACCAGCCTGCGCCAGCGCTTACGAGTGCAATGCGCGAGTGCAGGGGGTGTCAAATGCCTATTTAAAATAATTCAATGACCCTCATCATCTCCTCCAGCGGTTTCCTGTTCCTCGCTGGAGGATTCTCGTCAGGCACACCAAGCGGCAGCAGCGCGACAATGTGCTTTTCTTTTCCATACCCCAGCAGCCTTTCAAACGCTTCCTGGGCCACGAGCGGGCCGGTCATCCAGCAAGAGCCGTAACCAAGCGCGTGGACCGCAAGCAAGATGTTTTCGATTGCCGCGGAAACGCTCTGCAGCCCGGGCACAGGTCTGAGCCTTTTGATATCTTCTGAAGAATAACCCATTCGTGCAAGCAGCCGGTCGGTCCCCGCATCATACGCTTCCGTAAGCACTGCGATCACGACAGGCGCCTTCTCGAAAAAGGTGTAATAGTTGCTTTTGTACGCAGCAAGCCGCTGCGCCTGCTGTTCGCTCTCCGCATACGGGATCATCCGGTCGATCATTACGCGCACTGCATCCGCCATCTTCCCCAGAAGCGCCTTGTCCTTAATGACCACGAAGCTCCAGGGCTGGGTGTTGTTCGCGGACGGTGCAAGCCTTCCCGCGTCGAGGATTTTGTTGATGTCAGAGTCCGGCACCGGCGTCTGCATGAATTTGCGGATGCTTTTTCTGTTTGCGATTGCGTCGAAGATGTCCATAGGTTCTTTCCCACTTCATCTGATTTGTCGGCTTATTCCATCGGAACAATCACTAATGGCACTGATTACTTCCCCGTCGTCACCTTCACCTGGTCCTCAAAGAACTCCGCTGTAGTCGTCGTTGAACCGCTTGCCTTCGATGCTAACTTCGCCGTAACCTTAATGCTGCGTGTCTTCATACCGAGGTCCTTTGGCGAGGTCTTGACCGCGATGATGCCGCCCCTCGCTGCCGTGCTGATCTCGCCCACGGGCGATGTGCTGGCATATACGATGACGTTCTCGTCACCGAACGGCGGACTCACCTCGAGTTCGAACGGATCGTTCCCAGTCGGGACTTCGTACATGGTCCCGCCATTAAAATAGTTCTCGGACCGATGGGCGTTCGGTAAAAGCTGGATCGTCTCGCCGGCCGCATCCCTATACAACACCCGGGCATAGAACGGTTTGTTTCCCATAATATAGACCTTGATCTTATCGCCATGTTTGTATTCCTTCTTGTCCGTCCATGCCTTGACCATGAGCGGCGCAGATGGGTCATCAGTGATCGCCGGGCTCTGGGCCTTCATCTTCTCCATTGCCGCCGTGTCCGGGATCACCTCTGCTTTGATCTTCATTTTGAAACAGTCGCCGGAACCCGGGTCCTTGTACCATTCCTTTGATACTTCCTGGATGAGCTTTACTTCAGCATGCGTATAGGCTGCGAGCAGGTCCTTTTCGAGCACAAAGTTCACCACCTTGCTCTCGCTCGTGAGATATGAAGAAACCTGCTCGACCGCCTTTCTCTTCGCGTCCGTGAGCGCTGCCTGCTCTGTCTGTTTTTTTGATTTGTCGTCGCCCATGCAGGCGGTGCCGTCTGCCTCGGTGATGGATGACTGGGCAGCAAAAGTTGTTGATGCTGCGAGCAACAAAAGGATCAGGGCAATAAGGGTTCGCTTATTCATGAATGGCCTCCGGTTATTGGGAAGTGAATGCTGCGGACAAGTATTGCAGAAGAAGCGCGAGGGGTCAAGGTAAAATTCCCATAAAAAAAGGCTTTCCCTGACAGGGAAAGCCGGAAAGCTATTTAGCCACAGAGGTCACCGAGAGCACAGAGAGAAGCGAAAATCGTGTATTTCTAAACTACTTTCAAGCCTTTCTCTGTGACCTCTGTGCGCTCTGTGGCAAAAAATCTTAGGTGTTCTGAACTTACTCGTATCCCTACGCCATCTCCGCCAGCTGCATGATCAGGCGTTCGCTGTCCTTCCACCCCAGGCACGGGTCCGTGATGGACTTGCCGTACACGTTCTCGGACACCTTCTGGCTTCCTTCTTCAATGAAGCTCTCTATCATGAAACCTTTAACCATTTTGCGCACGCTCTCGGAGCTTTCCCGGCTGAGCATCACTTCTTTTGCGATCCGCGGCTGGTCCTTGTAGTGCTTGTTCGAGTTCGCATGGTTCGTATCCACGATGATCGCGGGATTCGCGAAGTTGCGTTCCTTATAGGTCTTCGCGACCCGGACCAGGTCCTCGTAATGGTAGTTGGCGATGCTCTGGCCGAACTGGTTCATGGCGCCGCGCAGGATGCAGTGCGTGAGCGGGTTGCCCGAGGTCTTGGCCTCCCAGCCGTTGTAGCCGAACACATGCGGGGCCTGTGACGCCTGCACCGCGTTGAACATCACGTCGAAGTCGCCCGACGTCGGGTTCTTCATTCCGACCGGAATGTCGAGGCCGCTGCAGGTCAGCCGGTGGGCCTGGTTCTCCACCGAGCGCGCGCCGACCGCGACGTAGCTCAGCACGTCCTCGAGGTAGGGGTAGTTGTTCGGGTACAGCATCTCGTCGGCCGCGGGCATATGGGACTCCTTGAGCGCCCGAAGGTGCATCTTCCGGATGGCCTTGATCCCCTCGACGATGTTCGGCTCTTCCTGCGGGTTCGGCTGGTGAGCCATGCCTTTATACCCGATGCCCGTGGTCCGGGGTTTGTTCGTATAGATGCGCGGGATGAGGATGAGCTTGTCCTTCACCTCTTCCTGCACCTTTGCCAGCCGCGAGATGTAGTCGCAGACCGCTTCCTCGTCATGCGCGGAACAGGGACCGATCACCAGCAGCATCTTGTCCACGTCGCCGGTCAGCACGCCGAGGATCTCCTTGTCCTTTTCTTTCTTGATCTTCTTGAGCTCCGCGGAAAGCGGCAGCTTCTCGATAATGTCCTTGGCCTTCGGAATCTGGCGTATGTAATGGAAACTCATGGCGTGTGCAGTGCCCCCCGTAGTTTTCTAGATTGGATGATTGAACAGAATCGATTCGTACGGTGATTATATGAACGGCCCCCGGGTAAGTCAAGACAAAAAGCTCTTTTGATCAATACAGGGGCTGGCAGGAGGGCCCCAACCAAAATACCACTGGTCTTTTTTCGCGCAATATTGTATATATCATGCCATGGCAAAGAAATTCTTCGCAAAAGGCAAAGGGAGCACCTTTGACCGCTGGATCATGGTCGGGATCGTTATTGCCCTTGTCGTGATCGCCCTCACCCTCTGGGGCCCGCTTCGCTCGTTCCGGCACGCCGGTGAGACAAAAACACCAGCCCAGACAAAGAAGGAACCGATCCCGACAAAACCCGACAAGAAAGAACCGAAGAAACACGGGGGAAGCCTGGTCGCCGGACCGATCGAGAAGATAGCTGTCGTCGCCATCGTGATAGATGATCTCGGGCAGGACACGAAGCTCGCACGCGAGATCCTCTCCCTGCCTGCCAGGATCACGCTCGCGGTGATGCCCGGCCTTCCCCATTCCCGGAAGGTCGCGGAAGCGGCAAAGCAGAAGAACCATGAAGTGCTGATCCATCTGCCCATGGAATATCGGAGCAAAAACGGCAAGCCGGCCCCGGGCATGCTGCGCTCGGACATGACCCCCCTGGAGTTTTTGAACACGGTGAGCGACGATGTCGAGTCGGTACCGGGAGCGATCGGCATCAACAATCATGAAGGTTCGGCCCTCACCGAGAACAAGGAAGCAATGAAGTTCCTGATGGCGGAGCTCAAGGCCCGCAATCTGATGTTCCTCGACAGTGTCACGAGCGCGAAGACCGTGGGCTACGCCACTGCACGGGAGTTCGGCATCAAGACCGGAAAACGGGACGTGTTCCTGGATAACGACAGCGACAACCCTGCCTCCATCCGGAAGCAGTTCGAAGAGCTCGCGGACATCGCCAGAAAACACGGGTCCGCCATCGGCATCGGCCACCCGCACCCTGCCACGATCAGCGAACTTCGGAAATGGATCGCCGAAGCAGGCAATCAGGGAATCGAGATCGTGCCGGTGTCGAGGTTGATGAACTGATAGGGTCAAGTAGCAAGTAAATCGTCCGGATGATTTCTTTGCATTGCCCTCCTTCCCCCTTGACCCTTGCTACTTGACCCTTGACCCTTTATGAGACCCTTGACCCTATATTTTAAAACCATGCTCACTCTCGGAATAGAAACCTCATGCGATGAAACAGCGGCTGCCGTGCTTCGAGACGACAAAGTCCTGTCGAACATCGTCTCGTCGCAGATCGATATCCACAAGAAATACGGTGGTGTGGTGCCCGAGCTTGCATCGCGGGAACATCTGAAGAACCTCATGCCGATCATCCGCGAAGCACTCGGGGAAGCTCAGGTCTCCCTCAAGGAGATCGACCTGATCGCGGTCACCTACACACCGGGCCTGATCGGCGCGCTGCTCGTAGGGGTCTCCGCTGCCAAGGCCATCGCCTATGCGCAGAACATCCCCTTTATCGGCGTACACCACGGAGAAGGCCACATCCTTGCCGCACATATCCAGTATCCCGGGATCGGCTATCCGTACATCGCCCTGCTGGTTTCCGGCGGACATACCGCGCTCTACCATGTGAAAGGCCTGGGCGAGTATCGCATGCTCGGCCAGACCCGCGACGATGCAGCCGGAGAAGCATACGACAAGGTGTCAAAACTGCTGGGCCTTGAGTATCCGGGCGGCCCGGTGCTCGACCGGCTTGCGCAGGAAGGAGATCCCTGCGCCGTAAAGTTCCCGCGGGGCCATATTGAGGGCTATGATTTCAGCTTCAGTGGGCTCAAGACCGCTGTCCGGAACCATATCATGCTGTTCACGACCAAAGACAAAGGCATCGACCCCAAGTTGAGCATCAAGGACGTGGCAGCGAGCTTTCAGGCAGCGGTCGTGGATACGCTGGTTGACAAGACCATACAGGCTGCAATGGAGACCGGGGTTGACAAGATCGTGGTAGCAGGCGGCGTGGCAGCGAACAGTCTGTTAAGGAAGAACATGCAGAATGCTGCGGAAAAGCGCGGCATGACGCTCTATCTCCCGGCCATGGGCCTCTGCATCGACAACGCGGCAATGATCGCGCTTGCCGGATATCTCCATTACCAGCGCGGAGAGACCTCGAACCTGGACCTTAATCCAAGGCCGAGCATGGCGCTGTAGCACTTTTTTATGCACTCCAGCTTTGCTTTCAGCCATTTGGATTGCGTTTCCGTAGTTCTCTGCGACTTTGCGGCTTTGCGCGAGACGCCTTGCCTTTTCCCTGCATCGAAACCATCTTAAAAATAGTTGTTGCAATTTTCCCTTAATCCTGTATTATGCAACTCGACTGTTTAACAATGCGACAGGAATTTGACTGAAGTACATCCACACGTCACCATCTTCCCTGTCCTTCATATCATCGATCATCAACCCCCCTTGCTTTCAGCTTCCATCTGAAATTGCATCAGCACTTATGGTTGGCGAACGATGTAGTTATGCCGGTCATATTTGTGCTGGCGCCGTCTTCGTTCTCAGGGATACTTGTGTTTCCCTGCGGCCTGCAC
>Ga0315268_10007774_pt1 | contig 11250 bp, 6 predicted proteins | sample C1_top_MG_FD_204535 | JGI IMG/M metagenome (GOLD analysis project Ga0315268, IMG submission 204535) | Sediment microbial communities from Yellowstone Lake, YNP, Wyoming, USA - C1_top | ecosystem: Environmental > Aquatic > Freshwater > Lake > Sediment | place: USA: Wyoming | collected 2017-08-01 | reverse complement strand
AAACATGGATATTTTTAACTTCCAGCAACGCCATACTATGTACTCCTTTATCACGGCATATTAATGGGCCTGGGAAGCACTCCCTTGCCCGAGATACGCTTCAATGACTTTTGGATTCCGCTTGATTTCATCCGGCGTGCCTTCGGCGAGTTTTTTACCGTAATCCAAAACAGTGATTATCTCTGAAATCCCCATTACGACCCGCATCTGATGCTCAATCAGCATGATCGTGATTCCCAGATCATCCCGAAGGCTTTGAATGAAGTCGCACATAGCCTGTGTTTCTCCGGAATTCATGCCGGCCGTAGGTTCATCAAGGCACAATAATTTTGGTCTCGTAGCCAGGGCTCTCGCGATCTCCAGGCGTCTCTGATCGCCGTAAGGAAGGTGTTTGGAAAGCATGTTGGCTTTTGTTTCCAGATTAACGAACTTGAGCAGGCGGTTGGCCTCGGCTTCCGCTTCTTCTTCTTCCTTTCTGACGAAGGGGGTATTCAAAATTATTCCAAGGTAACTCGATTTCAAGTGGGAGTGCATACCCACCAACACGTTTTCAATCGCTGTCAAATCGGGAAACAGACGGATATTCTGATAGGTTCGGGCAATCCCCAGGCGAACAATACGGTCAGGCATAAGGCCGACCAAAGAATGATTTTCGAGAAATATTTCACCGGCCTCGGGTTTATAAAAACCGGTGATACAGTTGAAAAACGTCGTCTTTCCGGCGCCGTTCGGACCGATGACACTGTGAATGGTCTTTTCCTTGATCTCGATATCCAGACCATCCACGGCTACCAGGCCGCCAAATCGTTTGGTTGTTTTACGTGATATCAGTATCGGTGCCGTAGATCCTCCTTATTGAAGCTAACCAGCCGCTCCGTTTGCTTTCTCCTCATGCAACTCTCTTTTATGAGCCTCTTCAGGCCATAGTCCTTCCGGCCGGATCAACATCATGACAACCAGGGCGATGCCATAAACCAGAAATCTGTATTCAGCGAATTCCCTTAATAGTTCCGGGAGGCCAATGAGAGCGGCAGCACCGACAATTACGCCAGGAATACTGCCTATCCCACCGAAAATAATCAGACAAACAATATTGATGGAGACCATAATATTGAAACTGTGAGGATAAATTGAGCCTATCTTGCTGCCGAAGATGACGCCGCTTAATGCGGCGAATCCAGCGCCCGTGCCAAAAGCCAGCAACTTATTCGATACCAGGTTGATTCCCATGGCCTGGGCAACATCTTCATCCTCGCGCATGGCTTTCCAGGCTCTGCCGATTCGCGAATCTTTCAGACGCCAGGAAACAAAAATCACCAGCAGGCACCCGGCAATAATCAGATAGTAGATTTCCTGCGGTCCCTTAAAAACAAAACCAAGTACCTGCGGTTTGGCAATTTTACCGATACCCTGTGATCCGCCAAGAAAGGGACGCAAAGCATCTGAAAGAACCAGAAGGCGAATGATTTCACCAAAGCCCATGGTAGCAATGGCCAGATAATCACCACGCATCTTGAGAACGGGAACACCGAGAAGCACTCCGGCTAAAATGCCAAAAAAAACAGCAAAGGGGACTGCCGCCCAGAGAGACCAGTTCAAATTCATTATTTCGGGTGATGTGATCAAAGCGGTGACATAGGCGCCTATTGCAAAGAAAGCCACATAGCCTAGATCCAGCAGACCCGCATACCCGACGACGATATTAAGGCCAAGCCCCAAGAGCACATAGAGGCCGACAATGGTCATAACTTCACTCATAAACAGTCCCAGACGCCACGGCGCAACAAGAATAACGGCTAAAAGGATAATGGTGCCGATAGTTCTCCATGTTAATTGCTGTTTCTTTGGCAAACCCTGCCAGCTTTGCTTAATTCCGTCGCCCGTCATTGACCATGATATGATTGCCAGGGCAATAAAAATGAAAATTGAAACAGCGCCTTTCATGGTAATACCATCGCTCGTTAAAAGCCATTCACTGATCGCGTCCGGGAAATTATTGGCCAGGATGGGCCGGATGAGTTCCTGGAGCACACCCGCAAAAGCTGAACCGGCTGACGACCATAAAATGACCGTACGGACAATCTTCGGCAGAAGATAGAAGAGACCGGTGATCAGGCCGGAGGCCATTCCTGCAATCAAAAGCAGGCGCAGCCCGGTATTCCCGTCGACTCCGAAGGTAAGCAGATTATTCAGAAGCAAGTCGGAAGCATTGATGAACATCAGCCTCAAATTGACATTTCTTCCTAAAATGATCAGCAACACTAAAAAAAACGCGGTTGTCAACCCTGCAAATATACTGTTTGAAATGATCCACAGGGGCTTAGCCGGCGTAGTGCTTTTGGCTGCCATGTAACATATAAACAGCCCGGCGGCCAGATAGAGGGCATGCCCCATTGAGATAATATCCGCAATGACCTGGCGTTGCGTAAAGACCTCTATCATGCCGATCAACGCTATCAGAACCAGGACAATACCGCCAATAATTCCAACCTTTATTCCGTATCGCCAGATGGCACGAATTTCTTCCATTTCTTCTCTTTCTATTACAGGTGGTTAAGCTTTTTTAACCGCCAAACGTTCTCCCAGAAGACCTGTGGGCCGGAAGATTAAAACCAGTACAAGCACTAAAAAGGCAATGGCATCTTTGAGTTGATAGGGCGCTGCGATATTGTAGCCGTCAAGGAACAAAGCGGGTCCGAGGGATTCAAGTAGGCCGAGCAGGAGGCCCCCCAGCATCGCCCCGGGAATATTGCCGATACCTCCCAGAACCGCCGCGGTAAATGCCTTGATTCCCGGAATAAAGCCCATCATGAAAAATACCTGTTTAAAAACCAGGGCATAAAGAACCCCGGCCGCTCCGGCAGCCGCGCCACCTATAATAAAAGTGACCGAGATAGTCTTGTCGATATCCACACCCATTAAAGAAGCGGCTTCCTTGTCTTCAGAAACAGAACGGACCGCCTTGCCAGTGCGGGTGCGTTGTATAAAGAGATAAAGGGTTATCATAACAAGTGCAGCCGCAAAAATGACGAAAACCTGAATTTTGCCTATTTCCAATCCTTTAAATAATACCCATTTACCTGTAAAAATCGTCCAAACCGGGTAGGCCTGGAAACCGGTGCCGAATAATCCCCGAAAAAGATACATCAGGGTGAAAGATGCTCCTATGGCTGTTATGAGTGGGATCAGGCGAGGCGCGTTCCTCAAGGGGCGATAGGCGATTCTTTCCAGAAGAAATGCGATTAAAGTTGATACCATCATGGAAACAATGAAAACAATAATCAGACAAATAAAAGGATGGCTTTCAAGCAGGCTGCTTCTGGAAAAATAGGCGGCTACATAATAGGCCGTAAAGGGACCGCTCATAAAGACTTCGCTATGGGCAAAATTGATCATGCGCAAGACACCATAAACCAGGGTGTAGCCCATGGCTACCAGAGCATATATGCTCCCTTGCGCCAAACCATAAATTACGAAATCAAACCACTGTACAGGAGTATATCTGCCCGCCCGGAGAGTCAGTATCGAGCCCAGGATTATAAAAACCAGCAGGGCAAACCCGATAAACCACATCACAATATCAGTTGCTGTAATGCTTTCTTTCCATCGTTGAAACTTTTTCGGCATGAAGTTCCTTCCACATAAGAAACCCGGTTTTGTCGGGAACAAAACCGGGTTTCTCTTCAGACAATCTTTAGTATGGTTTCCAGAAAGATTTTTTTGGCATTACTAAAGTTTTAACATTTTCTACGCTGGTCTTATAGACGGCAATGCGCGGATCAGCACAGTCGCCGAATTCATTGCAGTTGATATTGCCGGTGATGCCCTTTAAATTCTTCGTAGCATAGAGGGCGTCCCTTAATGCTTTGCGGCCGATATAGAGGGTGCCGTCCTTTTCTTTCTTGGCAACTTTTTCAATGGCCTTGAAGATCAGGTTGGCCGCGTCATAGGCATGGGCGTGGAAAGGGGCTAAAGTCTTCTCGCCGTATTTTTTGATGTGTTTCTGGATAAAATCCTCATAAACTTTACCAAAAGCCTCAAAATCCGGGCTGGAATGATACATGCCAACGGCGGATTCTCCGGCGGCCTTGTAGAAATCAACAGAGAAAGCGCCATCAGCGGACATCAGTGCTACTTTCTCAAAACCGGAGACTTCTTTGACCTGGCGGGTAATATGACCGGCAGCAGCAACAAAGATAGGGTAATAAATAAATTCCGGTTTGGCCGTAACGATCTTGGTCAGAACCGGTTTCATATCGGTGTCGGTCGGAGCAACTGCTTCCTGAGCCACTATGGTGCCGCCGTTTTTCTTAAAGGTCTCGGCGAATACATTGGCCAATTGCTCGGCGTACACGCTGCCGTCATGGATAGTGGCTGCTCTTTTGACTTTCAGGCTTTTAAGGGCGAAATCGGCCGCTACTGCGCCCTGGACTTTGTCGTTATGGGCGGTGCGCAGATACCCGTCATAGGTACTTCCGCGTTTAGGGTCGGTCAAATAAGGAGCGGTGTTGGAAGGAGAAACAGTAGCAATACCCGCATTCCAAAGAATCGGTGCGCCGGGTTTGGCTTCGCTGGAGCAGTTGGAACCAACAGCAGCCACGATAGTGGGGTCAGAAGCCAGCTTGGTAGCGGCAGCCTGCCCGCCTTCAGCATTACAACCACTGTCCTGGCCATCAAATTTTATTTTGTGGCCCAGCAGGTTATTCTTAATATCATCGATTGCGATTTCGACACCCCTCTTGGTATCAATCCCAAGGGTAGAATCCGAGCCTGCCGTAACAAACCAGTAAGCAATGTGGATTGGTTCACCCGGTTTAATGGTCACTACTCCAAGGGGATCTGTTGGAGGAGCAGCAAAAACGACGGAAGCAGCCACAAACATGAACAACGCGACTAATAAAATCAGTGAACGTTTCATACAAAAATCTCCTTCTGTAAAGTTGTTTGCCTTTAACACCGTGCCTGCCTTTTTGATCGGAAGATCATATCAACCCGATTTTCATTACAATACAGCTACCGTAAAATAACATGATGGATAATAATCAATGCCTTAATCAGGGTCAAGGAAAAAAGCTCATTTATCAGGAGATAGCCATATTTCTATCATAATTTATAGCCATATTCACCTCTGATATATACCAAAGTTGACGGCTTCGTAAAAAGCCGAAATCCCGTCACTCCCGTGAAAACGGGAGTCCAGAACAGACTGAATTTACTGGATTCCCGCTTTCGCGGGAATGACATAAAAGGGTGAAATTCGACTTTTTACGAGTGTATCAAAGTTACTTTAGGCTTTTTAAGTATTATGTTTTCTGTTATGTTATTCAAAAGTCTCGAAGGACCTCGGCAAATAAACCATAAACTACGCCTGCGGCAACCAGGAACTCCGCCTGTGGCGGACCTGCGGCAACCATAGACCAGAGATTTTGAACCTATGAAACAGTTTGATCTTATCAATGCCCCGCTTTATGGCACCAATCTGATTGAGGCCGGGGCAGGGACCGGTAAAACTTATACTATTGAGAGTCTTTTTATAAGGCTGATTATAGAGAAGAATCTTCCCGTGGACCAGATCCTTGTTGTAACTTTCACAAAGGCCGCAACTGAAGAATTAAGAGAAAGAATCAGGAGTAAGCTGGTAAAGGCAAAAGAGGCCTTTATGAAAGGTGAAAGCAACGACAGGCTGATTAACTCCCTTTGTAAGAAATATGTTGACCACGCACTTGCCCTGGATCTGATAAACAAAGCCCTCATTGATTTCAATGAAGCTTCAATATTCACCATTCATGGCTTTTGCGCAAGAATTCTTTCAGAAAACTCCTTTGAAACAGGCAGCTTTTTTGATACCGAACTTGTAACCGATCGAACGGACCTTATACAGGAAGTTGCAGAAGATTTCTGGCGGATTAATTTATATAATGCCGAGCCTGAATTTATAACCTATTCAGAGAAAAAAGTTTCAGGGCCGGGATTTTTTTCAAAACTTCTCTCAAAACAGATATCACCCCGAATAAAAATTATCCCGGAAGTAGAAAAACCGGAATTAAAAATCCTTGGGGATTTCCGCTTTCTGATCGAAAAATTAAGAAATATCTGGTCTGCCTCGAAAGACGAAATTTCAGGATTAATGCGTGATCCGGCCTTAAAGGGAAATATTTACGGGGTGCTTGGGCCGGAAGGGTCAGGCCTTTCAAAAAGAGACATCAAAGTAATTTCCTTTGTTTCCGGAATGGATAGATTTCTTGATGAAAGGTCCACCGGTTTTCCTTTGTTTGATAAATTCGAATATTTTACCGCGGAAAAAATAAAAAAGTCTGTAAAAGCAAAGCAGAAAGCTCCGTTGCATCCATTCTTTATTATCTGCGATGAGCTTGCAGAAAAGAGCAAAGAGCTAACGGCGGAATTTGAAAGATATATTCTTTATCTTAAAAGAGAATTTATAAGATTTGCAGATACGGAACTCGATAAACGCAAAAAAAAGAGAAATATTCAATATTATGAAGATCTTCTGACAAAGGTAAGAGACGCCCTTGTCAACAGCCGTGAAAACCATGATCTTGCAATCCAGGTAAGGCGGAAATACAAAGCCGCGCTTATAGACGAGTTCCAGGATACTGATCCTGTTCAGTATGAAATCTTTTCGAATCTTTTTGATTCTGATGAGAGCGTTCTCTTTATAATAGGAGACCCGAAGCAGGCGATATACAGCTTTCGCGGGGCGGATATATTTTCTTACTTAAATGCGGCTTCAAAGGCCGGTTCAAAAAGCACTCTTACAGAAAACTGGCGTTCTGTGCCCGGTTTGATCGATGCTGTAAATGCGGTTTTTTCAGATTTAAAAAATCCTTATATATTCGATGATATTGCATTTTTTAAAGGCGTTTCAGGATATGCGCAGGAATACAAAGACAAAAATGTTGCCTCGTATGCGCCGCTCACTCTGTGGCATCTTTTTTCTGATGAATACACCGAAAAGAATAAATCCATTACAAAGGATGTTGCAGAGAAGGTAATTTCGGAATCTGTCGCATCGGAAATTTTGCGCCTGCTGAAAAGAGATAATGGTGCAGAAGCAAGTATCAGGGCAGGGGATATAGCGATCCTGGTGAGGACAAATAATCAGGCGCAGACGGTAAAAATGTCCCTTTCAAAGAGAAAAATTCCTTCGGTTATATACAGCATAGATAATGTCTTTGATTCTCATGAGGCCGTGGAACTGGAAAGGTTCCTCGGAGCTGTTTCAGATCCTTCCAGTATTAAAAATGTCCGGTCAGCTCTTGTAACTGACATCTTTGGACTTTCCGGTGAACAGCTCGATATTGCCGGTCAGGACCCGCTTGTATGGGATGAGCAGCAGTCTTTTTTCGCTGAATTCCATTATTTATGGAATAAGGACGGCTTTATAAAGATGTTCCGCTATTTCATGACGCAGAAAAAAGTGAGAGAACGTCTAGTTTTGTTTCATGACGGTGAGAGGCGCATAACGAACCTGCTCCATCTTTCAGAAATTCTTCATAAAGTATCGGTTGAAAAAAAAACCGGCATGACAGGCCTTGTAAGATGGCTGTCCGAACAAAGGGAAGCTTCAAGGGAAAAACTTGAAGAGCATCTTCTTCGTCTTGAAAGTGATGATGAGGCTGTTAAAATAGTCACAATACATAAAAGCAAGGGGCTTGAATTTCCTGTTGTATTTTGTCCTTTCAACTGGGGAAGATCTGAAGTGAGTGATAAAGAAGTCATTTTTCATGACGACAGCGATGAAAGAAATCTGGTCCTTGACCTTGGCCGGAATGAAAAGAGCCTGTCTGCTGCCCGGAAAGAACTTCTGTCGGAAAACATACGGCTGCTGTATGTGGCATTAACAAGGGCAAAAGAGAGATGCTATCTTGTCTGGGGGCGTATTAACTCCGGAGAAACATCGGCAATGGCTTACCTGTTTCATTATGCGCGTAACAATGAATATTCAGGCAATGAAGAGATAGTAGCGGCCGTTAAGGATTATTTTACAGGAAACGACGACATCTGCCTGCTTGATGATTTGAAAAAGCTGGAGAAAAGGGCGGGGGGGGCAATTGATGTCTCTGTTCTTCCTTCCGCAGTTGACGGTAAATATGATTTTTACGAATGGGATAAAAAAGAAGAGTTCTTCTGCAGAAATTTTACAGGAAAAATCGACGATACTTTTAAAATATCAAGCTATTCATCCCTTACAGCAGGAAGTCCTGCAAGTCATGATTTAAGGGACATAGATGCCGGAATCAGAGCTGGAATTGAACCGCATCAACAATCAGGAATGTCCGATATATTTTCATTTCCGAGAGGTGCAAGGGCAGGCATTTTTTTTCATGATCTGTTTGAAAAAATGGATTTTTCTTATTCTGGAGCAGGCACAAGAGAAGAACTTGTTGCCGGCAAATTAAGGGAATATGGTTTCGGAGCAATCTGGAAAAGTCCTGTCTGCGATATGATAAACAAAGTTCTCGATGCTCCTCTTTATGCAAAAGAGATGATCATCGAATTAACAGGGGTTGATAAAGCAAGCAGGGTTAATGAAATGGAGTTTTATTTTCCTTTGAAAATGATTACTCCTGTTACAATCAAAAAGGTTTTTCAAGATTACGGACGAACTATAGTAAGCGGTGATTATCCGGTCTGGTTTGAGAATCTTGTATTTTCACCATCGAAAGGTTTCATGAAAGGCTATATGGACATGGTCTTTACCCATAAAGGCCATTTTTTTCTTGTTGATTGGAAATCAAATTACCTTGGAAATACAGTAAATTATTATGGCAAATCGAATATTAATGAAGCGATGGAGAAGGAATCTTACATACTCCAGTACCATTTATATGTTCTTGCCCTTCATCAATATCTCCGGTTGAAAACTGCCTATTATAATTATGAAGATTATTTTGGCGGCGTATTTTACATATTTATGCGCGGAGTCGATGATTCGAAGACCGGAGGAGCCGGAATATTTTATGATTTGCCGGACATCTCTCTGATAAACGGACTCGGAAAAGCTCTTATTCCAGGGTATAAATTGTGAGGGGTCAGGGGACAGGGGCTAGGGGTCAGGGAACAGGGGCCACGGATCAGGTTAAAAGAAAAAACCTGAAACTATAAACCAGAAACCAGGAACCAGAAACGATTCTTATAAGTCATATATGAAGAATTCATATACAACATACTTATATAATAAAAATATATTAACGTATATAGATATTCATTTCGGAAGATTTATAAACAAACTTGCCAATAATGAAGATACAGACCTTTTCCTTGCTGCTGCCCTTGTGAGCAATGCGGCAGGTAACGGTGATGTCTGCCTCGATCTGGAATCATTTGCTGAAAAAGTGATTCTTGAAGAAGATGAAGGCAAAAAACCGGTTGTATGTCCATCCCTTAAGAGCTGGCTGAAAATACTGGGCGCTGCCGATGCTGTCGGCAAACCCGGCGATTACAGACCTCTGATACTTGATGACAAAAACAGGCTTTATCTTTATAGATTCTGGAATTATGAGAAAGTTCTTTCAGATGCTATTAAAAAGCGTGCAGGAGATGGTATTGAAGATATCGACATTGAGTTTATAAAAAATTCTTTGACAAGGCTTTTCCCTGATAATCCGAATGAAAAATCAAACCTTCAAAAAATTTCTGCTTTTATATCCGCATTTAAAAAATTCTGCGTTATTTCCGGAGGACCCGGGACCGGCAAAACAACAACGATTGCCAAAATTTTAACCCTCCTTATTGAAATTGAGCATGGAAAAAAACTTAAGATATTTTTATCAGCTCCCACAGGAAAAGCTGCCGCAAAGCTGAGTGAAGCTGTCCGGAGCACAAAAAAAAATATTGATTGCAGCGAAAGCATAAAAAACATGTTGCCGGGAGATGCATATACTATTCACAGAATGCTCAGGGTAATCCCGGGCACCTCAGGCTTTTATTATAATGCCGGCAATAAGCTTCCTGCCGATGTTGTTGTAGTTGATGAAGTATCCATGGTTGATCTTGCATTGCTTGCAAAACTTGTTGAAGCTGTGCCGGATAAGGCACGACTTATTCTTGTGGGAGACAAAGACCAGCTTGCCTCCGTTGAGGCTGGATCGGTTCTGGGAGATATATGCAACAGGGGAAACATCCCGGAATATTCGGTGAAATTAAATAATAAACTTATGGACAGAAGTGAACCGGAGGAGGGAGCCGAAGTATCCGGTAAACAGGTTTTAAGTGATTGTCTCGTTGTTTTGCAAAGGAACTACCGTTTTTCAGAAACAAGCGGTATCGGCAGGTTGAGCAGTGCCGTCAATAATGGCGACGCGGATACTGCTTTGAGCATTATGAGAGAAACAACAGATGAAAGGTTTCACTGGGAAGATATAAAAACTTCAAAAGAATTGCATTACTCTCTTGAAAAAAAGATAGTTGAAGGTTATACAGCTTACCATGCTATAGATGATCCGATAGAAGCCCTTAACTCATTCAGCCGGTTTAAAATACTTTGTGCCGTCAATAAGGGGCAATTCGGTGTTGATGCAGTTAATGGTCTTGCCGAATCAGTATTGGCCCGAAAAAGGCTTATTAGTCCTTCGTCTCAATGGTACAGGGGACGACCGGTCCTGATAAAGGGGAATAACTACAGCCTGGGGCTTTTTAACGGTGACATAGGCATAATAATGGCGGAGCAGAATTCTGATGATAATGTATATGCATTTTTTCATGGAGCTTCAGGTAAGGCAAGAAAGTTCAAGCCTGCCATTCTTCCCGAACATGATACTGCCTACGCCATGACAGTCCATAAGAGTCAGGGGTCTGAGTTTGAAGAAGTTGTTCTAGTTTTGCCGGAAAAAGACTATCCTGTTCTGTCAAGAGAGCTGATTTATACCGGTCTTACAAGAACGACAGGAAAGATTACCTTGCTGGGAACAGAAGGTGTGCTGAGAGCGGCAATTTCAAGAAAAACAGAAAGAGCATCCGGTTTGCGGGATGCGCTATGGAAGGATGAATATCTATGAAAAAGACTGTCATAAAAGGAACCGGCCGTTATCTTCCTACCCGCCTTGTCACAAATGACGATTTAGCCAAATGGATGGACACTACCGGTGAGTGGATTCGACAGAGAACAGGCATTGAGCAGCGTTACTGGGTAAACAAAGATGAAAATATTGGCGTATCTGATTTAGGACTTGAAGCGTCCAGAATTGCCATGAAGCGGGCCGGATGGAAACCCGAAGATATTGATCTTAT
>Ga0315268_10007773_pt1 | contig 11251 bp, 9 predicted proteins | sample C1_top_MG_FD_204535 | JGI IMG/M metagenome (GOLD analysis project Ga0315268, IMG submission 204535) | Sediment microbial communities from Yellowstone Lake, YNP, Wyoming, USA - C1_top | ecosystem: Environmental > Aquatic > Freshwater > Lake > Sediment | place: USA: Wyoming | collected 2017-08-01 | reverse complement strand
TGAATAAATCTTCTATAGAAAGAGGGTTATTCTGGTCTTATCTATTTAGGACATATGAAGCAGAAAAAAAGAGGTATATGGGTGGACAGGAAGATGTGATAGGCATACCTGAACCTGGTGTGAGAGGATATCCAGGAGAGGATGCATATAAACATTTACCAGAAGATGGCATCGTAAACCCAGAGACAGAAATGAAAGAAGATGAAGTACTTATCGGAAAGGTATCACCTTTGAGATTCCTTGGAAGTTTGGATCAATTTATCACAGGATTAGAAAACATAAGAGAAACATCGGTAAAATTGAGACATGGTGAAGAAGGGATCGTCGACAGAATTTTCATAACTGAAAGTAATGATGGTAACAAATTGGTAAAAGTTGTTGTGAGGGATTTAAAGAAACCTGAAGTAGGTGATAAGTTTGCGAGTAGACATGGACAAAAAGGTGTTATAGGTCTAATCGTTCCGCAGGAAGATATGCCGTTTACAGAGGATGGAGTAGTCCCTGACATAATATTCAATCCACATGGTATACCATCTAGAATGACTATAGGTCAACTGTTGGAAATGGTAGCTGGAAAGGTTTCAGCAATAGAAGGCAAAAAGATGAGTAGTTCTGCTTTTCACCCGATAGCTGAATCAGAACTAAGAGATACACTTGAAAAAAATGGATTCAGGAATGATGGAAAAGAAACGATGTATGATGGACAAACTGGGAAAAAATATATCGGTCAAATATTCATCGGAAATGCTTTCTATCAAAAATTGGACCATCTTGTTTCTAATAAGATTCATGCCAGATCAAGGGGTCCTGTTACACTCTTAACAAAACAACCTACTGAAGGAAAGTCTAAAAAGGGTGGATTAAGGTTAGGAGAAATGGAAAAAGATTGCCTAATTGCTCAAGGTACCTCTCTACTTCTCAAAGAAAGGTTTGATTCAGATAGAACAAAAGTTCCAATATGTAAAGATTGTGGATTAGTCGCGATAGTTGATAGGATTAAGAATAGAAAATATTGTCCTGTATGTGGTGGGTCTAAAATTGTAGATGTTGAGATGTCTTATGCGTTCAAATTACTGACAGATGAGTTGAAAAGTATGTTAATCTACCCAAAGTTGGTGGTCAAGGAAGATATAAACGCTTTGGATAAGATAGTCTTTGGATTTTTGGATTTTGAGATTATTCGCAAAATGTCAGCAGCTAAGATAAGCAAAACAGAACTATATGATCAAGAAGGTTATCCGACAGAAGGAGGATTGATGGATCCAAGATTAGGTGTTATAGACCCAGGTTTGAGATGTAGGACTTGTGGTGGATCTGTTGGAGAATGTCAAGGACATTTTGGTCACCTTGAATTGACAAGACCTGTTGTTCATGTTCACTATGCGAAGTTGATTTACAACATTTTGAAATCTGTATGTTCTAAGTGCGGTAGAATCTTATTAGATCAGAGCGGTATGGAAAAATTTGCAGCTGGTAAAAAATCCATTAAAAAATTAAAATCTCTCGTGAAAGCTAAATGTCCTTACTGTGGAGAAACTCAAAAAAAACTTAAATTCATGAAACCAACAACCTTCATCGAAGATGGAACAATATTGGAAACGAGTCAAGTGAGAGATAGGTTGCAAAGAATTCCTGAGAGTGATTTAATCTATCTTGGGATAAAAGGGGTTAGACCAGAATCTTTGATAATAACTTTATTGCCGATACCACCAGTGACTGTTAGACCTTCCATAACTCTAGAAACAGGTGAAAGATCTGAGGACGATTTGACACACAAACTTGTGGATATAGTAAGGATAAACAAAAGATTAGCTGAGAACATAGAGTTGGGTGCACCAGATTTCATAATCGAAGACTTATGGGAATTGCTCCAGTACCACGTTGCCACATATATAAACAATGAGTTGTCTGGAGTTCCGCCAGCAAGACACAGATCTGGAAGAGTGTTGAAGACACTCACACAAAGATTGAAGACAAAAGAGGGAAGGTTTAGACATAATTTGATAGGAAAAAGAGTCAATTATTCTGCCAGAACTGTTATAAGTCCTGATCCATTTATCGACATAAATGAAGTTGGCGTTCCTTTATCAATAGCACAAGAATTAACAAAATCTGTGGTTGTCAACGAAAAAAACGTTGAAAAAATGAGAGAGATGATCAAGAGATATCCGGCTTGGCCGACAGTGAACTATGTCATAAAACCAAACGGTAGAAAGAAAAAAGTTAACGAATTGAATAAAGAAGAAATTTCAAAGGAAATAGAAGTTGGCACCATAATTGAAAAACAATTAGAGGATGATGATTGGACAATTTTTAACAGACAACCTTCGTTACACAGGATGAGTATGATGGGTCATAAGGTTAGAGTCATGCCTTACCAGACTTTCAGGTTAAACCTACTGGTCTGTCCACCTTACAACGCAGATTTTGACGGGGATGAGATGAACTTGCACATACCACAAGTTGAAGAGGCACAAACAGAAGTAAAATTGTTAATGGATGTTCCAAATCATATAAGAAGTCCTAGGTTCAGTGGTCCAATAATAGGCTGCAGCAAAGATCACATTACATCATTGTATTTGTTAACTCATGGTAATCGAGAATTTACGAAAAAAGAAGTAGTAGAATTAATGATGTCTTGCAATATCGATATGGAAATTCCAAACAAAAATAAATTCACCGGTAAAGAGATATTCAGCTTTTTCTTACCGAAAGATTTTAGCATAGAATATAAGGCAACATCTTGTATTGGTTGTCAAAAATGTTTAAAGAGAAAATGTCCATACGATGCTTATGTTTTCGTGAATGACGGACAACTCATTAATGGTACTATAGATAAGAAGAGTGTTTCTGCATTCAGCGGGAAGATGTTAGATGAAATAGATAAAAGATATGGTCATGAGTTCACGAAGAAATTCTTATTTAACATCACTAGGTTTGCTCTAAAATTCTTGACAATGTATGGTTTTTCAGTTTCTTTGGCCGATCATGATTTGGATGAAAAAATAAGGAAAAAAATAGATGAAACTATAGAAGATGTGAGAAAAGAAATAGATGAAATAATCAAAGATTTCAAAAAAGGAAAGATAAAAACATTGGTCGGCAGGTCTCCAAGCGAAAGTCTTGAAATCCTCATTAGAAAAAAACTATCAGATGCTTTAAACAGGATAGCCGAGTTTGTTGAAAAGAGTATTCCAGAAAATAACACGGTTATCATGGCTAGAAGTGGTTCAAGAGGAAGCATGGTTAACTTAGTTCAATGTGCCGCTTGCATTGGGCAAGAATTAACAAAAGGAGAGAGAATAAAAATAGGGTTTTACAAGAGAACATTTTCTCACTTTAAGCAAGGAGATATAAGTATAGAATCTAAAGGTTTTGTCAAGAATGGTTATAAACAAGGATTGAACCCGTTTGAGTTTTTCTTTGATGCGATGAATAGTAGAGAAGGATTAATGGATAAATCTCTGAAAACTAGACACAGTGGATACTTAGAAAGAAGACTCATCGGAGCGTTGCAAGATTTGAAGATAGAGTATGATGGAACGGTAAGAGATAGCGGAAAAAGGATAATCCAATTCATACCAGGGGAAGATGGTTTAGACCCATCTAAAATTCAAAAAGGTGGAATCGATGTCAGAAAAATCGCAGATAGAATCTCCAAATGATTTAATCTTACCGCGTAAGATTTTGGATGAGATAGAAAGCATTTGCGAAGAGAGAAAATTCAACTCTAATCAAAGAGAAAAACTTGTGAAAGCAATAAAAAAAGAATACATGAACAGTTCCTTTGAGCCAGGTGAAGCTATCGGAATAATATCTGCACAATCTATTTCAGAACCAGCCACACAGATGACGATGCGTACTTTCCACTTCGCTGGATCTGCAGGTATTCAGGTCACTCTGGGTTTACCAAGGTTAATTGAAATATTTGATGCAAAAAAAGAACCAACCACTTCAATGATGACGATTTACTTAAAGAAAAAATTCAATAACAAAACAGATTGTAAAAGAATTGTAGAGAAAATAACTGAGAAAAAATTGAGAAACTATGTGTATGCCGTTTCTTTGGATTTGGCTAATAGCAGACTTAAAATAAACTTTAAAAAAATGAAAAAAAACGAGTTGGAAAATATAATCACAAGACTAAGAAAAAAAGTTAAGAATTATGATATCATTAGTAGACAAAGTACTATGACTGTAGAGGCAAAAGAAAAGAAACTAACTGTTAAGGATCTTCAAAGAATCAAGAAAAAAATGTTAGACTTACCTGTATCAGAAATACAAGACATAAAGAATGCGATAATCACTAAAGATGGTGATGATTGGGTTATAAAAACTTTAGGATCTAATTTCATAAAACTTCAAGAAATTGAAGAAATAGATTTCATGAGAAGCTATACCAATAATATACATGAATTGATGGAAGTCCTTGGTATAGAGGCTGCAAGAAATGCCTTAATTAAAGAAATTAAAAACACGATGAAACAACAGGGTTTGGACGTAGATGACAGACATATAATGCTAGTTGCAGATATAATGACATTTTCTGGGAATGTACAACCAGTTGGAAGATATGGTGTTGCCGGGATGAAACAGTCCGTACTCACGAGAGCAGGTTTTGAAGAGACGATAAAGCATCTAATTAAAGCTTCTGTGAGACAAGAAGAAGATGTTTTCAATGCTATATTCGACAATGTTATGATAAATCAAGTCGTTCCTGTGGGAACAGGGATGTTTGAATTGATTGCAAAATTTGGTGAAGAATGATGGATTTGGCAGATTTAATCAAAACAAAATCAACTGAAAATAAAATTGTTATAGGTTACGATACTGTGATGAAATTCATAAAAAATGAAAACCCAGAATTGATTGTTCTTGCCAATAATTTCCCGGATGATAAGAAAAAAATAATAGAACACAATGCTAAAATAGCAAAAGTTGATGTAAAAGAATATCCAAATGACAGTATTAATTTAGGTTTGGTATGTGGTAAACCATTTCCAATAGGTGTGCTAGCGATAAAGAGGACTAAGAAATGACGATAACATTCACAACAGAGACGATAAGGTTTTTGACTCTTTTTGAGAACGTAACTAATGTTCCAGTTAGGGATTGTTTCGTTAACAAAGATATGGTCTATTACATAGTTGAAGAAGGTAAAATCGGTTTAGCCATAGGCAAGAATGGATCATCTGTTAAGAATGTAGAGAAAGCCGTTGGAAAAAGAGTAAAAGTTTTTGAGTATTCTTCTGATCCCAAACAATTTGTTAAAAATCTTATACCGCAATGCAAAGAAGTTAACATAATTGACGAAAATAATAAACTTACTGCAGAAGTTAAAGTGAATAAAAATGATAGAGGGTTTGTCATAGGAAGGGGAGGAGAAAAGATAAAAACGTATAAGGAGATATTAAAGAGAGTTCACAACATCTACGATTTACAGGTGAAATAATGGCAAGAGGTATGTTCTCTGCGAGAGGGTTGAAAAAAAAGAGACAAAAGTACAAGTGGAAAGATGTAAATTACATGAGAAGACAGTTGCAATTATCTAAAAAAGATCCTCTAGAAGGTGCACCGAGAGGCAGAGGAATAGTCATCGACAAGAGAGTGGTAGAACAAAAACAACCTCATTCTGGTCTGATAAAAGCTGTACGTGTACAGTTGATAAAAAACAACGTTCAAGTCACTGCTTTTGTTCCTGGGTCTGGCGCTATAGATATGATAAACGAGCATGATGAAGTTATAATCGAGGGAGTAGGTGGTAGTCAAGGTGGTCCAATAGGTAGTCAATGGGGTTTAAAGTATAAAGTTGTTGCGGTTAATGGAATTGCTCTTTCTGAAATTTTGTCTGGGAAAAAACAGAAACCAGTGAGATAGTATGTCTGAAATAAAAATTTTCAACAGATGGAGCTTTAAAGGAATAGAAATTAAAGATTTAGGACTTAAACCTTACATTAATCTGAAACCAATCGTAGTACCAAAGACTGGTGGAAGGTATGGCAAATATCAATTCTATAAATCTAAGATGAACATAGTTGAAAGACTAGTCAACAAAATGATGGTTCCTGGCCATAAATCAAAAAAGCATCTCTTAACTTCTGGATTGTGTACTGGAAAGACACAGACTATAATAAACTTGGTTAAAGAAACTTTTGAAAAACTGGAGAAAAAAACGAATAAAAATCCGCTTGAAGTCTTTGTTAGGGCCCTTGAAAATTCTGCTTTGAGAGAAGAAATAACTTCTTATCAGATGGGTGGTATCATGGTTAGAAAGGCTGTAGTAACTTCACCTCAGAGAAGACTAGATTTAGCTCTTTCAACCATAGTACAATCTGCTTATAGGAAATCATTCGGGAAAAAACTTTCTATGGTAGATGCTCTAGCTGATGAAATCTTCTTTGCCTACCAGAACGATCCTTCCAAATCTGAGGCTATAAAAGAGAAAGAAAGGATTGAAAGAGAAGCTGGTGGAGCCAGATAAAATTTTATTAATTTTTTGAATAGTATATTTTCTAATCCAGAAAACAAATTGATAATTTATGCAAATCAAAGCAGTTCTATTCGATTTAGATCAAACCCTGATAGATTTTATAAAGATGAAAGTAGAAGCATGCCGTTCGGCAATAGAAGCCATGATAAAAGTTGGTTTAAAAATTGACAAGAGGGAAGGATTAAAAAAGTTGATGGAAACTTACTTTAGGCTTGGTATTGAATCAGATTTAGCAATAACTAAATTCCTTGAAGAACAAACAGGCGGCGTCGATGAAAAAATTTTGAAAGCTGGAATAGATGCATATTTGAAGACCAAACCACATTTCCTTAAACCTTATCCATACGTTCTTGAAGTTTTAGAAAGTTTAAAAAATATGAATTTAAGATTAGGAATAGTAACTGATGCACCAAAAGAAAAAGCAATGAAAAGACTCAAAGCTATGGACATAATTCATTTTTTTGATTTTATAATAACATTCGATGAGACAGGAGTTAAAAAACCTAATAAATTACCCTTTTTGTTGGCTATTGATAAACTAAAACTGAGATCAGAAGAAATTTTATTCGTAGGTGACAGTTTAAGGAGAGATATTGAACCAGCTGAAAAATTGGGTATGAAAACCCTCCTAATAAAAAGATATGAAGACCTGAAAAAAATAGAGAAAAAACTCAATAGTTAGATTTTTCATTTAAAAAATCCTTTAAGGGAATTCCATCTTCTATAGATACCTTTTTTTGAGGTGACAGTATTCTAATTTTACCATAACCAAAATCGACAACTAAATAAAAAGGAAGACCTTCAAGTTTTTCTTGCACGTATTCATAAAAATAGAAATCTTTTTTCTTGGTTGACTTCACTTGCAACAGTATACTTTCTCCTTTTTTGATACATATCAAGTCTGCTTCTCCAAGACTCGCTCCTGCACGTATAACTTTCCAACCATAACTTTCAAACATCATCCTAATTTTTCTTTCAACTCTGTAACCCTTTTTCTTTGTTTGTGTCATCAAGAGTAATTTGAAGAAAATAGAATTTATTTTTACTTATCGGTATTAGTGAAATTTATCCCAAATTTTAAATTTTCCACAATACACATACATTTAAATTAATTTCTTTTCAAAATTACACTTATTTTAAGTGGTCTGGATGGCTAAGAAAGATGTTATAGAAAGAATATTGGAAGCGATGAAGGATCCCCTTAGGATTAGGAATATTGCTACATCCTCCCATGTTCACCATGGGAAAACTACTTTAACAGACAACCTAGCCGCATTAGCAGGCATGATGGCAGATAAGACTGTCGGAGATGTAGAATCTGGTATGCTTACTTGGTTCGACGAACAAGAAAGAGAGAGACAATTGACAATATACGGTGCAAATGTATCGATGACTCACGAATACGATGGAAAAGACTATTTGATCAACTTGGTCGACACCCCTGGACACGTAGATTTTGGTGGTGATGTGACTAGAGCGATGCGTGCTGTCGATGGGACGATAGTTCTAATATGTGGTGTAGAAGGAATAATGCCGCAAACAGAAACGGTATTCAGACAAGCGTTGAGAGAAAGAGTGAAGCCAATCCTATTCATCAACAAAGTTGACAGGTTAATAAAAGAGTTGAAATTGACACCTGAAGCCATGCTGAAGAGGTTCGAAGATTTAATTCGTGATGTTAACATTCTCATCCAAAAATATGCGGAAGAAAAATACAAGGACAAATGGCTTGTCAGTGTTTCAGATGGTACAGTAGCTTTTGGTTCCGCATACAAGAAATGGGCCATATCAATCCCTTTCATGCAAAAGACCGGAATCACTTTCAAGGATATAATAGATATGATTAATCAGGGTAAGGATGAAGAACTAGCAAAAAAAGCCCCTTTACACCAAGTCGTACTTGACATGATAATAAAACATCTTCCAAATCCTCTAGAAGCGCAAAAATACAGATTGGATAAAGTTTGGAAAGGTGATGTAAATTCAGATGTAGGAAAGGATATGCTTTCTTGTAATCCTAACGGAAAGTTGGCTATGATTGTAACAAAAATGGTTCCTGATCCACATGTTGGTTTTGTAGCAACTGGCAGATTATTCTCTGGAAAAATTTTCAAGGGTAAGGATGTTCAATTGATAGGTCAACATAAGGTTGAAAAAATACAGCAAGTCGCTGTCTACAAGGGAATAACAAGAATTCCAGTAGAAGAAATTTCAGCAGGTAACATAGCAGCCATCGTCGGCATACAAGATGCTTTTACAGGAGAAACGGTCTGTGATGCTGATAAAATTATCGAGCCTTTTGAAGAAATAAAACACATATTTGAACCAGTCGTTACAAAAGCAATAGAGCCGAAGAACCCAATGGATCTTCCTAAATTAATAAGTTCACTAAAAAAAATAGGTAGGGAAGATACAACACTCCAGGTCAAGATAAATGAAGAAACGGGGGAATATCTTGTCTCTGGTTTGGGTGAGTTACATTTAGATGCGAAAGTAGAGAGAAAACTTAAAGAAATGGGTATAGAGATTGAAGTTTCTCCACCAATCGTGGTATACAGAGAAACTATAGAAAAGAAGTCGAATGTCATAGAGGGAAAATCACCAAACAAACACAACAAATTCTATTTCTACATTGAGCCGCTGTCTGAAAATATAATAGAAGCTATGAAACTCGGTGACATACCTTCCAATCTCGAGATAAAAAAGAAAAACCTTGAGTTGCAGAAAAAACTCACTGATTTAGGTATAGATTATGAAGATGTAAAAAACTTAATTTTAATTCATGGAAAAAATATGCTCGTCGACAGAACCAAAGGAATACAATACTTGAATGAAGTCATGGAAATGATAAAAGAAGGTTTCATCAATATAACAGAAGAAGGACCGATGGCGCGAGAACCATGCATAGGTTTGAAAGTTGTATTGACAGATGCTGAATTGCATGAAGATCCAGTACATAGAGGACCAGGTCAAGTTCTACCAGCTGTTAGGCATGCAATCAAGGGTGCAATGATGGATGCTGGAATCAACCTAATGGAGCCAAGACAAATAATAAGAGTCGATATGCCTACAGAATTGATGGGTGGTGCATTGAGGGAAGTTCAAAACAGACGAGGTAAGATTCTAGATATGACAGAAGAGAGAGGAGCATCAATCATTCAAGCAAAAGTACCAGTTTCTGAGATGTTCGGTTTTGATTCCGCCTTGAAATCAGCGACAGGAGGGAAAGGTTTTTATAGTTTAATGGACGTTATATTTGAGAAGTTGCCCAAAGAATTTCAGGATCAAACGGTCCTGAAGATAAGAAAGAGAAAGGGCTTGAGTGAAGAGATTCCAAAGTTGGAAGAATAAACATATATTTAAAAACATTATTAAATAATTAAATAGTGTTTGAGGAGGTGTAGGAATGGCAGAACTACCAAAAATTAATATCATGACAGCAGGTCATGTAGATCATGGTAAATCTACTTTAATCGGAAGACTACTCTATGATTCTGGTGCTGTAAGAGAAGATCAGATGAGAAAATTAAAGGAAACTGCTAAAGAATTGAAGAGGGAAACTTTCGAGTTTGCTTTTGTTATGGATAGATTGAAGGAAGAAAGAGAGAGGGGTGTAACCATAGATATAATGCATACTCCTTTCAGTACGAGCAAGTTTTTCTATACGATAATCGATTGTCCAGGTCACCGAGACTTTGTTAAGAACATGATTACTGGAACTTCGCAGGCTGACGCCGCAATCTTTGTGGTTTCCAGTAAACCTGGAGAAGGTATTCAAGAACAAACAAAAGAACATGCTTGGTTATTAAAAGTCATGGGTGTTAGTCAATTAGTCGTTGCTATAAACAAGATGGACACTGCAAGCTATGATCAAAAAAGATTCAATGAATTAGTAACTGACGTTAAGAAATTATTGACAATGATTGGATACAAAACTGATGAAATACCATTCGTCCCTGTTTCCGCTTTGCAAGGTGACAATGTGTTCAAGAAATCAGATAAAATGCCATGGTATAAAGGACCGACACTAGTTGAAGCGATGGATGCTACAATCAAACAACCTGAATTACCAGTCAATAAACCGTTAAGAATACCGATTCAAGATGTATATGCGATAACTGGAGTAGGAACTGTACCAGTCGGTAGAGTCGAGACAGGAATTCTTAAAAGTGGAGATACGCTTATCTTTGAACCTTCAGGTGCAAAGGGTGAAGTTAAGACTATAGAAATGTTCCACAAGCAACAGTCAGAGGCAAAGCCTGGAGATAACATTGGTTTCAATGTTCGTGGTATCGGTAAGGGTGATGCCAAGAGAGGAGACGTTGCAGGTCATCCAAACAGTCCACCCACAGTTGCTAAAGAATTCACGGCACAGATAATCGTTCTACAACATCCTACTGTTATCACAGCAGGATACACACCAGTATTCCACCTAGGAACTGCTTCTAACGCATGTAAGATAGAAGAAATAATAGCAAAGATTGACCCTAAGACAGGTCAAACGTTAAAAGAAAAACCTGATTTCATAAAGACTGGAGATGCTGCAAGGATAAAAGTTGTTCCTTCTAAACCGATGGTTGTAGAGAAACAATCTGACATACCTCAATTAGCCAGGTTTGCGATAAGAGATATGGGTATGACTGTAGCTGCTGGAATAGTCTTGGACATTGTTAAAGCTAAGTAAACCCTCTTTTTTTATTTTGAAAATATTCTAACTAATATTGAAAATATTCTAACTAATATTTCATCATCTTTCTCTTC
>Ga0315268_10007771_pt1 | contig 11252 bp, 7 predicted proteins | sample C1_top_MG_FD_204535 | JGI IMG/M metagenome (GOLD analysis project Ga0315268, IMG submission 204535) | Sediment microbial communities from Yellowstone Lake, YNP, Wyoming, USA - C1_top | ecosystem: Environmental > Aquatic > Freshwater > Lake > Sediment | place: USA: Wyoming | collected 2017-08-01 | reverse complement strand
CGCGCGCGCGGTTCACGCGCACCCCACGCTCTCCGAAGTGATGATGGAAGCGGCTGAGGCGGCGGCAGGGCAGGCGATTCACATATAACGGCAGCAGACCGCAGACGACAAAAAAACCTCCCGCAGGGGCGAACCTTGCGGGAGGTTGTGTTTTGTCACTTGCGCTCGCTGCGCGTGCCGCGCGGCTCTTGCTGCTTGCGCTTGTCGCGCTTTCACCCGCGCAGATTCGACGGCGCGCAGGTCGCGCAACCATCAGCATGTTCATTTTGCCCTCCTGACACAATTATGGCGCGTTCCGTTCAAGGCCATCTGACAACTTGCGAAGGACGCAGGGCGAGCGTCGAAGGGGCGATTCGACATTGTGGCGGAGGAGGCGGGCGCGCCAAGCGCAAGCTGGCGTTGAGTCACATGCAATATCATCTCTTTGGCTGCCTGCGCTTCCGAGTTAGCTTAGTTTCTGGTGCAAAACGTCACTGTTGGCAAGCACTTTAAAAACTTGACAATCGATAGGCCTCTCTGGTAGAAGTTTAGTTGCCTAGACCAAACGACTACCGAGGAGGCCCTCTCTATGTTACGCGATCGGCACGAAGTTGACAAGCTCTTTGAGGTCGTGATCCGGTTGGTGCCGCCCATGAATGCTGAACTGACCAAAATCGATCAATACTTGGATGACGAGGTCTTGTTCCACTTGGTGCGCACAGACTTGGCGAAACGATTTCGGTTGAGTTTGAAGACGGGCCGGAACTCGACGCCGGTCGAGGTAATTCTGCGGATGCTCGTCATCAAGCGGTTGTATGACCTGAGCTACGCCGAGACCGAGCGCCAGGTTCAGGACAGCTTGGTGCTGCGTCAGTTTTGTCGGGTGTATCTCAACCCGGTGCCGGATGACACGACCTTGATCCGGGCGGCCCACCTCATTCACCCCAAGACGCTGGAGAAGTTCAACGAGCGGATTACTCAGTTGGCGATTCAGGCCAAGGTGACCAAGGGGCGTAAGCTGCGCACGGATGGTACCGTCGTGGAGACCCACATTCACGCGCCCAGTGATAATCGCCAACTGGCCGATGGGGTGCGGGTGCTGGCGCGGACCCTCGAGCGAGCGCACCAAGTGGTGGGACGGACTGGCCAGGCCCTGGCCAAGACGTTTCAGAATGCCACGGAGGCCGCCCAACGAACCTCGCGTCAGATCGGTGAAACCTTGCGCAAGCGAACAGACCAGGCCACAGAGGTGAGGCAGCAGGCCTACCAGGAATTGGTCGAGATGACACACCAGACCGTGGCGCATGCCCAACAGGTTCTCCAACATCTGACGCAGCGAGCCGACTTCACCGCTCAACGCCTGGCCGAAACCTTGCAGACCTTCATCCCGCGTGTGGAGCAGGTGATCGACCAGACCCAGCGGCGCATCTTTCAAGGCGAACAGGTTCCCGCCGACGAGAAGGTGGTGAGCATCTTTGAACCCCACACCGATATCATCAAGCGTGGCAAAGAAAATCAGCCGGTCGAGTATGGGCACAAAGTCTGGCTCAATGAAGTGGACGGTGGGATCGTCAGCCACTACCGAGTCTTGGAGGGCAATCCCAGTGATAGCCAACAATGGCAGCCCAGTTTGAAGTCGCATCGTCGCACCTTTGGCCGACCGCCTCGCCAAGCCAGCGGAGATCGTGGGGTTCATTCGGAACCCAATGAACAAGCGGCCAAGACGATGGGGATCAAGCGCGTGATCTTGCCTCAACCCGGGCATCGGTCCAGGAAACGTCTGCGACACGAACATGCTCAATGGTTTGTTCAAGGCCGTCATTGGCATGCGGGTGTGGAAGGTCGCATCAGTGTACTCAAGCGTGCCCATGGCTTGAGCCGTTGCCTGGATCACGGCTGGACGGGCTTCAAGCGCTGGGTCGGCTGGGGTATCATTGCCGGGAACCTCGCCGTCATGGGCCGAACGTAACGGGAGATATTCGATTGTCAAGGTTCACAGCCAGCCGTAAGAGTGATGCCAAACGGCTGAACCAGTCGGTGCAAAACTACCGAATCATCTTCAGTGCGGCCCTGTTTTCGGGGTTTCGCACCAGAAACTAGCTTAACGACAATCCGCCACTCAGGACCAGGATCAGGTAGATATTTCTTGATTTGTTTACTATCACTATCATTGAGTCCGTCTAGAACGGCCCACCCTTTTGGTGTCAGCACATCTAGTTTACTTTCTCGCTCTCGTATTCGGAGAATTGGACTTGCAAGTTGCTGGCTTGATTTCGAGAGAGAACCAAAGATAAGTTCCCACAGATCTCTCAGAAACGATGGATCGCGATCTGCAAGTCCACTCCACAAATCTCGGGCTTCTCTGCACAGACACAGAATAATCCATGCAGCAGCTCGGCTCTTGTTCTTCAGCAATTCATTCTTGCAGGGTAAAGGATCCAGCAAGTCCTTGTATGAAACTTGACACCACTGCCACCCCTTTTCGTCAATCATACGGACAACCAAGTGCTTTGGGTTCCAAAGATTCATTGATCTATCTTCCAAGGCCAAACGGCGATACTCAACTTGAAGGCCACACACATTTTGCCAGTTGGGCGAAAAACGAGTAATCACGCCAATCATACTTCCAGTAGACTTGTGTGTTGGTTGTCGCGTCCACAAGCCTTGAACAGTTCCGAAAAGGCCCTGCACTATTCGATCGGGCGGAATTGCTGGTGAATCCCAGCCAAGTCTTTGGATATTGTCTGGTTTTCTTAGAGGACGTATTACATACCGTGATTGCTAATTTTCCAACGCCTGAGTATGCCACAGTGCGATCAACGACGCATGCACCTTGATGTCGAAGCCCTCGTTGGTGCGAGCGCGCAAATGCTGCAAGCCGAGGCTCTCCAGTTGGCTGTTGACGGTCTCGATACGCTTGCGATGGAGCCGCAGATCATATTCGTCGGCCCACTCGTGGGGTTGCATGTTCTTCTTACGAATCGGGATGAGGCGTAGCCCGTCGAGGGCGAGAAAAGCTTCCGCCATAGCATCATTGTAGCCCTTGTCGCCATAGAGGGACGCGCCGTCCGGCAGGTCAACGGTGATTTCATAGATGGGCGTCAGGTCATGGAAGGCACCGGGCACGAGTCCAAAGGCGACGGGTTGACCCGCTGGGGTGCAGATCAAGTGGAGTCGCCAGCCGAAGAACTTTTCTTTCTTGGCAGCGCAGTAGCCGCAGTACTCGCGTCCGCGCACCTTACGACAGCGGCGAGCACGAGCGCGCCGACAAACCGGCACGGGCAAGCTGTCGATGATAAAGGCTTCACCACTCGTGGCGAGTTCCATCAAGGTGTGTAGGCAGAAGTCGAGGAAATCCACCTGATGGTGCAACTGACGGTTGAAACGAGAGATGCTCAGGCAGCGTGACGCAGGGATGTACTGCCTCTGACGCAAGATGACCAAAGCACGCTCCAGGTTGTTGTTGAAATATCGCGCGGCCACCACTGCCACCAGCATAACCTCAGCGGGGACCATCTTGGGGTGATATTTCGGCTTATCCAAGAAAGTCTGACAGAGTTGGTCGAATACGACATAGACGGTTACAATGAACGTGTCGTCCATGGCGGTTTCCTCCAGGCAGTAGATTGGTGCTCAACCTCATATTGCCTGAGAAACCGCCGGACGACAAATTAGCAATCACGGTATGACTAAAGTCCACTTGCTAAAGTGTGCCAGGGTGAGTATAATCACGACAACGTATCAGATTAGGTCCTCCTGCGCCTAAAATCATCAGGTTTGCCTCAAAAGGAACACCTAATGGCTTAAGGCCGGTGATCTAGGATTGAAGTTCATAACCCGGAGGTCGTTGGTTCGAATCCAATCGCCGCAACTGAGACGCAATCATAGACCGCCGGGCTACCCAACATGGGATGGCCCGGCGATCTCATGCCACAATCGAACTGCAAACGCTGCAATGAAGCGGTGTGTCTGTGCCTCGTGCTTGTGTCACTTCATCGGAAATACGCTGTTGCGGGATGCCCGGTCGTCGCTAGCGACTCTACCTGTGCCGATCGCTGTACGCAGTTGATGGCGCACCTATGATGAAATCAGTGTTTCTGACTTGGCTCAGAAGTTATCTATGCCGTCCGTCTGCTGTGCAAATTTACTATATTGCGGATCGCGCCGATACAATTCGGCAATCAGTCGCTCCGCTTCCTCTGGTGTGTAGGGCACTGGCTTGGGGTCGCTATGTCGCCCGCGTTCCTCCGCCAGCAAGCGCGGCGCGTCCGGCGAATGGAGTGCGGCTTGTTCGGAGCCGTCACCCAGTGACTGGAAGCGGGGATAGGAACCGACGCCGTCGCCGCACGGCAAAGGCGTGACGTGTCATCGTGTGGAATTGCCAACGCTGGAATCGTTAGCCGGTGAGAAGGGGCTTTTACCCACGGGGTAGCGTGTAAACTATCCGTCCAGGTTATGTGACACTCGATGGGGGGTTCATCACGATTGCCAGTTGGTCACCCCAACAAACCGGGAAGGACGCTCGTGACGACCAGGATCGCCGTGAGCAAAATCAGCACGACGACCATCGCCCAGGCAATCACGTTGAACACGCGCCCATTGACGAGCCTGCCCATCAATCGCCTGTCGTTGATGAGCCTGAGCATCACGACGAGGATCACGGGCAAGAGCACGCCGTTGAGCGTCTGACTGGCGAGCATCGCCTGCACGAGCGACTTGATGGGCAGCAAAATAATGGCTGCGCCCAGGACGATCAGCATCGTATAAACGCCGAAGAAAATCGGCGCTTCCTTCAGATTGCGCCCCACTCCGGCCTCCCATCCGAATGCCTCGCACACCACGTAGGCAGTCGAAAGCGGCAGGATGGCCGCCGAAAACACCGAAGCGTTCAGTAGGCCAAAGGCAAACAAAGTGGCAGCATAAGTTCCCGCCAGCGGGCGGAGCGCCAACGCCGCATCTTGGGCCGTCTCGATGCGCACGCCGTTGGCAAACAGGGTTGCCGCGCAGGCAATCGTGATGAACGCGGCTACGAACACAGCAAAGAGCGAGCCGACGATCACGTCCAGTCGCTCGTAAGCATAATGGGCAACCTTGAGTCCCTTGTCCACAATCGCCGACTGCTGATAGAACTGCATCCACGGCGCGATCGTCGTGCCGATGACGGTGACAAAGATAGTCACATAGCCTGCCTCGAAGCGAAAGCTCGGCGTGCGGGCTGCCTCAAGCACCACTGGCCACGGCGGGTTCGCCATGATCCCCGAAGCCACATAGCAAAAATAGAGCGCACTGGCAACCAAAAAGATGCGTTCGACCACTTTATAACTGCCCTTGACGATAAGCAGCCAAACGCCTGCGGCGGTCAGCGGCACCCACACATACTTGCTCACACTGGGCACCAGGATCTCCATGCTGGCCGCCACACCCGCGAACTCGCTCACCGTGTTGGCAAGATTGGCGATCAGAACGATGCCGATGATAACGGCTGTGGCGCGAACGCCCATGCTTTCACGAATCAGGTCGGCCAGGCCCTTGCCCGTCACCACGCCAAGCCGCGCGCTCATTTCCTGGATGATGATGAGCGCAAGTGCCACAAGCACCAGCATCCACAGCAGACTGTAGCCGTAATGCGCCCCAGCGACGGAATAAGTGGTGATGCCGCCCGCGTCGTTATCCACGTTGGCGGTGATGATGCCAGGGCCGACTACGGCCAGCACCAATAACAATCGCATTCGAATGGGCTTGAGGCGTTGCCAGAGGGTCATGGTGTTCTTTGCAAGTCATCGAAATCTACCACGGACGGCTGACCACCGACCGCCGATGGTCAACGACGGTGCGCGGTCGGTCGTCCGCGGTCGTCAGCGGTACATGCGAGGCAGTTTCTTTTTCCAGGCCGTCGGGATAATCTTGTCCAGCGCATCGTCGGCGGTGACAATGCCGTGGAGGCGGAACTCGTCATCCACCACGGGCAATGCGACCAGGTTGTATTTGGAGACGGCCTGAGCGACGTCATCCTGACTGGCCAGCAGGTTGACCGAGACGACGCGCGCGCGCATAAACTCGGTGACCACGGTGTCGGGCTTGGCCAACAGGAGGTCCTTGAGCGACACCACGCCCAGCAGGTGATCGTGCTTGTCGGTGACGTAAATGTAAAAGAGGTCTTCGGCTTCCGACGCCTTTTGACGCAAAGCGGCGATGGCCTCGGACGCCGTCATATCGGGACTGATGGTAAAGAACTCGGTGGTCATGATGCCGCCGGCAGAATTGTCGGGATAGGTGAGCAGCTTTTTGACATCCTCGGCTTCCTCATCCTCCATCAATTCGAGGAGTTCCTGGCTGCGGTCTTGCGGCAGTTCGGCCAGCAGGTCAGCCGCCTCGTCGGGCGCCATCTCTTCCAAAACGTCGGCCACCTTCTCGTTGGACATCGTCTCGACCAGGCTGGCCTGAAAGTCCGGCTCGACCTCTTCCAGCGTATCGGCCACCGTCTTGACATCGAGCGAATCGAGGAGCTTGCCGCTTTCAATACGAGTGAGGTCGCTGATGATTTCGGCAATGTCCGCCGGGTGAAGCTCGGCCATTTTCTTGCCCGGCACTTTGAGGCGCATCGGCTGGTCGCTTGCCAGCAATTCGACCTCGTCCCACGAGATGATGTTGGGCGGCAGGCGCCGCTTGAAGCGTGTTGCGATGGACTGCGCCGGCTTGGCCAGCCCTAGACGTCGTAGCAGGCCCATCCCGCCTACATCCACGTTGGCAACGTAAAAGTGACCGTTGACGCGGGCCAACTCTAAATCGTTGACGCGCACCACGCGCACCCCGTCCGTGTCAATAATCTGTTTGTCGAGCACATCGCGCGCAAGAAAGAGATCATGCTCGGCAGGCTGATAGGAAATAATATCCTTGACGCGCTTGGCCAACGGAATCGCGGGGGCAATCAATACGACGACATCTGAAAACGGGATCATCAAAAGGCCGCCGCTCCGCTTGACGACCAACGCCACAATCTCGGGGTGCGGCATTTCGCCGCGAACAGCGGCAATGAGGTCTTCGAGGTGACCGACGTATTCACCTTCGACATCCGCGACGGGCTTGCCCATCAAGTCGCTCATATAGGCCATAGCACACCCCCTGGCGCAGACGCCCCGGAGGGCGGGGCGCGGACCGCAAGATTGAGGAAACGCAGCCGGCCAGTTTGTTGACTGTCTTTCAACAGCGCCGCGCAATCTTAGCACCGTTGCGCGAGCGTGTCAAACCCAGCCCTTCACGCGGCGCTCTATGACGCGGCAACAGGACTCGAGAGCCTCGTCGCCGCCGCCGCCAGTCCCAGGTAAAGCCAAAAGAATGCTACTGAGGGATGAAAGTCGAGGTTGAAGAAGTAGTGGTCAACCAGCCCACCGACCAGCGCACCCAAAATCGCCGCGTGCAGACCCCACCAGATCGGCTCGAGCGCTCCTGCCGTGCGGAGGCTGCGATAGACCTTCCCAGCGGCGATATACAGCGCGGCGACAATGGCGGTGTACGCCGCTAACCCCAGCAGTCCCATTTCTTCGGCAATGAGCAGGTACATGTTCGAGACGCCGATGTACGTGTCAATATCCGGCGAGCCGGAAAAGCCCACGCCCAAGATGGGGTAACGCTGAATCAAAATGAGCGCATCTTTGTATTCGCCCAAGCGCATTTGAGTTGCCAAGTCTTGAGCTTGCAGGCCCTCGATGAAACGGGCCACATAGCCTTGCGTCCAGGGGACGACCAGGATAACGGCAAACACGACGGCGAGAACCAGCAAGAGGCGCGGGTAGCGCAGGAGGCCTAGGGCCAGGACGGCCACCGCTGTCGCCGCGAACGCGCCGCGTGAGAGAGTGAGCAACAGTGCCAGACCCATCAAGCCCAACGCGGGCGCAACAATCCACCGCGATAGCAACCGCTGCCGGCTAAAGAACTGCGGCACGGCCAGCGCGATGGCCATGATGAGGAAAGCGCCGAGCGCGTTGGGATCAACCGCCGTGCCAGTCGCGCGCTGAGGGAGCGAGGGATCGTCGTTGATGTAACGCAGAACCTGCCCGCCTTCCGGGTAATAGCCCACACGTTGCAGGCCCAGCAGAAAGGACTGGCTCGTTGTATCCGGCAAGGCGTACAGCACGATGGCAATGATCGCCGCTGCGGCTCCTCCCAGGATGAGGAGCCGCGTCAATCGCTTCAGGCGTTCCTCGTCGCGCACGGTGTTGACGATGAGGAAATACATCAAAATGCTCAGCAGGATTTCGGCAAAGCGGCGCGCGGTCGTCAGATCGAGCGGCGCATGCGAAAGCCCAAAGACGAACGCGCCGATGGCAAACACGAAAAACGCCAGCACCCACACGCCTAGCGGGCCGCCGATGAAATCCTGTTGCTTGCGCGTGACAAACTGCACGGCCCACACGCCGAACAGCAACAGCGTCGCCAGGTCAAGAAAAGTGGGCTTGGGGCTGAACGGCACTGGCACTGCGCCAAATGGCAGCAACGCGATAACGGCAACGAGCGCGGCGTAGCCAATCTCGATATTGCCCAGCGCCCACAGCGCGCCCGCCAGCGCCAGGACCAGCGCGGCGATAATGACCGCGCCCACCACCGTCACGAGCCAGCCGCCCGCCAGCCCCACGACGGCTGCCAGCAGCAACAGCACGACCAGCGACCACCAGCGGTAGCGCGAGTCGAGGACAAATCTTGCCCAATCAGTTTGAGTGATTCTCATTCTATATCCCGATCAAGAGAAATTCTTCTGACTCGGAGTTAGTGGACAACACGTACTTGTACTGGCCGAAATGCTCAATGCGCAGGTTGCGCTTGTATCGCCTGAGCAAAGAGACCAAGTCCGATTCAGAGGGGATGCCATCGCTTCGATACGAGACAACCATGATGCTGTTTCGGTAACGATTGAACAACCGGTCAAACGCGGCGTGAATCCGGTTCTTGTCCGTCCATTCGCTCGGTCGCGGCTTCAAGCGGCGATGTTTGGAGCTGCATTCACTCGCCGGAATACACCGTTTCAGACGCGAGGGGAGATTCTACACTCGACTCGGTTGTGGTGCAAATCGTGTCGCTGCCCGACCACAGAATCAGTCCTTGCTTGAAGGGATCGCCCAGGTCGGCATGTTTGGGCAAGACGCGCACGGTGCAGCCATGCCGACCGCTGGTCTGAAAGTGAATCTCGCCCACGAATTCGAGCTGCGCGCCTCGCGTTTGGCCCGTCGGAAGCATGGGCGATGTTTTAGGCCATAGGATGTCGCCGTCGGCGTCCAGTTGGCCGTGATACAACTCCACCTCGACGTCGGCCGGCGTTAACTGGCCGAGTTCGAGCCAGGCATGCACGGCCAGCGCATCGCTCACCTTGAGCTCTGGCAGCGCATTCATCTTGATCTCGACGATCTTGAGACTTGACCAGTTCGCTTGCACACGCGCTCTCCACTCTGCCAGCGCCATGGCGCGCCCCAGGTAATTGTCGCTCAGAATATTGTAGCGCGTCAGCGATGGCATATAAAACTCTTCGGCATACTGGCGCACCGTCCGGTTCGAATTGAAAAACGGGCAGAGCGCGCGCATGGCAGTCTTGATGCGAGCAATCCAGGCATGAGGCAGGCCGTCGGCGCTGCGCGCGTAAAAGAGCGGCGCAATCTCTTTTTCGAGCAAGTCGTACAACGCATTCGATTCGACGTCATCCTGCTCGGCTTCGTTCTTATACTCTTCGCCGGAACCGACCGCCCAACCCACGTCGGCGCTATACGCTTCCGCCCACCAGCCGTCGAGCACGCTCACGTTGAGGGCGCCGTTGAGCGCCGCTTTCATGCCGCTCGTGCCGCTGGCTTCGAGCGGACGGCGCGGTGTGTTGAGCCACACGTCCACGCCTTGCACCAGGTAACGCGCGACGATCATATCATAGTCTTCGATAAAAACCATCCGGCGTCGAATCTCGGGTCGGCGCTCAAAATGAATGAGCTGGCGGATGAGGTCCTTGCCGGGGTTATCGCGTGGATGAGCTTTGCCCGCAAAGATAATTTGCACTGGGCGATCCTGGTCGCTCAGGATACGGACGAGGCGCTCGGCGTCGCGCAGCAGCAGCGTCGCGCGTTTGTACGTGGCAAAGCGGCGGGCGAAGCCGATCGTGATCGCTTCCGGGTTGAGCACCTCTTCAGCCAGCGCCACTTCGGAAGGCAACGCGCCGCGCGATTCGAGTTGTGCGTGCAGCCGGGCGCGCGCAAAAGCCACGAGCCGCTCGCGCCGCCGCTCGTGAGTGCGCCACAGTTCCGCATCCGGGATCTGATGGACGCGACTCCACAGGGCCGGGTCGCCCGGATCATCACGCCAGCGCGGGCCGAGGTAGCGGTCGAACAAGCCGGCCATGTCGCGGCTCACCCAAGAGGGCGCGTGAACGCCGTTCGTGACGTGAGTGATGGGCGTATCTTGCACGGGCACGCCGGGCCAGATATTTTGCCACATCTTGCGGGAGACTGTGCCATGCAACCGGCTGACGCCGTTGCTGTTGGCTGCCATGCGCAGCGCCAGCACCGTCATGCAAAAGTCCTCGCCCTCGTCGTTGGGATTTTGCCGGCCCAGCCCAAGGAATTCTTTGCGCCCAAGCCCCAGGCTGCGATAATAAGCGCTGAAATACTTGTCCATCAAATCCGGCGCAAAGTAGTCGTTGCCGGCGGCGACGGGAGTGTGAGTGGTGAATACGAGGCCCGAGCTGGCCGCTTCGCGCGCATGGGCAAACGTGATCCTGTAGTCTTGCATCAACTGGCGGCAGCGTTCGAGCGAAAGAAACGCTGCGTGTCCTTCGTTCATATGACACACGACCGGGTTCAATCCGACGGCGCGGAGCGCCCGATAGCCGCCGACGCCCAGCATGATCTCTTGTTGAATGCGCATCTCGAGGTCGCCGCCATAGAGTTGATCGGTGATGTCCTGATCGGCTTTCGAATTGAGCGGGATGTTGCTATCCAACAGGAACACCGGCACTCGCCCCACGTTGACGCGCCACACCTGGGCGTGCACTTGCGTCCAGGGATATTCGACCGAGATCGTGAGCGGCGCCCCATCTGCCTGCCGTTCGAGCTGGATGGGCAGCGTGTAAAAGTCGTTGTCGGGGTAACGTTCTTGCTGCCAGCCATCGGCGTTCAGGTATTGGCGAAAGTATCCCTGTTGATACAGCAGGCTCACGCCGGCCATGGGCAATCCCAGGTCGCTGGCCGATTTGAGGCAGTCGCCGGAAAGGACGCCCAGCCCGCCGGAATAGTTGGGCAGAC
>Ga0315268_10007770_pt1 | contig 11252 bp, 8 predicted proteins | sample C1_top_MG_FD_204535 | JGI IMG/M metagenome (GOLD analysis project Ga0315268, IMG submission 204535) | Sediment microbial communities from Yellowstone Lake, YNP, Wyoming, USA - C1_top | ecosystem: Environmental > Aquatic > Freshwater > Lake > Sediment | place: USA: Wyoming | collected 2017-08-01 | reverse complement strand
CAGCCACTGTGTGAAGCTCCCCAGCCACGTGGCGCAGCGGCAGGCTGCGTCAGCGAAGGAGAAACTTCGGAATGGAGGAGTGGGCGATGTGAACATAGCCCTTGAGACTTATCCTGCGGGACAGGACTCTCACTTCGCTCCAGGCAGTGGGATAACACTCCTCATGAGATCGCCGAATGGTTCTGTCATTGGTGCGGATAATATTGGAGAGAGAGGAAAACCCGCGGAACGAGTGGGCGAAGAAGCTGCAGCAAAACTCCTTGAGGAGGTCCGTTCGAACGCTCCCGTAGATCGCCACATGGGTGACATCCTGATCCCTTACATGGCAGTTGCAGAGGGGCGGTCGGAAATTCAAGTTTCCGAGATCACAATGCACACGCTAACGAACATCAAAGTCGCAGAGTTGATCTTGGGGGTGAGATTCGATCTCAAAGGGGACTTGAAGAAACCGGGGAAAATAGCCGTAGATGGAATCGGGTTGAGAACCTAAAATCGCAGGGCATCATCTGTACGGCGACTTCAACTGACCCTGGAGGTGGACGGGCAACGCTACCGTCGTGCTCAGTGGACGCGCAGAGAGAGATAGTGCTTCTCATAGCAGTCGACTCACTGTTCGGTTTTGCCATCGGGTTCAGTTCTCCATCAGTTGCCCCGCTTGTCTTCGCGCTGGGAGTCAGTGTTTCGTTCGTCGGACAAGCCCAGACCCTCGGCGGGGTAGGCTCAACCTTCCTTCGCTTGCCAGTGGGGGTCCTGATGGACAGAGTCGGCCGAAAACCCTTCATTCTGCTCGGTGGGCTGCTCACGTTGACAGGTTTTCTCTCCTATTCCTCGGCCACCTTCTGGGTGCTGCTGGGTGCCGGCATCATATTCGTGACTCTTGATTTTGCGATTCGAGGAATGGCGCAGTCCGCTGCTCTAGGCGACGCAGCCAAGAGCGGACTCGGAAGGGTCTTCAGTCTCGATCTGGGCGCAACTGAATCCGCAGCAGCAATCGCGCCACTGCTCGGAGGATATCTCGCCACATCAATGGGCTTGCCGTCTAGCATGATCTTCGGCACCTCTGCTGGACTGGTTGCTGTCGCCTTGATCGTCGTGCTTCTCTTCTACAAACCCGAACCATTCCTACAAGCGAAAGAAAAGTCGGAAAGATCGAGATGGTTCTTCATCCGTCCGGACAAGAGACTCGTTCCGCTTCTGGTCATCGTCGCACTTGACGCGACCGCTTGGAGGCTTTCGTTTCCTTTCTGGACGCTTTACATCTACAATCAGATGAAAGCCACTCAGGAACAGCTCGGAATCGCAATCGCGATTGCAGCGGGCATCCCCGCGCTGACTGGCCTGACGTTAGGATCCAAGCTCGATAAAGTTGGGAGGAGACCATTTCTAATGGCGAGCGAATGGGCTGCTGCGGGGGCTTTCCTGCCTCTGATTTTCGGGTGGAGGCCTGAGTTCGCGTACATATCCGCGGTCTTCTGGGGTCTAGTTTACAGTCTCTGGATGCCGGCAATCAACGCTTACATCGTCGAACACTTTGGGAGTGAGAAGTTCGGGCAGACTTCTGGAACCATGGCGCTCGTATCCGGCACAGTCTCCGCGGCCTCACCAACCATCGGGGGCTGGATGTGGGACAACATATCCCCCTCCGCGCCATTCATCGTCACCCTCATCGCCGCGTCCGCGATCGGTTTCATAATCTGGTTCAAACTCGCCGAACCAGACACCAGGTCGGGGAAGTAGTGCGGATGGCGTCGTTCACGAGCACACTATTAAGGCAGCGAGTTCTCTGAATCACTGAGAGTAAGTTTGGTGGCTAGTGCGCAGACGAGTGGGCTTCCAAAGCGGGTTGTCGAGGAGATGTACAGAACCTCGATCAGGTTTTCGGAGTTTCTGGGGACTTTGGAAGTCCTGCTGGACAAGAAGTCCATGCGGAGGACAAGAATCGGCGAACAACAGCTCCGACGCAGACAATACGTCACGGCTAGAGGACCGAAAGAGATTCGCAGGGCCCTCTCAACTTGAGTTATGTTGTGGTTTTTCTCCATACGTACGAATCAGATTAGTCGGCGAACTCTCAGGTTATTAGAAGAACAGCGTTGGAAAGTATCGCATAATATACCAGATAAACGAGGCGAAGAGCCCTATCGTAATGTACGATGTTGACCTGAGAAAGCGCGTATATAACTAGAATCGCGACAAATCTGAACCTAGAAAGGGCCCGGCCCGGATTTCTTGGCTACCTTTGAACTCCGTATGTGCGTGATTTTGATTCGAATCGACGTACAGCCCGCTGTCCCTAAGATCGCTTTTGATCATGGTTTCTTACGCGTATGTCGGCATTTCAACAGGTAGGAAGACAGAAGTAACAGAACTTCGGCAACGTTTCGCGGTGATCTGCTTGCGTGGGCGAGTTCGCGAGTATGGGATCAAGGTTGGCGGGATGGAGACTGGTGAACAGAATTCGATAGCGGACGTGCGTGGGGTTTCGGTTGGGCATGTGACGCTGATTCAAGGTGAAGGCAAGCTCGTGCCTGGGCGCGGACCGGTTAGGACGGGAGTTACCGTGATACTGCCACATGAGGGGAGCTTGTTCAATGAGAAGCTGAGGGCAGGGGTTCACGTTCAGAACGGGGCTGGCGAGCTGACAGGGACTCTGCAGGTGATGGAGTGGGGTGTTCTAGAGACTCCAATAGCGCTCACAAACAGCCTTAACGTCGGCCTCGTTCACGATGCGGTCGTCGAGTACATGCTCCAAAAAGAACCCGACATCGGCATAGAGGCCGATGTCGTCCTACCTGTTGTTGGCGAGTGTGATGATAGCTACCTGAATGACATTCGGGGCCGACATGTGAAGCGTGAGCATGTCCTTGAGGCCGCTGGAACGGCGAGTGAGAAAGTGGTTGAGGGTTCTGTTGGTGGAGGAACCGGAATGTCGGCGATGGGGTTCAAGGCAGGGATCGGCACCGCATCGAGGAAAACTGGGAAGGAATTTGGGCACCATACCGTTGGGGTTCTTGTGAACGCAAATTTCAGCGGAGAACTTCGCGTGAACGGAATCCCGGTTGGTCGGCGTTTGCAGACGAAGTCTGTGATTCGACGAGAAAGTCGTTCGATTATTACGGTGATCGCAACCGACGCGCCGTTGACTTCGTTACAGCTCCGCCGAGTAGGAGCGCACGTTCCACTAGCCTTAGGGAGAGTCGGATCAACTTCAGCAAGTTCCAGCGGGGACATCTCAATCGCTTTCTCAACAGCCGAACGACTTGACAGGTCGTTTGCTCAAATTTCTGGAAAAACTGAGGCTGTGAACTCGGAGACGATAGATGAGTTGTTCAGAGCAACTGTTGAGGCAACCGAAGAAGCCGTCCTCAACTCGGTCTTCACGAGCGAGACAATGAAGGGTCGCGATGATCACGTTTCGCCAAGTTTGCCGGTTGAGGAGGCATTAGAGATCATGAAGACTTCTGGCGGACTCTAGCGGATGTCTTCACGCTGTCTGGTAGGAACCTGTCCAACCAATCAAAGGTGCGATCATAGAGCCTGATTTGATTCCCGATCTTGCGCGGCCAGTGACCCTCGTCTGGGAACTCCAAATAGTCTAGGGTCTTTCCCATCTTTCGCATCTCCTCTACCATCTGCCGGGCCTCGGTGACGGGACATCGAGGATCATGTGCCCCGCCCGTGAAGAACACTGGGGCACGAATCCTGTCGAGGTAGAAGATTGGTGACAGTTTTCGGAAGAGTTCAGCGCTCTGTTCGGGGGTGCCCATCTTGTTCATGTCGTACATCTGGAGGTGCCCGCGTTCATTCTTCACCGCTGTGAACCAGTTGAAGTAACCCACAATACTCACTCCGACGGCCCAGAGTTCGGGTGCTTGCTCGAGGCAGTGGGCCACGCTGTACCCGCCGTAGCTGACCCCTATTATGCCGAGCCTGTTTGGCGGGCAATACTTGTTGAGGAGCCAACGACCGCCTGTGATAATGTCCTTCATGTCTGCCCCGCCGAGGTCTCGATCGCTGATCCTTCGCCACGCACGACCGTAGCCCGTGCCTCCACGATAGTTCGGAGCTAGCACAGTGTAACCCAAGGCCACCATGAACTGGTGACCCGCGTCCCATTCATTGACAACTTGATCCTCTGGGCCTCCATGAGGCACTACAAGTGCCGCGCGCCTAGATCGTCCCGCGGGGGGCAAGAAGAGCCAAGCCGGGATCTTCCGGCCATCAAAGGAAGTATACCAGACGAGTTTAGGCATCGCGAGTTCGTCGCGCGGGAGCTTCACGCCGCTGTTCGCGATGATGCGCGACGTTCTATTTCCTCGCTGGTACATGATCTCATGAGGTTTCGTGAAGGTGGAGTGGACGTAGAGCAGTCCTCGGGAGTCGGGGTGCCAGATGGGACGAGATGCCCTGCCCTCAGAGGATGAGACTCTCGTGACTCTGTAACCCGACGACGTTATGCTTCGGAGTTGGATGTTTCCGTGGTGGTTTTCCAAGTAAGCGACGTGGGTGCCGTCGGGGGACCAAATCGGCATCGTCTTGTCCCAACCGTTCTCCACGAGCCATCGCACTTTGCGTGTCTCAAAGTCGAGAACGCCGATGTCGAGGTGGTCATGAATGTTGGAGATGAAGGCGAGTTGCTTTCCGTCAGGGGACCAGGGCATCGGTTTTCCCGGTTCGCCTGCAATATAATTCTCGGAGTTCGGAAAGTTCACGAGTTTTTCCAATCTCCCCTCTAGGTCAACAAGGCCAACCGTGTCTCCGATTCCGACACCAGCACTGAAGGCAATTGATTGGCCGTCTGGTCTCCAAGCTATCTCGTTGACGATATTCTCGACGTCTGTGAGCTGCTTGGTCTCGCCGCCTGTGGAGTTCATCACGTAGACGTTCTCGCGATCTCCATCGCGGTTCGAGATGAATGCAATCTTTGATCCGTCGGGGGACCACCGCGGAGACGCACTATCCGCAGGCGTGTCTGTGAGCTTTCGCGTCTCTCCGCTTTCCACCGAGGTAACGTAGAGGTTGAAGTTCTCGTCACCTTCGAAGTCGGATTGGTATGCGACGTTTTCTGCGTCTGGTGAGAACTCTGGATTGAGCATCGACTCGTTAGTCTTGACTAGAGCTTTCTCTCGCTTCGTCTTGAGTTCCCGAACGTAGATAATCCATTGTTCGCCCTTGTTCGCTGAGTAAGCTAGCCGTCTGCCATCTGGTGAGATGTCGAAGTTGTCAAGCTGCCAGATCTTTCGCAGGAAGCGCTGGGGAGTGAAGGTTACTCTGTGGGTCATGGCTATGCCTCACGGGATCGGGTCCTGCCAAAAGTGGCAGGCGACCCAGTGGTCGCCGCCTGCGTCACGAATCTCCGGCTCTTCCGTCTTGCATCTCTCTTTGGCTATGGGGCATCTGGGGTGGAATCTGCAGCCTTTGGGCACGTCAATCGGGTCTGGGGCTTCTCCGGTGAGGATGATTCTCTTGCGCTCGTAGGTTGGGTCCGGAACTGGAACCACGGAGATCAATGCGCGCGTGTAGGGGTGCTTGGGGGCTCTGATTAGGTCGAATGCGGTCGCTAGCTCCACTATCTTGCCACAGTACATGACGGCGACTCTATCGCCTATAGACCACGCCAACGAGAAATCATGCGTGATGAACAGAAAGGACGCTTGTCCTCTCTGCTTTATGTGCAGCATTATTCGCAGGATGTCCGCGCGCATCGACACGTCGACCATGGACACAGGTTCGTCGGCGATGAGGAAGCTCGGGCCGAGTATCATCGAAGACGCGATTCCAACCCTCTGTCTCTGCCCGCCGCTCAGCTCATGGGGGTATCTCATGAGAAACGTCTCCGGTGGAATAAGTTCAACATTGGAAAGAGCCCTCAAGACCCGGTCCATGATCTCCTGCCTTGTTCCCTTCACCTTGTTGACGCGGAGCGGTTCTGAGAGTTGCTCCAGCACGGCTAGTTTTGGATCCAGTGACTCGTATGGGTCCTGAAAGATGAGTTGTATCCTCGGCCGGATGTTCCTGATCTCCTGTCTCGTGGCAGAAGCAAGATCGATCCTCTTGCCGTCTTCATTGAACTCGATTCTTCCTGATGTGACTTCAACGAGTCTCAGGATGCTCCGAGCGGTTGTGGTCTTGCCGCATCCGCTCTCTCCGACGAGGCAGAAGATCTCGCCTCGACGAACATCGAAGCTGATTCCGTCGACGGCGTGTACGAATTTCTCCTCCCCTTTGAACAGGCCTGCTAATAGTCCGGTTCGGACTGGGAACCAGACTTTGAGGTCTCTGACTTCGAGGATGTTGTCCATGCGCGTCATCGCTTCCAGCATGACACGAAGCGTCCTGTCTCGAGCGTCTTGTCCGGTGGTAGTGCCTCGCACTCTTTACCTGCTATGGGGCATCTAGGCGCGAACCTGCAGCCTGCAGGCGGGTGTAGGAGATTCGGCGGCGTACCTGGTATGGACGCGGGGAGCTCCCTTGAGCCGCGTATGTTTGGAAACGCCTTGATCAAACCTTCCGTGTATGGATGAAGTGGGGCTTTGAACACGCTCACGACATCGCCGTACTCCGCCAGTTTGCCAGCGTACATTATCGCGACCTTTTCGCATGTTTCCGCGATCACGGAGAGATCATGCGTGATGAGGATGGTCGACAGATCCAGTTCTTTCTGAATATTCTTGACGAGCTGCTGTATCTGCGTCTTTGTCATAACATCCAAAGCCGTTGTCGGTTCATCGAGAATTACGAGGCGGGGGTCACACGCGAGGGCCATCGCGATCATCACGCGCTGACGCATGCCGCCACTGAATTCATGCGGATACTCCTTCGCCCTCGTCTTGTCGATCCCGACCAGCTCCACCAGTCGTTCGGCTGCTTTTCTTGCCGCTGGCTTTGACACATCGCCGTGAAGGATCATTGGTTCGGCGATCTGATCAACTACCCTCTTTACGGGATTGAGCGCGTTCATGGCGCCTTGGAAGACTATTGAAATCTCCTTCCAACGAGTCTTCCGAAGTCGTCTGTCCGACATCGAGACGATATCTTGGCCCTCGTAGAGGATCCGCCCACCTTGGATGCTTGCGTTGGACGGGAGCAGTCGCATGAGTGAGAGCGCCACAGTGGTCTTCCCACACCCTGACTCTCCAGCGAGGCCGACTGATTCGCCCTTGTTTACGCGAAAGCTTACGTCATCCACAGCCTTCACATATTCGCCGTCAGCTCGAAAGTACGTTTTCAAACCGTCGACTTCGAGCAGCGCCGTCAAAACTTCTTCTCTCTCAGTCTTGGGTTTGAGATCTCCTCAACCGAGTACCCGATTAACGTGAACCCCATGACGAGAAGAATGATCGCCAGACCTGGAGGGATCAACCACCACCATGCCCCTCGGTACATGGCATTGTTCGAGAGAGCGAAGTGAAGCATCATCCCCCAACTGATCGTCGTAATGTCTCCAAGCCCCAGGAAATCCAATGTCACCTCAGCTAGGACAGCGCCAGCGACTGTCAGCACCACATTTGCAAAGACAAGCGGGAAGACGTTTGGCATGATGTGCCTGATCATGATTCGCATGTCGCTTGCGCCTATCGTTCGAGCCCTATCGACGAACTGTCTCTCTTTCACTGTGAGTACTTGGGATCTGATGATCCTTGCAGTTCCGCTCCATCCCGTGACACCGATTGCGAAGATGACTATCCAGAGAATCGGTATCGGTATCTCGGTGGCCTCGAACACTGCAACGAGCACTATCATTAGGGGAAGGTAAGGGATTACGAGAAAGAAGTCTACCACTCTCTCAAGGAACTCCCCGATCAGCCTCGTATAGTAGCCCGAGAGCAAGCCAATCATCGTCCCAATTATTGCGGAGATTAGCGTGGCGAAGACGCCGACGAAGAGGGATACACGCGTTCCATGAATCATTTGGCTAAAGAGGTCGTGCCCAAACCAATCCGTTCCAAGCCAGTTCACGCGGTTTGGAGGCAGCCATGTCCTGGTAGCATCGACCTTGCTTGGATCGAAGGGAGCGAGGCCCGCGAACACCGCCACACCCACGAAGAAGAGAACGAGGCCGAGGCCAATTACACCTTTCCTGTTTGCCGAATACACTTTCCAGAAACCTGAGACGTTGCGCATGAGAGGACTCGACAGTCCCTTCACTGCAACTTCACCCTCGGGTCGATGTACGTATAGATGATGTCAGCGGCGAAGTTTGCGATGATAACCAGCAGCGCGTCTATGAAGAATAATCCTTGGAGCAGCGCATAGTCTCTGAACTCAATGGCTTGGAAAGTCAACATGCCGATTCCGGGATATGAGAAGATGATCTCCGTCTGGAGGGCTCCACCTACTATGAATCCCAACGCTATGGCGATCGTTGTAACCGATGGCAACAGCGCATTAGGGATCACATGATCCCTCAGAACCCGCTGTTCGGTGAGTCCCTTCGCCCGCGCTGTGAGAACGAAGTCCTCAGTCATAACGTCTACGAGTGAGTTTCTCATGATCAGGAGATACTCCGCGAAACTGACAAGGGTCAGCGTAATAACAGGCAGAATCAAGTGGGCTGCAAGATCCGCAAGCTGCTGAAAGATGTTCGCGTACTGCAATTCAAGCGTACGAACCCCTCCGACCGGAAAGAGGCCGAGGCGAACTGAGAAGACCATAATCAGAACGATCCCCAGCCAAAATGTTGGCATGGACCATGTTGTGAGGCCGAAGGTGGTGGAGATTATGTCGAAACGTTTTCCTCGCTTCCATCCGGCAATCGCTCCTACAGAGAAGCCTAAGACAATCGCGACCGCTTCAGAGATCCCCACTAGGACGAGCGTGTTTGGAAGCCAGGCAGCAATGACTTGTCCCACCGGGGCTTTGTAGTAGAACGAGTAACCCAAGTTGAGTTGGAAGGTTTGAACTATGTATGCGAGCAGCTGGATGGGGATTGGCTTGTCGAGGCCGTAGAATTCTCTCATCCGCTCCATTATAGACGGGTCAATTGCGCGACCTCGAGGAATGAGGAGCCTGGCAGGATCTCCAGGCATTACGCGGAACAGAAGGAAGTTGAATATGATCACTATCAGAACGGTTATCAACGCATAGCTGGACTTGCGGCCGAGATACGCCAGCCGACCTCGCAGGAGTCGATTCACCGATCCCGATGACCAATCGGTGGCACGGTTGGAAATATGACTTCCGCCAATTCAATCGCTCGGAAACAAGAATACTATCATCAGTAAATATAGAGCAATCGCTAGAATTTTCATCTTCCAAAATGTCGGGGGAATCTACAAGGTCTTAATTAACTGATCATGACACAACTGATATCGGCGCGTATGATTTGAAAGGAAAATTGCAGCGCGCTCTTCTGGTCAGACAGTACGAGATTGTCATTCTGGCATTACTCGCGACAAGTCTGCTGTTCACTCCTCAGCAAGCCGTTGCACAGCAGCAAACCACCCTCAGGCTCGGCATGACATCGTTCCCAGACAGTTTCAATCCCCTAAACTGGTTGTTGACGGAGACAGGATGGGTTCTCAGCATGGTCTACGATATGGGAATTCAAGTTCAGGGCCTCAAGAACGACCCCGTTCCAGACTTGGCTGAGAGCTGGTCAGTCTCACCGGATGGTCTTACTTGGACGTTCCACTTCGTGCGAAACGCAAAATGGCATGACGGCATACCTTTCACCTCCGCAGACTTCAAGTTCACCCTGGACTATTGCACCGACTATCCTGACTTCAACGAGGATCATCAATGCGGTTTCTACATCAACTACATTAGCACCGTCATAGAAACGGAGACCCCCGATCCCTACACAGCCATCGTACACATGAGCGAACCATTGGCTGACTTCGGTCACTCGTGGTTCTGGATCTTACCGAAACATGTCTGGGAGAACATTCCCAAGGATGAGGCCCTCACGACGTACCAGAACCTGCCACCGATAGGAACCGGCCCGTTCAAGTATGTGGACTCGAAGATCAACGAGTTCGTTTTGCTTGAGGCGAACAAGGAGTACTTCCTTGGCGCTCCTAAGATCGACAAGATCCTCTTCAAGTACTACGCGGATCCAGACACCATGGTCCAGGCGCTCGTGGCCGGAGAGGTGGACGCGATCATACCACCCTCAGGCGCGGTTGAGAAGCTCAAGACCGAGGAGAACATCAAGGTCGAAACGTGGCCTAGTCGATCCATCAGCGAGCTCGGCTTCAACCTGTGGGATGACCCAGCATCGAAAGGCAACCCGGCATTGAAGGATGTCAAGTTCAGAGAAGCGATAGCCCACGCCGTCAACAAGGAGGAGATAGTCAAACTCGCATACCACGACCTCGCCCAACCAGCTGAATCAGTACTCACCCCGTCGATGGCAGCCTACTATTGGGAACCATCCGCCGCGGAGAAGGTCGGATTCGACCTAGACAAGGCCAATCAGATCTTGGACGATTTGGGATACGCTTGGAACGAAGACCACACATCCAGAATCGACCCTTCAACGGGAGAACCATTCAAGTTAACCTGCCACGTAACCAACGATGCCACAGAGCTAATCAGCGCTGGTACCCTGATGATCAACTGGTTCGACGAGATCGGCATAAAGATGGAGCTACGGGTCGTAGACTCGGCAACTATGATCGACACAAACGTGGCCGGGGAGAATGATCTGTACCTCTGGGGATGGGGCTGGGATCCCGACCCTGACTTTGCCCTTTCAACCTTCACCACGGACCAAATTCAGATCTGGAGCGACAGCTTCTACAGCAACCCCACCTACGACGCACTCTACCTGAAACAGCACACGGCAGTCGATCCTCAAGAGAGACACGACACTATCGTTGAGGCACAGAAGCTACTCTACAACGACATCGTCTACGTGGTGCTCGTCTATTCATTCAATATTGTCGCACATCGAACTGACACGCTCACCGGCTGGGTTGACCCGACAACTTCTCCAGGCTGGGACGTTTACTGGTGGAAGTACCCTGGCGACTTGGAACCCTTCACCGCTCCGACCACCACTGAAGTCACCACCACAGTCACGCCGCCCATGGCTGGACCTGGAATCGAAATGTACCTCGCAGTCCTGGCAGTTGTCATCATCCTGATAGCGGCAGTTGCAGTCATCGTCCTCAGAAGACGAAAGCCAGGGAAAGAATAGTCAAAGACGATCAGCAGCTCACAGCGACCAGCAGAGAAACAAAACACCGGCAGCGATGTTCGTATGGCTGAATCTGGACTAGGTTCGAGATTGGCAGACGAGCTGCTTG
>Ga0315268_10007769_pt1 | contig 11254 bp, 9 predicted proteins | sample C1_top_MG_FD_204535 | JGI IMG/M metagenome (GOLD analysis project Ga0315268, IMG submission 204535) | Sediment microbial communities from Yellowstone Lake, YNP, Wyoming, USA - C1_top | ecosystem: Environmental > Aquatic > Freshwater > Lake > Sediment | place: USA: Wyoming | collected 2017-08-01 | reverse complement strand
CAACTGGAGCCCGGAAACTGCTATTATGTACCATATGTACACATGAAGCCGCTACAGCCCGGAGCGGCTGTTTTCAACTCCAGACATGGTTCGCATCCTCACAACCCCCCAACGCGTTGCTCCGAACGCCGACATCGCTCGATTGCCCGCGATCCGCTTTGCCTTTGCGCCCGTGGCCGACCTGGCCACCGCTGAAGCCCGCACGCGCCGGCTCGCCTATTCGCACTACGAGAACTTTTCGGTCGTTTCGCTGCTGCTGCCGGCGCGTCTTCGCCAGGATTTCTGCAACATCTACGCGTTCTGCCGGACGGCCGACGATCTCGGCGACGAGGTGGGCGATCGCGATGCATCGCTCGACTACCTGGCTGATTTCAAGCGACAGACGCGGGCGTGTTTCGCCGGCCAATCGTCGAGCGCGGTTTTCGTGGCGCTGTCGAGCACGATCCGCAAATACGACATCCCGATCCAGCCGTTCCTGGACCTCGTTGACGCCTTCGAGCAGGACCAGCGCATCACCCGGTACGAGAGTTTCGAGCAGCTCGTCGACTACTGCCGACGAAGCGCCGATCCGGTCGGCCGGCTCGTGCTCTGCCTGTGCGGCTATCGCGACGAGCGGCGCCAGAAGCTCTCGGACAAGACCTGCACCGCGCTGCAACTGACCAACTTCTGGCAGGATGTCCGCCGCGACATCCTCGATCGGGACCGCATCTACATACCGGCGGAGTCAATGCGGCGATTCGCGGTGACGGAGCGGCAGATCAAGGAAGGCCGCTGCGACGACAACTTCCGCCGGCTGCTGCAATTCGAGGTCGACCGCACGCAGGCGCTGTTCCGCGAGGGCGAAGCGCTTCTGCCCCTGCTCGATCCGGCGTTCCGGCGCCACATCGCCCTTTTTGCCCGGGGGGGCATGAGCATCCTCGATGCCATCCGGCGGCGGGATTACGACACGCTTTCGAGCCGGCCGACCCTCTCGCCGTGGCGCAAGGCACGGCTGGTCGTGTCCGCGGCCGGCGCGTTCATCGCCGAAGCGCTGCTGGGAGGTCGATCATGACGATGGATGCGCGCATTGGCGATCCGCCGGACCTGGGGAAGTCGATCGCGTACTGTCGCCGGATCACCCAGTCCCAGGCCAAGAACTTCTATTATGCGCTGCGCCTGCTTCCGGAGCCCAAGCGATCGGCCATGTTCGTGCTGTACGCGTACATGCGCCTCGTCGACGATATTGCCGACGCCGAGGATGGACGGGCGGCGCAGCAGCGATCGGAACAGCTCGACGTCTTTCAGCAGCAGACGCGCGCAGCCCTTGCCGGGCAGTTGCCCGACGAGCGTTGCCCTCTCTGGCCCGCGTTCGTCGACATGGTGCACCGCTGCCGCATGCCCGGCGAGCTCTTCGACGAGATGATTGCCGGCCAGCGCCAGGACCTTCATCCGCTCCGCGTGCGCTGTTTCGACGAGCTGCGCCAATACTGCTACCGGGTGGCCAGCATCGTCGGACTTGCGAGCATTCGCATCTGGGGCTACGAGGGCGGCCAGCAAACCGAGCGCCTTGCCATCGATCGCGGGATCGCGTTTCAGCTCACCAATATCCTCCGCGACCTTCGCGAGGACTGCGCCCGCGGCCGAATGTATCTTCCGCAGGAGGAGCTGGCCGCGCATGGGGTGGACGAACACGACGTGCTCGCCGGGCGGGCCGATTCCCGCTTCTTGGCGCTGATGCGTTTCCAGATCGATCGCGCGGAGTCCTACTACCGCAGCTCGTCCGGTCTTGAGGACCGCATCGAGTGCGATTGCCGCCCGGCGCTGATCACGATGACCAGCATCTACCACGGCGTTCTGAGGAAGATCGCGCGCGATCCTCTGCGCGTCCTGCGCGGGCGGGTGTCGCTGTCGCTGTTCTCGAAAATTCTGATCGGATTGCAGGCGCGCTGCGCGGTCAGGCAGTGCCGCGCCCGAAGAGGCGGATGATTCTTCTCCTCCCGCGAATACAATGCCGCTCAGTAAAGACGGAAACGTGATGTCGATTCCCGTGTTCGATGCCCATTCCCACGCCTTCCCGGACGCGATTGCCCTCGCGGCCATGAAGAGCCTCGTCGAGGAAGCGCTGTGGTTTCCGATCGAAAATCACCACGACGGCACGATCGGCGGCTTGCTTGCCAGCATGAAGCGCGCCGGCATCAAGCGCACCATCATGTGCTCCGTGGCCACGCGCCCCACGCAGGTCCGAAAAATCACCGATTGGTCCGCGTCGGTCGCGTCCAAGAAGGTGATCCCATTCGCCAGCATCCACCCGGATTTCCCAAACCCGGAGGATGAGGTTGCGCGGATCGCGGCGCTGGGCCTTCGCGGGCTCAAGTTTCATCCGCAGTACATGCGCTGCGCCATCGATGATCCCCGGACCATTCGCATCGCCAAAGCTGCCGCGGCCGCCGGCCTGGCGATGGTTTTCCACTGCGGCTACGACCTGGGTTTTGAAAAGGACGAGCTCGCCAGTCCCCAGCGCACGCGCGCGCTGCACGAAGCTGTTCCGGACCTGCGCATCATGGCCTGCCACATGGGCGGCTGGGAGCGATGGGAAGAAGTGCTGGAATGTCTGGTCGGTCAGGACATCTGGTTTGAAACCAGCTTCACCCTCGATCGCTGTCCCACGCGGCTGTTGCAGCGCATTTTCGATGAGCATCCTCACGACCGCATTCTCTTTGGCACCGACTCCCCCTGGGCCGATCCACTGGATGATCTCGAGGCTTTTCTGAAGCTAAGGCTTTCGCCGGCTTCGCAGCGCCAGATGCTGTGGACGAACGCCCATCGGTTTCTGGGCCTGAACGAACCCTCCTGATCTGCTGCCCGACCCCAAATCACATCAAGCGGGCGATCGCGACGTTTCGCGCTGAAGGGCTCGCCTGTCTGAAACGCTGGTTGCAGGCAACCGGCAGTCCGTAGCTTCAGGCTTACGGTTGCAGCATGAGGTGAGAGCCACCTTCGCAAGCGATCTGGCCAATCAGAGAAACGCGACAGCGTTGCACGTTCGATTGTCAACGGCGCGCCGGACCTTCTAGGCCGACGCGCGCCTCCGGACAGGTGAAGCGCTGTTTCAAGACCGATTGGAGACATTGATGTCCAGAAACGCCCGTCCTTCATCGAATCGCTCGAGTCGCGCGTGTGGCTCAGTGACTTCTTTGTCGCACCTGGCGGGAGCGACACGAACGCCGGCACGGCCGCCTCACCCTGGCAAACGCTCCAGTCTGCGGCGAACCAAGTGAAGCCCGGCGACACCGTGCACGCGGCGGCGGGCAATTACGCCGCCTTTGTCCTCGGATGGGACGGGCCCCAGAGCGGCACAGCCGCGGCGCCGATCACCTTCAAGGCCGACCCCGGCGCCGTCATATCCGCGCGCAACAAGAAGACCCCCCATGCCATCGACCTGGAGAGCTCCAACTACATCGTGATCGACAGCAACACCGTCTTTGGCAACGGCAGGAGCGCCCTGGGCGGGATCAGCCTCGACGGCGTCGAATCGTCCCGGATCGTCAACAATCTCGTTTACGGCAACGGCTTTGACGGCGCCCTTCTGTATCGCGCTGATGCCGCCTCGGGCTCCAGCAATAACAAGCTCATCAACAATACGATCGTCAACTCCAAGGTTGCGATGTGGGCCGTCCGCATCGCCAATCAGAGCACCGGAAACGAGCTCAGCAACAACATCCTATATTCCGCCTGCGGCAGCATCAATATATCCCGCGACAGCATGAGCGGCCCGAAGAGCGACTACAACATCCTCACCAACAACTTCTCCACGGCGGGCACGCTCGGCGCGGCGGCCAACGGGCAACTGGCCCAGTGGCAGTCCTTGACGCAGGGCGACGCCCACTCGTTTATCGCCAGTCCATCGAGCATCTTTGCCAACCACCTGCAGAATGACTACCGGCTGTCCTCCGGCAGCGGTGCGGTTGACAAGGGCACCGCGGCTGCCGCACCCAACGTGGACATACTGGGTACGCCCCGACCCTACAACGGGCGTTATGACATCGGCGATTACGAGCTCGTGCAGGGCAGCAAGCCCACTTCCACGCAGCACCCCGCGTCCAACCCGAGGCCATCCGCGTTTGCCATCACGCTCAGGGTGAAGGCCGTAAAGGGCGGGCGCGCGAACGCCTTCTGGAGCTACAGGACCAAGACGAAACGGAAGTTCAGCTATCTTCTGGAGCGCTCCATCAACGGAAGGAAACTCCAATCCCTGGGCAAATTCAGCGGCGCATCCGCACAGAAGTCTGCCGACAGCGGATTGAAGAAGAACCGCAAATGCTTCTATCGCGTGCGCGCATTTGCCAAGAAGACGAAGACACAATGGTCGCCCATGGTCACGATCAGGGGCCGTTAGCACTGCCCTCAAAACCTATGGCTTGTCAGATGCGCCGGCGGGTAGACACACCCGCCGGCTCTGCCTTGATGCGGGGCAGGCGGGTATATTGCCTGTGATGAAATGGCCATCACGATGGTTCCGGGGGACGGCAGCCGTGGCACTGCTGCTTTGCTCCGACGCACTGATTGCCGGGGCAACCAGCCGTCCCGCGCCACCGCAGACTCGCCCGGCCGGCGCCAGAACCAGTGATAAGCTCAGCGTCACCGAGCACGAACTGTCCATCGAGGGGCAAGCCCTCCGCTATCGCGCGACAACCGGTTACCTGCCCATCAAGGATGAATCCGGTCGCGAGCGGGCGAATTTCTTCTTCATCGCCTACGAAAAGCTGCCAGTTGCCGCTCCCGCTTCTCGCCGCATCACGTTCGTCTTCAACGGCGGTCCGGGGGCGGCCGCCGTTTGGCTGCACCTGGGCGCGTTGGGTCCGAAGCGTGTGGCGCTGAGGAACGCACAGGGCGACATCCCCGTTCCGCCGTACAAGCTGGTGTCAAACCCTCAAACATGGCTCGATTTGACCGACCTGGTGTTCATCGATCCGGTCGGCACCGGCTACAGTCGCCCCGCGGCCGGTGAATCAGGGCAGCAGTTCTACGGCGTGCGGGAGGATGTGGCCTCCGTGGCCGACTTCATTCGCCTGTACATCACGCGTTACGAGCGGTGGCTTTCCCCGAAATTCCTGGCAGGCGAGAGCTATGGCACAGCGCGCGCCGCCGCTCTTTCCGAGTTCCTTCTGGACCGTTACGGCATCGCGCTGAACGGAATCGTCCTCATCTCGTGCGTGCTGAACTTCCAGACCATTCAGCTCGGCGATGGCAACGACCTGCCCTGTCCTCTCTACCTGCCCACCTACGCGGCCATCGCGTGGTTCCACGGGAAGCTCTCCGGTGATCTTCAGAAAGACCTGGAGAAGACCCTGCACGAGGTCGAGCAGTTCGCATCGGGCGAGTATGCCGCCGCCCTGAACAAGGGCAGTGCGCTTGGCGCCGACGAACAGAAATGGATCGTTGATCGACTCTCGCGCTACACCGGCCTTCCGGGGCAACTTGTCGCCAGGTGCAATCTGCGCATTAGTCCCGATACCTTCCGCCGCGAAATCCTGTCCGACGTACGGCAGATCGTTGGCCGATATGACGGGCGGATCGTCGGTTTCGACCTGCATCCGATTGCCGGCTGGGTCGAATACGATCCGAGCCTCAGCGGCTATCTGCCGGCCTACTCGGCGACCTTCAACGATTACGTCCGGCGTGATCTGCATTACGAAAACGATCTGCCCTACGAGGCGCTGACCGATCGCGTTCACCCCTGGAACTTCGCCCGCGGCGGCGCACGCGGAAATGCCGGCTATCTCAATGTGACCGAGGATTTGCGCTCCGCCATGGCCAAGTTGCCGCACCTGAAGGTGCTGGTGGCGGCCGGCTACTTTGACCTGGCGACGCCGTACATGTCGGCGAATTACACGGTCAACCACCTGGATCTCTCGCCCGCCCTACGCGCCAACGTGGTGCAGACGTATTATCGGGGCGGGCATATGCTTTATCACAACCAGGAGAGCCTGGTGAAGCTGAAACTGGACGCGAAGGCATTCATCGAGAATGCCGTGTCAGGCAAGTAGCGCGGGCATCCCAGAGTGGTATTTAGAATGAACATGAGCGGCGCGCGCCATATCCGCAGCAACGCCAGCAGCGCACTGGGCCTGCTTCTTCTGGTCCTGATGACCCCCCACGTGTGGGCGCAACGCGTCGCCGTTCGCGAATCGGATCCTTCGAAGGCCGCTCCCAAACCGCTAGCGCCCACGACGCGCACCGTGCCCCGAGTTGTACAGCCGCCGCGCACCCTTGACGACCTGCGTGAGCTTCAGAGCAGCATCCAGAACGCGCTGAAACTTGGCCTGAAGCCGACCGTGGCGATCACCAGCCGGCTTGGCCAGGGCTCGGGCGTGATCGTGAGGAAGGACGGTCTGATCCTGACCGCGGGCCACGTGGCCAAGGAAGGCGGCTTCGAGGTGACGGTTACGCTCTCCGACGGACGCCGCGTCAGGGCGCGGGTGCTTGGGATCAACCGCTCGGCCGATGCCGGCATGGTGAAGATCATTGACAAAGGCGAATATGCCGCCGCAGAAATTGGCAGCTCAAACGACCTGAAGATCGGGCAGTGGGCGATTGCCCTTGGCCACCCGGGCGGTTATCGCCGGGATCGCCCGCCGGTGCTGCGGCTGGGGAGGATCATCCAGACCGATCCCAAAACCATCATCTCGACCAATACGCTGGTTGGCGGAGATTCAGGCGGACCGCTGTTTGATCTGGAAGGAAGGGTCATCGGCATTCACTCCCGGATCGGCGAATCGACCGTGGCGAATCTGCATGTGCCGATCGGCGTGTTCCTCCAGGACTGGGACCGCATGGTCAACGGCGATGTCTGGGGCGCGCTGCCGACGCCGAAGGGAACCAGCATGCTCGGCATCTTCACCGTCGACCATAAGAACGGGGCGCTGGTGCAGAGCATGCTGCCCAACTCGCCCGCGGCGAAGGCCGGTCTCAAGGTCAACGACGTCATCACCGGCATCGACGGCCAGAAGGTGAGCAATCGCCAGGACCTGATCCGCGTTCTGGACAAGCGGAAGCCGGACGAGGTTGTGCAGCTCGACATATTGCGTGACGGTCAGTCGCGCCAGATCAAAGTGAAGCTGTCGGCGGGATGAACATGCGCTTCAGATTCACCATTCTCCTTTCGCTGCTGATGCTTGCCGGACCAGCGCTGGCACAGCGTGTGCGCCCCGACAGTTCCCCGCCGGCAAGCCGCCCTTCGGAACCGCGTCGCCCGCGCCTGTTCCGAGCGCTGGTGAACCCGATGGCTGAGGCGTTCCGCGACGCGGCGGCCGACGCCGCTCGCGCCACCGTTCAGGTCCGCTGTGACGGAAAGGATGCCGCTTTCGGCACCGTCGTGGGTGCTGATGGCTGGATCATCACCAAAGCCTCGGAGTTGTCGGGCAAGATCACCTGCCAGCTTCGCGGCGGACGGTCCTTCGAAGCGCGCCTGATGGGCGTGGCCGAGGACCACGACGTCGCGATGCTCAAGATCGCGGCGACAGACTTGCCCACGGTGACGTGGGCCGGCGCCGACCCGGCCATGGGCGAGCTTCTGGCAACAACGGGAACCACCGATCTGCCCGTGGCGGTCGGCGTGCTCAGCATTGCCCGGCGCAAGGTGCCGTCGCGCAACGTCGTCCTGGGCGTGCTCCTCGAGCAGGCCAACGGCGGTGTCCGCGTCGTCCAGGTGACCCCCGACAGCGGCGCGGCCAAGGCCGGCATCCAGGTGGACGACCTGATTACCGCTGTCGCCGGAAAGAGGATCAACACCCGTGAAGAGCTGATCAATATCGTGACCGGCTACCATCTGGGCGACGAGGTGGACGTGGGCCTGCGGCGCGGCGATCGCCAGATAACGGTCAAGGCGGTCCTGGGCAATCGGCCGACGACGGCCCCGTCGCGGGCAGAGGTCATGAACGCGCTGGGGGGGCCCCTGAGTCGCGTCAGCAGCGGGTTTGCGGCTGTAGTGCAGCATGACGCGGTTTTGCGGCCCCAGCAATGCGGCGGACCGCTGGTGAACCTCGACGGCAAGGTTGTCGGCGTGAACATCGCCCGCGCGGGCAGGACCGAAACCTATGCGGTCCCCGCCGAGGTGCTGCGGGCCATCATCCCCGATCTGCAGGCGGGCAAATATCCCCGCAAGTCGCCGCAGCTTCCGCCGATCGCGCCGGCCTCTAATCCTGCCACGCTGCCGCGCCGTGGGCCGAGGCCGTAGGGATCGCCGGGTGTTACAGATCAGGAGGTGCATCGTGGGAACGCTCGGGCGGCGTGATTTCCTGAAAAAGACCGCGATGGCGGCTGCTCTTCCGGCCGCGCGGGCGATGGTCTCTCCTCTGGCGGTAAGGGCGGCGGAAGCTCGCCCCGGATCGTCCCGCCCCAATGTCCTGTTCATTCTCACCGACGACCATCGCCGTGGCGCAATTCATGCGCTGGGCTGCGAGGAGCTGATCACACCCAATTTCGACTCGCTCGTCCGGCGGGGTTGCGCCTTCACCCGCGCGGCCATCATGGGCGGCAACCAGGGCGCGGTTTGCGTGCCCAGCCGCGCCATGATTATGACGGGCAAGTCGCTGTTTCACACGATGGGCAAAATGGCCGGGCACATGCTCATGCCGCAGTGGTTTCGGCAGCGTGGCTACCGGTCGTTTATGGCCGGCAAGTGGCACAATGAGCGCCCGGCGGTCACGCGCGCTTTCGATGACGCGAAGTCCGTCTATTTCGGCGGAATGGGCAAGGCGAAGAAACCCGGAGCCGACGGAGAAGGCGTTGAAATCACCGTCCAGGATTACGATCCAACCGGCAAGTATCCCGCGGCCGCCGCTCGCGCGACGGATCGCGATGCAACCGAGGTGATCGCGGATTCGGTCGTGAGGTTCATCAGCGATTACAGAGATTCCGCGCCGTTTTTCCTGTACATGGCTACGACATCGCCGCACGATCCGCGCGTGGCGCCCAGGCGTTTTCGCGATCTCTACGACCCGGCGAAAATCCCTCTGCCGCCCAATTTCCTGCCGCAGCATCCGTTCGATAATGGCGAGATGAGAGTTCGTGACGAGTTGCTTGCTGGTTTTCCGCGCCGGCCGGACGAGATTCGACGGCACGTGGCCGACTATTACGCGTGCATTTCATGGCTGGACTACAACGTCGGGCGGGTTTTTGACGCGCTGAAGAAGACCGGCCGATGGGGGAACACGATCGTTGTTTTCGCCGGCGATAACGGCCTGGCGCTGGGTCAGCACGGGCTGATGGGCAAACAGAGCGTCTACGAGCACAGCATCGGCGTGCCGCTGGTGTTCGCCGGGCCGGGTGTGGCGGCCGATCGGCGCACCGATGCGTATGCCTACCTGATGGACATCTTCGCGACGGTTGTCGATCTGGTCGGCATCGACGCTCCGCGGGGGTTGGAGAGCGTCAGTCTTGCGTCCATCATCCGCGGCGAGAAGCAAAGCGTGCGCGATGAGCTCTTCTTTGCCTACCGGGATTTGCAGCGGGCGGTCGAGACGCGCGACCTGAAACTCATCGAATACTACGTGAATGGGCAGCGTCGGACACAGCTTTTCGACTTGCGGGACGATCCCTGGGAGATGAAGAATCTCGTTGAAGACGCCTCACGCGTCGCGGATATGAAGACGATGCGCGAGAAACTGGCGGCATGGCAGAAGCGATTGGATGATCCCATGCTGAAGGAGCGGGGCAATGCCAACTGATTCCGCAAATGCACCGAATCGCCGCGACCTGCTCAAGGCGGCCGGCGCAGGCGCGATAACGCTGCTGGCCTCGAATGTGCCGGGTATCGCAGCCGAGGCGAGCGTCGCAAGTCGGCCGAACATCGTCTTCGTTCTGCTGGACGATGTCGGCTACGGCGCGTTTGGTTGCCACGGCGATCCGATCGTGCGCACGCCGAACATCGATCGACTGCATTCGCAGAGCGTGCGATTCGCCGATTTCCACGTAAGCCCCACCTGCTCGCCGACGCGGGCGGCGCTGCTGACCGGCCGGCACGAGTTCAAGAGCGGCGTGACGCACACGATCCTCGAGCGCGAGCGGCTGAGCCTCAAACCCACCACATTGGCCGAGTTGCTCAAGCGATCGGGATATCGAACCGGTATTTTCGGCAAGTGGCACCTGGGCGATGAGCCGGAGCGCTGGCCCGACAAGCGCGGCTTCGAGGAGATGTTCATCCACGGCGGCGGGGGCATCGGGCAGAGCTATCCCGGCACATGCGGCGATGCGCCCGGCAACATGTACATGCGGCCGGTGATCCTGCACAACGGCACGTTCGAGAAGACCGAGGGCTTCTGCACGGACGTCTTCTTCGACCGCGCCATCAAGTGGATCGACCGCCGCAGGGGCGGACGTGAGCCGTTCTTCTGCTGCATCACGCCCAACGCCGCGCACGCGCCGTGGCAATGCCCGCAGGAGTATCTGTCACGATACCAGGGCAGGAAGGACGCCGCCTTTTACGGCCTGGTGGAGAATATCGACGACAACGTCGGCCGGCTGCTTTCGCGCCTGAAGGAGTGGGACCTTGATCGCGACACGCTGCTGGTGTTCATGACCGACAACGGGGCGGCCGGCGGCGTCAACAACTGCGGCATGCGCGGGCAGAAGGGCACGGTGTTCTACGGCGGGACGCGCGTGCCCTCGTTCTGGCGCTGGACGGGCACACTGAAGGAAGGCGTGGACGTCGAGCAGATGACCTGCCACTGGGATTTCTTCCCCACGATCGCACAGATCGCCGGCGCGAAGATCGAGGGCGATCTGGCGGGGCAGGTTGAAGGCCGCAGCCTCTGGCCGCTGCTGCTGGACCGCACGGCGCCCTGGGCCGACCGATACTTCTTCACGCACCTGGGCCGCTGGGCGCAGTTTGACGAGCAGAAGTGCAAGCACGCCCAGTGCAGTGTCCGCTGGCGCGATTATCAGCTCGTTTCGACGGGCAAGCCGTGGCAGCTCTATGACCTGAAGGCCGACTTTCCCGAGAAACGCAACATCGCCGGCGAGCAGCCGCAGATCGTAGCGCAACTGTCGGGCGAGTATGACAAGTGGTGGGCGTCGATCATCCCCTGCCTGGAGAACGAGGGCAAAGAGCAGAAGCGCGAGGCCAATCCCTTCAGGCAGCTCTACTGGAAGCAGTACGGCGGGCCCGGTCCCAACAACGTGCCTCCGCCCAAAGACGCAGCCCGCGTGTGATCAGGTTGCTGGCGGCGGCTGAAGCCGCCCCTACGCGAGGCGCCTACGTGCGATTGTCCTGCCC
>Ga0315268_10007767_pt1 | contig 11256 bp, 12 predicted proteins | sample C1_top_MG_FD_204535 | JGI IMG/M metagenome (GOLD analysis project Ga0315268, IMG submission 204535) | Sediment microbial communities from Yellowstone Lake, YNP, Wyoming, USA - C1_top | ecosystem: Environmental > Aquatic > Freshwater > Lake > Sediment | place: USA: Wyoming | collected 2017-08-01 | reverse complement strand
TCAGAATTCTGACAAAGACGAGCTAAAGCAACTGGCCGAGCGCCTCATGGTGACGCCCCGCCTGGTTTGGGACCAGGTGGACGAGGCCGCCCGGCAAGCCATCATGGCCTACAGCGAGCGTTACAATGGGTTTTTGGACCGGGCCAAAACGGAGCGGGAGGCAGTCCAGGAGATTCAGCGCCAGGCCGAGGCCCGGGGCTTTGTCGACCTGAGCCGCAATCTGCCGGGCCCCCGGTGCTTTTATAATTACAAGGGCAAGACCATGGTGCTTACGGTCCAGGGGCGCCGGCCGGTGAGCGCCGGCCTGCGCCTGATCGCCTCCCACATCGACTCCCCCCGCCTGGACCTGAAGCAATATCCGGTTTACGAAGAGGTTGATCTGGCCTTTCTCAAGACTCATTATTACGGCGGGATCAAGAAATATCAATGGTTGGCCCGGCCCCTGGCCCTCCACGGGGTGGTCCTCAAGGCCGACGGCAGCCGCGTGGAGTTCAGGGTGGGGGAAGAGGACGGCGACCCGGTGTTCACGGTCCTGGATCTGCTGCCCCACCTGGCCCGCAAAGTCCAGATGGACAAGAAGGTGACCGAGGCCTTCGAAGGGGAAAAGCTCAACGTCCTGGTGGGCTCGCTCCCCCTGGGGGATAAAGAGACCAAGGAGCGCTTCAAGCTCCACCTCCTCAAGTTCCTGGAGGATCGTTACGGCATCCGGGAAGAGGACCTGACCAGTGCGGAGCTGGAGGTGGTGCCCGCGGGCGCCGCCCGGGATTTGGGTTGGGACCGCAGCCTGGTGGGCGGCTACGGCCAGGATGACCGGGCCTGCGCCTTTGCCTCCCTGGAAGCCGTCCTGGAAACTGAGGCGTCCGAATACACTTGCCTGGCCCTGTTCTTCGACAAGGAAGAGGTGGGCTCGGACGGCAACACCTCGGCCAAGAGCTGTTTGCTGGAGGAAATCGTGGAGTTGCTCCTGGAGCGCACCGGGGAAAGCCCCGGGCTCAGGCGCCGCACCCTGATGGCCTCCCGGGCCGTCTCCGCCGACGTCACCGGGGCCATCGATCCGGACTGGCAGGAGGTGCATGAAAAACGCAACGCCGCCCGGATAGGCTACGGCGTCAGCTTCAACAAGTACGGCGGCAGCGGCGGCAAGTATTACACCAACGACGCCCACCCCGAATATATAGCCTGGCTGAGGCGCATCTTCCAGGAGGCCGGCGTCATCTGGCAGGCCGGGGAACTGGGAAAGGTGGACGAAGGCGGCGGCGGCACCATCGCCAAGTTCCTGGCCATCCACGGCCTGGAGATCATCGACGGCGGCACGCCCCTCCTGTCCATGCATTCCCCCTTTGAAGTGGCCTCCAAGGCCGATCTGTACATGACTTTTAAGGCGTACCAGGCATTTTTTGCCGCCAAGGATTAAAGACAGTTTTCTGTTTTCTGTTTCTGTTTTCCGTGGTTCTGGGCGAAAGGTTCTTGATAGACACGAAAACATAAATAACTTTAATAAATACCAAGATGTCCCCAGAAAGATAATATTGGTAGCCGCAGGCTTCAGCCTGCGTCTGCATCGGCCGGAAAGCCGGTGCCACCTAATCTTAATTCTTTTGATCGCAAGCCGTATAATACATCATTAATTTTCCGGATTTTTTTACCGAAAACCAAAAACCAAAAACCGGTATTTAAAATGGGTAAATTTTTCTCTCGATTTAAAGTTGCGGAGGCGGATGCGTCCGTCTCCTCCTGGAATAATCTGGCCACTTTTTACAGCCTGCTGATCTTCCTGATCGTCATCCCCTTCGTGCTGATCGTGGCCCTGGTGTGGCTCACCGGCATCCTGGGCTTCAGCGCCTGGATTTTTGCCATTTTTGCGGGACTCTGCGCCTGGGGAGGCTGGCGCCTCTACCGGGGCTGGGGACGCCTGAAGCAAAAATTGGCCGCCCAGGGTAGCGAGTTCCAGGACCTGGTGCGGGAAGCCGGCAAAAACGGCAAAGACGTGGAGATTTCCCTCTTAAACGGCGTGGTCACCCTTCGTTACCGGGGCGCCGCGGGGGCCGCGGCCCTGCCCTCCCCCGGCCGCCAGCCCCTGGCCCTGGAAGGGCCGCCTTCCCTGGAGGCCCAGCCCTGGCTGCAACCGGAGCGTTTGCGGGAAGAACTGGAGGAATTCACCCGGCTCCGGGACTCCGGCGTGATCAGCCCCGAGGAATTCGACCGCATCAAGACCAGCCTGCTCCAAAGGATTTCGGCCTAGGGACCTCTCGCAAAGGCGCAAAGACGCAAAGAGGATAGCAGGAAGGGGTTAACTGTGCACCAAATTCCCCTTCGTAGGGGCGGACCCGGGTGTCCGCCCTATCTTTTGGAGGACAAGCCATGCCGGACAAATCCCTGTTGATCATCCAACACATGTCCTGGGAGGGGCCCGGAGAGCACCTCCGGGCGGCCCTGGCCGAGTCGGGGTTAAGCTTCCGGGTGCTGGAGGCCTGGCATGAACCTTTGCCGTCTCCGGACGCCTTCGAGGGATTGATTGTCCTGGGAGGCTCCCCCAACGTGGACGAGGAGGAGCAATATCCCTATCTGGGCCAGCTGAAGGCCCTGATGCGGGAAGTCCTCGGCAGCCACCGGGCCCTGCTCGGCATCTGCCTGGGCCATCAGCTCTTGGGCCACGTTTTGGGTTGCCGGGTAGGACCTTTACCCGGGAAATCCGTGGGTTTTATTGAGGGGGAGCTGACTGCGGCGGGGATGGCGCACCCTGTCTTCCGGGGTCAGCCCCAACGCCCCCTCCTCTTCAAGTGGCACGGCCAGGGGATTTTGCCTCCTCTACCGGAGGGGCTGACCATTCTGGCGCATTCGGAGGCCGCGCCGGTGGAGGCCCTGGGCCTCAAGGACAATCCCCGGGTGGTGGGGGTGCAGTTTGACAACCACGTGGGGGCCGCGGATGTGGCCAAATGGCTGCAGGCCGATGGGGATTGGGCCCTGGCGGGCTCCGGCGCGGACCCGGAAGCCCTGATGGCCCAGGCCCGGTCCCTGGAAGCAGAACTGGGGCGGGGGTTCCGGCAATTCTTCAGGAATTTTCTGCAGGTGGGGGGCCTGGTATGATGCTACCGTTCTTTTTGCCGATCGCCGACCGCTGAAAGCTGACTGCTGCTTTACATGCTCGTTCCCAAGCAGGAGCTTGGGAACGAGAAAAAACATTGCCCAGGCTCAGGCTTCCTCGCCGGCGATTCGGACCCTTTGGATGACCACATCTTCCACGGGCACATCCCGATGCTGCCCCCTGGTTTCCCTGGGGGCCTGGGCCATCGAGTCCACGACTCCCATCCCTTCCACCACTTGGCCGAAGACCGTGTAACCGTAACTCTGGGGGTCGCTCCCGTGATGGTCCAGGTTGGGGTTGTCCGACAGGTTGATGAAAAACTGGGCGGCGGCGCTGTTGATGGGAAACGCCCGGGCCATGGCCACGGCGCCGCGCCGGTTCTTCTGGCCGTTGGCGGCTTCGTTCTGAATGGGAGGCTGGCTCGGCTGCCGGTACACCATGCCGGGCTCAAACCCGCCGGCCTGGGCTACGAACCCCGGCACCACCCGGTGGAAGATCAGGCCGTCATAAAAACCTTCCCTGACGTAGGTTAAAAAGTTTTCCACGGCGACCGGGGCCGCCTCCGGCCAGAGTTCGAGAACGATACGCCCTTGATTCGTTTCCAGGTTCACCCTGGGGTGCGCGACTGAAGATTCGGACATGCAGATCTCCGGTGATGTCATGAGATGGATGGTGGGCCAGGGGCGGCGGGGGGGGGGGGGCCGGGGCGACCCGCAGCAGCCAGCCCTCACCCCCAGGCCCCGGCTGTAAGGGTCAGTGAAACTCCTTCCCGCTGACCAGGAGCGCCTTACCGGGCCGTTTTGCCGGCCTTCCGGGGTGTAGCGCCATCCTGGCCAGAGTTTGTTGCATGGTAACATGATTCCCTCAAGAAACCTTCTTAAATCCCGGGGCCTAGCCTTTTTATTGACCTGCCGCACGGACGACCTTATATTGGAGTTAAACTAGCAGGATAAGGGGGACTCATGTTCTGGCTGGGGGGAGCGTTGACAGTACTGATCGTGCTGGCGGCCGGGTGCGGAGAAACTGTCCTCACCCAGTGGCCCCGGGAAACCATCTTCAGCAACTATTTCCATCTCCAGGAGATCAAGCCAGGCATGAACCGCATGGAGGTGGAAGGCATCATGGGCCAGCCGGCGGCCCATGAAACCGGTGATTATCCGGGCGGTCAATATACCATTTACTTCTACCGCACCCACAACATGGACTATGACGGCAGTGAAACGGTGCGGGGCGGCTATACTCCTATCCTGTTCCAAAAAAACACGGTCGTCGCCATGGGCCGCCGCAGTTACTTGCGGGCCGTCGGCCGGCCGGTGCACGAACCGCTCCCCGCCCTCCCCCCGGTCTTCCACGGGCCGGCTTAAGTCTGGTTGACTGAAGGGTCCTGGGGGGAGGCCAGGCCGCTTGCTTCCTGGCCCTCCCCGATCTTTCCTTTACCCCTCCCCCACCAGTTGCCCGCAGGCCGCAGCGATGTCCTGGCCCCGACTTTCCCGGATGATCACCGTGTAATTGGCCTGACGCAGGATCTCCTGAAATTGAAGAATCCGCGCCGCCGACGGCCTCGCAAAGGGGAGTTGGGGGTGGGGGTTAAAGGGGATAAGGTTGATTTTGGCCCGGAAGCCCTTGAGCAGTCGGGCCAGTTCCCGGGCCTGGGCCGGGGCGTCATTGATGCCGTCCAACAGCACGTAAGCGAAGGTGATGCGCCGGTGCCGGGGCAGGGGAAAGGCCCGGCAGGCGTCCAGCAGGGTTTTGATGGGGTAGCGCCGGTTGACGGGCATGATGCGGTCCCTGGTCTCATCATCCGGGGCGTTGAGGGAGATGGTGAGATTGGCCCGGGCCTCTTCTCCCAGGCGGGGGATCAGCGGAGCCAGGCCCACGGTGGACACGGTGACCCGCCGGGGTGAAAAGCCCAGGCCCCAGGGCGCGGTGATGGCGTGCAGGGAGCGCACCAGGGGGCCGAAGTTGGCCAGGGGCTCCCCCATCCCCATGAACACCAGGTTGGTGAGGCGGCGGCCCTCAGGCATCTCGCCCTGGACCGCCAGGATCTGGTTGACGATCTCCCCGGCCTGGAGATTCCTGAGAAAACCCCGGCTGGCGGTGAGACAGAACCGGCATCCCTGGGCGCAGCCCACCTGGGTGGAGAGGCACAGGGTGCGGTGCTCGCCGTCGGGGATCAGCACCGACTCGATCTTCAGACCATCTTCCAATTCCCAGAGGAACTTCCGGCAGCCGTCCGCCGCCTCCTGGCTCCTGGCGAGCCGGAGCCGGCTCAGGCGGGCCCGCTGGCCCAACTCCTGGCGGCAGGCCCGGCTGACGTCGGTCATCAGCTCGAAGTCCCGCACCCCTTTATAGACCCACTTCAGCACCTGGCGGGCCCGGTAGGGCGACTGGCCCCAGGCGGCCATGAAATGGGTCAATTCTTCCAGGGTGAGTTCTTTGAGATCAGGGAGGGTCATGACGGGGGAGCCGGCAGCAGTCAGCAGCCAGCAGTCAGTTGTAGAGTTTTCGGTTTTCGGTTTTCGGTTATGTACTAAAGAATATAGAGAGTCGCTGGCATTTGCCACTCCCCTCGCAGAATTCATTATTTTTTTGGATACCACCATCCTAGTAAAGTCTTAGGGATTTGCTTACCCTCTATCTCTTTTAAAAACCCAGGCGCAGTCGAATTAGCATAAAGCACCAAACTATATTCACTTATAACCGTTGAAACTGAGCGCCATCCTTGAGATATTATTTGCGATAGGTTACTCGGCAATAGTGAACTAATATCAGGGAATTGATTAAGTCTAACATAAACCAATGCATCGAGATTTGGAATAATTTTTGGATCATATCTTTTGCGTTTTTTATTCAAAGAATTAGATATCATACCAGCTAAATAATCAAATGTTACTTTCTCAGGGAGCAGTATAAACGATAAAGTGTCATCAATTGTTTTAGCTTCAATTAGCTCCTTAAGCCTATCTTTTGCCTCTTTATCAGGCTTTCTCTCCCCAACAATATACATTATTTCAAATTTGGCAGACCTGAATTCTATGTCGGGTGGCTCTTTCAATGGTTCTACAACAATAATTTCTTCCTCCTCGAATTGCATGCCGATACGACTCAAAAATTCTCCACAGAGAGTTTTTTCACACCATTTTTTATCAGATAAAAGACGGACTGTTTCCTCATAATGTTTATGTAACTGCTCCAAATAATCCAGATCATCATCATTTAACGAACCCATACTGCATTTCTCGCCCTTTTAAATTTCTTTCATCCCGATCTATCGCCGTATGTTCAAGAAATAACAGGAAAATGCAAGGAAATATCTTGTAGCTGACGGCTGATGGCTGCCTTTACTGTCCCCTGGCCCGTTCCAGGGCCTCCTGCCGGGATTTGCAGGCAATGCACATGGTGGTCACCGGCCGGACAATGAGACGCTTTTCGGTGATTTCGCCGCCGCAGACCTCGCAAAGGCCGTAGGTGCCGTCGTCGATGCGCTCCAGGGCTTCCCGGATCTTGGTGATCAGCTTGCGCTCCCGGTCCCGGATGCGCAAAGTAAAATTCCGGTCCGTCTCCAGGGTGGCCCGGTCCGTGGGGTCCGGGAAGGGGGTGGCGCGGCCGGTCATGTCGGTGCGGGTCTTGTCCGATTCGCCCAGAATTTCCTCCAGGCGTTCTTGTAAGAGATGGCGGTAAAACTCCAGACGTTCCGGATCCATCACTCGCCTCCGGGTTGTTCCCGTGTAATTTCGGTAACATGGGGTTCCGTCCGGCGATATGCGCCGCTGGCCCCCCCGCTTTTCTCCAACAACAGCAAATCTTGGATCACCAGGCCCCGGTCCACCGCCTTGCACATGTCATAGATGGTCAGGCCGGCCACGGCCGCGGCGGTCAGGGCCTCCATCTCCGCCCCGGTGCGGGCGAAAGTCCTGACCTTGGCCTGGATGGTCACGGCCCAATGCTCCGGCTCCGGAAAAAAATCGATGTCCACGCCGGTCAGGGGCAAGGTATGGCACAGGGGAATGAGCTGGGGCGTGTTCTTGGCCGCCATGATGCCGGCCAGGCGCGCCGCCGCCCACACATCCCCTTTGGGGAGGCGGCCTCCCAGGAGCAGGGGATAGACCTTCTGTCCCACCAGGACCCGGCAACTGGCGGTGGCCTGACGCCAGGTGGGCGCTTTATCCCCCACCTCCACCATGCGCATCCGCCCGGCTTCATCTAAGTGGGTGAAATCACTCATGAACCTACCGCCGCCGGCCGCTCTTCCTGCTCCAGGCGGGCCAATTCCGCCAGGATCTCTTGCTGTCCCGGTTGCAGGTGTTCCGGGGTGGCGACCACCACCTCCACCACCTGATCACCCCGGGGCTGCCGCAGCCCGCCGGGCACCCCGGCCCCGGGAAACCGGAAAATCCTGCCGGATTGGGTGCCCCGGGGCAGGTTCAGGGTCAGGTGGTCTTCCAGGGTGGGCACGTCGATCATTCCTCCCAGGGCGGCCTGGGCAAACGAGACCTCGACACGGCAATACAGGTCATCGCCTACCCGGGTAAAGAAACTGTCGGGCTCCACGGAGATGACCACCTGGAGATTTCCCGGAGGGCCGTTCAGGAAGCCTTCGCCCCCTTCCCCGTGAAGGCGCAAGCGGGTGCCGTTGTTAGTGCCCGGCGGGATGTGCACGCGATAGTGCCGCATCTGTCGGAGGTAGCCGTGGCCCGCACAGCCCGGGCAGGCCTGGGAGACGATTTTGCCCTGTCCGCCACAGCGCTGGCACAACGGTCCAAAGCGCAGCAAGCCCGGCCCCCGGTAGCGGCGCCCGCCCCCCTGGCAATCAGGGCACTGCCTGGGACTGCTGCCCCGGGCCTGGCCGCTCCCGCCGCACGAGTGGCAGTGCAAGGTGCGGGGGACGGCGATGTCAGTTTCCATGCCCAGGATCGCCCCGGCGAAGGGCACCCGCAGGTCGTACCGGAAATCCGGGCCGGGGGATTGGGCCAGGGGCAAATCGTCATTGAGGATGCCAAAGAATTCTTCGAAAAGCTCTTCTTCGGTCACCGCCACCCGGGGCCGGCGCAAATACTCCTGGCGGGCCCGGCTGGAGCGCGCCTTGGCTGCCCGGATGGCCTCATACGCGGCCACGACCCGCCGGAATTGGGCGGCCGCCCCGGGATCGCCCGGATGGTGGTCCGGATGGCACTGCCGGGCCAGTACCCGGAAGCGCCGCCGGATCTCTTCCCAGCCGGCGCCGGCGGCAACCCCCAAAATGCGGTAGCACTCCTGCGTGTTCATGGATTAAATGTCGGTTTCCCGGTACTCTGCCTTTAACCCCTGGGCCAGGGCGGCGGCCCGTTCCCGGTCCCCGGCCAACTCCAGGGCCTGCCGGGCGAATTGCAGCTTGCCCAGGGCCAGGGCCCGTTCGGCCGCCCGGCGCCACAGGTCCGGGTCCGGTTGCCGCCCCAGCACCCGGGCCAGCAGGTGGGCATCCCCGGCTTCCAGGGCCTTTTCCCGGATCTGCTGCAGGCCGGCCTGGTCAGCCCCCTTCAGGAAAAACTCCAGGGCGTCTTCCCACCAACCCAGGGCCAGAAACTTCTCCCCGTAGTCCCGGCACAGGGCCGGGTCTAATGCTTTTTCGTTCAGAAGGCGTCTCTTTTTCAAGCAGTCAGGGATTCCCCTGGGCAAGGCACGGAAAGCGCTCCCCATCAGACCGCCCCTTTGGAAAAATTTCTACTTTCTATATAAAATATCCAGAAGGGTATGTAAACCCTAATTTTCCTCAGCCTGCCCGGGGGCCTGGGCCGGAGGGAAGGCATTGACTTTCCCGCGGCCATTGGGTATGGTAAAAAGGCCTGGTTGGTTTTAGCTAATTATTTCGAGGACTTCAGGGTACGGCTGCCCACAGCGGGGCCGATATTCTTGCCTGCCACCCATGTTTAAGCGCTTGCTGGAGAGGTTCCGCCGGGACCGGGGCGTTCACAAGGCCACGGTGCAGATCGACTTTTTCCACCAGAACCTGGTCACCCCCGGCATCATCTGGCACCAGAGCCAGGATCGCCAGGCCGACACCGTAACCTTGATGATTTACCTGTACGCCCGCATCCTTTACGAACTGGCGGAGTTGAACGAGGCCCGGGTGGCCCGGGAGCTGGTGGACTTTGTCAACCGGATCTCTCAACGGGTGATGACGGAAACCGGCCCGCCGGCTCGACCCCAACTGCCTTTGGGCCAGTTGCACCTGGCCCCGGCCCCGGCTGCTCCCGCGATTCGCAGCTACCAGGCGGATTTTTACCAGCTCCGGGACGGCGACTATCTCTTGGAATTTCGCGCCGCCCTGGGGAAGGAGAATTTCTACCTGCCCGGTGGATTCCTGGCCCTCCTCCAGTCCTGCCTGGATAACCTGGACGACGAGCCTTTGACCCGGCTGGCCCGGGGTCTGGGGCGCATTCATCATTACTACCGCTACCGTCGGGACTTCTGGGATGGCGCCGCCTTGAGCGCCGCCCCGGCCTTCGCCCTGGGCACGGAAGAGCTGCACCCTGAGGAACCGGCCCCGGAAAGCCAGTAGTCAGTTGCCAGTTGCCAGTTTTCGGTTTTCGGTTTTCGGTGGTTTGTTAATTGTCATTCGTTATTCGTTATTCGTTTTCAGCGCTTTTCTTAAACTCCCCCCGAAAACTCAAGAAAGAAACCCCTAAACCCACATAAACTCAATACTGAGAACTGACTACTGACTACTGACCAATGCCACTGCAAAGGACCCCCATGCCCCTCACTCCGACCGAAGCAAACGGCCTGCCGTACTTTTGCTTCCCGGGCCTGTCCGCTTTCCCGGAACTGGTGCACGGGGTCTTCACCCGCCAGGGGGGCGTCAGCCTTCCGCCTTTTGCCACCCTCAACCTCAGCTTCAGCGTGGGGGATGCCGAAACCGCAGTCCTGGAAAACCGCCGCCGGGTCCAGGCCACCCTGGGCCTGGCCGCCCTGGCCAGCGCCACCCAGGTGCACGGCCGCCAGGGAGCTGAAGTGCTCCAGGCCAACCCCATCCCGGCCGCGGAAATTCCGGCCGCCGATATTCTCATCACCCGCCGGCCCGGACTGGGTCTGGTCATCAAACAGGCGGACTGCCAGGCGGTGATGTTTTATGATCCGGCCCGGCGTGTCGTCGCCAACGTCCACTGCGGCTGGCGGGGCCAGGTGCAAATCATCCTGGCCGCAGCCGTGTCCCGCCTGGAAGAACTCGGCTGCCAGCCGAAGGACCTGCATGCCGCCATCGGCCCCGGCTTGGGCCCTTGCTGCGCCGAGTTCCAAAACTTCCGCCGGGAGTTCCCCGCCTCCCTCTGGCATTACCAGACGCGCCCCCACTACTTCGACCTCTGGCAACTCAGCCGGGACCAACTCACCGCCGCCGGCCTCCCCCCGAACCAGATCGAGACCGCCCAACTCTGCACCCGCTGCCACCCCGACCTGTTCTTCTCCTACCGCCGGGACGGCGCCACCGGCCGCCAGGCCGCGGTGATCGGGTTAAAGGAGGGGTGAGAAAGGTTGAGGGGAGGGCCGGGGGAGCACAGCTCCCCCGCCCTCCCCTCAAACTCCCCTCCCCAACCCCCTTTATGGGGCCGGGTAAGGCGGGTCTTTCAGCCCCGACTTCCCCGGCCTAAAAGAAATAAAAGAGGGGCGACCCGACGGGTAGCCCCTACTTAAGGGGTTGGGGGATGGGGTTTGGGGAAGGATTGTAAATGGGTCTGCGACCCCTGGCCCCCTTCCCCAAAATTCCTACCTCCCCAGCTCCTTAACTAACGCCTCCACTACCGCGGTTTGTTCGGTTTCCGTGAGTTCCGGGAAGATGGGGAGGGCCAGGGTTTCGGCCGCGGCCTTATCGGCTTCGGGGCAGGCGTTCAGGTCGTGGTGCAGGGATTTAAAGCACTCCTGGCGGTGGAAGGGCACGGGGTAGTAGATGGCGCAGCCGATGCCGGCGCTTATAAGGCCTTCCCGCACCCGGTCCCGGTTCGCCACCCGGATGACGAACTGGTGGAAGATATGATCGAACTTGAGTCCGGGGCGCGTCTGCCACACCCGGGCCGGGGGGGTCACCAGGCCCTTTTGCAGCAACCCCGCCTCCTCAAAGAGCTTCAGGTAGCGGGCAGCGTTTTCCTGGCGGCGGCGGTTCCAGGTATCGAGGTGGGGCAGTTTTACCAACAGGGCCG
>Ga0315268_10007766_pt1 | contig 11259 bp, 10 predicted proteins | sample C1_top_MG_FD_204535 | JGI IMG/M metagenome (GOLD analysis project Ga0315268, IMG submission 204535) | Sediment microbial communities from Yellowstone Lake, YNP, Wyoming, USA - C1_top | ecosystem: Environmental > Aquatic > Freshwater > Lake > Sediment | place: USA: Wyoming | collected 2017-08-01 | reverse complement strand
GACGCACTTGTTATCTACCCCCACAGCAGTACCGAGCCGGCAGTGTTGAAGTTGAAGCTGTCAGTTGTCGGTGCAGGCGGGGTTGGGCAGGTCATTGCTGCCCATCTGGCCGGAACGAAAGGGGCGACTGTGAAGGTCGGCGACATCGAGCGTTCCAGACTGCGGGAAGTCGCAAAATCGTGTCCCGGAGCTACCGTGCTCCGATTAGACGCAGGTGAGCCTAGTCAAGTTGGCCGATTCATCAGCGGATCAGATGTTGTCGTCAACGCATCTCATCCACGGTTCAACAAGCTGATCATGCAGCAGGCATTGAAGAGGAAAGTGAACTACTTGGACTTGGCCAGCCTCACGCCCGCAGCCCTGACAGAGCAATTGGACCAAGACTCAAGATGGAGCAAAAGCGGGCTCGTCGCCATAGTCACCATGGGCGAGGATCCTGGGCTATCCAATATCATGGCGAGGCGTGGCGTGGATATGCTTGATCGCGTGACCGAGGTGCGAGTGCGAGATGGAGAGACCTCCACGAGTGACACCTACCCATTCGTCTGCCTGTTCGCGCCTGATGTCTTCCTAGAAGAAGCCGTCTCTCCTGCCCAGTACTTTGAAGGAGGAGAGATAAAGACGGCTCCTCCAATGTCCGCGAAGGAGATCTACCCATTTCCGCAACCCCTAGGAAATACCACTGTATACGGCATGGACCACGAGGAAGTGCACACACTGCCGTTCTATCTGCCGAAGAAACCCAATTACGTGGACTTCAAACTGGCGCTCACAGATGACGGGGCCGCCGCCATAAGACTACTTCACGGGATTGGCCTGTTAGGACAAGAACCGTTGCAGGTTGGAACAGCGAAAGTCAGTCCAATGAGTGTCCTCTTGCGTCTCTTGCCTCCACCTGCCGAGATCGCCGGCAAGATACGCGGAAACGCCGGGATTTTGGTGGAGGTCAAAGGGGAAGCAGCCGGAGTACCATACATGCACAGGCTGCATGCTAGCATGTCACATGATGAGGCGTTCACAAAACACCATACAAACGCAACTTCCTACCTGACGGGGACTCCAGCTGCGGTCTGCGCCCTCATGGTAGCAGAAGGACAGATCGAGAACTGCGGCGTAGTTGTTCCCGAGTGCCTGAAGGCCGAGAGCTTCATCAAGAAAGCAAGAGACTTCGACGTATGTGTTCAGATAGAGACAACCAAGCTGTAGGACTATCCCTCTCACTGACTGTCAGAAGTGAATGGATTCAAACAAGTTCCGAGCATGGAATGGACGAGAAGTGAAATCATGAAGACTTTGGTCCTCGGGGCTTCAGGGCAAATAGGAGCATACACCGTTCAAGACTTGGTTGAGTTCTACAAGGCAGACGTGATAGCATCCAGCCGAAAGCTAGCAAATGTCAAGAAGGCCATGACGGATCTCGGACTGGCAAAACGTGTCAAGATAATGGAGCTTGATGCAGGAGACACGGAAAATGTGGCGCAGATAGCTCGAGCGGAGAAGGTTGACACGGTCGTGAACTGCGCTTGGTATCAGACCAACCTCTCCGTCATGGAAGCATGTCTGCGCGCCGGCGCTCACTACACCGACTTAGGCGGACTCTTTGATTTCACTCTGAAACAATTACAGCTGCATGAGAAGTGGAAGAACGCAGGAATCAAGGCAACGATCGGCCTCGGTAGCACGCCTGGTCTAACGAACATTGCTGCGGCTGCAGGCGCGGCAAAGCTTGACACGGTTGAGACCATCGACATCTATTGTTCGTGGGGGAACACTCTCCCGACGAAGGAGGCGGGATGGCCTGGCTACTCGATACGAACAGTCTTGGATGAATTCACGCAGGAGCCAGTCATGTGGCTCAACGGCAAGTACGCCAGGCAACCAGTCCTGTCAGGGGAAACAACTGTGACCATGCAAGATCCAATCGGCAAGATCACCGCATACTACGTGAAACATTCCGAGCCTGCAACCATTGGGAAGTACGTCGGAAAAGGCTGCCGCAATGTCACCTTTCGCATTGGTTTCCCAAGCACAGATTTCTCGACCTTCAAAACGCTGAAGAACCTTGGATTCGCCGACACGGCGCCGATAGCTGTTGGAAACGCGCACGTTTCCCCATTGGACTACTTGACCGCAATGTATCAGAACGCTATTTCAAGATCAAGGAGTGAGCGTCCTCCGAGCACAGAGTACGAGTATGACGCGTTCAGGATAGATGTTTTCGGCCGACGAAAGGAGTCTTCGACCACTGTCACGTACCACATCATCACGTGGAACGATCCCAAGAGAGGGATATCCTCAGGGCGCGACACTGCCGTGCCGCCGTCCGTGGTATCACAATGGCAAGCGACCGGAAAGATCAAAGAGGCCGGAGTCTTCCCAGCTGAGGCCGTTGTTGACCCAATACCATTCTTCCTAGAAGTCGGCAAGAGAAAGATCAGAGTGGAAGAACACTCCACAGAGACGCGGAGATTCTACTAGGCGTGCGTCTCTCGAAAGTCTTAAGCGCACTCTCACGTATCTACTGGTGATATTCATTGAGCAAGTCTAGTCGAAGAGATTTCGTGAAGATGGCCGCCACTGGCGTGGTCGGCGCAGCCGTCGGTGCGGTCGCTGGCAACTACTATGGGGCTCAGAACACGCTCACCCAGGAGCAGAGCCTGAGGGCTGAACTGGAGAATCTGAAGAAGAAGATTCCTGTCCAGCCGGAGGGAGAGGTGAGAGTCTACACTTGGAGCGAGTACATCGCCGAGCACCTCATCGACGTCTTCAAAGTGAATACTGGAATCAACGTAGTGTACGACACGTATGAGAGCACAGACGAGATGAGGGCAAAGGTCACACCCGGGCACAGCGGTTATGACGTGGTCATGATTACTGACTACATGATCCCGGAGTTCGTCAACCTCGGACTGCTGGCTGAACTTGACCTCAATCTGCTTCCCAACTCGATCCATTTAGATGACAAGTTCAAGAACCCTAGCTACGATGCCGGCAACAAGCACTCCATGCCGTATCTTTGGGGAACAACTGGGATCGGTTGGAATTCAGCGAAGGTTGATGATGTCACGAGTTGGGCGGATCTCTTCGAACCAGAAAGAGTGCAGAAATACAACAAGACAGTGACGATGCTTGACGACATGAGGGAAACGATAGGCGCGGCCATGAAGTATCTGGGTTACTCTCTAAACGACCTAGATGACGGTCACCTAAGCGAAGCAAAACGAATCTTGCTCGCGCAGAAGCCGTACCTCGCGAAGTATACAGGAGCTCTTGAGTACATCCCTGGGCTCTCTGGCGGAAGATTCATGATCTCTCACGCATACAACGGAGATGTGTTCGTCGCGCAAGCGGACAACCCTGACGTGAAGTACACGATCCCAGAACAGGGTTGCACTCTATGGGTTGACAACATGACGGTTCTCGGTGACGCGCCCCACCCTGTTGCGGCGCATGCTTGGATCAACTACATCTTGGATCCGACCGTGATGGCCATAATCTCGAATTCAAGATACTACGCCAACCCCAACAAAGACTCGGTTCCTTTCTTGAACCAAGACGTGATCGGAGACCCATCAATCTACCCGCCTGAAGACGTATACAAGAAACTCGAGATTATGAAACCAGTCACGCCAGCAGAATTGGAGAAATATCAGACAGTATGGCTTGACGTAGTAGGGTAGCCTCCAGCGTGAGTTCAAGCTAAATACCCTCACGCTGCCCTCTCCTTTCCAGCCTGGTCTACGGAATGTTCGAAGTCGAACTCATCGATGTCTTCAAACACTTCGGAACAGTAACCGCTGTTGACCACGTCTCCCTCGGCGTGAGGAAGAACGAGTTCTACTCTTTCCTAGGTCCCAGTGGCTGCGGGAAAACCACTACGCTTAGGATCATCGCTGGTTTTGAAGACCCCGATGAGGGAACTCTCAAGCTCGGCGATATCATCGCGAATGACATCCCGCCGTACAAGAGGAACGTAGGCATAGTCTTCCAGCATCTCGCACTCTTCCCTCACATGAGCGTTTTCGACAACATAGCATTCGGACTCAAGATGGCGAAAGTTGCGAAAGACGAGATAAGAAAGAAGGTGAACGAATCCCTTGAGCTGGTTGGACTCCCAGATCTCGGGAACAGAAGAATCCATCAGCTCAGTGGAGGACAGCAACAGAGAGTAGGCATCGCGAGAGCCATGGTGAAAGAGCCCGGTGTCCTGTTGTTGGACGAGCCGCTTGGTCCACTTGATCTGAAGATCAGGCAGCATATGCAACTCGAGCTCAAGAGGATCCAGAAACAAGTGGGGACGACCTTCATCTACGTCACACACGATCAGGGCGAAGCTCTGACTATGTCAGACAACATTGCCGTGATGAACGCCGGAAAGGTGGAGCAAATCGGTTCTCCAAGAGACATCTATGACAAGCCGAAGACCCAGTTTGTAGCGAACTTCATCGGCGAGACCAATTTGCTGGACGGCAACCTCGGAGCCTCCGGGGAGTTCACGTGCAAAGGCCTACCTCACCCAATATTAGCTGATGCGGAGGGGTGGCTGGGCGAAGGTGTCCTCTCGATTAGACCCGAGAGAGTGAACATTGGGCCGAGCCTCAAAGGGTTGGACAACTTGTTTGAAGCAAAGGTGGAGGACTTCGTCTATCAAGGATCGCACGTGTCCGTTTCCGTCAGAATGGGCGACAACCTGCCGCTGAAGATACGAGCCAATCCGACCGTTCCGTTGAAGATCGACGAGAAGACGCACATAGGCTGGAACAAGGTAGATGCGACGGTGATCAGGCTCGAAAAGCACTGAAGGAACCAGCACTCCTTCCACCGAGCCATCGTCCAAGAGAAAGGCCCGCAAGTACACTGCAGCACTCCTCGCTTCGCCTACGACGATCTATCTAACCGTGTTCTTCTTCGCTCCGTTTGCAATCGTCGTTCTATACTCTCTTGGAATGATCGACATTCTAAGGCAGTTCAGCTTTCAGGCCACCCTTCGCTACTACTTGGACTTCTTCAATTCCGTCGCCCCAATGATATTCGGCCGGTCACTACTGATGGCGTTTGCTACAACGGCTGCATGTCTCTTGCTCGGCTATCCGATGTCCTACTACATTGCAGTCAAGAGCGGACGTCGAAAAGAAACGCTGATGTTGCTTGTCATCATACCATTCTGGGTGAGCTTCCTACTCCGAACATACGCGCTCATGACGATTCTGGACGTCAATGGAATCATAAACGTCACACTACTCAGCCTCGGCCTGATCTCGCAGCCTCTCAACTTGATGTACAACACACAGGCCGTCCTGCTCGGCATGATCTACAACTACCTCCCCTTCATGATCCTGCCCCTATATGCCTCGATGGAGAAACTGGATCAATCGCTCTTGGAGGCAGCGGGCAGCTTAGGCGCGGGGCCCGCGAAATCGTTTCTCAATGTAACTCTGCCACTGACGATGTCCGGAATAGGCGCCGGGTCAATCCTTGTCTTCGTTCCGTCCGTCGGGGAATTCATAATACCTCAACTGCTCGGAGGAACCGAGTCTTTCATGATAGGCAACCTCGTCTGGACACTCTTTCTCAAGGCGCGTAACCTCTGGTTTGGGTCCGCAGTTTCCATAGTCCTGATCGCACTGGTCGTCCTGATGGTCGGACTGTACATGAAGTACATCACAAAGGGCGAGGAGATGGCGATATGAAGAAGAGAAGAGGAGACACGATACTGAAGGGATACTCCTTCCTTCTCTATGCCTTCCTGTACGCTCCCATACTGATCATGGTGGTGTTTTCCTTCAATGACTCCAAGCTCCTTGCTGTCTGGCGTGGCTTCTCGCTCAGATGGTACGACATGCTGATAGCGGATCCTAGTGTCTGGAGAGCATTCTACAACAGTATCTGGGTCGCCGGGCTCACAACCGTCGTGTCGATGGTCCTAGGCACAATGGTTGCTTTCGTCATGATCAGGTACAGTTTCCGTGGAAAGTCGATCTTGGATAGCGCGCTGTACTTTCCAGTAGTTATTCCGGAGATCACAGAGGCACTGTCGCTTCTGCTTTTCTACGTTTTCACTGGGATCCCGCTCGGAGCCATGACAGTCGCGATAGGACACATTGCTTTCTCGATCTCCTACGCCACGATAGTAATCAGATCGAGGCTGGTCGGATTCGACCGGTCGCTCGAGGAGGCTGCAAGATCATTGGGCGCCAACGAAATTCGCACGTTCCTTCATGTGACGTTGCCGATAATCCTTCCAGGGGTCATAGCCGGTGGGCTTCTTGCTTTCACAGTCTCGTACGACGATTTCGTCAAGACCGCGTTCACGGCAGGCCCAGGGTTTCAGACTCTGCCGCTGAGGATTTACGCGATGGCGAGCAGAGGAGGCGTCTCACCGCTCCTCAACGCTCTGGCGACAATAACGCTCACGGTATCGCTGTGTCTTGCAGTGGTAAGGTTGCGCCTCTCTAAGAACTAGCCGAATCCCTTTTCGCGTGAGTCTTGCATCCGCCTCAAGTCCGACCTACTTGCAAGTCAACGCTCGCAAACCGTCAATCTCTCAACATGTGGAACCTCGGATAGTCCCCGCTTGGTTCTAGTGCAAATTGTGAAGTGAAATTCAGTCAAGTGTAGCCGAGCTCACACCACGTGCGGTGTGCATAATTGTTAAATGAGTTCTGGTTGAGTGTGCTCGTGATCGAGTCTTGAGTTCCATCCAGGATGCTGAACTGAGAAGACTTCTAGATAGAACGCCCAAGTCCAGAGAGATCTTCGAACGCGCTAGGATCGATGTGCCATTTGGTGTGCACAGCACGTACAGATACAGCGACCCATACCCATTCTACTTCTCTCGTTCGTCGGGCACAAAGATGTGGGACGTAGATGGAAATCAGTACACAGACTACAACATGGGGTTCGGTGCTCTCGTTGCCGGACACAGCCACCCGATCGTCGCTGAGGCATTGATAGAGCAAATCAAGAACGGAACAGACTACGGATTCGAATGGTCAGAGACTCCAAAGTTCGCAAAGATGATCTGCGAACGATTCGGCGTCGACCAGGTAAGATTCTCCAGCACGGGCGCTGAAGCCACAATGTACGCGACTCGATTCGCAAGAAGCTTCACCGGGAAAGACAAGATCGTGAAATTCGAGGGATGCTACCATGGAGGCAACGAGACAAGCCTCGTAAGCGTCAAGCCGGCCAGATCCAAGGCAGGCGATCCGCGCTTCCCCAATCAGGTTCCATCTTCACTTGGAATCCCCGAGGGAGTGTACAAGAATACTCTGGTTGCGCCCTTCAATAACTTGGAGGCAGTCGGTGAAATAGTGCGAAAGAATCGTTCTGAGATTGCAGGAATGATAGTCGAGCCGATCCCGATGAACATGGGATATGTCATCCCACGGCCCGGCTTCTTGGAGGGGCTAAGAGAACTTGCAGACGAGTGCAACTTCGTTCTGATCTTCGATGAGATAAAGACTTGCGGGAAGTTCTATGGTGGAATCCACGACTACGCGAGAGTGAGGCCCGACCTCGTCACTCTCGGCAAGGCAATCGGAGGCGGAGTGCCAATCTCAGCAGTAGGCGGAAAGAAGGAAATAATGGAAACCATAGTCCCGGGCGCGGTGAGCCACGCGGGCACATTCAACGCCAACCCGCTTTGCGTCGCAGCGGGAATTGCCACCCTGTCGAGAGTCCTCACAAGAGACGCGATGAATGAGGCGACTAGGCTGTGCGAAACTCTCGCCAAAGGCTATGAGGACATCGTGGATGACAGTGGGCTTGTCGCCCAGATCTCTCACGCAGGCCTAAGCGGCGCCGTCGCCTTCTCCTCCAAACCAGTCACAGACTGGAGAAGCTTCCAAGATTGCCACATCGGGAAGTGGTTTGCATACCTCTACGCGATGATGAATCGCGGAGTGTTGCCTGCAGGTCCTTCTCCAGATGAACAATGGACCATCTCGGTTCTTCACACGAAAGAGGAGATCGAGGAGCACCTTGAAGCGTTCAAAGATGTGGCACAATACACGAAGAAGTTCGACACGCCAATGCCGGTAGTAGAAGCCATCTAGAGAGCACAATCAAATCTTTCCGACAGATTCCGACGCAAGGTCATTCCTCGGTGAAGTCTGAGGGGAACCAAGGAACTATCCTGATCGATGGATCTTTCAGGTGGTTCAGGATCGCAGCGTTCACGAGAAGCGGCGTGATCGATTCCACCATCCTCGAGTTCGACAGGGGGCCAACCCGCAAGGCCCGCAAGTTCGGAATGTCATGTGCAACCTTCGTCACAACATCTAGGCCATGCTCATCCTGACCACTGATGAGCACGTCAATGTTCAGAACGGAGTCTAGGTCCCCAAGGTAGGAAGCGGGAACAGTCTGGAATGCCGATACGACCGGGGAATCTCCCACTTCGTTGGCTACAAGTTCAGCGGCAGACTTCTCGAAGGCGGCCTTGCCCCCGACAATGACAGGCGAATATGTGAAGAGCTTTCCCTCTCTAGCCATCGGGACAATTGCTGAGACAATTACGTGCTGAGAAGTCAGCTTGTCCTTGATCTGTCTGACGGTCTCGATGGCGTGCTTCGGGGGTAAAGTGAGAACAATCATCTCAACTAGAGGCGGGATATCCGAGTTTACAACTCCTTTGATGCTGCCCTTCATTCGGTTACCATAGAATCCGCGGGCCACTGACTCATACTCACGCGAGACTGTCTCTGCCTTCTCAATTCGCCTGGAACCAAGCCAGATCTCGTGCATCAGTGCCCAGCGGAGCGCCAGTCCTCTGCCCATGCTTCCCGTTCCGCCGACGATTCCGATCCGCAAAGTCGTTCGTCTTCAGATAGGAATGAGCGAAGGTATTCAATCTGCCTGACGGAAAGACGTGCGTTGTATGGCGCTACTATGAGATTCAGCGACGTTGCCGATAATACCTGTATGGGTGATAGAGCGGAGTGCGGCATCTCCTACAGGCTACATCATAGGGGCTGATTGGCGTGCGGCACCGCGGGCAGATCAACTGCGCTCCCGGTACTAGTCTCGCGTGCCGTCTCCTGATCGCTACTACTGCCGCAAATATGACTGACAGACTCGCTCCGACCCCAATGATCAGCACGGGAATCAGCAGGTCCCATTCGCCGGAGGATGACACAGTGCTTGTCCCGTTCGTCGATGTCGCATTGCCAGTTGTTGTCGTCGTAACCGTTGCTTCCTGAACGTCATGGATGATAGTGATCATTTCGCTTTGGGCCAGATTCGGCAGTGAGAGGAGCATCATGACTGCGAACACTAGGAGTAGCAACGGCGCAGTCTTGGAACGAGGCATTCCGCCCGGCACTGGCGAGCAGTCCTTCTTAACGTGGATACGCCATGGAGCTGAGGATAAGGCTCTTTCCGATGGTGGACTCTGTCTCATGATTCGCCTCTGCCCCCTCTATTCCTGCGACCGCGCCACTGTCGGAGCCTGCGGTAGGCGACCCTAGTTAGTCGGCAAAGGAAGCCGGAGGGCTAGGTTACCTTGCAGCGAATCCGTGAATGATCCAACTAATCCCGTTGACTAGTAGGACGAGAGGAATCAGGATGAGCACAAGCTCGATGCTAAGCCAAGGGCGAAATATCGCCACGAACGAGGCGATCACAGAGAACAATCCAATAACGATGAAGAACGCTCTCATCCAACCCGGCATACGTGTTCCTGCAGCCATTCTCCTCACCAAGTACCCAGTTGTTCTTTCATGGTATAAATCATCGACCGTGTGACGCATCCGGAGAGAATCGCTCGCGTGGCAAATTCAGTTCTGCTTCCGCGTGCCTATCGTTCCGCTCGCGCTAGAGTATACACTCTCGGCACGCTTCCAAATGAGGCGGTAATTCCTCGTTCTTTAAGGCCGGCCAGTATTGACTGCGCTGCTGGATGGGAAATCTTGGCTAATCGCGCGATGGCATCCACTTCGGCCTCGCCGAGTTCGCATAGTGCACCGCACACCTTTGCCTCCTCAGCCGTCAATCCTGTGCTCGAATGCCACTTCTCGATCAGCCTGCATACTCTCTCCATATTGCTTGTGATCGGAGTCACGGTCTTCCGGACTACTGATCGGGGCTCAAGAAAGGAAAACGGCCCCAGTCGCGACTCGGCCTCCAATTGAGAGCCTTCTCCAAGTTCCGTCCCTGCGCCCACAACCGAGTTTCCTTTGATTCGCGCTCGATCTCCGATTCTGCAGTTCTCGGCTACGATACATGTGTCGAGGAGGGCGCTTGTACCGATCCGTGTGTTCTCGTACACCACTGAGGAGGCGATCTTCGCGTCTGCTGAGATCTCACTTCCATCTCCAATGCATGCGTAGGGTCCAACCACTGCGCCCTCGTGAATGCGCACATTCTCTCCGAGATGAACTGGTTCCCTGAGAGTCGCCTTCTCGGAGATTGAGTGGCCCAACGCCGAAGTGGCGTCGCTGCCTCTGCCGGTTCCGCTCGGCTTGATGTTGTCAAGCGCCCAGAAATTCGCTCTCAAGTAACTTCTGGGATCGCCCACATCAACCCAGAAGCCGTCGACGGGAGAACCCGCCAGAAACATCCCCGATTTCAGCATGCGAGGGAATAGATCCTTTGAGAAGTCGAACGGCTTTCCTCCTGGAATAAGCTTGAGTATGTCAGGTTCGATCACGTAGATCCCCGCGTTGATCAGATCACTGAAACACTCCTGCGGGCTCGGCTTCTCTAGAAAGCGAGTAACCCGACCCGCCGAAAGCTCGGCAATCCCATACTCCGACGGGTTCTCGGCACGAACGAGGGCCATCGTGGCCATTGCGCCGAGCCTTCTGTGAGCCTCCACTATCTCGCCCACGCGAAACTCGAACTGGTTGTCGCCTTGGATCACCGCGAACGTTTCATCGATCAGCGCCTCTGAGTTCTTCACTGAGCCCGCAGTTCCGAGCGGCGTCTCCTCCTCTACATGATGAATTCGCACTCCGTGGTCGGAGCCATCACCTAGCGTGGCACGCAATCGCTTGGCGAAGTAGTTTGTAGTCACAATGATGTCGTCGATTCCTTCGAATGCCAGTTTCCGAACTAGGCGAAGTATCGCTGGTTCTCCAGCTAGAGGAAGCAGAGGTTTCGGCTTGGTATACGTCAGCGGTCTCAACCGAGTCCCCTTTCCGCCAGCCAGAACTACAGCTTTCAAGACGACTCACGCTGACCCTGAACGGCTACTGTGCTTCCCCCTTATGAGAATTAGACTCGTGGCATAGCTCAACGCGAACCGCAGAAACACAG
>Ga0315268_10007765_pt1 | contig 11260 bp, 8 predicted proteins | sample C1_top_MG_FD_204535 | JGI IMG/M metagenome (GOLD analysis project Ga0315268, IMG submission 204535) | Sediment microbial communities from Yellowstone Lake, YNP, Wyoming, USA - C1_top | ecosystem: Environmental > Aquatic > Freshwater > Lake > Sediment | place: USA: Wyoming | collected 2017-08-01 | reverse complement strand
AATTTTGTTTTTTTATAGTGTTAGGAAATTTTAAATCAATTTCTGTTAAAATCTGATTTAATTCATTCACATTTTTAACTATAAATTCGGGTTCTATATCAGCCCAACCAATTGCATGATTTAAGCCTTCAAAATATGACTTATCTTCTAGATATTTTATTATTGAATTTTTTTGATGATGGCTCCTCAGATGTATATCAACTCTATAAAATTGTAAATCAAATTGTGATAGATTGATTCTGACGCGAAATGCTTGAATAACGCCATTTTTTATAAGATTTTGAATTCTATAATTAATCTTTTGTGATGAACAACCAAGTTTTTCTGCAAGTTCAATAAGTGGCATTCTTGCGTTTAATGCAATTTCGTTTAAAATTTTGAAATCGATTTCATCAATTTCTATAGCTTTCTCGCCAGAAGTTGCTACATACATTTTTCTTGTTGATTTGTCATAGTTATCTGGGACCAAATAGGATTTTTTATAACATACTGCTTGGGTATAAATTGAAACCGCAGATTTTGCGAAAAAATCTCCATATCGGTCGAGTATTTTTTCCCAAAATTGATAGAACTCATAAATGTTTTTTATCCATATGACAACCCCAAAATCAACTTCTGATCTATAGGTAGAATATACTACCCATGTGTTCTCGTATTCTTCAAATTGTTTACTTATTTCTCTCTTTATATTTTCATTAACGTATTGAAAAGTGATATAAATTCTATAGACATGGTATCCTAGTTTAAAGGTGTTGATTGCTGTCCAAAAATTTATAATTATATTTTCATCTTGCATTCTTTTTATTCTATAAGAAACTACATCTTTCTTGAGACCGACTTTTTTACCAATCTGCGTATTTGATTGTCTGCAGTTTAAATCAAGCTCATAAAGTATTTTTCTGTCTTTCAAATCTAAGTTAATCATGCTAGTTAAATATATAAGAATGATTTGTTATTAAAATATTTGGATGTGGCGATGCACGACGACAAAAAAAGTGTGTTACTTGTAGCTATGCCGTTTGCTGGTATTATGATTCCATCGATCCAGCTTCCGGTGTTAGAGGGGTATTGTCGTGAAAGAGGAATAACGATTGAAACTTGCCATCTCTATCTTAAAGCAGCAGAGTTGTATGGACTGCAGAATTATCATTATTTGATCTACCCTCCAAATGATTCGTATACCGCACAAATGGTGTTCTCACGGTACGTATTTCCTGATCATTGGAAAAATAATAAAGATAAGTTTCAAGAATTCTTTCATCAACACTCTGTGCAAAATTCTGATACCCCACAATTTTCATTCGATGAGTATGTACATCAGACTGATGTGTTCTACCAATGGATTCTTGACCACGTCGACTGGCGATTCTTTGATATCATAGGTTTTACATTAAATTACGGACAATTGCTTCCGTCACTATCAATTGCAAAGAAAATAAAAGAGTCTGATCCTGAGAAAAAAATTGTTTTTGGTGGCAGCAGAACGGTTGAAACACTTGGGATGAACGTGCTGCGGGCATTTGAATATGTGGATTTTATTGTCTCCGGTGACGGAGAGGATGCACTGTTTCGTCTTGCCTCTGATTTTGAGAATTATAAATCAATTCCTCAACTCATGTATAAAAATAGAGATGAAGTAATTTGGAATAAGTCGGATATTGTAGTTGATCTGAATATGATTCCGATTCCTTCCTACGATCAGTTTTATCAGGATCTTTCTACAACATCTGTAGATGTTCAACAGTATTATCAGTATTATGGGCGACTTCCCGTGGAGATATCCCGGGGATGTTGGTGGAATCAGTGTACGTTTTGTAACCTCAACATTCAGCATCGGTGCTATCGTGAAAAACGCATCAGTCGAATCCTCCAAGAAATTCAGTGGCTCTCTGAACGGTACCATATGATGAATTTTCAGTTAATAGGCAACACACTTCCGAAAACCGAGTACCGAACCTTATTCAAAAAATTGAAAAATCTTGGAAGAGATTATTCATTTTTTGCAGAAGCCCGTGCAGGGCAATTAACCAGTGATGACTATTTGCTCATGAAAGAAGCAGGTTTCACTATGATTCAAACCGGAATTGAATCGTTCAGTCAGAATTATCTGCAGAAGATGAACAAGGGCGTACGCGTGATTGATAATATCGCTGTCCTTAAGTTTTGTAAAGAAAACGGAATAAAAAATAACTATAATCTCTTGGTGAGATATCCGAATGAAGAAACCATTGATTTTAATGAAACAAAAAAGATTGTTCAAATGTTGAAAGGGTATCTTGACGTTCCCCAGCTCTGTGAACTTCGAGTGATGCATGGAAGCTGCATTCAGCGTCATCCAGAACAGTTTAATATTGAACGATTGGAACATACACTAATCGATAGAATCATGTACCCTTTGGAATTTTTAAAGGAGGAAATTTCTTTTGTATATGATTTCAACCGAAAGATCCCATCTACGGACAATCCGTGGGAGTCGTTAGTAGAAGAATGGAAAAAAGAACGGAAAATGTTTGAACTTGAGGGTATTACTCGGCAAACCACGATCGACAGGCTAGTTTTTTATTTTGTTGATGGGGGAAGTTTCATTAAAATTTTTGACAAGCGGGATAAGCAGAACATCCGGATTGTTGTGTTAAATGAGCTGGAACGTGCGGTGTTTCTGGCATGTGTAGATGTGGTGTCGTTGCAGCAACTACTGCATAGGTTTACGAATTTACCTGAGTTTGAATTAATTGCAATGTTACAAAGTTTTGAACAAAACGGATTGATGTTTGTAGAAGATGATTACTACCTATGTTTACCGTTGCGATTTTCAGTTAGTGAGCATACTGCAATACGCACGGAATGCCAGTTGAATGTTTCTGTATGAGCTAAAAAGGACTTTTTTATATAAGACGATAGGTTTTTTTCTAATTTTTATCATTGCCGATGGTTGGATTAAAAAAATTAATAGTTCAAATCTAGGACAAACACAATTTTTTCTCTATTCCCGACAAAAGTAAAAAAAAAGTTTAGTTTTTCGCATTTTGTAGGATTTTCACTGAAAGGGGCTTTATGTTTTCGAGGAGTATTGTTCGAATTAAGGAACGAATAGAATGAATTGTACATATAAAAGCGAATTTAAAAAAGAAATATTCTACGATTTCTACATCCCCACCTACGTACCCAGATGCGAAAAACATCTTTATAGCATAACGAACATCAAATCAAGGAGGAGGGTTCTACCCTTTGAATAGATATATTAGTCACTCGTTCTCATTCGAAAATATCGGAACAGCACGAGAAATCGAATTAGAAAACAAATTGATTTCTCCTGAGTTTCAACTTCGCCAAGAAGAACAAACTAGAATGTTCAAACATTTACCCTTAAAAAGCATTCTTGCAAGCGATTATTTGTGTCAAGCTGAATCTTATCTTACCGATCTTATTGCTGTTGATAAATTTCAAGAAATACTTACAATAGCAAAGAATTTCCCAGGTAATGTAACAAGTTTTTTAGGTTTTGAGATTCATTTAAGAGATGCAACACAACGTGCAGATTGGGCTTTTGCTGTTTCTGGTGAGGGACCAGATCGGGAAGTACTTGTTAACCTAATGAAAAATAGTCAGCTATCAAAACAATTTTTACAACAACCAGAGTGGCGACATATCGCTGAGTTTTCTGAAGCATGGGCAAATCAAACATCTTCGTTTCAAAAACATATTAAATGCTTTTGGTTAGAATTTGATATGCCTGATATACCTCCTACAGTATTTGTCCCTAGTGTATTCTTTGGACCGGAAAAATTACCGGAGGGAATTGCTTCAAATGAAGCGTCTCAATATCACTGGCTTTTAGATTCTGCATTACCACTTCTTCGAGGTCAACAGTTATCAAAAAAAGTACAACATCACGTGTTCAATTGCATTAGGAAGATGCCAGCGACTGCGTCTCTTTTCCAGGTAGGGACGATGTTATCTCGTTCTTCAAATGACGTGCGTCTCTATATTAATAGAATTCATCCGAAGGACATTATTCCTTATTTGAAATCACTGGGTTGGTCTGATAAGACCGGAGAGTTTCAATCAATAATAGATGATCTGCAAAACAAATCTGATCGTTTTGTTCTCAGTTTCGATGTCACTGAAACAGGCATTGGTCTTCGTCTTGGGATAGAGTGTTCGTTTTCTTCAAATCGATTTCATCAGGAGACTCGTTGGAAAAAATTATTTGATTATCTAGTGGAAAAAGGCATGTGTCTGCCAATGAAGAGAGACGCAATACTAAGATATCCCGGTGTTGAACACACTAATATTTCAGGTAGTGTCATGAAACCATTGGCATCAGCATCTCGTCATCTCGACGATCTTTTATCCGGTACATTAGTTCGATACATTAGTCATATAAAGGTTGTGTATCACCCTGGTCGTGCTCTGGAGGCAAAAGCATATCCTGCAGTACGGCTATTTGAGTGTTCTGATGATTCTATTTACGAATAAATCGTAAAAATTTTTGTATTTGTAGAAAAATTAAATGAACTCAATTTTATTATCAAATAAAATACGAGGTATATTTGCATGAAGTTTGCGACAATTGGCCATTTTCTTGTTCATGAGACTATCAGCATGTTTCCGAAATCATGGCTTCATGGGAATCTGATTGTTTCTCCCGAGTTAGACGTGAATGGAACAAAAGGACATATTACAGGTATTACTCTAACGGCACAAGAAATGATGAATGCACCTCTTGAAAATGTACGGAAAATCATTTTAGATGCCACTGTTCTTCTTCAAGATGAATTTGGAGTAGATCTCATTCAGCTTGGTGCACTGACGACATCTGTTACCAGCGGCGGGGAATGGATTGTTCAACAGAAGGAATACACCGGGTTTGTGAATCATGGTGATAGTTATACAGCAGCGGTGACTTGCCAGGCAACTCTGAAGTCTTTGAAGCTTCTTCAGAAAAATCCTTCTAATCAAGTTCTTGCAATTATTGGCGCATATGGTATTATCGGTGAAGCTGTTTCTAAAATCCTTGTTCCCCAATTTCAACATTCAATACTTATTGGACGGAAACAAGAGAAATTTAAAAAACTGGAAGAGAATGTAAAAGGTGATTTTGAAACCACAGTTGAACTAAAAACAAAAGAAGCAGATATTATCGTTACTGCAACCAGTCATCCAACTGCACTTTTACAATCAGAGCATCTTAAAAAAAATGTTATAGTTATCGATGTATCCCAGCCTCCCAATCTATCCTCTATTACCTGTAAGCAGCGTCCTGATATTTGTAGAATTGATGGTGGACTCGTGGATTTTCCGGTTAAAATTGTCATTCCTGGAATACCACCTGGGAAAAATTTTGCTTGTATCGCTGAAGTTATTATGCAAGCTATAGAAAACGAACGGAAAAATCATGTCAGTTCGATTGATCTTAACTACCTAAGAAAAACAGAGAAATGGGGAGAAAAATATGGGTTTACATTGAAGGAGTTAACGAATTTTGGATGGCTAATTGATAAATAATTAAAAAAAATTGAGTGGAAAAAATGATTAAGGTTGATGTTGGAATTATTGGTGGTGGACTTTCTGGTCTTATTGCAGCTTATGAACTTCAAAAACAACTAAATACAAATGCAAACGTCATTGTCCTCGAAAAGGAACCATATCTAGGGGGAAGAATATTTTCTAAAGAGTTTCAGAAATGTCCAATAGAATTAGGAGCACAATTTTTTATTCAGGGAGGAGAGGTTCATGACCTCATAAAATCGCTTAATTTAGAATCTAAAATAATCCCTCTTCACGAAAAATTTATCTCTTTTTATTATGATAAAAAAATTTACCCAAGAAAGGACATTACAAAGATTGATTTATTCAAATCAAACCAAGGGATTCAAGAAAAACAAAAACTCTTTCAACATTCAAAAAAAATTACATTTACTCAAGATTTACTCGTTCCAAGTTTTGAAGATTGGTACCAAAAAAATATAGGAGACCATCTGATACCTTTTTGGAATCGTATGTTGATGTCCATTGGAGTGCGAGACATCAGAAGCATTAATGCGTATTTTGGGTTGACTTTAATCAATGTATTTTTTGGAGAAAATTATTTATTAAAAACTGGATTAAACCAGCTTATTAATAAAATATCAGAGAATATTCTATCTTCCGGCGGGAAAATAATAACAAATGCGAAATGTACAAATCTTCAAAATATAGAGGAAAAATATTGTGTTGAATATCAAAAAGATAATAAAATAATAGAAGAAATATTATTTGATAAAATTATTCCGGCAGTTACTCCGACAGATCTATTAAAATTTTATAATATAAATTTTTTAAAATCTCTTAATAAAATTGATAGTTACCCTATGACATTGTATGTCATTACCTCAACAGAGAAACTGTGGGATATTACTTGGGGTCTAATTGTTTGCGATGAAAAAAGTCCAATCTATGCTCTTTGTGATTGGAGAAATATATCAAAAGTCTCAAAGGATACACCCATCCTAGCAATCTGTTCTCCTTTTGCAACCGCTGATGAGGTTATCGCAGAACTGAAAACGTTGTTCCCTTTAAACAAAACGAATTATAAAGTGATCTACGAAAAAAAATGGACCGTTGGGTTACACCAATTTAATGAAAATTTCTTTAAAATTCCGCGAGAAATCATTATTAACTTGCCAAGTAACTTTTATCTTGCAGGTGATTGGATGGTTTTACCCGCATTGGAGGGAGCGGTAATTTCTGGTAAAAAAGTAGTAAAATTATTAATAAAAGATCATTACAATAATTTATAATTTTTCGTGCTAGTTACGATGACCAAACACTGCTGTATTAAATGACATATTTGCATAGGTCATATCTTCCGTTTGAGAATATGTACCTTCACCAGCACTATAAAATAATAAAAATGATTTATCTTTGAAATATTTACAAAGTTCTTCTTGGACAATATTTGTTCTATGACCGAGAGTTTGCAAAATAGTCACACATGTTGAAAATAATCCAAACTCAGGTTGTATCCTATCAAAATACTGTAAATTTTCTTTCACAGCGTTAATTAAATCCTTCCCACTAACTGTAAGAATAGAGACTTTCCCATCATCGATAATACATGGAACGATTATATAATCCTTCATAATAAGTGGCATAACGACTGGGACTGCTCTTCCATTTCGCTTTAATGATATCGGATAATAAAGAATGGTATGCAACATTGTTTCTTCGTTGAGAAATCCTTCTGGCCAATCTAATAATCGTAATAACTCCGGCACCGCAGGTTTTCCGTCGATTTTACATATGGCATGGTTTCCAGCACCTAGTTTAGTGATAGTAAAATTCTGATCAGTCTCTTTCATCCCATGTGTCGTATGCACATCAAGGTTAAGATCTGTTGCCAACCCTAGATTAACCACAGAATTTGTTAAAACTTCATCATTAAAAAATTGATAGTTTTTCATTCCTCGATAATCATCCATTGAAGTTCCAAGAATCATTTGATAGTCTGGTAATTGTTTTACTGTTTCTTCAAAAACTTCATCCTCTCTAGCTAGTCCTTTCTGAACCAATACTTGTGAAAGGTTAAGAGCCTGTATAGCAAATTTGCTTATAAAACCAGATCGAATGTACTTTTTTTGTCCTAATCCGGGAATGCTTGGCATTACTGGCCCAGAAATAAAATTTAATAAAAATTTATTTTTATAAGGAGATTCTTTCAAACCATTTTGAATCATCTCAGTACATCGTTTTGCCGCTCGATGTGGATTTCTTTTTGTATTTCTTCCAACTCCAACTACGACGTCCATGGATGGACATGAAACAGCAAGCGCACTTGTTCCCCTTGAGAAGCATCCGTAATTATTAATAAAACCAGGCACAGTTCCACCAATAAGTGGTGTTTTTTTCGGTAGTATATCCCATACTCCATTGAGGAATTCCTGGAATCCCCCATATTTTTCATAATGAATCGTTGAAAATAAAAGGAAAAAATCTGGCGGAAGAGTTAAATTTTTTATGGCTGTTTCTGCGACTTCTCGTCCTGCCTCACGTGCATTCCATTTTCGAGACATTCCTAGAGCTGCTTCTACTTCTAAATTCATTATACTCCTTTGACGATGGTTTGATCCACCGAATTGATACCCACGGTTGTGCATCTAACCGTTTTTCTCATTTCTAACAAATTTTGGTAATTCTTATGCGGTAACGTAAACTTCATCATCTTTTTTCTTAGAATCAGACGTTTGATTTGGATTTGTCATGATTTTAAGAATTTCTCTGCGAGCGTTCTCCAGTTCTACCTCCAGCAATCCTTTATTTGCTAGAGCGGGAACAATCGCCACCAGTGCATTCTCTGTATCAGGAAAAACATAAAATAACACCTCATAACCCTGCAACCGGAACTCCATCTCACCTAAACCAATCTGAGAATACGCACCAATAACGCCAAAGACATCATCCATGGCACGATGAATATTATCCCAAATCTGATTGACCTCAGGTTTGAACCCCTCATCAGACGGCATGACACTAATCATATTCCGTCGTGCGACCATACACGCTAAAATATCATCAAGCTTCAGCAAATCATCAAGTACCTGTGCAATCGGGTCATCCCTCATCCCATCACCACCACATCTCCACCGTACTTATCCATCATCTATATAAAAATATTTCCTGTGAGAAATTTTTCTTGCTATTCATTCAAAATGTAACAAATAACAATATCGTTTAGAATAGAAAAAGAATAATACTTTTTTATCGGAACTCTCTTTTAAGAAATCTTATAATTTTTTATATGTGATTGCATCCAATAGGGTATTGACTTCTGTTTTATCTTTGACTTCAAGTTCAACAAGCCAACCATCGTCATAGGGGCTGTTGTTAATGATCTCTGGGGAATCATCGAGCTTCGTATTCACCGCAACAACCTTGCCACTTACTGGTGCGTATACCTCAGAAACAGATTTTACAGACTCAACGACGCAGAGCTCTTCACCTTTCTTGACTTCTTTTCCAACAGTTGGTAACTCAACAAACACGATATCAGTCAACTCTTCTTGCGCGTGGTCTGTGATCCCTATTTTTGCTTTGTTTCCTGTCAATTTTACCCATTCGTGTGTCTTGGTGTATTTTAAATCATCTCTTACGTCATGTGTCATAGCAATCGAGACATGGTATTTCCTGGTTGTTTTAAACCTTTTCTGCATCAAGAATATATAAAAGAAAGAAGACGGCAAAGCTGAATTACATTATTATCAAAAAATGTATTGTATCATATCCAAATGATCTATTATCAGGGAATAATCTCTTCGTGTTTTTCCGCCCAATCCTTCGGAACAAATGGTGGCTTTATCATTTTTGCCTTGACCGGTTTGTCTCGTACCATAATATCAAGGATACCACCTACCTCCCGTTTATCAGGTGAGACATATCCCATCGCGATACCAATATTCAAACAAGGTGACAATGTTCCACTTGTGACAATCCCAACAACCATACCATCTTTCTGAATCTCACATTTATGACGAGGAATACCTTTCTCAACACATTCAAGGCACGTCAATCGTTGATATGTACCCTGCTCCTTTTGTTTTAATAATGCTTCTTTTCCTATAAACTCATGGTCCCAGAAAATCGTCCACCCCAGTGTGGCTTCAAGAGGTGTACGGCCACCCTCGAATTCGTTTCCAGCCAACATAAAAGCTTTCTCCAACCTTAACGTATCACGAGCACCCAGTCCAATCGGCTGAATCCCAAACTCGTCTCCTACTGAAAGAAGCGCGTCAAACACAACCGCTGCTTTCTTCGTTGGTGATATCTGCAACTCAAATCCAAGCTCTCCGGTGTACCCGGTATGCGATAAAATACACTCCACACCAGCAACCTTCACAACCTGACAGCCAAAGAACTTCACAGAATCAAGATTCACATCAGTCGCTTTCTGTAACGTCTCCTTTGATTTGGGACCTTGAATCGCAAGAATCACATACTCACGAGAAACATCCTCGACTTTTACCTTCAAATGATGTTTTTTTGCCTGTTCATTAAGCCACTTGGTTACAATCTGATTCATCCCCGCATTCGGAATCATCATTAATTTTTCACCAAGATGCATGAAAATCGTATCATCAATAATCGTTCCATTTTCTCGTAATATTGCGGTATATTGACTTTTCCCATCCTCCACTCGAGAAGCATCCTCTACGGTCGTTAGACTAATCAGCTTTGCAGCATCCAAACCAGTAATCCATACGTTACTCATATGAGACACATCAAACAACCCAACTTTCTTACGAACTGCAAAATGTTCCTCACGTATCGACGAGTACTGAATCGGCATCTCAAAACCAGCAAACTCAATAAATTTCGCACCAAGTTTTACTTGATTTTCATATAACGGAGATCGTAACACCATACTACAGTCGCCCCCGCCTGTATCGAACAAACCCTAGTTAATTATTTCGACAAGAAAGGTCCCGAAAACAAGCCAATATTTATAACAATGAAAGCCCTCCCCAACAGGAGAAAAACATGGTAAATGAAAATCCTGTGGAAGAGTATCTTTCAATGTTCCATAAGAAAATTACAAGACAACAACACAAGTCACACTTGGATATCTTTTTTAGGACCATTGGTGTTGATAATCCAGAGTGCTACTTTACACTTGGAAGAAATTATGAAAAGGACTTACAAACACTATGGAACTCGATGGAACAACATGCTACAGGAACTCGCAAGATGCGTTTTGGTGTGGTGCTTAACTTCATGCTTGACAACGATGTCATCATTAAACCGAGAACACTGAACAACATAAGAAACAGAACAAAAGACTCAGAGAAGAAAATGCATGACACCATCCCAACCAAAGATGAGTTGAGACAAATCCTTTCACATGGTGGAGCCAAAGAAAGAGCTCTGTTTCTTATCTCAATTTCTAGTGGTATGAGAATCGAAGAGATTCTAAAGTTGTTGCCAAAAGATATTTCTTTAAAAAGTAACCCAGTAACAGTGAATGTGAGAGCAGACTGTGCAAAGAACGGCAAACCACGAGTAACTTTCATCTCTAACGAAGCGCGTGATGCTCTTATTGAATGGTTGAAGATTCGAAGTGACTATCTGCAAACAGCACAGAAAAGAGCTGCAAACAAGAACTACAATAAAGACCTGAACGATGAAAGGATTTTCCCTGTAGCTTACTTAACAGTTCGTCTTTGGTGGGTGCGATTGTTACATGATGCTTCTACACCTGACAACAACTTAGCTGAGAAAGATAAAC
>Ga0315268_10007764_pt1 | contig 11260 bp, 12 predicted proteins | sample C1_top_MG_FD_204535 | JGI IMG/M metagenome (GOLD analysis project Ga0315268, IMG submission 204535) | Sediment microbial communities from Yellowstone Lake, YNP, Wyoming, USA - C1_top | ecosystem: Environmental > Aquatic > Freshwater > Lake > Sediment | place: USA: Wyoming | collected 2017-08-01 | reverse complement strand
CCAGCGCCGACTTTTCTAATGATCTACTTCGCCACATCCGGCATCGACACCTTCCTCTGGCTGCCGCCGCTGGCCGGTTTCGTGCTCGCCTTCTTCTGCTCGATGGTCGGCATCTCGGGCGCATTCCTGCTGATGCCCTTCCAGTTGAGCGTGTTCGGCTTTGCCGGGCCCGCCGCCAGCGCCACCAACCTGGTCTATAACCTCGTCTCGATTCCCGGCGCGGTCTGGCGTTACCAGAAGGAAAAGCGCCTGTGGTGGCGCCTCGGCCTGCTGATCACGGCCGGCGGTGTGCCGGGCACCTGGGTCGGCGCCTGGCTGCGCTCGCATCACCTCGCGGCGCGGGACGACTTCGAGATTTTCGTCGCACTGGTGCTGTGTTATCTCGGTGCTCGCATGCTCTTCGATGTGTTCCGTCCGTCGGCCATGCTCTCGGGAGAACGCCACGAGCCCCCACTGTTGCCGCTGTTGGCCGCCTCGTTCGCCGTGGGCGTGATCGGCACGATCTACGGCATCGGCGGCGGTTCCTTCATGGTGCCGATTCTCGTGACCTTCTTCCGCCTGCCGGTGCATGCCGTCGCCGGCGCAACGCTGACGGCGACCCTGCTGACCTCGATCTTTGCCCTGCTCGCTTACCTCGTGCTGCCGGCGCCGGCGGGCATCGCTACCGCACCGGACTGGGCGCTTGGCGTGCTGTTTGGCGTCGGCGGGCTCATCGGCGGCAATCTGGGTGCGCGCTGTCAGGGACGGGTGCCGCAAAAGTGGCTGAAGCTATTTCTGGCGATCATTCTGCTTGGGTTGGCCGGGCGTTACATCGCGTACTGAGCGCCTCGGGCCGGTTTGCCAGCACGCGCAGAAAGTCCACGGATCGCTCGATCTGTCCCTCTCTGGCCAGCGCCGCCAGGGCGCGGTAAAGCGCTTCGTGGCTGAGGCCGAGTTCCGCCGCCATGTCCTTCAAGGATCCTGTGGTGCGAAACATGCCTGCTTCGTCGCAGCCCAGACGCAATCGTTGCAGCACCCGTTCCGATGCCGAGCGGATCTGCTTGAGTTCGTATCGCTGGCGCAGGCCGTGCAGACTGCGCGCCAGTCTGGCGGTAAAGGCCCACAGGCTTTCCGGATCGCTGCGCAACTGCCGCGTCAGTTCCTCCTTCGGATAAATCCAGACTTCCGAATCGATCTCGGCGACGACGTCGCACTGGTAGCGTTCGGCAAACAGCGAAGCCTCGGCGAACATCTCGCCGGGGCGGGCGACGTGTAGCGTCACTGTGCCGCCGTCGGGCGTTACGCGCCGCATGCGCAGACGACCTGCGGCCACGTAGAAAATGCCGAAGGTCTTGTCGCCCCGGCGGAACAGCGCCTCCCCGACCGCTACCCGGTGCGGTGTCGGCACGACACCTGCAATCGATGGAATCGAATCAGGCGCAGCGGAATTTATCTTCATATGATTGCAATCATATTGGCGAACGCGGATGTTTGTCTATCCTGCACCGGCCGCAGGCAACAAAAAATTCACAGCCTTGCGGGCCCCGTCAATCCTGGAGGAGACACCATGAGAAAGCTTTACAGCATCGCCGGCGCGCTTACCGTTGCCGCCTGCGCCACCGTAACCGTTCCCGCAGTCAAGGATGGCTTGGTCGAATACTACGGTTCGCAGAAAACCATTTTCGAGATCGGTAAAGCCGAGCCCAAGGTGCCGCTAGCCGCCATGTCCGGAAATGCTGCCAGCTTTGGCGTCGGCGCAGTCGCCGGGCTAGATGGCGAGATTACCGTTTTTGATGGCAAACCCTACGTCACCAAGGTACGGGGGAGCGACTACACGATGGATAACAGTCAGGATCACGCCGCTGTGTTCGCCGTCTGGACAAAGAATACCGAATGGCGCGATGAGCCAATGCCGGCTGAGGTGAAAACTTATCTCGACCTGCAACGCCACGTCAAAGCGCGTGCCGCTGCGGCCGGGATTGACGTTACCAAGTCATTCCCCTTCCTGCTTTCTGGCACCCCGGCCGAAGTGAAGTGGCACATCAATGTAGACCTCACCGAGGGCCAGCCGATCGACAGCAAGTTGTTCGCCAAGTCCAAGGCCAATTACGTGATGAAAAATGAACCAGTGGATATCATCGGTTTTCATTCAGAAAATCACCCGGGTGTTTTCATCAGCGCCTATGCCCCAGCCATCAAGGAGAAGGACGTGAAAAACACCATCCATTTCCACTTGGTCTCGAAGGATGGCAAGTCGGCCGGGCATATCGACGACATCACCATGTCTGGTGGCATGACGCTGCGGCTGCCGAAGAGCTGATTTGGCGCAGCGCGGCGCGGCTGGGTTGCGTTCAGGAGTTGTGCTCGACCCGTTGCAGCGGCGCCCAGGGCACGGTTTCCGGCTGGAAGGTGGCATGGCCGATGCCGTGTTCTTCGGCCTCGTGGCGCAACCCGGCGAGCACGGCAGGCCACTCGTTCAAGTCCTTGATCCGCACATGCGCCGAAAGCGCCAGCCGTTCGCCGGAAAGCGCCCAGACGTGCAGATCATGCACTTCCAGCACACCGGGGACGGCGGCAAGTTCCTGGCCGATCTCGGGCAGTGACAGGAAGAAGGGTACGCCATCGAGCAAACCGTGCAGCGCGTCGCGCAGCAGGCGCAGGCTGGAAGCCAGCACCAGCCCGCCGATCAGGATCGACAGCAGCGGGTCGATCGGCGTCCAGCCGGTGGCCCAGACGACGATGCCGGCGGCAATCGCCGCGACCGAACCGAGCACGTCACCCAGCACATGCAGGAAAGCACCGCGCACATTGATGTTCTGCTGGCCGTGCGACAGCATCCAGGCGACGAAGAGATTGACGCCCAGTCCCACCAAGGCGACTGCGCTGACCAGTGCGCCTTGAATCGGCTGCGGCGACTGGAAGCGTGACCATGCCTCCATGCCGATGCCGAAGACCACTGCCAGCATGGACAAAGCGTTGATCAGTGCCGCCAGCAGTTCGACCCGCCCCATGCCATAGCTGTGGCGCGCCGAGGGCGGTCGTGCCGCAATCCACGACGCCAGCAAGGCCAGCCCCAGCGCGGCACCGTCGGTGACCATGTGGCCGGCATCGGCCAGCAGCGCCAGCGAACCGCCCTGTAGTCCGGCAACGGCTTCGACAACGGCGAAGGCCCAAGTCAGCCCAAGGGCGATGAGCAGGCGGCGACGCTGCTCGGGGGTATCGGTGCTGCCGTGGCTGTGGCCGGCGTGATCGTGTGCGCTCATTTTCTGTCTTGTCGGGAATCGTGTTGCTCAGGAGACGAGTGAGTCAGCGAAAGGATGCAAATGTCGGCGCTGGCGGGATGAAATGCCCCGCAGCGGGTACGGCGCCACGCTAGGGCCAGCAGCGCCACCACGCAAAATGCAGCGCCAGCGATGAATGTGAAGGCAGGCCCCTGGTTATCCCACAGCCATCCGGCCAATCCGCTGGCGACAAGCATGGCGAGGCCGCTGGCAAGGTTGAAGAAGCCATAGGCCGTACCGCGCAGATCGGCCGGCGCGGTGTCGGCGATCATCGCGGCGAGCAGTCCCTGCGTCATCGCCAGATGCAGCCCCCACAACACGATCCCCGTCCATGCCACACCCCAGTGACCATCCCAGGCCAGCGCCACATCGGCCATGAGAAGCAGCAGCAGCCCCCAGGCCAGCAACTTGGTGTGACTCACTGAATCCGCCAGCTTACCGAAAGGATAGGCAGCGGCCGCATAGACCACGTTCATCACAATCAGCACCAAGGGCACAAAGGCGAGCGGCAGGCCGCCGGATTGCACGCGCAGGACGAGGAAGGCTTCGGAGAAACGCGCCAGGGTAAAGATCGCACCGATGCCGACCACCCACCAGTAGGCCGCCGGTAACCGGCGCAGGTTGGCGCGCGTGATCGGATTGATGCGTTTGCCATCCTGCTGGCGCTCGGGTTCCTGTACCCCGAAAAAAAGCAGGGCCACGGCAAGAAAGGCTGGAATCACCGCCACCCAGAACACGGCGCGAAAATCGTTGGCCCACAGCAACATCAGCCCCATCGCCAATAGCGGGCCAAGGAAGGCGCCCACCGTGTCGAGAGATTGGCGCAGACCAAAGGCCGCGCCGCGCACCTCGGGCGGCGCGAGGTCGGCCACCAGGGCATCGCGTGGTGCCCCACGAATACCCTTGCCAACGCGGTCAATCAGTCGTGCGGCAACGATCAACCCCGCCCCGCCAGCCATCGCAAACAACGGTTTGGAAAGCGCGCCCAGCCCATAGCCGAGAACAGCCAGCGGCTTGCGCTTGCCCCACCAATCGGACAGCGCACCGGAAAATACCTTGACGATCAGCGCCGTTGCTTCCGCCATTCCCTCGATCAATCCGATGGTAAAGGCCGAGATGCCCAACACGGTGAACATGAACACCGGCAGCAGGCTGTGGATGAGTTCCGAGGAAACATCCATCAGCAGGCTGACGAAGCCGAGCGCCCAGATGGCTCGAGGGATCGAGGGGCGCGGCCCGGTCATCGAAAAGTCGGCGCTGGCGGGACGGCGCTTCTACTGATCGTCACGCCCCGAAGCGCGCCGCCGCACCCAGTTCCGCCTCGATTTCCAGCAGCCGGTTGTATTTTGCGATGCGTTCCGAACGGCACACCGAGCCGGTCTTGATCTGCCCACCACCCATCGCCACGGCAAAGTCAGCCATGAAGGCATCTTCGGTTTCACCGGAACGGTGCGAGATCACAAAGCCCCAACCGGCCTTGCGGCACAGGTGGATGGCGTCGATGGTTTCCGACACCGTGCCGATCTGGTTGAGCTTGATCAGCGCCGCGTTGCACGCCTTCTCCTTGACGGCGCGGGCAATATATTTCGGGTTGGTCACCACCAGGTCGTCACCCACAATCTGGACACGGTCGCCCAGTTCGGCTGTCATCGCCTTGAAGCCGTCCCAGTCATTCTCGGCATGGCCGTCCTCGATAGAGATGATCGGGTATTTCTCTACCCAGGACTTGAACAGGGCCACCATATCGGCTGGGCTCTTTTCGCCCTGGCCACTACGGGTGAGTCGATATTTGCCGTCTTCGAAAAACGAACTGGCAGCGGGGTCGAGCGCGATGGCAATGTCCTTGCCGGGCTGGTAGCCAGCCTTCTCGATGGCCGCGACGATCAGTTCGCAGGCTTCGTCGTTGCCGCCCTTGAGTTGCGGCGCGAAACCACCCTCATCGCCAACCGACGTGGCGTAGTCCTTGCCGTGCAGGATCTTCTTCAACGCCTGGAAGGTCTCGGCGCCATAGCGCAGGGCCTCGGCAAAGGTCGGTGCACCCACCGGGAAGATCATGAATTCCTGGAAATCGAGGCTGGAATCGGCGTGCTTGCCGCCATTGAGCACGTTCATCATCGGCACCGGCAGATGCCGTGCGCCGACGCCGCCGAGATACGCATAGAGCGGCTGGCCGCAGGACTGCGCCGCAGCCTTTGCCACAGCTTGGGAAACGCCGAGGATGGCGTTGGCGCCGAGGCGTGATTTGTTCTCGGTGCCATCGAGTTCGATCATGGCATGGTCGATGGCGGCCTGTTCGGTCGCGTCGTAGCCTTCGAGGGCGGCGGCGATTTCGTTCTCGACGTTTTCGACGGCCTGACGTACGCCCTTGCCGCCATAGCGCGCCGGATCGTCGTCGCGCAGTTCGGTAGCCTCGTTTTCGCCGGTGGATGCGCCGGAGGGAATCGAAGCCGTGCCGATGCTGCCATCGTCGAGCACGACATTGACGCGAACGGTGGGAAAGCCGCGTGAATCAAGAATTTCAAGGGCTGTAATGGTGTCGATATGGGGTGTCATGGCAATCTCCTGTTGTGAGTGTGAGTTTATTCAGCGGGCGACCAGCACCGCACAGGGCGCATGGTTGATGACATGACCTGCCACGGAACCGATCATCAGACGATCCAGAAAGGTTCGACCACGATGGCCGACGACAATCAACTCAGCTTTCCAGTCCTCCGCATGGCGGACGATTTGATCGCCCGGATGACCCGTGACGACCTCGAAACGAGGGGGTGTCTTTGTCGAACCAACGGCGGCATGAAGGGACCGCTGGATGTCGTGGCAATGCTTTCGCGAGTTTTCGATCACGGCTTCTGTCTCGACTTCCGTACCAAATTCGGGTGGTCTGGCGACCGTCAGTACCATTAGTTCCGCGTCGTATTTATCGCGTAATTCCATCCCCAGGGAAAAAGCTTTGGCCGAGGATGGTGAGCCATCGTAGGCGACCAGAATTCGTTTCATGATTTCTCTCCTTCAGGCAACAGGTGACGCGGCAGAAAGAAGGCGTTGGCAATCAGGGTAGGCACCACGGCACTGCCGATGACCGCTGCGACCAGTGCCGAGTACTGCGCCTGATCGACAATCCCATGACTCAAGCCGAACAGTGCAGAAATGGTGCCGAAGGTCAATCCCGTCGACATCAGCAGTGTCGTGTACATCCCTTCCTGCTTCGGTGAGCCATAGGCGCGGGTGACGGGATAGACGCCGATCACCTTGGTCAGCATCTTGCCCCCGAGCAGCACGAGAAATGCCAAGGGTGCCGCGACCAGTGCCGGCAGCGAGACCAGCGAGCCGGCGCGGATGAAATAGAACGGCGTGAGAAACCCGAAGGTCAGCGTGCGCAACCGGCGCACCAGCGCATGGTCTTTGCCCACCGTGCCGGCCAGCACCATGCCGAGCAGATAGGCTGGCAACACCGCTTCGCTGTCAGCCCAGGTGGCCAGCGCCCCCATACCGAACAGAATGAACATCAGAAATTTTGCTTCCAATTCCGACGGCCGCCCGCCATAGCGCTTGAAAAAGCGCGGTACGATCCAGGGCAGGACGAAGAAGGCAACGGTACCGACGCCAAGGAAAACCAGCGTCTTGTAGGTGAATGGCGCAAAGATGAGGCCAAGCGCGACGACGGTGGCGAGGTCGGTGATGAAGCAGGCGGCGAGTACCACTTTGCCGTAATTCGTTGTATTGAGGCCAAACTCCAGCATCACCGCGTAAACGACCGCAACCGAAGTCGTCGACATGGCGATGCCAGCCAGCCAGCTGGCTTCGACCGACCAGCTCAGCCCCCAGTAGGCGATGGCGGTACAGCCAAGAAAGGGCCCGGCAAAGCTGACCAGACCAATGGCCGTCGCCTGTTTCCACTCCTTGCGGAAGACCTTGGGGTCGAGCTCCGCGCCAGCGAGGAAGGTGAGCAGAATCGCGCCTGCGCCGGCGAGGAACTTGATCCAGCTCGCATCTCCCGCCAACAAGGCGCCGCCTAACGCCGCGCCGATCAGCAGTTGCGCGATGGTGCCGACGACGATTTCGGAAAGCGCCGTGGCGACACGCAACCAGATCGACAACAGGGAGGCGAGCAGCGCCAGCCCCAGCCAGAGCGCGGCTTGGGTCCAGATTTCGGTCATTGGTCGGGCTCGCCCTCAGTTCGGCCCATGGTGCCAAACTCAACCGGCGTCTTGACGTAGAAGAGATGCACGCCTTCGGCCTTGAGTCGCTCGAACAAGCGCGCGGATTCTTCCGCCGTGACGGCCATCAAGACTTCGAGCGGCTGATCGGCCAGTTCAAAGAAGTGTGCCGAATGAATGCGGCCGTGATGACCAAAGCCTTCGCTGCCGGGAATGAGTGTCGCACCGTGCAGGCCCATCTCCTTGGCCAGATGCAACAGCCAGTCGGCCAGCGGTTTGCCGTGGTGGCGTTTGTCCTGTTGGGTGAAGAACGTGATCTGGTAGCCGTTCATAAGAATTCTCCTCAAGTAGGTTTGAGTATTTGCCAGGAAGCCAGTCCGGCCAGCGTTGCCAGCAGTGAGCCGGTGACATGGACTGCAATGGCCCCCATCGCCCAACTCAGCCGCCCCTGTTGTAGCAAGCTTACGACTTCTGCCGAAAACGTGGAAAAGGTGGTGAGACCACCGCAGAAGCCGGTGACGATGAGCAGTCGCCACTCAGGGGCAATCTCGGGCGCTTGGGCGAAATAGGCGACGGCAAGGCCGACGATATAGCCGCCGATCAGGTTGGCCGTCAGCGTGCCGGGCGGGATGTCCGGGAAGATGCTGTTGAGTTTGGAACCGAGAATCCAGCGCAACACCGCGCCGAGGGCAGCACCGAGGGATATGGCGAGTATGGGTTTCAGCATAAACCTGTCCTTGTTCTGTTGTTCTTGGACAGGTGCGAGATATACCTACGCGACCCGTCCGGGCCAAGCGTAGGCATCATCGTCCCTTAGCGAGAAACTGCGTCGGGCGGTTTAGTGAGACTTGCGCTCACTTGGAGGAATGCCATCTCCGTAGGCGATTCTGCCACATTCCAGCGGGGAAATGCTCAATCGTTGGTAAAGGTCGGCTAGCTGGCCACCCGGGGTCGCTGCCGACAAAAAGTCGGCGCTAGCGGGACGGCGGTACCACTGTGGATGAGCTATAGGCCGTGGCTTCAAAGCGAAAAATCGGCGTCGTAAGGCACGTCGCCCTGCACGACCGGCAGCGTCAGCGAGTGGTCCCACTGGCTCCAGCCGCCATTGAAGAAGCGCACATCCCTGTAACCCAGCGCCTTGAGTTGCATCCAGGCCAGGGTGGAGCGGAAGCCGTCGTGGCAATAGGTGATGACCGTCGCGTCCTTCGGCACGTCCTTGTACATGGCGGCGACCTGTTCCAGTGACAGCCATTTCTGCGATTGCGGGTCGGTGCCGTCGAGGCTGACGACGTTGATGGCGCCAGGAATATGACCGCCCTGCACCGAGTGGCGAATGACCTTGCCGCTATACATTTCCTTGGGACGCACATCGAGCAACGCGACCTGCGGATCGCGGCGGGCGACAACGCGCTCATAGACTTCCGGCCATTCGGCGATCATGGCTTGATTGCCGGGCTTGAGGGTGACCTTGCCGGGGTTGCGTTGCACTACTTCCTTGTTCAGTTCGTTAAAGGCCGTCCATTCGACGGTGCCGCCATCGAGAATCTTCACGTGGCTCATGTCGTAGCCGTAGTAGGCGAGCAGGAAATAGAGCCGTGAGGCCAGTACCGAGCGCGCGTCGTCATACAAAACGATGGTCGAATCGTTCTCGATGCCCCACTGCCGCAGCGTGGCCTGGAAGGTGGCCTGCGGGGTCAGGCGCATCAGCACCGCTTCGTTGTTGTCGCCGAGATCCTTGAAACGCTGCACCTGCACTGCACCGGGAATGTGGCCGACGGACTGGTAGCGATGCGTGTAATAGCGCACTTCCAGCACGACGGTTTTTGGGTCCTTGAGCTTGCCTTCCAGCCAGGTGCCATCCACCAGAAAATCCGGTGCGGCGGCGCGGGCTACGGTAGCGATGCCGAGCAGCATCCAGAACAGAACAAAAAACCGTACCGTGGTGAAGCGAACGAATCCCGACATTGTTTCCTCCTGTGTTTTACGAGGAGGCGACTATGGCACGCGTGTCTTGGCTGCTTACATGATCGTAATCATGTCGGGGAAAATTTAGCCTGCGCAGGCTGCGGCGGCACCGATGATGCGAATCTTGCGGCTGCGCGACTCGCGTGCGATCAGGCCTTTCTTTTCAAGGTCGGCCAGGGCACGATAAAGCGTTTCCGGCTCCAGCCCGAGGTCGTCCGCCCAGTCTGCCAGCGGTATGTCGAGTTCGAGATCCGCTCCCGCCGGGCCGGTGAGTTCGCAATTGAGATAGTGCAACACACGCTCGCCGGCCCGTTTGAGGCGAAGACGCTCATACCGCGCACATTGGCGACGCATGGCCAGCGCAAGGAATTGCGAAAAGCGCAAGGCGAAGTCGCCGTTGCCGGCAATCTGCTGGTTGATGATGGCGATGGGAATGCGCAGGACGCGCGAGGCGTTTGGACAATAACCCTCGCAACTGTAGCGCGGTGCGACCAAGCCAGCCTCGGCGAAGAGTTCGCCGGCACGTGACCGCTGCATGACGATCTCGGCGCCATCGGTGCCATAGCGTCGCGCCCGCGCCTCGCCCTCGACGATGAGATAGAGATCGCGAGGGACGTCGCCCAGACGAAACAGAAAACCGCCAGCTTCGATGGCGCTTTCTGCTCCTTCGTTTCCACAGGCTTGTATCAGCCAGTCCGCTTGCATTCCATCTCCTTGGCGTGTGGTGCTGCCGTGCTATTTACGCTGCAAGCGATAGACGTACTCGGTCAGCGCCAGGATGCGGCTGCGCGCGCCGGACTCGCTGTCGGTCGCCGGATAGTTCTCGAAGTAGCCAGAGGTCTGGCGGCGGAAGGCGAGCCCCCAGATCGGCATTTCGCGCGAGCCGTGCGCTTTGACCTCCTGTCGGCCGTCGATGATCTGGTAGACGCGGTCGAAAGGGAAAACGCCATTGTTGGCCTTCGCCAGCCCGGTGATGTCGGGCGTCTTGACCTTCATCTGATCCGCCGCCGGACCGTCGCCCAGCCCCTGCACGCCATGGCAACTGGCGCAGGCGGCGGTGTATTCGCCCTTGCCCACATCCACGACCTTGTCAGCGGCGAGGGCAATCCCGCCCAGCGCCGTCAGCACGATTCCCGTCATCACGTCACGAAGTGTTGTGGATTTCATGATCCCGTCTCCTTTCAGGTGAAAGTGCTTACAACATTTCCAGCGCCAGCGCGATACCCTGACCGCCGCCGATGCACAGCGTCACGATACCGCGTTTCAGCCCGTCGCGTTTCATCGAATGGATCAGCCGTGTGGTCAGCACTGCGCCGCTGGCGCCGATGGGATGGCCGTGGGCGATGGCGCCGCCCTCGACATTCACGACATCCTGCGCAAAGCCCAATTCGCGCGTGCAGGCAAGGGCGATGGCGGCGAAGGCTTCATTGACTTCCATGCGTTCCACATCGGCGACCTGCCAGTTGGCGCGAGCCAAGGCCTGACGAACGGCGGGCACCGGGCCGATGCCGAAGAAGCCTGGCTCGACGGCTCCCACGCCATAGGACGCCAAGCGCGCGATTGGCTTTAGACCGTTCGCCTCGGCCCAAGCCCTGTCGGCGACGATCATCGCCGCCGCGCCGGTATTGAGGCCGGGCGCGTTGCCGGCAGTAATGGTCCCGTCCTTGCGGAAGGCGGGACGCAGCTTGGCCAGCGACTCGGCGGTGGTCTCGGGACGGTTGTGCTCGTCTTTGGCGAACAGCTCCGGCCCCTTGCGGCCCTTCACCTCGACCGGCACGATCTCGGCCTCAAACTTGCCGTCGGCCTGTGCGGCCGAGAAATTCTGTTGTGAGCGCAAGGCCCAAGCATCCTGATCGGTACGGCTGATGCCGTATTTCG
>Ga0315268_10007763_pt1 | contig 11262 bp, 11 predicted proteins | sample C1_top_MG_FD_204535 | JGI IMG/M metagenome (GOLD analysis project Ga0315268, IMG submission 204535) | Sediment microbial communities from Yellowstone Lake, YNP, Wyoming, USA - C1_top | ecosystem: Environmental > Aquatic > Freshwater > Lake > Sediment | place: USA: Wyoming | collected 2017-08-01 | reverse complement strand
GACTATGCCCAGTCGGATCTGGACAAAGTAGCGCTGCGCTTAAATCAACGCCCACGAAAGACTTTAGGTTTTCAGACTCCTGCGAGTAAACTTCAAGAAAGTGTTGCGGCGACCCATTGAGACCACCTGGCCTATCGGAAACCGTTGGCCGTGGCTCCCGGAATATGTTCAAGCTCTGCCTGCGCTTTTGTTCGTTCCGCTGCTCTGGTACGTGGTGGGATCTTGGCTGGACCGCAGGTGGGGTATGCGGGATATCGCCGGCCATTCACCGAAGACGCCATGGATGTTGCTTCTGCTCTTTACCTTGGTTTCTTTAGTGGGGGCGTTGATCGAATTTAATTCGATTTCCTTGTACATGAGCTACATCATTTACGGCGCAGCATTCTGGTCGATCGTGGTGCTTGGAGTGTCAGCATCAGCCATGTATCGAAAATATGCATCGAAAGCCGCGTAGCCCAGCGGAGCATCTTAATTGGCTTGGTTTCACGATTTTCGCGCTTTCCACGCGTTGCCAAGCCCGCGCCCCCGCACCCCCCGTTGACAGGCGAAGAAAAAGCGGCAATACTGGCTCGCCATGATCGCCCAGCTCCGCGGCTCCCTCGCCGACAAGCGCCCCAACCAGGTCCTCCTCGACGTCGCCGGCGTCGGCTATCTCGTGCACATTCCCCTCTCCACCTTCTCCGCCCTCGGCGAACTCCGAGCCGAAGTCACTCTCCTTATTCACATGCACGTCCGCGAAGACGCTCTCTCCCTCTACGGCTTTCTCTCCTCCCGCGAAAAGCATCTTTTCGAAATGCTGCTCTCCGCTTCCGGCGTCGGCCCCTCGCTGGCCCTCAAAATCCTCTCCGGCATGAGCGTCGAGGAACTCGTCCCCGCCATTCGCGCGGGCGACGTCGCCCGCCTCACGCGCATTCCCGGCGTCGGCAAAAAAACCGCCGAGCGCATGGTCGTCGAACTCAAGGACAAACTCGAAGCCGTGGCCATCGAGCACGACCGCCCCGCCCCCGCCTCCCCCGCCGGCGCCGCCGCCGACGTCGTCTCCGCCCTCATCAATCTCGGCTATGACCCCCGCGCCGCCGAAGCCGCCGTCGAAGACGCCCGCCGCGCCTCCGCCTCCGCCACAACCAATTTCGAAACGCTCCTGCGCGCCGCCCTGCATTCCCTGAGCCAGTCTCCGGCCCAGCCCAGGCCCCGCGCCGCCCGCGGCTCGCCCTGATTTTAATGGCTGTCATCCTGAGTCCCGGTGTTTTTTACCGGGACGAAGGATCTCAACGCTAGCCTTGGCACGATCTTGAAAACGCCAGCAGCGAACGACCAGTTGATATCCTTCGGCTGTGCCTCAGGATGACCGAGTCTTCTGGGGAGGTAGAAGAAAATTTCGAGTTTCGCTTTTTGCGCTTTCAACTTTAAACTGTCAACGTTCAACTCTCTTATGCCCGACGCCCCCAACCCGCCCCGCATCCTCTCCGGCCAGGCCATCGACGAAGACGCCCGCCTCGACGCCAGCGTCCGCCCCCAATCCCTCGCCGAATATATCGGCCAAAAACGCGTCAAGGAAAATATCCAGATCGCCATCGAAGCCGCCCGCTCCCGCGGCGAAGCCCTCGACCACGTTCTTCTCTACGGCCCTCCCGGCCTCGGCAAAACCACCCTCGCGCAAATCATCGCCCACGAAATGAATGTCCCCATCAAGACCAGCGCCGGCCCCCTCCTCGACCGCAAAGGCGACCTCACCGCCGTCCTCACCGGCCTCGAAGCCAAGGAAGTTTTCTTCCTCGACGAAATTCACCGCCTGCAAGCCGCCGTCGAGGAAGTCCTCTACCCCGCCATGGAAGATTTTCGCGTGGACCTCATCATCGGCCAGGGCCCCGGCGCCCGCGTGCATCCTTTTCCCCTCGCGCATTTCACTCTCGTCGGCGCCACCACCCGCGCCGGCCTCATCACCGCCCCGCTGCGCTCCCGCTTCGGCATCGTTCACCGCCTCGATTTCTACGAGCCGGAAGACCTGCTCATCATTCTCCACCGCTCCGCCAAAATCCTGAATATCCAGATGGACGAATCCGGCGCCGAAGAAATCGCCCGCCGCTGCCGTGGCACGCCGCGCGTCGCCAACCGCCTCCTCCGCCGCACCCGCGATTTCGCCGAAGTTCGCGCCGCCGGCCGCATCACCCGCGAAGTCGCCCAGGACTCCCTGCGCATGCTCGGCGTCGACGAGTCCGGCCTCGACGAAGTCGACCGCAACCTCATGCTCGCCCTCCTCGATAAATACGCCGGCGGCCCCGTCGGCCTCGGCACCCTCGCCGCCGTCCTCAGCGAGGAAGAAGACGCCATCGAGGAAATCTACGAACCCTACCTCATGCAAATCGGCCTCATCGACCGCACCCCCCGCGGCCGCGTGGCCACCCCCCGCGCCTACGAATATTTCAAACGGGAAATCCCCAAGCGCCAGCCCCGCCTCTTCTGATTTTTCCCGCTTTCGTCGGGGTGCCGCACCCTTGTGTTTTCAAGGGTGCGGGTTTTGCCTTTGTCCTGCCAGGCTTCAGCCCAACCTCTTTCTTACTTGCCTGCGTTTCGCCCCTTTTCGCCTGCGTTCGTACTTTAGGGAAATCATTCCCTTCGCGTAGCTCTTGTTTTCAGATAAGGAGAAATCCCGCTGCGCAAATCCCGGCAGGAAGAGCGGTATGCCTTCCCCGATGAGCACCGGAACAATTCCCAGGTGCAGTTCATCCACCAAGTCGTCCTTCAGGAATTCACCCGCAAGTTCTCCCCCGCCCATGAGCCAGATGTCCTTTCCCCTGCGCTCGCGCAACGCGGCCAGAAGCTTTTTCGGTGGTTCATTGACAAACGTCACCCCGCCTCGCTCGCCCAGCGCCTGCGTGCGTGAGAAGACGTAGCTCTTCATCCCCGGCCCGCCCATCGTGCCCCTGCCCAGCCGCAGCGCTACCTCGTAAGTCTTGCGCCCCATCACCGCCGTATCGATGCGGGCCATAAACGGCCCCATCGAATAGTCCTTGGGCATAAAGAGAAAATCGACCGACCCGTCCGTCCGGGCGATCCGCCCGTCCAGGCTCATGCCCACGCTCAGCACAACTTTACGCATGTCGCGCCTCCTGATTCGCAATTCGGACACCGGGGGTGCCGCACCCTTATGCTTTTCAAGGGTGCGGCTTTTGCCTTTTCTTTTCGGTGTATTATCTCGCGCCCCCTAAATCTTGATCCCCGCCGCCGCAAACCGCGCCTTCATCTCCCTCGTCAAATGCGGCTCCATCCCGAACAATCTCTCGATCAGCATCAACTGCCCCCGGTGATGCATCTCATGCTCCTTCACGCTCAAAATCATCTCGAACCGGCTCCGCGAAGCCGGCTCCGCCCCAGCCGGCATGTGCACTCGCTCTGCCAGAAATTCCTCGCTCAACCCCTCCAGAAATCCCGCCCATTGTTCCCCGTTGCTCCGCAGCAGTTCCACCACCTGCGTCTTGCTCCGTGGTTGCCGCTCCTCCGCCAGGGCGTTTTTGATGAACGCCGCCAGGTCGAATCCCTCGAACGAAGATTTGCGCTCCACACCATGCAGCCGGTACTGCATCCCGCACGACACCGCAATATGCGCCAACAACTCCCCCACGCTCCTCCCCTCCGCAAACGCCCGGAACCCGTACTTCTCCTCCGGCACTTCCTCCGCCACCACAATCGTATTCTTCCGCACCGTCCGGAAACTCTCCGCCAGCTCTTTCCCGCCGTAGCAATTCATAATTCTCCCTTTCTTCATTCCAGCTTGAAATGACTCCGAACCCTGAAAACCTACCATACACCACCCCCCCGCACGTCCGCCCCTCCTCGCCCCCAGTCGTCAACGGGGTGCCGCACCCTTACGCTTTTCAAGGGTGCGAGTTTTGACTTTTGCTCACCACCTTTTCGACGCCGATTAGGACCTGCTCAACACACCCCATAGGCCAGCCATGAGCATCCCACCACCCGCACGGGCTACAATGGTCCGGCCATGCCCACGCACCAAATCTACCTCTCCCTCGGCTCCAACCTGGGCGACCGCCCCGCCAATCTCCGCGCCGCCCTCCCCGCCCTCGAACAATCGGGCGTCCGCATCCTGCGCTTCTCCGCACTCTATGAAACCGAGCCTGTCGATTTCCTCGACCAGCCCTGGTTCCTCAACTGCGTCCTCCACGCCGAAACCGCTCTTCCCGCGGAAGAACTCCTCCGCGCCCTCCGCGCCATCGAAGCCGCCCTCGGCAGCAGCAAGCTCATTCCCAAAGGCCCGCGCCTCCTTGATCTGGACATTCTTCTCTATGGCCAGGAAACCATCGCCACGCCCGACCTCCAAATCCCCCACCCGCGCATGCTCCTGCGCCGCTTCGTCCTTATCCCCCTCGCCGAGCTGGCCCCGGACCTCCGCCATCTCTCCTGGGACGCCCCCGCCGCTGAACTCCTCGCTCGCTGCTCCGACCGCGGCACTGTCCGCCTCTTCGCCCCTCCTGTCCCTCGGGACAAGTAACTCATCGACGCTTGCCGCGCCCGTTTCCGTTGCCCATTTCCTCGCCTGCTCCCATCATCGTAGGGCAGGGAATTTGCGCGAGGGAAACCAGCTTATGAAACGCATTGCTCTGTTTGCCGCTCTTCTTCTGACGTGTGTCTTCGGGGCCAACGCCCAATCCGTCAAGGTCCGCGTTCGCGTGATCCTGGTGGACAGCGAACTGAACCAGAAACCCGTGCCCTTCGTGGCCCTGGCCTTCAAGGGCGCCGGGAAGTCCGCCGTGGCCAAGACCGGGCTGGACGGCAGTGCCGAAGCCCATCTCGCGCCGGGCACTTACACCCTGGTGACCTCCAAGCCCGTGCTCATGGCCGGCAAGCGCTATTCCTGGTCCATGAAAGTCGCCATTGCCGGCGCCGAAAAAACCATTGATCTCACCAACGAAAACGCCAAGGAAGAAGAAGCCGCCGAACCAGCCGCGGCTCGCTCTAAAAGCGGTTCGGGCGGCGATCTCACCGATCTGTTCAAGAAGCTGAAAAACACGGTGGTCACAGTCATCAGCGAATCCGGCCACGGCACCGGTTTCTTCGTCGACGGCAAAGGCCTGATCCTCACCAATCAGCATGTCATCGCCAAATCCGAGTATCTGGCCGTGCAGTTTGACCATGATCACAAGATCGCGGCTCAGTTGATTGCCTCCGACGTGAAAAAAGATGTGGCTCTGCTGTGGGTCAATATGAGCGCCCTGCCCGGCGCCACCTCGGCCACCCTGGCCCGCCACGTCACCGTTGAAGAAGGCGAACGCGTCTTCACCATCGGCAGTCCCCTGAGCCTGGACAAGATCATCACCACCGGCATCATCAGCAAGGTGGACGCGCACACGCTCATGTCCGACGTCAACATCAATCCCGGCAATTCCGGCGGCCCGCTCTTCAACAACTCCGGCCAGGTCATCGGCCTGACCACCTTCGGTACCAGCGCCAGCAACGGCCCCGGTGTCTCCGGCGTGGTGCGCATCGAAGAAGCGCTGGCCCTGCTCGATGAAAACCGCGCCAAGGCCGCGGGCGCCGTTCCGCCGGCCGCCCTGTTGCCGGTTGAGCCTGCAACTCCCTATCCGGTGGACGGACTCAAGGCCGCTCTGCAAGGGGAAAAATTCGACCCCAAACCCTATTACCTCACCGCGGGCGATTTTGAGCTGGCTCTTTCCACTCCTCCGTTCGACTATCGCGAAAAAGAAGAAGGCCGTCTGCGCGCCGAACGCACCCAGAAAAAACGCAATAAGCGCGGCCACGGTGGCGACGCCGAGCCTGCCGACGACGGCGAAGATTCCCCGCGCGACTGGCAAGCCGATGCCGGCGGCAGCAAGGCGATCTTCGTCATTTATGCCAAGCCCAAGGCCAAGGAAGGCGTGGGCTCCGTCTTCTCGCGCAGTCTGCGCAACGGCTACGGCGCCGCCAAAATGAAGTTCAAGACCGACTTCCAGAGCATGAAGCTTTTCTGCGGCGACAAGGAAGTTCAGCCCATTCTTCCCGGAAGAATCCCCATCACCGTCAACGTGCGCAATTCTTCGGTGCGCATGGAGGATTCCTCGTACATGGGCAGATATTCCTATCCTCCCGACGCCGTGAATCCCGACTGCGGTACCGTGAAAATCGCCATCTACTCCTCGAAAAACGATGAGCCCGTCATCAAGGAACTCAGCAGCGGCACCGTGGACCACATCTGGGCCGATTTCGACGCCTTCCGCCAGGCCGACGCCGAAGCCCATCCCGGCGCCAGGAAAAAACACTAACCCCGCGCAGCGAAAAAAACCGGGACCGCGGTGTTGCCGCGGTCCCGGTTTTTTTCTGTCCGCTCAGGACGTGCGCCGCACCAGCAGCCGATGCAGCAGCAGCGGTTTTGGCGCCAGCGACTCCAGCTCCACCAGCGCCAGATGCCCTTCGCTCGTCTCCCGCACGCGGTACACGCCTGGTTCGCTCTCCTCGCTTTCATGCCCCGCAGGACGCCGCAGGAATTCGCCCGCGTCCTCGGCGCTGGCCTTCTCGTGCAGGCCCGGCCGCGCCAGCGCCTCTACCGAGTAGCTGCGCAGTAGCTTGCTGGAATATTGGTCGAAGAGCGCGCCGGAAGCGAAGATGTCGCTCCAGGCTACTTCTCCGCCGTAGGCCACGATCACGCCCACCACGCGTTCACCCTTCAGTCCGCTGGTGGCGCGCGCGAAGCGCTTGCGCAGTTCCTCGGCAAAGCTGTCTACTGAAGCGCCCGCGCGGCTCTCCTGATAGATCTTGGCGTAGGATTGCGTCGGCGCATCCGCCGCGATGGTGCGGGAGATCTCTCTGGCCGTAAGACTCGGCGCGGCTGCGGCCACGCCGCCCGCCACTCCGTTCGAACGTGTCTCCGCGGTCGTGCCGGAACTCACCGCAGCCCAGACGTCGGCCTGCTTGTGGTCGATGGCGGCCTTTTCCCGCACGCTGGGGTGCACGATGATCTTCGACGCGCTGAAGTTCGCTCCGGAGGACCAACGGCCGTGTTCGACGCAGAAGACGTCCAGCGGCAGCGGAGCGGAGCCGGGTGGCACGATGCGGTCCTTGGCGATCACGCGATCCTGCTTGCCGCCGCTGACCAGTTCGCCGGCGAGCAGCAGCAGGGGGCGCTTGCCGCGGTTGATGAGTACGAGGCCATTGACCGATGCTCCTCCGTAGTTCTCGGTGATCACGGGGTGGCGGGAATCGCGGCTGCGGGCCATGCCTTCTGCGCCTTGTTCGCTGACGATTACGTCGCCGCTGGCGAGGCCTTGATCGAGGGTGAGGAAGGCGCTGGTGTCGGGGTCGGCGGAACTGACCACAGGGAAGAGGGTGATGTTTTCGAAACTGACGGGGGCGAGAAGGCGCCAGTTGGATATTGGGGTTGAGGTCCGGGGAGCGGCGCCGGCGGGTGCGTCAGGACCGGCCCAGGCGGCGGCCAGGGTGAATAAAGCGCAGAGAATGATTAGGTTGCGTGCGGCGCGGTGCAGGGGTGCTTGGTTCATGGAATCCTCGCTTTCGAAACTGGGTTGACTGCCAATGGGGCGCGTCGCGGAGAGGCGGCGGAGCGCTCCTGGAAGGAGAACGGGCGGGCGGGGAATTCTTGCAGGGAAATTTTGTGTGTGCGAGACTGCGGACCGGGAGAAACGACCATGATTAGGAGCGGGATTCGAAACTGGGCGGTGGGGTTTGGTTTTTTGCTGCTGGCGGGAAGTGCGGGGAACGCGCAGCAGAGCGGCGGGGCCGGCGGGGAAAGGCACGTGCGGCAGGAGCGGTTGTGGTTGACGCTCGAAAAGCTGGGCGAGTTTGGGAAGAATCCCGAGGGGGGAGTGAGCCGGGTGGGGTTCACAGAGGAGGATCTGGCGGGGCGGGCGTACGTGACGGGATTGATGCGCGAAGCGGGGCTGGAGGTGCGCGTGGATGCGGCGGGAAATATTTTCGGGCGGCGCGCGGGGCGGGAAAAGTTGCCCGTGCTGCTCTTTGGTTCGCATATTGATTCGGTGCCGCATGGAGGGAATTTCGACGGGGACGTGGGCAGCCTGAGCGCGATTGAAGTGCTGCGGGCGCTGGGCGAGCGTAAGGTGACGACGCGGCATCCGCTGGAGGTGGTCGTTTGGACGAATGAAGAGGGCGGGCGGTATTACTCGGGGCTGTTTGGCTCTTCGGCGGCGGCGGGGATTTTGCCGGGGGACGTGGCCGGGCGCAAGGATGAAAAGGGCGAAACGCTGGGAAGCTGGCTCGCGCGGATGGGCGGAGACGGGGCGCGGATTGCGGAAGCGAAGATTGCGCCGGGAAGCGTGGCCGGGTATCTGGAGTTGCATATCGAACAGGGCGCGGTGCTGGATGAAGCGAAAGTGCCGGTGGGAGTGGTGCAGGGAATCGTGGGGATCAGCCTGCGGTATTGCACGGTTGCGGGATTTGCCAATCACGCGGGGACCACGCCGATGAACCGGCGGCGGGACGCGCTGGCGGCGGCCGCGAAGGCGGTGCTGGCGCTGCGGGAGGAAGTTCGCGCGGAGGCGGGGCGGCAGGTGGGCACGGTGGGGGAGTTGAAGCTGGAGCCGGGGGCGAGCAACGTGATTCCGGGAAAAGTGGTGTTTTCGGTGGAGCTGCGGGATCTCGACGCGGAAAAAATCGCGCGCATTGGCGAACGGATTCAGCGGCGGCTGGAGGCGATCGGCAAGGAAGAAAACGTGGCCATCACCTGCACGGAGGCGGACCTGCACCGGCCGGCGCTGACGGCGCCCGCGTTTCAGGAGGCGATACGGGCGGCGGCGCGCGAGGCGGGGCTGGCGACGATGGATCTGCCCAGCGGGGCGGGGCATGACGCGCAGAATGTGGCGCGGTTCGCGCCGGTGGGGATGATTTTCGTACCCAGCCGCGGGGGCATCAGCCATTCGCCGCTGGAGTTTACGGCGCCGGAAGCGGTGGGCAATGGGGCGGAGGTTTTGTACCGGACGGTGCTGCGGTTGGATGGGGAGTTGAATCGATAGGCGGGTGGGGGGAGGGCGCAGTTGAAAGTTGAAAGGGAGAGGCGGGCTGTAGTAAAGCTGGGGCAAGGAAGTGAATGTCTTCGTGGCGGCAATGGCGATGCGGTTCAGTGGGCTCCCCCGCCTATCTATAATGAAGTCGATTACTATTCATAAGTGGTGTGCGTTCGCCTTGCCGCGAAAAAAACCGAGAGGTATGCGCGGGCCAACCGCCTATGTTCGCCGACCAAGGTCGGTACTCAATGGGAAGTTCTTGATTCAGGATCGGAGTGGTTCGTTTTGTCATTGCGGAAGCCTGGATACCATCGGGTATTGGCGAGTCCGAAACACGGAATAGATAAAACGCGAGCACTTTATTAAACTCAAAACATGCTACCCCGGATTTGCCGGAGTTTGCTCGCGGCGGGCCTGTTATTTCCGCTCGCCGCAGGTGCGGTTCGTTCGGCGGAAGATGGCCCGCAGGCTTTGAAAGCCGCCAGGAAGTGCGAAGATGAAGCGGATATTTCCGCTTGCCAGCGTGCGCTTCGTCTGGGTCTGTCACCAAAGCTCGCTTCCGAGGTGTACACATTCTGGGCCGATGCGTTGCTCCCTTCCATGAATGCATATGATCCCGAGGCCGCAAAACTTCTGCAAAAGGCAATCGTATTGGATCCCGAGAACGCTCTGGCAATGTACGTTCTTGCGAGTCATATGTATTCGGGCAATTACAAATTATTTGAAGAGAAAAGAAGGATTTTCCACAAGGCGGCCGAACTGCGGCCTGATTGGGAAGGGCCGCACGAGCAACTGGCGATGCTCGCGAAGCCCTGGCAGTTTGAGGAGATGATTGCGGAATGGAGCAAGGCGGTCGAGCTTGCACCGGACGACCCTATTTATCGGAAAGAATTGGAATCGGCGAGGAAGGCACGCGAGGCCGCCAGCGCAAAGCTGCGTGCAATGGAGGAGAAGGCAAAGGCGGACCCGAAAATGTGGTCTGTCCATGCAGTTGAAGCAGCGAAGTGGGTGTGCGACATCCCAAAAGCGGAGGAGTATGCCGCGATCATGGAGAAGTACCAGCCATACGGTGCAGGGAGATCCCTTGCTGACGCGTACTCCGGCTGCGCGCAATTTGGAAAGGCGATCGAACTCTACCGTAAGATTATTGATAGCTTAGAGAAACGCCTCGATTCCGGGCTCACCGTGATCGAGGCGTTACAAGTGCCGGAGCAGTCTCTACAGTTCCTCGACCTGAAGCCAGAACTCATGCGGCTCTATCTCGTGCAAGCGGCGGCCGCTGAAAGATCGGAATCGTGGTGGGAAGCGCATGTGGCGCTGGATCGTGCAGCGCAACTGACACCGAGCGCGGATCTCTATGCGCGTCTGGCCAGAGCAACATTAAAGGCGAACGGGGGCGATAAAGGGGCTGCCATGCAAGCACTTGCGAAGGGGCTGAAGCTCGATCCGAAGCTACTGGAGAAATATCCGGAACTGAAGCCATACGCTCCGGAGGAGAAAAAGAAATGAGAGGGAGAAGGAGATTCCCAGTTGGCCGAGTAATTTGTGCGCTGGCCGCGAGTATGAGCGTGGCAATGTGCGGCAGGGCGCAGGAGCCGCCGAGCACCGCGGCACAGGGGACAGAAAATGAGTTGCCGAGGTCCGGAGCGCTTGTGGGTTTGAACACCGGTACGGGAACGAATGCCGGGCAAACGCTGTGGGTTGCGCCTGTTCATGGGAAAATTCAAGTGATTGCGGCGGACGATTACGTGGTTCCCCGAAAGGATGGATTTTGGCGAGTACGTCTGGAGATGAAGTGGCCGGATGGGACTGGACAAGAGCAGCCTGGGCGAGAGGCTGAGGCGGGCAGCGGTGATGCGCAAACGCAAAACGGGAACATCATTTACAGGAGGCTATGGGCTGTACCGCTAAAAAAAGGGAAAGATGCGGTGCCGTGGGCAGCAGCGCCGCCTCCAACACCAAAATCCGAAGACGACGCCGAGAAACAAGGCGATGAAAACACTGACTTGATGGAGATGGCGAGGGAAGCAGCAGAGGAGACTGCACAGGAAGATTTGAAATTCCTGGGTCCAGACTATATTTCATTCTACGGGAGTCGCGACGTCGTAAGTTCCGGGGGTGGCACTGGGTCCAGTGAAAGATACAGCATTGTAGTGCCCCCCTCTAATTTAGACAGTCAGGGTCTCGTTTTTTAGTACACCTGCAAAAGCCAAGAAGGCCTCGTGCGGGGTGCGATTTCGGATTCCGCGATGAGGCCGGTCGTGATTGTACTCCT